>Ga0315276_10004857_pt1 | contig 12365 bp, 14 predicted proteins | sample YL17G05_0_MG_FD_204542 | JGI IMG/M metagenome (GOLD analysis project Ga0315276, IMG submission 204542) | Sediment microbial communities from Yellowstone Lake, YNP, Wyoming, USA - YL17G05_0 | ecosystem: Environmental > Aquatic > Freshwater > Lake > Sediment | place: USA: Wyoming | collected... | reverse complement strand
CGTAGCAAACGTCGAGCGAGCAGACGAAGCGCCAAGAGCGCGAGCAACAAGAAAGCGTAGGCGAAATGGAGTGGCAACGACCGCGCGGCAGCGCAACGCGAAGCAGCCACCGATGGTGTCGGGAAGGATACGGCTGGCGGGGCCGTCCGCGGCATGGACGCCGCGGCCGGAGCCTCCAGGGATGGATTCACGGCGTCCCCGGCAGCCGTATCCTTCCCGGCGCCATCAGGGGTGGCGCGAGCAAGGCGCGACCGCGCAGCAGGTTACTTGACGACCTTGAACTTCGCGCGCCGCACGTCGCTCGGCGACGACGGCGGCTTTGGCGGATCGGTGGGCGCGCCCTGCGGCGGAGTCGGCCCGTCAGGAGCCAGCGGGTCCGCGTCGTCTTCGGAGAAGACCATGCCCTGACCCGACTCGCGCGCGTAGATCGCGAGCACGGCGACGATCGGCACCCGCACGTTCATGCTCGCACCGCCGAACCGCCCGCTGAACGTCACCGCATCGTTGCCCAGCTTCAGTTGCGCGGTGGCGGACCAGCTGACGTTCAGCACGATCTTGCCATCCTTCACATACTGCCGCGGCACGTCCACGTCGGCATGACTGGCATCGACGACCAGGTGCGGAGTGCAGTTGCTGTCGCTGATCCACTCGTGGATCGCGCGCAGCAGGTACGGCCGGCGCGGGTTCATGGGAACCGCGCCCGGACCGCTCAAGGCACACGCCTCATACTGCGCTCGTCGCTGCTCAGGCTGGCACGGAAAGAAGGACGCGCAAACAGTCGCTTCGAGTAACTCGCCACGGTCGGCGCGCGGTCGCCGAGGTCGACGCCCCACTGCGGCAGGCGCCAGAGTACCGGTGCGATCGCCACGTCGAGCAGGGAGAACTGGTCCGAGAGGAACCAGGCCCGCAGCTTGAACAGCGGCTCCGCCGCCAGCACGCTCTCGACCAGCACCTTGCGGGCACGATCCTTCTCGCGCCGATCCGTGCCGTGCAGGCCGTCGGCGACGGCGTACCAGTCCTGCTCGATGCGGCGCAGCGCCACCCGGGCCTGGGCACGCGCCGCCGGGTCGGACGGCATCAGGCCGGGATGCGGAAAGCGCTCGTCCAGGTATTCACAGATGATGCCGGACTCGTAGACCACGAGGTCGCGATCGACGAGCGTCGGGACCGTCTGGTACGGATTGAGGTCGATCAGGTCCTCCGGCGGATGCGACGGATCCACGTCGACGAGGCGCACCTCGAGTGCTTTTTCGGCCAGCACGATCCGCACCCGGTGGCTGCGAGCGTCGTCTCCGCGGGAAAAGAGCGTCATCACTCCGGCGTGACTCCTTGCCGCGCTGGGAACCAGGGGGAAGCGGGCTTTTCTCATTGAAAAAAATGCTGACATTCTCTATTTCCGGAAAACCTGGCATCCATGCCCGGAAATGAAGAATGCCCCCTTTTCTGCTATTTGACGTCCTTCCAGTATTCCTTCTTCAGCGCATACGCCAGCAGCGTGAAGAAGATCAGGAAGGCAATGACCTTGTAGCCGAGGCTCTGCCGCTGCAGTTGCACCGGTTCGCCGATGTAGTCGAGGAAATTGACGGTATCGCGGACGAACGCATCGTATTGCTCGGGAGCGAGCTTGCCGGGCGTGGCAAGCCGGAACTCCTTGAAGTGCTTCTGCGCATTGCCCTGCGCGTCCACCTCGCCTTCCCAGACCGCTTCCTGCGTGCCCTGCTGCTCCCACAGCACGTGCGGCATCGCCGCGCCGGGCAGCGCCAGGTTATTCATCCCGGTGGGCCGCGACGGGTCGGCGTAGAACGACCGCAGGAACGTGTAGAGATAGTCCGGCGTGCGGGCACGCGCGATCACTGACAGGTCGGGCGGCATCACGCCGAACCAGCGCTTGGCATCGTCCGGGCTCATGCCATTGCGCATCGTGTCGTGCGGGCTGGCGCCCGTGAACATCAGGTTCGCGGTCAGCTGCTTCTCGGTGAGGCCGAGGTCCGCGGCCACCCGGTTGTAGCGAACGTACTTGGCCGTGTGGCAACCGAGGCAGTAGTTGACGAAGTTTCGCGCCCCACGCTGCAGCGACGCCCGGTTGCCGACGTCGTTCATCGCGTGATCGACGTGCGCTTCGCCCGCCGCCTGCACCGCAAACGGCGCCGCGAGGACCGCGGCCAGCACCGCGACGGGAATCTTCTTGTCAATGCCCATGATACGTGACCCTCGTCGGGACCGGCCTGGTCTTGTCGATGCTCGTGTACCACGGCATCAGCAGGAAGAACGCGAAATACACCGTCCCGAAGACACGCCCCGCCATCGTGTACGTCGGCGTCGGCGGCTGCATGCCGAGGTAGCCGAGCGCCACGAAGCTGATCGCGAACGCCGCGAGGAAGAACTTGAAGAGCGGCCCGCGGTAACGGATCGACTTCACCTTGCCGCGATCGAGCCAGGGCAGGAACACGAACAGCAGTACGGCGACGCCCATCAGCGCGGCGCCGAGCGGCTTGTTCGGCACCGAGCGCAGGATCGCGTAGAACGGCGTGAAGTACCACACCGGGGCGATGTGCGGCGGCGTCTGCAGCGAGTTGGCCGGGTCGAAATTGGCGTGCTCGAGGAAATAGCCGCCCATCATCGGCGCGAAGAAGATCACCAGGCTGAACAGGATCAGGAACACGCCGACGCCCACGATGTCCTTCACCGTGTAATACGGGTGGAACGCGATGCCGTCAAGCGGGATGCCGTCCGGACCCTTCACGTACTTGATCTCGATGCCGTCGGGATTGTTCGAGCCCACCTCGTGCAGCGCGATCACGTGCCCGATCACCAGGAAGACGAGCGCGAGCGGGAGCGCGATGACGTGCATCGCGAAGAAGCGGTTCAGCGTCACGTCGGAGATGTAGTAGTCGCCGCGGATCCATTCCATGAGCGAGTCGCCCACGTAGGGAATCGCGCCGAACAGCGACACGATCACCTGCGCGCCCCAGTAGGACATGTTGCCCCACGGCAGCAGGTAGCCGAAGAACGCCTCGCCCATCAGGGCGAAGTAGATCAGCATGCCGAAGATCCACAGCAGTTCGCGCGGCTTCTGGTACGACCCGTACAGCAGCGCGCGGAACATGTGCAGGTACACGACGATGAAGAACGCCGAGGCGCCCGTCGAGTGGATGTAGCGGATGAGCCAGCCCCACTCCACGTCGCGCATGATGTACTCGACGGAGTTGAAGGCCTCGGCGGATGAGGGCTTGTAGTTCATCGCCAGGAACAGCCCGCTCAGCAGTTGGATGACCAGCACCAGCAGGGCGAGCGAGCCGAAGTAGTACCAGAAGTTGAAGTTCTTCGCCGCGTAGTACTCGGAGACCTGCGACTTCCACAGCGTGGTCATCGGGAAGCGGTCGTCAATCCAGGTCTGCAGCGCCGCGAGGCGGCCGCGGCCAACGGCGTTCTGGCTGGTGGTGCTGCTCATCACGCGTTCCCCGCTTCAGCGCCGATCAGCAGCCGCGTGTCGGTCACGAACGTATACGGCGGAACCGGCAGGTTGGTCGGTGCCGGCACGTCCTTGAACACGCGTCCCGACAGGTCGAACTTGGAGCCGTGGCACGGACAGAAGAAGCCGCCCGGCCAGTCGGCGGACACGGTGACGTCGCCCGGCGTGAACTTGTCGAGCGGCGCGCAACCGAGGTGCGTGCAGACGCCGACCAGCACCAGGTATTCCGGCTTGGCGGCGCGCGCCTCGTTCTTCGCAAACGCCGGCTGGTCGGACTCGGCCGACTCGGGATCACGCAGCCGCGCAGCCATGCCCTGCAATTGCGAGAGCATCTGCGGCGTGCGGTGCACGATGTAGACGGCCTTGCCGCGCCACTCGATCTTGAGCAGTGCACCAGGCTCGAGCTTGCTGATATCGACCTCCACCGGGGCGCCCATCGCCTTGGCGCGGGCACTCGGCTTCCAGGAAGCCAGGAACGGCGTCGCGGCGAATCCGGCGCCGACGGCGCCGACCGCGGCAGTGGCGACGGTCAGGAAATGACGCCTGCCCGCATCGACTTGTTCGGTCATCCAGCACTCTCCTCAGCGGACCGCATTCAGCCTGGTCAGGGTCTTCTTGGGGACCGCCCCGGGCAGCTGCGTAGTATAGATGGCGCAGCCCCCTCGGGGGTAGGCGGCGACGTCACCCGGCAAGCCGCTTGATCTGAGCCCCAAGTCCCTGCAGCTTCTCCTCGATGCACTCGTAGCCGCGGTCGATGTGGTAGATCCGTTCCACCTCGGTCGTACCCTCGGCCACCAGGCCGGCGATCACCAGGCTCGCCGAGGCCCGCAGGTCGGTGGCCATGACCGGGGCGGCGGTCAGCTTCGGCACCCCCTTGATGATCGCCGTATTGCCCTCCAGGCGGATTTCGGCGCCCATCCGGCGCATTTCCAGCATGTGCATGAAGCGATTCTCGAAAATCGTCTCGACGATCGTGCCGACTCCATCGGCCACGGTGTTCAGGGCGGCGAACTGCGCCTGCATGTCGGTCGGGAAACCGGGGTGGGGCGCCGTGCGGATATCGACGGACCTGGGCCGGCGTCCGCGCATGTCCAGTTCCACGAAGCCGTCGCCCCGCACCACCGTGGCGCCCGCCTCCTGCAGCTTGCCGAGCACGGCGTCGAGATGATCGGCGCGGGCATTGCGTGCCCGGACGCGCCCGCCGGTAATCGCGGCGGCCACCAGGTACGTCCCCGCCTCGATGCGGTCCGGCAACACCTCGTAGCTCGTGCCGTGCAGCGACTCGACCCCCTCCACCAGGATCGTGTCGGTGCCGTAGCCTGAAATCCGGGCGCCCATGGAATTCAGGAACAGCGCGAGGTCGACGATTTCCGGTTCGCGGGCGGCGTTCTCGAGGATCGTCTGCCCCTCGGCGAGCGTAGCCGCCATCATCAGGTTTTCGGTGCCGGTCACCGTCACGGTCTCGAGCACGATCCGGGCGCCCTTGAGGCGGCCGGCCCGGGCCTTGATGTACCCGTTCTCGATGTGAACCTCGGCACCCATCGCCTGCAGGCCGGCGACGTGGATGTTGACCGGGCGCGCGCCGATGGCGCAGCCGCCGGGCAGCGACACGTCCACCCGCCCGTGGCGTGCAAGCAGCGGGCCGAGCACCAGGATCGCCGCGCGCATGGTCTTGACCAGTTCGTAGGGGGCGAACGTCTCCCGGGTCGTGCGCGGGTCCACCTCGACGCGCATCTTCTCGTCGACGGTGACGCTGGCGCCCATGCGTCCGAGCAACTCGATCATCGTGGTGACGTCCTGCAGGTGCGGGACATTGCCGATGGTCACGGGCCCGTCGGCCAGCAACGCGCCGGCCAGGATCGGCAGCGCAGCGTTCTTGGCCCCGGAAATACGGACTTCGCCTTCGAGCGGCACCCCGCCGCGGATCTGCAGTTTGTCCACGATCCCGCTCCCGCTCAGGCGCGCCCGGCCGCGGCCTGCCACTCGGCGGGCGTGTAGGCCTGGATGGACAGCGCGTGGATTTCCCGGCCCATGCGTTCGCCGAGCCCGGCGTACACGAGCTGGTGTCGCTGCAGCGGGCGCCGGCCCTCGAACTGCGCCGCCACGACCACCGCCTCGTAGTGCGTGTCGTCATCGGTGAGGACGCGCACCTGGGCTCCGGGCAGGGCGGCCTGGATCAAACCGGTCACTTCGTTGGCGGTCATGGCGAGCGGGGGGCAGGTAGGGAATGCCAGTCTAATGGAAGTAGCCACCCGGCTGGAGGCTGTAGACTGTCGGCCATGCCCGACGCCGAAAAACTGATTTCCCGGGGCCGGCGGGTCCTGCAGATCGAAGCCGAGGCCGTCGCCGCACTCGAGCATCGCCTGGGTGCGGATTTCGCTGCCGCCTGCCGGCTGCTGCTTGCCTGCACGGGCCGCATCGTCGTCACCGGCATGGGCAAGTCCGGCCACGTCGGCAACAAGATCGCCGCGACGCTCGCAAGCACCGGCAGCCCGGCATTTTTCCTGCATCCGGCCGAGGCCATTCACGGCGACATCGGCATGATCACCGCAGGCGACGTGGTCCTGGCGATCTCGAATTCGGGTGAGACGGACGAACTGCTGACCATGCTGCCGGTGATCAAGCGGCTGGACGTCCCGCTGGTCGGGCTGACCGGCAACCCGGACTCGACGCTGGCGCGCTACGCGACGGTCACGCTCGATATCAGCGTGCCCGCGGAGGCGTGCCCGCTCAACCTCGCCCCGACTGCCAGCACGACGGCCACGCTCGCCATGGGTGATGCGCTCGCGATCGCCGTGCTCGAGGCGCGCGGCTTCACGGAAGAGGACTTCGCACGCTCGCACCCGGGAGGGGCGCTGGGCCGCCGCCTGCTGCTGCACGTCGAGGACGTGATGCGCAAGGGCGACGAGCTGCCGATGATCGGCCCCGCCACTGCGCTCAGCGCCGGACTGCTCGAGATGAGCCGCAAGGGGCTCGGCATGACCACGGTCGTCGACGATTCGCGCCGTGTGCTCGGCATCTTCACCGACGGCGACCTGCGCCGCGCCCTCGACCGGCAGCTCGACGTGCACTCGACGAAGATGAGCGAACTGATGACGGTCGCGTACAAGTCCGTCCAGCCGAGGATGCTCGCAGCCGAGGCGGTGCACCTGATGGAGACCCACCGCATCACCTCGCTGCCGGTCATCGACGAGGATCGCCGACTCGTCGGTGCGCTGAACGTGCACGACCTGTTGCGCGCCAGGGTCATGTAGCCATGAACGACGCGTTGCTCGCCGTCGCCCGTGCGATTCGCCTGCTGGTGCTGGACGTGGACGGTGTCCTGACGGATGGCCGCCTCTACATCTCCGCGACCGGCGAGGAGTTCAAGGCCTTTCACGTCCGCGACGGGTCGGGCCTGGTCGCCGTGCAGAAGGCGGGCGTGGCGGTGGCCATCATCTCGGGCCGGGACTCCGGCGCCGTCCGGCAGCGCGCCGCGGAGCTCGGCATCCGCCACGTGCGCCAGGGCGTGACCGACAAGGCTGCCGCACTCGATGAACTGATGCGCGAGACCGGCGTGCAGGCACGCGAGGTCGCGTGTGTCGGCGACGACACGCCGGACATCCCGATGCTGCGCAAGGCAGCGCTGGCGGTGGCAGTCGCCGACGCGCACCCATCCGCAGCGGCGGTGGCGCATTGGGTGACCGCGTCCGGCGGCGGCCGTGGCGCCGTGAGGGAAGTCTGCGACCTGCTGCTGCGGAGCCGGGCGCCGTGAACCCGCGGCTGATCACGGCTGCGGCATTCGTCGCCGGCCTCGCCCTCCTCTACAACCTGCTGAGCGGCACGGGCGACGATGGCATCGAGTCCCGCAGGACCGACGAGCATCGGGGCTATTACGCCAGGGATGCGACGCTGACCGAGACCGGGCCGGACGGCAAGCCGCGCGTCATCGTGCACGCCGTATCCATCGAGGAGCAACTGCCCGACCAGAGCATCCGCCTCGCGGACGTGCGGCTCGACTACTCGACCGCGCAAAGCGGGCTGTGGCATGTCACAGCCGCGCGCGGACGCATGACCCCCGACCACAGCGCCATGCTGCTCTCGGGGGATGTCCGGGTCACCGGATCGGAGGCCCGCGGCGCCGCGGTCATTACGACCGAGGAACTCGCCTACGACACGCAGTCGAACCTCGTGCAGACCGCGCAACCGGTCGTGGTGCGCTTTGGACAGCACGAGTTGAATGGGCGCGGATTGCGCGCCGACCTGACCACGGGAACCCTGCAGCTGGAATCGAACGTCAATGGCCGTTTCACTCCCTGAAGCATTTCGCACCGCTGCCGCCTGTGCCGCGCTGCTCGCCTGCGCCGCCGCTGTGGCCGCGCCCACGCCCACGCCCACGCCTGCAGTGAGGGGCCTGCCGGCCGGCAACTCGCAGCAGCCCATCAACCTCGAGGCGGCTTCCTCCGACTTCGACTACAAGAACAACTCGCTGTTGTTCCGCCGCGTGAAGATCACCCAGGGCGAGTTGCAGGTCATGGCGCAGGAAGCGAGCGCGTCGGGCCTCAACTTCGAGAACTCCGAGTGGCTGCTGCAGGGGCAGGTGCAGATCCTGGTTCCCGACGGCAAGCTCGAATCGTCCACGGCGCAGGTGACCTTTCGCAACAACGACATCGTGCGCGCGGTGATCAAGGGCGCTCCCGCCACCTTCCAGCAGCAACTGAAGGACAAGGGGCAGCTCGCGCAGGGCAAGGCCGCCACGATCGAATACGACGTGCAGGCGAGCACGGTCCACTTGACGGGCGATGCCTGGCTCACGGACGGCCAGAACGAGATCCGCGGCAACACGCTGATCTACGACATCGGCAAGCAGCGCGTCGTCGCCAATCCGAACGAGAAGGACCCGGGCGGGGTGCATATCACGATCAACCCGAAGAACCCGCCGCCGCCCGCACCGGCACCACGCAAGGAACCGAAGCCGTGAGCCGGCTGCGCGCAGAGTTCCTGGGCAAGCGCTACCGTTCCCGCCAGGTCGTCGCCGGCCTGTCGCTCGAGGTGAATTCCGGGGAGGTCGTCGGGTTGCTCGGCCCGAACGGCGCGGGCAAGACCACCGCTTTCTACATGATCGTCGGGTTGGCCACCTGCGACGAAGGCCGCATCTTCCTCGACGATCAGGAACTGACCCGGCTGCCGATGTACAAGCGGGCACGCCTCGGCGTGGGTTACCTGCCGCAGGAAGCGTCCGTGTTTCGCAAGCTCTCCGTCGAGGACAACATCCTCGCGATCCTCGAGACGCGCCCGGACCTGGATGACGACGCCGCGCGCGAAACGGCGCTCGAGGCACTGCTCGAGGAACTGCACATCGGACACATCCGCGCCAGCTCCGGCATGAGCCTGTCGGGCGGCGAGCGCCGCCGCGTCGAGATCGCGCGCGCGCTGGCGGCCGAACCCCGATTCATGCTGCTCGATGAGCCGTTCGCGGGCGTGGACCCGATTTCGGTGATCGACATCCAGCGCATCATCCGCCACCTGAGCTCGCGCAGCATCGGCGTCCTGATCACCGATCACAACGTGCGCGAGACACTCGGCATCTGCAGCCGCGCGTACATCGTCAGCTCTGGAAGTGTGATCTCGTCGGGTTCTGCCGAGGAGATTCTTGCCAATCCTCAGGTGCGTGAGGTCTACTTGGGCCAGGACTTCCGCCTCTGATGGACGCGCCCGGGCGCCGCGTGCCCGCGCTCTGAGGAACGATGCTAAAGCCGGCCCTGCAACTGAAGCTCGGTCAGCAGCTGACGATGACGCCGCAGTTGCAGCAGGCGATCAAGCTGCTGCAGATGCCCGTGCTCGAGCTGCAGGCGCAGGTGCTCGAGGCCCTAGAATCGAACGTCATGCTCGAGCCCGAGGAGGAGGAGCCGGTCGAACTCACCTCGCTCGACCAGATGACCGCGAGTCCGGCCGCGGATGACGACGGCCCGACGGCGATCAGCGAGGCCGAAGACGAGATCATCGTCGAGATGGAGGACCCGTGGGCCGAGTCGTCGACGCCTTCGGGCGACGGCCAGCGCGCGGAGGACGACGAGGATCGCCCGCTCGAATTCCCGGACGAGCGCAGCCGCGACCTGCACCAGCACCTCATCTGGCAGCTCGAGACCAGCAGCCTCGACCCGCGCCAGGTCTGGATCGGCGAAGCCCTGATCGACGCGCTCAACGACGACGGCTACCTCACCGAGACGCCCGAGGAGATCGCGCGCAGCCTGAGCGACGACCTGCCCGTCACGCCCGGGGATGTCGAGCAGGTCCTGGCGTTCATCCAGTCGCTCGACCCGCCGGGAATCGGCGCGCGCGGCGTGGCGGAATGCATCTGCCTGCAACTTGCGCAGCTCGAGCCGCAAACCCAGGGCCGCGACCTGGCGCTGACCATCGCGCGCGATCACCTGCAGGCGGTCGCCGAACGCGACATCAACGGGCTGCGTCGCGCCCTCGGCCTGGACGAGGATGCGATCCAGCTCGCGATCGCACTGATCCGCGGTTGCCATCCGCGCCCGGGCGCAGCATTCGAGACCGTGCAGCCGGACTACCTGGTGCCCGACGTCTTCGTGCGGCGCACGGACCAGGGCTGGTCCGTCGAGATCAACTCCGCGTCGGTGCCACGCATTCGCGTGAACCAGGGCTACGCCGGGCTCGTCGCCCGCTCCGCCGACTATGCATCGCTGCGCGCCCAGCTGCAGGAAGCCCGCTGGCTGATCCGCAGCCTCGAGATCCGCAACGAGACCCTGCTGAAGGTCGCGCGCAGCATCGTGCAGCGCCAGGCGGCCTTCCTCGAGAAGGGCGACGAAGCGATGCAACCGATGATCCTGCGCGACGTCGCCGAGGCGGTCGGCATGCACGAATCGACGATCTCGCGCGTGACGACCGGCAAGTACATGCACACGCCGCGCGGGATATTCGAGTTCCGGTATTTCTTCTCGAGCCACGTGTCGGGCGCGGACGGCGAGGAAGTGTCCTCGATCGTGATCCGGGCGCGCATCCGCAAGCTCATCGCCGACGAAGCGCCGCAACGGCCGCTGAGCGATGCGCAACTGGCCGGGGTCCTCGCAGGCGAGGGGGTCAAGGTGGCGCGCCGCACCGTGGCCAAGTACCGGGAAGCGCTCGGCCTCGCCTCGTCGAGCGAACGCCGCCAGCACCTGGCGGTGCAGGCCCAGGCCTGACGACGCCGCGATGCAATTGATCATCGTCAGCGGGCTGTCGGGGTCGGGCAAGAGCGTCGCGCTCGACATGCTCGAGGACCTCGACTACTACTGCGTCGACAACATTCCGGCAGGCCTGCTGCCGGGCTTCATCGCCTACACCGTGCGCACCAGCGAGACGCCCTACCTGCGCACGGCCGTCGGCGTCGACGTGCGCAACCGGCCCGAGGACCTGGCGGAAGTTCCGGGCCTCGTCAGCTCGCTGCGCAGGAGCGGCATCGGCTGCCAGATGATTTTCCTGCGCGCCGACAACGAGACGCTGCTGAAGCGATTCAGCGAGACGCGCCGGCGCCACCCGTTGAGCCGCGCGGGCATCGGCCTGCAGGAGGCGCTGGAACAGGAACAGCGACTGCTGGCGCCGCTTGCCAACGAAGCCGACCTCACGATCGACACGTCCCGGCTGTCGGTGCACGAACTGCGCGAACTCATCCGCGAGCGGGTCGTGGATCGCAAGGACAGCGGGCCCTCCCTGCTGTTCCAGTCGTTTGCCTATCGCCACGGCGTGCCGGACGACGCCGACTTCGTCTTCGATGCGCGGGCCTTGCCGAACCCGTACTGGGATCCGGCGCTGCGTGACCTCACGGGGCGCGATGAGGCCGTGGCGAAATTCCTCGACGGCGAAACGGAAGCGGCGCGCTTCGTCGGTGACGTGCGCGACTTCATCGAGCGCTGGCTCGATTCACTGGTGCGCTCCAACCGCAGCTACCTGACGATCGCCATCGGCTGCACCGGCGGCCAGCACCGCTCCGTCTACGTCGCCGAGAAGCTCGCGGCGCACTTCAGCGGCCGCACCGGCCAGGCGCTGATCCGGCACCGCGACCTCGCGAGCCGTCGACACGAATAGAAACGGAGGCGGCTACGCGCGCCGAACCCAGGGCTCGAGGAACGACTCGACTTCCGCCCGGTGGGCCCGGGCATCGGCGTAGCCCAGCGCCATCAGTTCGCGCGTGTACACGGACTCGAACAACAGGTAGCTCACCAGCAACCCGCCGCGCGCCTCGAGCGCGCCCATCGTCCGCAGCAGGGTGCGCAGGCTGCGGGGCAATGCGCTCACGTGCCGGCGCGCGATCGCTGTCGGGTCCTCGCTCGGCTGGATGACACAAGCCTCGATCGGGCGTCGCCCATCGTCGTGACCGGGCGCTCCGGCATCGATCAGGGCGTTGATCTGGCGCAGTCGCTCGAGATCGATCGAGAGGCCGTCGGTGAACAGCGAGTCGAGGATGAAGCCGAGCAAGTGCCCGGGACTCGGTGGTTCCGCGGCCGGGCCGCTGACCGGGTTCACGCTCGGCTCGCCGCGCGTACCGATCACCAGCACGCGGTTGGCGCCCAGGTGCACGGCGGGACTGAGCGGGGCGAGTTGGCGCATGGCGCCGTCCCCGTAGAACTGCCCGTCGATGCCGGCCGCCGGGAAAATGAACGGAATGGCCGCGCTGGCCATCAGGATCTCGAGGTCGAGCGGGCGGCGTACGCCGGCGCGTCGCACGCGGTGCCACTCGCTCACCGAGGGCACCGCCTCGAAGAAAGCGACCGCCTGGCCGCTGGTGTAACTCGTCGTCGCGACGGCGACGGCGTGAATCGGGCCGGATGCGACCGACCCGGGGATCTGTTCGAACGGAATGGTCCGCCGCAACAACTGGCGCAGCGGCGACGTATCGAGGAGCGAGCGCGGC
>Ga0315276_10004854_pt1 | contig 12367 bp, 13 predicted proteins | sample YL17G05_0_MG_FD_204542 | JGI IMG/M metagenome (GOLD analysis project Ga0315276, IMG submission 204542) | Sediment microbial communities from Yellowstone Lake, YNP, Wyoming, USA - YL17G05_0 | ecosystem: Environmental > Aquatic > Freshwater > Lake > Sediment | place: USA: Wyoming | collected... | reverse complement strand
GTCGACACCCTCGCGGCCTTCAACGCGACCCCGGGCGAGGAGGGAGGGCGCTACCTCACGACGGCCGAGCGGGACCAGCGGCTGAGCACGACTGGGATTCCCCAGTCCGGTTCGACCAGCCCTGCGTCGGGGCCGGACCGCCGCGCGATCGCCGGAGTGGTGATGGTGGGGGCCGCCCTGGTCGTCGCGACGCTCCTCCTGGTACGGCGGGGTGCCCGAGCGCAGTCACGCTCTGCTCGTGAGTCGACATGAGGGGGGAATGCGCCCCGTCCGCAACGGCGAGGTGCGGGTGCCGAGAGGCGTCTTCCGGCGCGCCGGATGGGGTCTCCTCGACCAAGTCGCGTCGAGCGGGACCAACTTCGCGGTCGGGGCCCTCGTGGCTCGCACTCTCAGCCTAGCCCGAACTTCCAGCGCCGTTTCGGGCGCGGGCCACGCGATCCGCCGTCTCGTCGACGCCGGCGACCTCCAGCTGGGGCTGTTCGACGAGCGCAACCTCGCGGAGATCCGCTCACCCGAGTTCCCGGGCGAGCGCCTTGTCGTCTGCCGCAACCCGGTCCTCGCAGCCGAGCGGGCGCGCAAGCGCGAGGCGCTCCTTCTCGCGACCGAGGGTGCGCTCGGCCGGGTGGTGGCGGCGGTCAGTTGGGGCAGCCTGCGGAGCGCCGCCGCGATCGGCCTGCGCGCGGGGCGGGTGGTGAACAGCAAGAAGATGGCCAAGTACTTCGAGCTGACCTCGGAGCCCACCCAGCTCCAGGCTCGGGCATTCGAGCTGATCGGGGTCGCTCCCGCGAGCGTGTAGACAGAGCGCCGCGGCTCACCGGACCAGATTCACGCTCGGATCTGCCCGCCGGGCGCCGGAAGTTCGGGCTAGGATCAGGTATTGAGCCGCGACCCCTTCCAGCCGACGGTACCCGCGTTCGACCCGCTGCTGCAGTTCTCGCTCGAGCCTGTTTCCGAGCCGATCCTGCAACAGCTGCTGACCGAGGATCGTGAACGGTCCGAAGCCAAAGCCCTGGCCGCGGATCAACGAGAACCCGTTCGCCGCCAGTTGGCCGGCAAACTCGGCCGGCCGCGCGAACCCGATCGGTCGTGCGCGTGGAGGGCGCCCGTCTGGCCGGACAGCGCTCGCCATCTGCCGGACGCCGTCCCGGAGTGGAGCCAGAATCGGGAGCCGGACCGGGTCAGCCAAGGCGTGAAGGGGGGTGCGGTTGTTGGTGCTGGCGATCAGATGGCCGCCCGGCTCGAGGACTCGAGCGAACTCGGCGAGGGCTTCGTCCGGGGTGTCGATCCAGGGCAGCACGCCGAGGGCAACCACGAGCCGGAAGCTGTGGTCAGGGTAGGGCAGCGCCCGGGCTTCGGCGGCCCGGACGTGGATCCGGTCCGCCAGCCCTTCGCGGTTCGCCGCCTGCCGGGCTCTGTCGAGCATGCCGCCAACCGGATCGGTGGCCTCGACGTCGAGGTCTCGTCGAGCGATCTCAACCGCCAGGACGCCGGCACCGCAGCCGACCTCCAGGACGGATGCCCGGGCGGGCATTTCGAGGGCGTCGATCCAGCGCAGGGTGAGGGCTAGCCGATAGCGATGGATCGTGGCCAGTACGTCCCGCGCGTCGTACAGATCGCTCCAGAAGCCAACTTCAGCCCCAAAGTGGGCATCGAGGCGTCCCTGGTGGAGATCGGCGGATCGCATTCCGGGGTCGCTTGCGCTACATCGGACCAGGACGGAAGGGATCGCGGCTGGGCGCAGTTCGAGGGCCCCCCGCTTCGGAGTTGATGTGGTCGCGATATCCGCCGCGGAATTCCCACCACCATACCCCGATGCCGATCACCTGCGTGAACAGGACTCCCCAGGCCGTGCCCTCAAGTCCGGCGACAGCTGCCCCGGCGACAGCGCCGACGAACACGAAGATCGAGGCGATGACGGCCGCCCGCAACGTTCGCGGGGCGGCAGCCATTGCCCGAAGGCCGATGGCTGCGCCCGAGCCGAGGTTGGACGCAGCGAAGGAAAGGCCCCACGCGAGGAGGACCGCACGCGCTGGATCCCAGACCGTCCCCATCAGAAGATGGCCGAACGACTCAGGAAGCAGCACGAGAACTGCAGTCCAGGCGATGGCCGCACCGGCAAGGGAGAGCCCTGCCGCGAGGCAGAGCCTCGCAAACCGGGGCGGGGACGATCGCAGCACTCTGACGGCTTCCGGGACGGCCACCAGATACGCTCCTTGGACCACGACATAGAGCGGGCCCAGGAGGATCTGGGCACCGCGCAGCGCTCCAACCACCGCGAGGCCTGTCACCATGCCGACCGCGTACAGCAACAGTTGACCGGCCATGATGTTGGCCAACGCCTCTCCGATATAGGGCGGTATGAGGTCGCGGTGCTCGTCCCACCAGTCGTGCGCGGCCAGCGGTCGCGGGATCAGCCGAGCCTGGGCGGCCGCGATGAGCGCAGCCAGAGTTGCCGCCCCGCCCCAAGCGATCACGGCCCAGAAGACCGTGCCGGCACCGATGTTGATCGCGATGGACAGCGCCGCAAGTTGCGTGCCCGCCCAGACAAGATCGTTGTAGAACGCGGACCGCCCTCGGCCGTCGGCGAAGAACGCGAACCGCCAAGCGTCCTGGACGATCAAACCGGGGAACACTAGGGCGAGCGCCAGGAAGGCGGACCGGAGCGACCCGCCGCTCGCAACCGCGATCCCGAGGGCGAGGATCGCCGCCGCGATGCCAATGAGCAACGCGGTCCCGGTCCCGGCCGACGCGCCTCGACGCCAGTCGGGCGCGGGCACGCCGCTGTACCGAATCAGGAGGGGCTGGGCATTGACGGCCCGGGACAGGCTTGCCACGATGAGGTAGGCCGCAAAGGCCAGGCTAAACGCCCCGAACTGCGTGAGCCCCACGGTCCGGGCGACCAGGACCCCCAGCACGAAGTTGGTCAGGCTGGACAGTCCCTGGTCTGCCAGTCCCCAACCGAGCCGGCCCGCGATCCCCGCGAACGGCGTCGCCCGGCCGTCAGTCACGATTCCCTGGGCTCCAGTAACGAAAGGTACGACCGCGCGACGGCGTCAGCCGAAAACAGGGTGGACATCGAGAGCGCTGTGTTCGACATCGCGGACCACTCATCGTCGTTGGTCAGGAGCTGCCCGTAGGCTGCCCGGAGGTCGACCTCGTCCCGACACGTCATGCCGTTGCCACTGTCGCCCCGCAGCACGTCTCGGCTCAGCAGCGGCGAGCCGACGATCGGCGTACCCGAGGCGATGGCTTCGACGACCGTCGCCGAAGCCGTCGGCACCCCATAGCGTGATGGGAACGAGGCGACCCTGACCGACCCCAGCAGCCCGCGCAGGTGGGCGGCAGAGAGCTCGCCGAGGAGGTCGATTCGCGCTCGCCTCGCGGCTGGAAGCGCGCTGACCTGTCGGCTCAGATCGGCCGTGATCGCGCCTTCGACGTACAGGCGGCTCGACGGCCGGTCGAGAAGTGCGAACGCCCGCACGGTTTCGGCCGGATTCTTGTATCCCGCTGTCCCCGTGTGGAGGATGGCATCCTCACGACGCTCCAATCGAGCGGCCTGGTACGCAGGCAGGTCGACGCACGGCGGAATGGTTCGGATCCTGTCGGGTCTCGTGCCGAGTTCGTCGGCGAGCCCGTTGCGCACCTCGTCGCACAGCGCGACGATTTCGTCGCAACGTCCGTAGGCGTAGCGCTTGTATAGGCGCCGCACCCGATCGAACCGGCGCGGAGTTGCCCACCCAAGATCGTGGGCAAGGTTGCAGGAGTGACCGTCGACGGCGAACGGCAGGGCGCCGTTGTTGATCACTAGGTCCGGCTGAAGACGCTTGATCGTCCGTGCGCCGTGGGTCAACCAGCCGGTCGTCAGGCCCTCGTAGCTGAGCCGCGTCCGGCCCCCATGGATCTCCACGAGTTCCGGCATTCTGCGCATGTCGAACAGCTGCGCGATCCGCTCCGGATCGCCAACGCGCGTCGCGAGCACGGTGACCTCGTGGCCGATCGCGATCAGCGCATCGGCCAGCGCAAAAATGAAGATGTTGACGCCGTCCCGGTAGTCGAGCGCCGAGCGCCGAGTTATCACGATCCGCATGGCGACCCGCTCATGCCTTGCGCCGCAACCGTTGGCTCACCCGCCGACTGGGCGATGGATCGGGCCGGCGAAGAAGTGCCGCGTCTGCTCGTTGCGGAGATCATCGGCCAGCCGCCCAACGGGGACCGAGACGTCGTCGTACGTCAGGACCTGGTCGCGAGCTAGGTCCCGTATCAGCTGGCAACCTCCGGCAAGGCCCATCGGGAGCAGCCGCTCCGCGAGTGCCACCTCGGCGTTCTCGCACTGGCCGTAAGTCATGTAGTTGCCGATCCCGTCCAGCACCTCCCCGGCCGTCAGGTCGATCTTGGCCGTCGCGACCACGTCGACGAACGGTCCGGCTATCGGTGCCAGGACGCTGTCACCCAACAAGACAACCCGCGCGACCGATGTCGGAACCTCGAAGTGACAGAGGTGGTACGCCGTGTAGAAGCTGTACAGCGGGCCTTCGCCGCGCTTGTAGAGGTTCAGGTAGTGGCGCTCCCTTGGATCGTTGGTGGTGGCGATGACGAAGACGCCCGGCGCCGGCTGGGCACCGACAACGTAGTCGACGATACCGCCGAGGCGCTCCAACTCGTCGAGATCGTAGAGCCGGGTCAGCTCGTCGACGTGACAGTCCACGGTATGGCCGTACATCCCGCGACGCGCGACGCGCATTCCGGTGCCGTTGGCGACGATCGCCTGCTCAAACGAGATCTTCGTCCCATCGGCGAAGCTGGTCACCATCTCCACGCCCATCCCCCAGCGGGTCGCCCAGCCCTGCTGAGTCGTCGGGTTGCGCGTCCGGTCCTGGAGCCCCTTGATGTTGCCGCAGAGCAGCGGCCGCAAACCGAGCCCTTTGACGAACCGATACAGGTTGGCCTGTACCCCGGGTTGATCGCCGTCACACGCGGTGAGAATGACACCAGCCCGATCGGCATGGACCTTGAGGATCGGCCCGATCGTGCCATCGAGTTCGGCATTCATCAGGATCACATGCTTGCCGTGGGCAATCGCCCGCTCGACGACATGAGCGGCATACTCGATGGTCCCAGTAACCTCGATGATCGCGTCCACCGACGGAGCTTCGGCTATGACCATTGAGTCATCCGTGACCGCGTAGCGACCAGCAGCGATGGCATCCTCCAGCTGGCCGGCGGTCCCAACCGTCACGATGTCCTCGGCTCGCGCCCCAGCCTCGCCATACGCTCGAACCGCCGTCGGCAGCGTTCGATTGGCAATTGCCACCAGCCGCATGCCGGGGAACGAGCGCAGGATCGAGTTGGCAATGCCGCGGGCCATGAAGCCCGCCCCGACCATGCCGACACGGACCGGGTTGCCAGCCTCCGCGCGCGCCCTCAGGGCGTTGTCGACGATGATCACGGCCGCTTCGCCTCTGGCGACAGCAGGGGCCAGGCCGTGTCCTTCGGCGAGATCTCCGTCACGGGCAGCGGCCATACAATGCCGAGCCGCGGGTCGCCGTGGTGGAGCCCGCGCTCGGATTCAGGCGCGTAGAACCCGCTGACCTGGTACACGACCTCGGTATCGTCCGCGAGAGTCTGGTAGCCGACGGCGCACAGTTGCGGGATGTACAGCAGGCGGCGATTCGCCGCGCTCAACTCAACGGACACGTGGCGCAGGTATGTGGGCGAACTCGGTCGCATGTCCACGATGACGTCGTGAATGGCGCCTGACACGCAACGCACCAACTTGGCCTCGGACGCCGGCTCGACCTGGTAGTGCAGCCCGCGCAGTGTCCCGCGTCGGCGGTTGTAGGACGCATTGACCTGGGCGGTGGTCGCGACCAACCCGTGGTCGGCGAATTCGCGGGCGCAGAAGGTTCGGGCGAAGAAGCCGCGGCCGTCCGTATGGGGCTCGATGTCGATGATGAAGGCGCCGGGGATCACCAGCTCGGCAAATCGCATGGTCTGATAGGCCTCGAATAGCAGGATACGTGGCCTAGGCGGACGCCGCGCCGGCCCGTGGGCGCCCGACAACCAGCCCGGGCGTTGGAACATGCGCGGCGATCAGGCCTTCGTGCCGAAGTTCGGCCCAGAGATCGGTCGGGATGGGATAGCCGAACATCGCGGCATTCTCTTCGACTTCGGCCACGGAGCGGCACCCCGCGAGGACCGTCGCGACGGCAGGGTGACCCATCGGGAACTGGATCGCGGCGGCCTTGAGGGGGACGTTGTGCCGATCGCAGACGGCCTTGATCCGGAGGGCCCTGTCCAGCGAGGCGTGCCCGGCCGGCTCGTAATTGAAGTGGATGCCGGGACGAGGGTCGGCCAGGATCCCGCTGTTGTAGACGCCGCCGACGATGACGCTGCTGCCCTGGGCCTCGCAGATCGGCAGGAGGTCGTCGAGGGCGGTCTGGTCCAGCAGAGTGTAACGACCGGCGACGAGGTAGCAGTCGAAGTCGACCTCTCTGGCGAAGCGGGCCAGCATCGCCGACTGGTTCATCCCGACCCCGATCGCGCCGACCGTGCCGTCGGCACGCAGCTGCTCCAGTGCGCGACGAGCGCCCGACAGCGCTTGCTTGAAGTAGTAGTCCGGGTCGTGCAGCAGGAGGATGTCGACGCGGTCGAGCTGAAGCCGTTCGAGGCTCTCCTCGAGCGACCGCATGGCCCCGTCGTAGCTGAAGTCGTACACCGACCCAAGGCGCGGGTTCGGCGTGTCGGCAGCCGCGCTGGCGGAAGCCGGGTGTGCCGTCTGGCCACGCAAACGATGGACGACGTTTCGCGAGGCGGCGGCGAGTCTTCGCGCGTCGCGGTTGGCGACCGCCTCATTCAGCACTCTGACGACCTTGGCAGGCATGGAGGTCGGCCGGATGAGCCGGCCGACCTTCGTCGAGATGACCAGGTCCTGTCGGGGCAGCCCGGGCAGGACCCGAGCGAGGCGACGTTCGGCGAGCCCGCTACCGTATTGGGGGGCTGTGTCGAACAGGCGCACTCCAAGTTCGAACGAGCGCAGAACGATGGCGTGCGCCTCGTCGTCGTCGATCGGCTCGTAGAGACCACCGAGAGGGACCGTGCCCAACCCCATCCTCGCGACGTGGACGCTGCTCGAGCCGAGTTCCACGCGTTCCGAGATCTCCACTTGATTCCTCCATGGGTCCCCTGCCGGATCGCGAGGGCTGGCGCTGGGGGCCAACCAGCACCCTCCCCAGGTGCCGCATCGGATCCACACCAGCCTCGGAGAGTACAGCACGGCCGAACGGTGGAACGATTCTCCTACCGCCCGCGCGGTGCCAGGCCGCACCATGAAGGAGGCGATCTTGCGGATTCGGCATGGCAGGCCGCCTGCCGGGTCGAATCGGTGTCGTTCCGGGCGGCGCGGAAGGGCGGACACCGCCCCGATCGACGCGGGTGCCCGGGCCTACCGTTCGTCGGGTCGCGCGGCGCGAACCCGCTCGATCGCCAGGCGCAGGAGCTCCAGCCCGGCCGGGTCCAGGTCGTAGGTCCACTCGCGGATCCGCTCGGGCGCGTGGAAGCGGGGGGCCAGGCCGATCTCGAGCGCCTCGCGGGTCAGGAGGAGCAGGTCGGCGTCGCGGTCCACCCGGTCGAGGGCGGCCTCATCCCCGGCCACGGCCTCGATGAGGCGGGTGCCGCCCCCGGAGCGGGCGAGCCAGTCCTCGATGTTGGCCGTGCTCCGGGTCGAGGAGCAGACCATGCCGATCGTGCTGCCGGGCGGCAGGGCGCCGATCTCGTCGAGGAGCTCCGCGTAGGACGGAGCGGCCATCAGGGCGATGACGGGCGCGCGCCCGGCGACGACCGCGACCGGGCCTCACCGTGCACGCCGAGGTCGACACCAGAGTCTGCCCCGCGGAATCAAGGTCAGCGCCGCGGAGATGGCTGCCATCCGCCCGCAGATCGAGCCAGACCAGTTCCACGGCGAGTGGAACTACACGCTGCGACCAGGCACCCCAGGCGTGCGATCAGCTCGCCTATGTTCTTCCTGCGCAGGCCCTAACGTTGCTTTGGTGCACCCTCCTGGTTGCCTCCTTCGACGCTCGGTCGATAGGAGGCTCGAACCGCCGCCCTCGGTCGGCCAGCGTGCCGTGGCTCGATGTGCGGCAGCCGGCTGCATGGGCGCGCCCTGTCGTTCGCGCCGAGTGAGGGTGCATGCCGACGTCGGACCGAGAGTGGCGGATACCATGAAGACCGAGATCATCCAGAACTGAGGTTTCGACATGAAGGCCACCCGACGATGACCGTGACCGATCAGCCGGCTGCCTCGAGCCCGATGGACCCGATTGATCTCCAACGGTTCAGGAGTCTGTCCTCGGGCTACCTCGCCGACCTTCAAGAGATCCTCTCGAACCTTGATCTCGGCGCACTCATCCGGATCGTCCATCGACTGCGAGTCGCGAGGGACGCGGGTCGGACGGTATTCGTTGCCGGCAACGGGGGCAGCGCTGCGACGGCAAGTCACTGGGTGAACGATCTGGCCAAGGCCACCAGGCGCTCCGGACAGCGGGCGTTCCGAGTGATCGGCCTGGTCGACAACGTATCGTGGGTGACCGCGATTGCCAACGACGAAGGCTACGAGCGCATCTTCGCCGGCCAACTCGAGAACTTCGCCGGACCCGGTGACGTGCTGGCGGTGATCTCGGCCAGCGGCAACTCGCCCAACGTCCTGCGAGCTGTGGAGGTGGCGCGCGCCCGTGGCGCCATCTCGATCGGGTTCGTCGGGTTCGACGGCGGCCAGCTCCGCGAACGGCTCGATGAGTGCCTGTGGGTGCCCACTCCGCAGGGTGCCTACGGGCTCGTCGAGAGTGTTCACTCGGTTGCCTGCGACATGGTCACCACCTGCCTGATCGGCGACACCGCCACCGAGCCTCGCTCCGCCGTCCGATGAGACCGCCCCCAGCATCGGGCAGTCTGCGTCAGGCGGTCATCCTGGCCGGGGGCCGCGGCGAGCGGCTCAAGCCGCTGACCGATACGCTGCCGAAACCGATGATCGAATTCCACGGCCGCCCGTTCCTGGAGTACCTGGTCGAGCTGATCCGCAGCCAAGGCCTCAAGGAGGTGCTGCTGCTGCTCGGTTACCTCCCCGGGCCGATCCAGGAACATCTAGGTGACGGATCGCGTTTCGGGGTCCGGATCGAGTATGCGGTTACACGTCCGGAGGACCTGACCTCCGCGCGTCTCCTCGAGGCCAGGGACCGACTCGATCCGACGTTCTTGATGCTCTATTGCGACAACTACTGGCCGATGTCGCTGGACCGGTTATGGGCGCGGTATGTAGAGGCGCGAGCCCCGGCAATCGTCACGATCTACCGCAACGCCGACGGCCACAGTCGCGACAACGTGCGCCTCGACGGCGACGGATTCGTCGTCGAGTACGACCGCACTAGGAAGACCCCCGGCCTGCGCGGGACCGAGATCGGCTTCGCCATCCTTCGCCGCGACCTCCTCGACATCCTGCCCGACGGGTCGACCCAGATCGAGGAGGGCCTCTACCCGGTCCTGGCACAGGACCACCGCCTGGCGGCGTTCGTGACCGACCATCGCTACTACAGCGTCGGCTCCCTCGAGCGCCTGCCGATCACGGAACGGTTCCTGGAGCGCCGGCCAACCGTCTTCCTGGACCGTGACGGCGTCCTCAATCGCCGTCCCCCGGTTGCTGGCTATGTCCGCCGGCCGGAGGATGTGGAGTGGCTCCCCGGAGCCCTCGAGGCAGTGCGTCGACTCACGGACGCCGGCGTCCGGCTGATCGTTGTCTCGAACCAGGCGGGTGTCGCCCGGCAGGCAATGACCATGGCGAACCTCGCCGCAGTGGAGGAGCGGATGCGAGCCGACGTGACGGCCGCGGGGGGGCGAATCGAGTTGTTTCTGTACTGTCCGCACGGTTGGGACGATGGCTGCGACTGTCGCAAGCCTCGACCCGGTATGTTGTACGAGGCGCAGCGGCGCTTTGATCTCGATCTATCGCGGACTCCGTTTGTCGGCGACGACGAGCGTGACGGCCAGGCCGCCGAGGCCGCCGGCTGCCCGTTCCTGCTCGTCACCGACAACTGCGCTCTGTCAGACCTGGCCACCCAACTGATCGCGAGGGGGTAGATCCCGCCATGACCCCACGGATGCGCGTCTTGATCACCGGTCACGAGGGGTACATCGGATCCGTCCTGGCGCCGACCGTCGCGGCTGCCGGTCACGCGGTGGTCGGCTTCGATACGGGTTACTTCCGCGAGTGCACCCTGCTGCCGCCCGCCGACCGAATCCCGACCATCGACAAGGACATCCGCGACCTGACCCCGGCCGACCTCCGAGGCTTCGACGCGGTCGTGCACCTCGCTGCCCTGAGCAACGATCCCATCGGCAACCTGAACGCACGATGGACCGCGGAGATCAACGATCGGGCCTCGTTCCGACTGGCCGAGCTGGCCCGCGCTGCCGGGGTCCGGCGCTTCATCTTCTCGTCGTCCTGCATCATGTACGGGATGTCCGACGGTGGAGTCGTCGACGAGGAATCGCCACTCGACCCCCAGACGGAGTACGCTCGATCGAAGGTCCGCAGCGAGCGAGCTATCGGGAAGCTCGCCTCGGACGACTTCTCGCCAACCTTCCTGCGCAACGGGACCGTCTACGGACTCTCGCCGCGGATGCGCTTCGATACCGTCTTCAACAACCTTATGGGCTCAGTGGCGGCGACCGGCCGCCTGGTGATCCACAGCGACGGCAGGCCGTGGCGGCCGGTTGTCCACGTCACCGACGTCGCGCGCGCGTTCCTCACGGTTCTGGAGGCCCCCTTGGTCGACATCCACAATGAGGCGATCAACACCGGTGCCGCCCACCTCAACCACCAGGTGATCACTCTGGCCGAGATCGCGACGCGAGCGGTGCCGGGAGCGACCCTGGAGGTCCTCTCCCGCCCCGACGCGGATCAACGGACGTACCGGACCGATTTCTCGAAGTTCGCCCGGATCTTTCCGACCTTCGAGTTCCGCTGGACCCCCGAGGACGGTGCGCAGGAGTTGCTCCGCGGCTTCCGCGCCGTCGGATTGACGGAGGAGCTGTACGTGGACGCTCGCTTCACGCGGCTCAGGTGGCTGCGCCGCTTGCTCGATTCGGGCCGGCTCGATGGCGATCTGCGGTGGGTGAAGCCGGATTCGCGGGTGATCGCGTGATCGAAGGCGTCAAGGTCGTGGCGCTTCGCCAGATCGTGGACGAGCGCGGCAAGATCATGCACATGCTCAAGGCGACCGACCCGCACTTCATCGCCTTTGGAGAGATCTACTTCTCGTGTGCCTGGCCCGGGACGGTCAAGGCCTGGCACATACACCAGACGATGACGGTCAACAACGCGGTGCTCTCGGGACGGGCCAAGCTTGTGCTGTATGACCTGCGCGAGGGTTCGCCGACGCGTGGCGAGCTTCAGGAGATCTTCCTTGGCGAGGACAACTACGTCCTCGTCCAGATCCCGCCCGGGATCGCGAACGGCTACAAGGCCTATGGCGACAAGATGGTGATCTTGGCTAACTGCGCCACTGAGCCGCATCGCCCGGAGGAAATGCTTCGCCTCGACCCGACCACTTCGGAGATCCCCTACGACTGGGCGCTCAGCCATGGATAGGCACCACCGTCGTCAGCAGCCGTCCCTGGTCATCAGCCGAACCCCGCTCCGGATCAGCTTCGCCGGCGGCGGAACGGACCTTGCCGCCTACTACGAGCGTGACCATGGGGCGGTCCTGAGCACCGCGATCGACAAGTACATCTGGGTCACGGTCAAGCGCCACAGCGAGATCTTCGACGAGCCGATCCGCCTCAACTACTCCACGACGGAGCAGGCGAACACGGTCGATGAACTCCGCAACGACATCGCTCGCGAATCCCTTCGGTTCCTGGAGATCGAGCCACCGATCTACATCAGCACGATTGGCGACCTGCCGGCCTCCACCGGCCTGGGCGGCTCGAGCAGTTTCGCGGTCGGTCTCCTCAACGCGTTGCACGCCTTCCGCGGCGAGCGTGTCTCTGCCAGCCAGCTTGCCGACGAGGCGTGCCACATCGAGATCGACGTGCTCGGCCAACCGATCGGCAAGCAGGATCAATACGCCGCGGCGTTCGGAGGCTTGAACCTGTTCTCGTTCCGCCCGGGCGGAACTGTCACGGTCGAACCGCAACGCGTGCCCGACCGGGTGATGTCCACGATCTTCGACGACGTGATGCTCTTCTGGACGGGTCATCAGCGCGATGCGGGATCAGTCCTGACTGAGCAGCGGGCCAACACGGAGCGCCGGCTGGCCGATCTCGACGCGATGCGCGAGCAATCGTATGAGCTGGCGGTGCTGCTTCGGCGGAG
>Ga0315276_10004853_pt1 | contig 12368 bp, 11 predicted proteins | sample YL17G05_0_MG_FD_204542 | JGI IMG/M metagenome (GOLD analysis project Ga0315276, IMG submission 204542) | Sediment microbial communities from Yellowstone Lake, YNP, Wyoming, USA - YL17G05_0 | ecosystem: Environmental > Aquatic > Freshwater > Lake > Sediment | place: USA: Wyoming | collected... | reverse complement strand
GGAGGCTTCATCGTAACACCTTTTGGACATCCATCTCATATCAAACTTCAGAAAGTTAGTGGCTTTACTGGGGACGAATCAGGTTTCGACCCTATATTATGATCAAAATCTACGCCCTCTAAATAGGCATGTCAACCGGAATTTCATTGGGCCGCGTTATTCATTTTTACGAGAGGATGTCTAGATGGTTGCTGAAAAAGTCCCTTTCGACCTCAGGTCGTCATTCCTGCGGAAGCAGGAATCCAGTCTTTCCAAGACCTCCTGGACTCCTGGACTCCGGCTTTCGCCGGAGTGACGGAGAATCGGAGTTTTTCCGCATCCTGCTAGGGGCTGCTTCCATTCTACAGATTGAGATGAATGCGCACAGAATCATCTATTGCACTTTGTAGCCTTGGGTCTTTCACCGTTCCTAAGAACTTGCTCAGGCGATCTTTCGAGATGGTTCGAATCTGGTGGGCAAGGATTATGGAGTCAGTGGTAAGGCCCCCTATGCCTTTTGATATCAGCACTTCATTGGGGTATACTCTCCGCCCTTTTTTCAAGGAAGTTATCGGAAGGATTGTGACCACAGACATGACTTGATTAAAATCCTCGTCACTTACAACCAAGACCGGCCGTTTTCCTTTTTGCTCGGAACCAACAACCGGATTCAGATCGGCAAGAAAAATTCCCATCCGGTAGGTCATTTTCCAACCTTTTCAAAATCTGAATGCGCGAAATCCTTTTCAATTTCTTTGATATCAGCCAGAAATAGCGGGTCCTTGCTCGCCTCCAGGAGGGCTTTCTTAATCTCTTCCTTGCCAAGAGCGGTTAACTCATCCCTTATCGCCTTTTCAACGAAAGCATTCATAGACTTAAACCGCCTTTCCCTGACAAGGACCCGCCCCTTTTCCATAATTTCTTCATCCAAGATGAAAGTAGCCTTTACTCCCATATGTCGTCCTTAAGTTTTATTTCAGCTTATCAAATACCAGCATAAAAAGCCATAAAAAAATATGGAAAAAATACCATCTAATCTGCTTCGATTTTCCTGCTCCAAAGCAGGATTGCCTTTCCGGGTATCCGGGTCGGACCAGCCCAAATCTTTGATTTGCAAAAAGATATGGCCCAATGGAGAGTATTTTGGGGCCTCAAATCCCCTTTTTCATGGCCGAAATCAGGCTTGTAAGAAGTACCTGGCTTTCGCAATTCATAAGATCCGTTCGCCACAGTGGCCAATGTGCCATGCGCGGCCGTGGAGGTAGTGGCGGTTAGCCCCGGGCATTTCTATCGCCTTAGAAGGATGATTTAAGGTCTAAAAATGCCGTTCTAAGACCCCAAAGCCACCCTTTTTCAATTCATTCTTTTGCAATTTCCAATAATTGCCCTGGTCCGACCCGGAATACATTTAGGCTCGGCCGAGTTAGGGGATTTAGAATAAGTTCACTTTGCACCAACGTCCCGGTTTACATATTGCCCATTCTCTCAGTAATTTGTTTTTGAATCAACGTCCCATCCTTCCCTTTAGGATAAAGTCAAGGATAAAGATTTGCCCCCATAACCCCAAATGGATTACTTCAATCAGGTATACCCCAGAAAGCTCGTCCCCGGCGGCATTCTCGCGGTTCACAACGCCATCTCGCAGGCCAGCTCCATGAAGGATTACCTGGAAATGATCCGGAAACATCCTGACTTTGACACGGTCATCCTGAGCGTGACGATGGACGACGGTTTTTGCCTGAGCTACCGCCACCGAGCTCCTCTATGACCTCTGCCTATTTCCCAGAAAGTAAAAAGCCAAGATCAGGGCGGCCATGGCTCCCAGGATGATCAAAACGAACTCGGCGGGGTTTCGCTGGTGATAATTGGCCTTCCCGAGGTAAAACAGAAAAACAGCGATAACCGCCATGAAAAACCACCGCAACCCGTCCTTGCCCTTCATATCCCCCCCCGCAATCCAAAGGCTGCCCGCCGCAGGGCAATCCTTCTTCGAATCACCTGGCTCAGGTACACGCCCCCGAAGAGGGAAAACCCGACGAGGTCTGTGATCCAGCCGGGCGTGATGAGCAGGATGGCGGCAACAAATAACCCCCCCCTTTCCAACACCAGGTTCGGGAGGATCAGGAAATTGGCCACGCTGCACCCCAGGGCCCAGGCTCCGATGGTTGCTGTCGCGAGAGCCAGGACCACATCCAGCGGAGCCCCGATCAGCAGGATCTCGGGGTTGTAGACAAACATGTAGGGAATGATGAAAGCCACGCACCCGATCTTGCAGGCCTCCCATCCGGTCCTCATGGGATTGGTCCCCGCAATCCCGGCGGCGGCAAAAGCAGCCAGGGCCACGGGCGGGGTGATGTTGGAAATGACCCCGAAGTAAAAGCAAAACATATGGGCGGCCACGGGCAGGACCTTCATCTCGATGATCCCGGGTATCACCAGGACGGCCAGGGTGATATAAACCGCGGTCGTGGTCAATCCCATGCCCAGGATAATGGAAACGATCATGGTTAAGAAGAGGGCCAGCCAGAGATAGCCTTGGGACAACTTAAGCACCAGGCCGGTTAACTGCATTCCCAATCCGGAATAGCTCACCGCCCCGATGATGATCCCGGCGCAGGCGCACGCCACCGACACGGAGCAGACCAGGCGGGCGGCATCGATAAAGCAGGAGAGAAGTTCCAGCGGGCTAATGCGGTTATGGCGGGAGATAAAGCTGAGGACAAATACTCCGATGATCCCCCAGAGGGCTGCCAGATCGGCGGTAAATCCCAGGATCAAGAATAAAATAACCGCGGCGATGGAGATGAGGGTGACCCCTTTTTTCAACGTCGGCCCTAGGGACGGCAGTTCGGACCGGGGGATCTTTTTCAACCCCCTCCGCCGGGCGATATAGTGGACCACAAAGAACAGGGATAAATAATAAAGGATGGCGGGGAAAGCCGCCCGCAGGCAAACCTGGCCGTAGCTCATCCCCAGCAGGCCGGCCATGACGAAAGCAGTGGCCCCCATGACCGGCGGCATGATCTGGCCCCCGCTGGAGGTGACCGCTTCGATGCCGGCCGCTTCCTCGCCGCTATACCCGGTCTTCTTCATCATGGGGATGGTGAAGATTCCGTCAACCACCACATTGGCCACGGCGCTCCCGGAGATGGTCCCGAATAGAGCGCTGGAAACCACCGAGGTCTTCGCCGGGCCCCCGGTCATCCATCCGGTCAGGCCGATGGCCAGGTCCACCAGCGCCCGAGAAGCCCGGGTGGCGCTCAGAATCGAGCTGTAGATGATAAAGAGGACGACGAAAAGGGCCATGACGGATACGGGGATGCCGTAGATCCCGTCGCTCTCCAGGAATTGAATGCCGATGAAGCGCTCGAAGGAGATGCTGTTTCCGCTGAATATCCCCGGGAAATGACCGGCAAAGATGGCATGGAAGGAGAAGAAGATGGCCACCAGGGCCATGGGCAGGCCCACCGCCCGGCGCGCGCCCTCGATGACCAGCAGATAAATACCCGTCCCCACGATCAGGTCGTGGAGGTTCGGGTTCACGGCCCTCATGGGCAGGTCCACCACATCCCAATAGATGTAGACCTGAGAATAGACCAGAAACGCCAGGATGATCACATCCAGGAGAAAAAAGGGATGGAATTTCTCCTTCCAGGATTTCCTCCCCGTCGGGTAGAGCAAAAAGATCAGGAGGAGCACAAAGCTGACGTGCGTGCTCCGATAGGCGAAAGGCTCAAAAGCGCCGAAGGAGGAGGTCAAAAGGTGAAAGGCAATGAGTCCTAATCCGAACAGGGCGATGAGAAAGGCCACGGCCCGCTGGAACGGGGGAGTCCCCAGGGAATCGAGGAAAGCCTCCAGGGCGCCGGTGCTGCCTTCCAGTTCCACGTCCTTGGGAAGATTGGCCGGTAACACACCCTCGATGATTGGAGTTTGCTTGCTTTCCTCGCCATTTCCACCCATAATTCCCTCCCTGGTCCTCATCCAAAAACTCCCTCTCCCTTCGCGGGAGAGGGCGGGGCTGAGGGAGGCGCAGGGCATTCTTCTGCCCCCCGGCAACCGTAGATATTACGCTTCCGGCGGGAAACTTATTTCAGTCGGGCCCCTTTTTCCTTGAAATATTTTTCCGCCCCCGGATGAAACGGAATGGAAGCCGCAAGGTGGGAGTTCTGGGCATCAAAGGACCCTCCCAGGCCGACTTCCAGTTCACGCTTGTAGAATTCCTTTAGCGCAGGGGTTTCAAAGAAGACCTTGGCCATCTTGTAAACCAGCTCGTCAGGCAGGTCAGCGCTCACCACACAGGTCACATGGCTGGCCAGGATCAAAGTATCTTCCACCACCCCCTCGTGGGCGCCCTTCTTCAGAATGACCTTGTGGTAGCCCAGGAAGCGGGGGTCTTTCAGCATTTCATCCGCTTTATCGATTGGCAGGATCCGGATACCCGGGTTCTGAATGAGGGTGAGCAGATGGCTGGGTACCAGGCTCCAGCTGGTCAGCATGTCCATCTGGCCGTTCTGCATCAGGTTGGCCGCGTCGCTGTAAGAGACCCCATAGACGACCCCACCTTTCTTCTGGATGGAATCGTACGTGATGCCGTATTTTTCCAGCATGGCCTCGACGATGAGCCGGGTGGCGGAACCCTTGGGAAGGGGGTTGATCCGCTTGTCGTGAAGGTCGGCGATGCTCTTGATCTTGGAGTCTTTGGGCACGACCAGCTGGGTGGGCATGGGCTGGCAGATCCCCAGGTAGCGCAGCTTCTTATGTTTTTCGGTGTAAGAAGATACCCCCTCATAGGCGAAGTTTTGAGTAGCCGTATCCCCGAACCCCACCTGGATCACTCCCTTTTCGATGGCCGTCATGTTTTTGGCGTGGATGCCCGGCTGGGAGGTGAAATTGATGCCTGGAATCTGCCGTTTCATCTCCTCCACCCACCGGCTCGCAGAAAGGTAGAGGGTCCCTCCCATCGAGGAGGAGGCAACGGTTATGTTTTTCACATCAGCGGCCCCGGCCAGAACAGCCCCGGCCAGGATGAACCCGAGAACCAAACCTACCGCCATACTTTTCTTTACCATTTTTCTACCCTCCTTACCTGGAATATCGCCAAGCGCATAGTGCAGAGCGTAATCACTTTTCAACCTTGGCCCGGAAATCCGTGGAACGCGCCTGCTGCGCGGCACCGGTGATCGCCTCGATCACCCAATAATTGCGGGGGGGACACCCCGGAGCAAACCGGATCCCTTCCGTTCTCATTTTGGCCGTGCAGGCGCCAACCAGGACAATATCCTGGCGGTTTAGATCGGGCAACTCTTCCATTGCCCCCGCGACTACTTTCAGCCCTTTCAAGTACTCCAGCAAACCCTTGCCCTGCATGTCCTTGATCACGCTGTGCATGGTATTCCGGCATCCCGTGCAGGAGGTCTCGTCGAAGAGGAGCTGGAACCCGGGGACTTCGATTTTTTTTATATCCTCTTCCGGAGATTTAAACCGCCGTTTTACTTCGTGAATCTTCTTGCCGATGATTTCGATCTTCTCCAGATCGCTGGTCCCCAGCCCCATCTCTTCCGCAAACCCGATGCAGAGCACCTCTTTCGGATCGATCTCCATGATGTGGCAGATCACCGTATCCACGGCCACCTGGTCATCCGCGGCGATGATGAGATCCATTTCCACGGGGTCCCCGAAGACCGGCCCCAGCCCCTCCTGGGCGATGATCCCATCGACCACCACCAGCTTCGGGCGCAGAAGGGCGTTGATCTCCGCCACCCCCTGGTTGAGGCCGTCTTTGTGGAGCCGGTTCTTCTCCTTTTCGGCCAGCGCGCCCTTCATATTTTTCAGCGCGCCGCTCATGGGGATCTGGTCGTGGGTTTTGATTTTGGGAATGTTGATGATCACGTCGGCCTGCTTTACCAAAGTGGGAATCATCACCTTCTGGATGACCCGGGCGTTCGGGATGGACATTTCGACGTTTTCGATCTTTTTGAAATCCACCACCTCGTAGCCTTTATCGCGCAGCTGGGCATGGCCGGTCTTCTGAAACACCTTCTCCGTGTCCCCTCCGGTACCGCACGATTCCCCGATCACCGCCCGGCCCCCCTGCTCCCGGACCAGGTCCGCCACCGCCTTTGATACCCGCCAATCCACTGTGGCCCCGGTTTCGGAGCCCATGGAGATAACCAGGTTGGGTTTGATGATCACCAGGTCTCCCCGCTTCACAAACTTTTCCATCCCCCCAACGGCCGCTACGGCCTCCCGAACTTTTTCCCGGATCTCCTCTTCCCCCGGATTTTTTCCAGTCTTAAAAATGGCCACTCGACTTTTTCCCATGGATGTTACCCCTCCTCTTCCAATGGGCGATGATTCTCCCGGAATATTTGCTTTTCCCTCGTCCTCAAAAAGCACCCGCCTTGGCCAGGCGATCACAGCCGCTTTTAATCACTTCCATGCTGCAGGCGAAGGATAACCGTAAGTGCCCCTCACCCTCAAAAGCGCTTCCCGGAACCACCGCTACGCCCTCGCTGTCCAGGAGATAGTTCCCCAGCTCGATGGTGTTCCGGACCCGCCTGCCCCGGAAGGTCCTGTTCAGCAGACCGGATACATCCGGGAACGCGTAAAAGGTCCCGTGGGGAGCGAAGCAGGAAACCCCGGGGATGGAATTCAACCGTTTGACAATGTACCGCCGCCGCCGGTCATACTCCTCAACCATCCCCCGGATGAAATCCTGAGGCCCGTAAACCGCGGCGATCGCGGCTTTCTGGGCCATCGTGTTCGTGCCCGAGGTGAAATGTCCCTGAACATTGCCCATGGCGGTGATGATCGGCCTGGGCCCGGCGGCATACCCCACGCGCCATCCCGTCATGGCATAGGCCTTGGAAAACCCGTTGACGGTGATCGTAAGCTCCTTTACCTTCGGGTCAAGGTTGGCTATGCTGACATGTTTCCGCCCGTCAAAGACAATCTCGCTGTAGATCTCATCGGAAATGATATAAAATCTGTGTTTGACGGCCAGGGCGGCAATTTTGACCACCTCTTCTTCTTGGATCATGCTGCCGGTGGGATTGCAGGGTGAATTCAGCAAAACGATCTTAGTCCTGGGGGTAATCTTCTTTTCCAAAGCGCCGGCCTTAAGCTGGAACTCTTCCTCCTTGCGGGTGGGCACAAAGACGGGGACGGCATCCAGCAGCTTAACGGATTCGGCATAGGAAAACCACGCAGGGATGGGAATCAGGACTTCGTCTCCGGGGTTGAGGATGGAAATCATGGCATTGACCATGGCATGTTTCCCTCCCACCGAGACAATCACTTCCGAGGGCCCGTATTCCAGCCCGTACCTTTTCTTGAGGAGATGGCAAATGGCCTCCCGGAGTTCAGGGAGTCCCGGAGTCACGGAGTATTTGGTCCACCCCTGCTCGGTTGCCTCGATCCCCGCCTGCTTAATATGGGCGGGGGTGTCGAAATCAGGCTCTCCCACCGCAAAGGAGACAACGTCTTTGCCCTGCCGCAGCATTTCTTTGTAGCGGTAATGGATTTCCAAGGCAAAGGAGGGGGCCAACCGGCGAACTCGATCCGATAAATCCATCCTTCTCCCCTGGGAAAAGAGTTGTTGTCCGGACTAGATGAACAGGCGGTCGGGGTTTACGGGCGCTTTGTTTTTCGAACAATGACACCAGTTTAGGAACAATTACACTACACGTACTTTGCCAGCATTATTCCTGATTGTTAATTTTCTCTTTTTTTTATCATTTGTCAAGATATTTGTTGAATATTGTTGAATATTTTTCATCGGCGGAAATTGGCCGAGACCACGCGCCGTTCACCACCTGTTAATAATCAACGGACCGGGGTGGCAGTCTATCACGGCTCCCCGCCTAATGCGGACAAGCCCACCGTGATCTGCTCCCCGCTTTTAGAGGTCCTGGGGTCAAATCTTTATCCTTGACAAAGTTCGGGCTTAAAGACCATTGCTGAAAATAATGACTTGTTTTTATTATCCCAAAAATCAAAAGCCTCCATAGGGAAATAAATAACGCCCTTGGAGGCTTCATCGCAGCACCTTTTGGACATCCATCTCATACCAAACTCCAAAAGGTTAGTAGCATTACTGGGGACGAATCAGGTTCCAACCCTATATTATGATCAAAATCTACTCCCCCTAAATAGGCATGTCAATATGAATTTGATTGGGCCATGTTATCGGGTATCCGGGTAGGACCAGGCTAACTCTTTGATTTGCAAAAAGATATGGCCCGATGGAGAGTATTTTGGGGCCTTAGATCCCCTTTTTCATGGCCGAGATCAGGCTTGTAAGAAGTACCTGGCTCTAGCAATTCATAAGATCCGTTCGCCACAATGGCCAATGTGCCATGCGTCGCTGGGGAGGTAGTGGCGCAATTTTCAATAATTGAATTGTATAGGAATTTCCTTTCTTATCCTTCCCCCCTCACCCCCGCCCTCTCCCCCGTTTGCGGGGGAGAGGGGAAGGGTGAGGGGGCTTAACTTGTCGAGTTTGGCCCGGAATACAAAACCGAACGATCCGCATGATTGACAAATATCTCTCGCCGTGGGTTTCCCCGGCAGGTAACATGACAGTAAGCATTCGCATATTGAATTCGTAACGGGCGAGCCATACCGAAATCCTTTGATTATCAGCTCCACTATGTCAAGAATAAAGATTCGACTCCTTGGCCCCTTTTCCCAACCAATGTTAATCAGCGCTGTAAATAACTTCGCCGGTCTTCAATATCTCAGCCAGAAAGCCGCTGGGGTCGTTGTCCTCTTCCAGCAATACTGGTTCTATCATCGGTTCAATATCCCGTCGAAGCTTAAAAAGTTTTCTTTCAAAAATCAAAAAATCGCCCTCAACCTTGCGGACCACTACCGCCACATCAATGTCGCTGTGACCCCTTGCTTTCCCTCTCGCATGGGAACCGTATAGGATGACCTTTTTTACCGGAAAGCTTTTTCTCACCGCGTCGGCGTACTGCTTCACTCTGGCAATAGCTGTCTCTTTATCCATCGGTATAACTCCTCAGTCTCACGAAGGATCTCCCTGCAACGCTCATAATCTAGCGTCTGCATGAGCTTCCCTTTGTGCGTCGGATAACGTGCCTCAACATTCAGCGGTTCGACGAGGTCAATGAAATCCTTTTGCGCTTCCACCATGTTATCGTGAATTCCGGGGACACCTTACTCATTTTTGATTCGCCTTGTATTATGGTCTGGGTTTCTGGTCGCGTAGATTACGAGCCAATGCTTTCTTCATTTACCGCAATGGCAAATACCGTACTTGGCCTTCCCATTCACCGTCAACACTGTATTCGGCCAGCAGTAAAATATCATCGATAAGGATGTTGATTGGAATATCCCGGCTCACTTCAAAGATGCCGGGGATAGGTCTACCGGATCGAACGCGATCATAGGCATAATGTGTAATTGTGGAGACATCATGTGTTAAGAGTATGCGCCTTCTATGCCGCCCATTCAAGAACGGCCTGGTCATCTGCCCCTGAGAGGCCTTCATCCTGAATACGCACAGTATCCAGGTCAGGCTTGCGGCGTAATAAACCGCGCACAATGTCGTTGTTAAAGTTCTCGTCAGCGGCCAGAAAAATCATGGTCTAAGGCACTCGGCCTGCAGAACGAGCCATGAGGCGGTTGCGCACGCCCTGAGGGTCAAAGCGAGTTTCATTTTCCTTGCGCACCGCGTTCGTTTGAACCTTTCTCTGCCGAAAATACGCTTCTACTTCCAATGGCCGACGCAAATAATACCCAATCACATGATAGACGTCTGCCAAGTTCAAGGAAGGATACTGTTGAACGATCTCTTCAGGAGTGGCGCCGTTGGAAAACGCCGCAATAACGGTGTCCAAGGTTACGCGTGTTTTACCGACCCGCAAAACCCCGCTGGCGTCGGCTTCAATGGGAATAACTTCGGTAGCAAACGAGATGGCCATAAGATTTACTTCCAATACCTCACCTTCTGGAACATCGATCTCATAGCAAACTCCAAAAGGTTAGTGGCTTTACTGGGGACGATTCAGGTTCCAACTCTATATTCTGATCAGAATCTACTCCCTCTGAATAGACATGTCAACGTGAATTTCAATGGGCCGCTTCCATTCTGCAGATTGAATGGATTTCATCTTTTTTAAATCATCCTGGATTCCGGCTTCCGCCGGAATGACGACAAAGAACCATGCCTTTCTAATGTTCGTCTCTGCGGCGAACCCCGGACTTGATCCGGGGCGGAGTCCAGTTCGATGCTTTTAAAAGGAAAGGTCCTCCAAACAGTGATGTTTAGACTATTATAGACTCATTAGTAACTGAATCTTTTCAAGCCGGGTTTTTCTGATCATGCTTTTTTCTCTTTTTTCAACTCTTCATCCCGCAGGACCCGGCGCAAGATTTTGCCTACCGCACTTTTGGGGATCTCCGGTCGAAACTCGATGAACCGCGGGAATTTATAGGCAGCCAGCCTCTCCCGAACCCAGGAAATGATTTCCTCTTCTTTTATTTTTCCCCGGAACTCGTCCTTCAGCACCACAAAGGCCTTGATATTTTCCCCGGCCAGGGGATCGGGACCTCCGATCACCGCAGCCTGGCTGACCGCCGGGTGCTGGTAGAGAACTTCTTCCACCTCGCTCGGATAAACGGAATGGCCTTTGTACTTGATCAAATCTTTCGAGCGATCCACGATCGTCAGGTAGCCGTCTTGGTCGAGGATGCCGATATCTCCCGTGCGTAACCACTTTTGGCCGTCTACCCGGAGGAATACATCCGCCGTCTCCTGGGGCCTCTGCCAATAGCCTTTCATCACCTGGGGACCATGAACGATCACTTCCCCCGGCTCTCCGGGAGGTCGGAATTCCCGCGTGTCCGGGTCGATGATTCCTTGCAAGGTGTTTGGAATGGGCGGTCCGACTGAGCCGATCTTTCGTTTCAGGTAAGGGGAGGTGGTATGGGTCACCGGGCTGGCTTCAGAGAGTCCGTAACCCTCGACGATTTCCACGCCGGTAATTTCTTCGAAATTCTTGACCACTTCCGAGGGGATGATGGTTGCTCCATTATTACACCATTTCAAGGATCTCAGGTCATACTCTTTTATCCGGGGATGGTTGAGGAGGGATACGAACATCGTGGAAACCCCCATAAAAATATGGGCCCGGGTCTCCTGAATGGTCCGTAAGACCAGATCCACCTCAAACCCCGGCAGGACGATAAGAGTCCCGCCGCCGTACAGCGTCGAGGAAAGATCGACGGTCTGCCCATAGATGTGGTACCACGGAAGCACGCTGATGACCGTGGGCCGCATCACTCCATCGACTTTGGCCATCATCTCCCAATAAACCCGATTCTGGGCGATATTGGCCACGACATTTTGATGGGTGAGCATGGCGGCCTTCGGCCGGCCGGTTGTTCCTCCCGTATACTGAAGCGCAGCCACGTCCTCTTCGGGATCGATCCCCACCGGCGGCAACGAGGGGAGATTCCCCGTTAAAAGATCATCGAAGAAATACACCTTGGGAAACTTCGGCAGCGCAGGCTTTTCTCCCCGCAGGTTGACGAGGATGATCTCCTGGAGCTCCAGCTTGGGGAGCACCGGCTCCACCCTCGGCCAGAATTCCTGCTGGACGACCAGGGTCCGGGTCTGGCTGTCCCTGAGCTGGAATTCCACTTCCGGAGACATGAAAAGGGGGCTTAAGGCCGTGACCATTGCCCCATTTTCAGCGCCCCGTAATAGGCGTAGGCGAACTGAGGGCAATTGGATAGGAAGAGGGCTACGGTTTCACCTTTCTTCACGCCCCATCTGTGGAGCACACTGGCAAAGCGGTTGATCCCGCCCTGCATTTCGCTGTAGCTTATCTCTCTTCCCGCATACACCATGGCGACCCGATTCAGGTTGTTTCTCATCCCTTCCTCAAGGAATTGCGCAAGAGAAACCCTGGGGATGAAGACCTCTGGGGCGAGATCCCGGGGGTATGATTTCAACCAGTATTTAGCCTTGATGTATTCCGGTATAATCATGGTGAAGATAATCTAACACCTGAATTGAGCGATTTTTTTAAACCAGAGAGAATACGGAGATTCGAAACAGTTTAGCCAAAAAAAGGAAAAAGAATAAAAGACAAAAATATTAGAAACTTATTTGTCACGCGCTGCGCGTGATCACCGAGGCCACAGAGGGATTTACGTTCAAAAACCAAAAGGAAAAGGCGAACGCTTGGGGAATCTGTTTTGTGTTTATCATTGGTTATCCATGTCCCGCATCGTCTTTTGCTAATATCTCTGTGAACTCTGTTCGCAGCCCATAATGCTGCGTGTCTTGCCGGTGAAAGTCCGGCTCCGGCAATTGACTGTATGGCCGGATAGTTATATTCGACGCCCTCCGAAGGTGA
>Ga0315276_10004851_pt1 | contig 12371 bp, 11 predicted proteins | sample YL17G05_0_MG_FD_204542 | JGI IMG/M metagenome (GOLD analysis project Ga0315276, IMG submission 204542) | Sediment microbial communities from Yellowstone Lake, YNP, Wyoming, USA - YL17G05_0 | ecosystem: Environmental > Aquatic > Freshwater > Lake > Sediment | place: USA: Wyoming | collected... | reverse complement strand
CTGGGCCTAGGCCAGAGGCTTCCCGAACCGCTGCGCTTGGAATTCAAGAAAAAATACCTGAAAAAGGAAAACGTCATCGAGGTTATGGAGGACTAGCAACATGAGACATGGCAAAGATGGATACAAGCTGCGGCGCAACCCGGCCCACCGCCGCGCCCTGCTGCGCAACCTGACCGCCAGCGTGGTCGAGAAGAACCGCGTGACCACCACCCTGGCCAAGGCCAAGGCGGTCCAGCCGATCGTGGAAAAGATGGTCGGCCTGGGCAAGTCGGGCACCCTGGCCGACAAGCGCCGCGCCCTGGCTTATTTTTTCAAGCGCCAGACGGTGCAGAAGCTGTTTGACGAGGTCGCGCCCCGCTTCATGGACCGCAGCGGCGGCTACACGCGGGTCATCCGCAGCGACTTCCGCAAGGGGGACGGCGCCGAGACGGCGATCATCGAATTCGTCGACTACACGTACGTGCCCAAGGAAAAGAAGAAAAAGGAAAAAAAGCCGGCCAAGGCGTAATAGGCGAGCGGGCATAGCTCAATGGTAGAGTACAAGCTTCCCAAGCTTGGTGTTGCGGGTTCAAATCCCGTTGCCCGCTCATTTTGTTTTCCGGATTGACCCAAAGGAGAAACCATGGCAGTATTTTCCCAGAAAAAAAATCCTGAACCGACAACGTACTCCCAGACGCCGATGCAGGGCAACCCGCAGTCTTCGCTGGTCGGCAAGACCCTGCTGATCAAGGGCGAGGTCTTTTCCGAAGACGAGATACTGATCGAAGGCAGGATCCAGGGCAAGATCACGGTCAAGAACCGGGTGGTTATCGGCCGCGACGGGGACGTGGAGGCCGAGATCGAGGCCCGGGACGTGGTCATCAAGGGCAAGGTCACCGGCAACGTGCGCGGCAGCCAGCGGGTCGAGATCGTCTCGGCCGGCACCCTGCACGGCAACATCTCCTCCCCGCGGGTGGTGATCGCCGACAGCAGCTTTTTCGAAGGCAATATCGAAATGAAGCAGCGCGACGAAAAAAGCAAGCCCGTCGAGGACAAGCCATCCGCCTCCCCGGCGCCGGGCAACGATCCGGGTAACCACCACAAACCCTACCGCAAGTAATGCCTTCCTGGTTCCTGCTTCATGAGCCGGAACCGCTGCCGGCGGCCGAGAACATGGCCAGGGACGAGTATCTTTTCAACCTGTGCCATGAGAAAAAATGCGGCTTCCTGCGGCTATACGCCTGGAAAAAGCCGACTTTTTCCATCGGCGTCTCGCAGAAAGCCGGGCGGGCGCTGAACCTGGACTTCATCCGCGGCCGGGACTGCGAGTACGTGCGGCGCTTGACCGGGGGCAAGGCCGTCCTGCACCATCGCGAGATCACCTACGCCGTGGCCTCGTCCGAGGACATTTTTTTCAAAGAGCACGACCTGCACCAGTCCTACATGCTGATCTCGCGCGTGCTCGTCCAGGCGATCCGCTCCCTGGGCGTCGACGCCGTCCTCTCCAGGGGGAGCGCCGCCGAGCTGTCGCGCAGCCACAACCCCTGCTTTTCCTTTCCCACCCCGCACGAGATCGAGGTCGGGGGAAAGAAGATCGTGGGCTCGGCGCAAAAGCGCGACAAGCAGGCCTTGCTGCAGCACGGCTCCATCCCGCTGGCCATGGACTACGGCCTGTATGCCGGCGGGGCGAATTTTCCCGCCGCCGCCCTGGAAAAGAGCATGACCACCTGGGGCGACATCTCGCTAAAAGGGGCGGATGAGCTCAAGGGAGCCCTGGCGCAACGCTTCAGGGAATTCACCGCCGGCGAGCTCGAACCCCTGGACTTCAATGCCGACGACATGCCGCGGTTGGACGCCCTCCGGGAAAAGTACGCCTCCGATGCGTGGAACCTCTCTCTTTAGCCTCTTCCTTTTTATCTTCGCCCTGGCCGCGCCCGCGGCGACGCCGGGCCCGAGTCGCGGGCGCAGCCACGAGATCCAGTTCCGCCGCAACGATTACCCCGCCGTCGCCTCCCCGGCGCGGCTGCAGGCCGCGGGCCTGACCAAGGCCATCCTGCGCGTTTTCAGCGACGATGAGAAAAAAGGCGGTCTCTATTTCCCCAACGGCTCGTTCCCGGTGGTGCGCCCGGCCCTGGCCCCGTGGTCCGGGGAATATTCCGGAAAGCCGGTCGCGCTCTGGGCCTGGATGGGGGCGCGCAAATTCGCCTGGCTGAACGACGCCGGACTTCTTGACCGCGAGTGGCATGCCGGGGAATCGCGCCCCATCGCCAAGCTGGACCTGTTCAACCCCCAGGCGCTGGACCTCCTGGTCGACTTATTCACGCAGCTGGCGCGCCAAGCGGTCCAGGGCATACTCATCCAGGACGACCTGACGCTGCTGCGCTCCGAGGGATTTTCCAGCTGGGGCAAGGCGAGCTTCAGCCGGGCCAGCGGCCTGGCCGCCGACCCGCGGCGCATGCTGGCCCGGGGGTCGCCGTCCAGCCTGGCCTGGGAGGACCTGAAGGCCGGGAAGGTGGCGGAAACGCTGCAGCGCATCGTCACGGCCTGCCGGGCGACGAACCCTGCCATCGAGATCGGGCTGAACGTCCATTACGAAGCGCCCCTGACGCCGGAATGGGCGCGCTCCTGGTACGCCTTCGATACCCGGGCCGCAAGCGCGTCCGCCATCGATCTTTTCTACCTGATGGCCTATCACCGCCAGATGAGAGACGAGATGAAACTGGCCGAGGGGGACAACCGGCTCTATTTTCGCCGCATGCTGGAGGCGGCCCTGAGGCTCTGGGGACATAGGCTGGTCGTCAAACTCCAGGTCCGCGACTGGCGGACCAGCGAGCCGATCCCGCTGGCCGAACTGCAGACTTATTACGACCTGATCCCGGATGCCGTCGAGCGCGTCTGCTTCGCCGCCGCCGATCCCGGGGACATCGATCTCATCAGCCTGATCATAGCCAGGTAAATTGGCTCTCCCAGGCCACGGTTGCATTTGCTTTTGGAAAAAGGGTAAAATATCAAGGCGATCGAAATCTCGTACCGAGGAGGAGTCATGAAAAAAGAGAAGAATGGCTATAGCAGGAGAGAATTCATATTCAAGACCGTGGGCGGCGCGGCCTCAGCCGCCGCCGCGGCCGGGATCATTGGAAAATCCGGTTTGAAACTTGACGCCCAGGCGGCAAAAATCGCCCAGTCCCCCAAGGGGACGGGCGCAGCCGCCCAGCCCGTCACCCGGGCACTGGGGAGGACCGGCATCCGGGTCCCCATCGTTTCCATGGGGGTGATGAACGCCGACAATCCGGCCCTGGTCAAGCGTTCCTTCGAGATGGGCATCCGCCACTTCGATACCGCCGCGGCCTACCAGAAAGGGCGCAACGAGGAAATGGTCGGAAACGTCATCAAGGATCTCCACGCGCGCGACAAGGTGATCATCGCTACCAAGATCGTCCCGGGAAGGTCCGAGATCATGGACCAGATGGGAGACAAGCTGGTGGCAGAGGACTTTCTCTCCCGCCTGGACCAGTCGCTGGCCCGCCTACAGACCGATTATGTGGATATCCTCTATATACATAACATCAGCGACCCGGCGGTTTTGAAGCGCCCCGGGCTGCTGGACGCCCTGGACCGGGCCAAGCAAAGCAAGAAGGCCCGCTTTGTCGGCTTTACCACCCACCAGAATATGGGCGAATGCCTGGAAGCCGCCGCGCCGACCGGCCGTTTCGACGTCATCCTCACCGCGGTCAATTATTCCATGGCCGACGACAAGGCGCTCTTTGCCGCCATGAAGAAGGCCGCCGCCGCCGGCATCGGGCTGGTGGCCATGAAGACCCAGTGCCGGCAGGCCTGGTCCAAGGAGAGCAACCTCGCAGGCGGGGAGGAATACCGCGAGGGCAGCGTTTGGCAGACGGCCCTGCTCAAGTGGGCCCTGCGCCTGGAATCCGTCACCACGGCCATCCCCGGTTATACCACTTTCCAGCAGCTAGAGAGCGATTGGCCGGTGGCCTTCAACCTGGATTTCACACCGGACGAGAATAAATTTCTCGCCGACCCGGGCGTCAAGCTGGCCCTGGGCGGCGTCTGCCGCCAGTGCGGCTCTTGCGCCGGGACCTGCCCGGCCGGCAGCGATGTACCCTCTCTGATCCGCGCCCACATGTACGCCGCCGACTACGGCAATTTCTTCGAGATGCGCCGGACCCTTGCCGAACTGCCCGCCGCCCGCGGATTGCAGAATTGCCTCGACTGCAGGGAATGCAAGGCGTCCTGCGTGCGCGGCGTGCGCATCGCCCGCCGTCTGGAGGAATTGAAGGCTATTTTCGTCTGAGCCCTTGCAGGGAGGCGATGGCCGGGCCGAATTCCGGCCGGAGGACCTTCTCCTCGGTGATGATGGCCGTGATCAGCCCCGCCGGGGTCACATCGAAAGCGGGATTGAACACGGCGGTCTCCGGCCGCGCCGTCACCTGGCCCCGGAAATTGGTCACTTCCGCCTTGTCCCTTTCCTCGATGGGTATGCCGTCGCCGGTCGCCGTGGCCGGGTCGATGGTGGATAACGGGGCGGCCACATAGAAAGGAATGCCGTGGAATTTGGCCAGCACGGCCAGGGAATAGGTGCCGATCTTGTTGGCCGTGTCGCCGTTGGCGGCGATGCGATCGGCGCCGACGATCACGGCCTGGACCATCCCTTTTTTCATGACGTGGCCCGCCATGCCGTCGGTGACCAGGGTGACGGGGATGTGGTCTTCCTGCAGTTCCCAGACGGTGAGCCGCGCTCCCTGCAGGTAGGGGCGGGTTTCGCCGGCGATCACCCGGATGACCTTGCCGCTTTCGACCGCGGCGCGCACCACCCCGAGCGCCGTGCCGTAGCCGGAGGTGGCGAGGGCGCCGGCGTTGCAATGGGTAAGCACCGTTTCGCCGCTCTTCAGCAGCTCCTGGCCGTTGCGGCCGATGCTGCGGTTGATCTCGAAATCCTCGAGGTCCATGGCGACGGCCAGGTCGATCAACTCCCGGCGCAGCCGGGGATAGTCGTTCTTGTACGCCTGGAAAGCCTTTTCCATGCGCGCCGCCGCCCAAAAAAGGTTGACCGCCGTGGGGCGGGTGGAGGTGATGGCGCGAACGATGGCCGCGAACTTTTCTTCCAGGAAAGCGGGCTGCGGCGACCGGGGATCGTGCTCCAGTTCCGCTACGCCCAGGGCGATGCCGTAGGCGGCGGCGATGCCGATGGCCGGGGCGCCGCGGATGACCATGCTGCGGATGCTTTCGGCCACCTCGCGGTGGCTGCGGTGGCTGACGAATTTTTTTTCAGTTGGCAGCAAACGCTGGTCGAGCATGACCACGGTGCCGTCCTTCCATTCGATGACCGGATGCATGGGGCTTTCTCCTTGGCCAAGGGCCGCGCGTATTATAGTGCTTCGTCGCCCCGCTGGCAAGAAGCGGACCCGGGCGGCGATTTTTCCGGCGATGGAGAAAATAGGGGCAAGCCCTTGTTTTTTGCCAAGGAGTATGGTAATTTATCTGGGTGAAATCCTTGATTGCGGGAAACCGGATTGATGACGAAAAACGTCGGCTTGGCAAACCAATTAAATAGATATTTCCGTCTTATAACCTATGAATGCGACAAGCAAGGGAGGCTAGCATGAGGAAATTAAAATCGGTGGCGCTGATCTTTTTACTGGCCGCGACATTTTCCTGGGCGCAGGACATGGAGAACGCAGGAATTGACTATACGACGGCGCTGCAAAAGAAAGGCGCGGAGAGGATCGCCGCTTTTGAAGCGTATATAAAGAATTATCCCGACCCGGCCCAGAACGTATTCACCAAGCTGGCCTACTACTGGTTGACGGTGGACAATTACAACGGCAAGAACTATGACAAGGCCATCCGCAACGGCGAAAAGGCCGTGCAGCTGGGCGGCATGGAACCCAAGCTGGAAGCCGGCGTTTATCTCATGCTGGGCAGCTCCTACGGCGCCACCAACAACAAGGACAAGGCGATGACCTGGGCCGACAAGGCGGCCGCCTTCGCCCAGAAGAACGGCATCGGCGACATCGCCAAGCAGGCCCAGGCCCTGAAGAACGAACTGAGCGGCGCCCCCAAGCAGCCCGCCAAGCCCCTGACCAGCCTGGAAAAGATCGGCCAGCTGTATACCGCCAAGAAATACAACGAAGCCATCGACGTGTTCAATTCATTCAACCAGGACGACAAGAACGACGAAAAGATATTCGAGATCTATGCCCGTTGCCTGATGGGGGCCGGGAAAATGGACGCCGCCCTGAAGGAATTCGGTGACGCCTACGCCAAGAACCGCAAGGCGATCAACGCCGAGCGCCTGGGCAATATCTACCTGGCCAAGGCCCAGAAGGAAAAGAAATTCTACGACAGCGCCATCAACGCCCAGATCGAAGCCGGGCTGCTGTACAGCAAGGAGAACAACTCCAAGCGCCGTGATGCATTGATGACGAACGCCAAGTACTGGCTGTATGAGAAGTACGATTACAATGCCAAGATCAAGAAGTACAACGCTTCGGTCAAGCCGGTCAAGCCGGTGGTCAGCAACGACAAGGAGATCAAGCGCCTGCAATATGAGTATGACAAACTGGACCGCGAGCTGCAGCGCAAATACGTCGACATCGAGATGCCGGGCTACGAGCAGGACAAGCTGGACAAGATCCAGGCGGAGATCACCAAGCTGAAATCGGGCGCCAGCAGCACCCCGGCCAACGATCCCAATGCCGCCCAGGCCCAGGAGCTGGAAAAGGAAAAGCAGCGCATCGAGACCGAATTCAGATCCCTGACCGACCAGGCCAGGAACAAATTAGGGCTCTAAGGCAGGAGCATCTTCTCGGCGTAAGGCTGACGGCGTACGGCATACGGAAAGAAATAGCTATATGAAGGGCGGTTCTAAGAGCCGCCCTTTTTTTTATCCCAAATTAATGCTCGAATTCTCTATATCGGAATTTGCGGTTGCCTTCCGCCTTCCGCCGTTTGCCGTCTACCGAGTTCCAGATCAGTTCTTCACCAGCGAGATATTCAGGTCCTTGACCTTCACCCGGCTCAAACTGAGCAGGGCCTTGGCATGAAAGTAGAACAGCACGAAGAGTCCGTAGAAAACGACGTTGGGTCCGGGCAACAGGGCGACGAACGCCGTGAAAGGCATGAGCAGGAGCTCCAGGATCACGTAGGCCAGGCGCCGGTTCCGCTTGCGGCGCATCCAGTTCCCCAGCCGGAGGCGGACTTCCTCTTCGGACAGATCCCCCGCGCCGTGGATCTCGATCAGGTACTGGGGGAGGTGCGCCATGACCCTTTGCTGCGAAAGGTAGCGCAGGGTGCCCGGGGTGTAGCGCTTGAGGAGCTCGATCCCTTTGTGCACCAGCTTGTTTCCCGAGGCCAGCCCGGGGAAGCCCCTGAGATCGACCTGGAATTCGGACTCGGGCGACAGGTGGATGGAGATTCTTTCCATGCGCTGACCATTATAGCCGATTGGCAAGCAAAATTAAAGGAACTTTGCATAAGGTGTAGGGCGTAGGGCATAAGGGAAGAGAAAGAACTAGTTCGTTGATTGTCTTCCCCTCAACCTTGCCCCTCAAGCCTTACGCCGAGTAATTATGTCGGTCAGTTCGAATTTTACTTTTTCCAGCCTCTGACAATGATGAAAATGCCCATCACGATCAGCAGCGAGGGCCAGAAGAAGTGGCGGAAATAGTGGCGCACCCAGCCGAAGAAGGGGTCGAAGATGGGCAGGTTGTGCAGCAGGAAAACGGCCCCCAGGACGATGAGCAGGATGCCCAGGAACAGGGGTACCGAGTCCCCGGCGCTTTGCGGGGCGCCAGCCGCGGCCGAAGCCGCCGCGGCGGCGGGCGCCGCGTCCTTGCTCGCGCTGGAGGCGGTTTCAAAGGGCTCGTAGGGGATTACGATCAGGGCGATAATGTAGGCCAGCACCGCCGAGCCCCCCACGAAGAACAGGGCAACGGCGATCAGGCGGACGATGACCGGGTCGATCTCGAAATATTCGGCGATACCGCCGCAGACGCCGCCGAGCATGCGGTTTTTCCGGCTCCTATACAGTCTTTTCATGTGACCTCCTTGCGGGACCATGCCCTTCAGATGCTATAAACGCAAAAGCGAGCCTGAAAGTTCAGTAGCTCGGCGTACGGCATAGGGCGGAAGGTGTAAGGTAGCGGCAATTTAACGGGATTGGTGTAAGGTAATTGCATTTTTCGAGCCCAGTTTGAGAGGGTAGCTGAAAATATACGAATTTTCTTTGATTTTCTTCCATGCGCCTTGCGCCATACACCTTATACCGAGTTCTGCAAGTTCTTTGTTGACAACAGTGGAAAATCATACTATTATTTAAAAGGCGAACAAGAGGCGAACAAATGCTGACCAAAAAACAAAAGCTTGTTTTGGACAAGATCAGGGACTTCAGCCGCCGCAACGGCTATTTCCCGACCGTGCGCGAGATAGCCGCCGCGGCCGGCCTCTCCTCGCCGGCGACCGTCCAGGCCTACCTCGGCCGCCTGCGCCGGGGCGGGGCGCTGCGCCGGCACGGCCGCTCCTGGGACCTGGCACCTGGGCTGGCGGCAGGTGGCGGGCGTCCCCTTGGGGGGCTGCCCGGGTCGCAAGACCGGCGTCCCCTTGGGGGGCTAGCCGTCCCGCTGGTGGGCATGGTGCCGGCCGGCCCGGCGCTGGAGATGTTCGAAAGCCTGGGCGATGAGGTGGTCCTGCCCGAGTGGCTGGCCGAAAAAGGGGGCGACATCGTCGCCTTCCGCGTCCAGGGCCAGAGCATGAAGGACGCCTATATCCAGGACGGCGACCTGGTCCTGATCAAGCGCGCCGAGAAGGCCGACCCCGGCCAGATGGTGGTGGCGCGGCTCGGCGACGGCTCGATCACCCTCAAACGGCTGAAACGCGATCGCGACGCCTATGTCCTGGTCCCGGAAAACCCCGACTATGCGCCCATCACCACGCCCTTCCAGCTGGTGGGCAAAGTGGTGGGGGTCTTGCGCAGGTACCGGTGAAAACGCCGACCGTCCTGCACCTGGACATCGACGCCTTTTTCGCGGCGGTGGAGGAGGCGCTCGACCCGGCGCTGCGGGGCAAGCCGCTGGTCGTCGGCGGCCTGGCCCACGAGCGGGGCGTGGTCTGCACCGCCTCCTACGCGGCGCGCCGCTTCGGGGTGCACTCGGGCATGGCCCTGCGCACCGCGGCCAAGAAGTGCCCGCAGGCGATCTTTCGCCGCGGCCGCTTCCACCTCTACAGCCGCATCTCCGGGCAGTTCTTCGCCTGCCTGCGCCGCTTCTCGCCCCGGGTCGAGGAGGTGTCGATCGACGAGGCCTACGTCGACGTGGGCGGCAGCCGCTACCTCTGCGCCTCGGTATACGAGCTGGCGGCCCGCATCAAGGCCGCCGCCGAGCGCGAGACGGGCCTGAAGATCTCGGCCGGCCTGGGACGCACGCGCATGGGCGCCAAGCTGGCCTGCGAGGCGGCCAAGCCGGGCGGCCTGTTCTGGCTGCACGACGAGGAGGAGTTCGTCTCGCAGCTGACCATGGACAAGATCCCCGGCGTCGGGCCGCAGGCCTATTTCGTCCTGCAGGGACTGGGCGTGCGCCGCGGCCGCGAGCTGAAGGAGAAATACCCGGCGCAGTGGCGGAAGATCTTCGCCGGCCCGCACGCCGGCGGCGGCATGGAGCGGGGGCGGCCCGAGCCGGCGAACCCCAGCTTCAGCCGCGAGACCACCTTTCCCGAGGACATCCGCGACCCGGGGCTGATCCATTCGCACCTGGCCTACCTGCTGGACCGGCTGGCCGTGCACCTGCTGCGCGAGAAACTGTTCGCCGGCCGCATCGAGGTCAAGGTGCGCTTCAGCGATTTTTCCACCTTCTCGCAGCGGGCGGCGCTGCCCTTTCCCACCTATTCCTATTTTCACCTCTGGCAGCGCGCCCAGCCGATGCTGCGCTCGCTGCTGGCCAGGAAGCCGCTGGCGCTGCGCCTGGTCGGCGCCAAGGTGGAGGGCCTGCAGCCCGGCCGCGACATCCTGCCCTTCTTCTCCCTGCGCGACGAGCAGCTGACCGCCGGCATCGCCGGCGTCAAGGAGCGCTTCGGCTTCTCCGCCCTGCGCAGCGCCCGCAGCATGCTGCTGGAGGAGCTGTACCCGCTGGAAAGGGAGGGGATGGTGCTCAAGACGGCGTCCTTGACGAAGTGAAGAATCCAAAATGGCGGAAAAAGGTTTCCTCAAACTCACCCCCGGCCCCCTCTCTTGCGAAGAGAGGGGGGACTTTTCTTGCGATTTTTCTAGCCCCTTCTCTTCGGGAAGAGAAGGGGGTTGGGGATGATTTGATGGTTCACTGGCATTCTTCCTATAGTGGATCATGAACTACGTACCCTTGAGAGTGTATTCCGTCTTCTCCCAGGGCGAAGGGGTCATGGACCCGGCCGCCCTGGCGGAGATCATGCAGAAAGCCAAGGTGCCCTGCCTGCCCGTGTGCGACCCCATGTCGCTGGTCGGCTGGGAAAGGTTCAAGAAGGAAGCGGACGGCCGCGGCCTGAAGCCGCTGCTGGGCACCGAGATCCGGCTGCCGGAAAAGGGCGCCCTGCTGCTTTTCCCGCTGTCGCCTGCCGGCTACCTCTCCCTGGTCTCCTGCCTGAACCGGCGCGCCCTCCCCGCTGGTTTGCGCGGCGTGCTGGCGGTCTTCCTGCCCGCGCGGCCCGACGGCGATTTCCTGGACCGGCTGCAGGCGAAGGTCGGCCGGGAGAATTTCTACCTGGGGCTGGAGTGGCAGAGCGGCCAGTGGCTGCGCGAATTGAGCGCCAGGCACGCGGCGCCCCTGGCCTGGGCGCAGGCGCTGCGCTGGACCGGCGACGCGCGGAAATACGCCGTGGCCCGCGCCGTCTTCCAGCACCGGCCGCTGCCCGAGACCTTCAAGGCGGACGCCGCCCTGGATGGCCTGCTGCCTGCGACGGCCATTGCCCGGCGTTTCGGAGAGCATGGCCGGAGCGCCCTGGCCAACACCCTGCGGCTGGCCGAGCGCGCGGCCTTCCCCTTCGCGGCGCTGGAAGAACTGTTCCCCGACGGCGGCGGCGAGCTGGAGCTGCTGGTACGCTGCAGGCTGGACCAGCGCCGTTCAGGCGCTGCCGAGCGCGAGCGGGCGCTGCGGGAGCTGCAGGTGATCCGCAAGACCGGTGCCGCCGCCTATTTTCTCATCGCCGGGGAGCTCGCCGATTTCTGCCGGGCCCGGCGCATCTTTTTCAACCTGCGCGGCTCGGGCGGCGCCTCTTTCGTCCTTTTCCTGCTGGGCATGTCGCGGGTCGACCCGCTGGCGCACGGCCTGCTGTTCGAGCGCTTCGTCAACAGCCTGCGCGACGACCTGCCCGACATCGACATCGACATCGATTCGTCGCGGCGCAGCGAGGTGTTCCGGTGGCTGTTCGAGCGCTACCGCGACCGGGCGGCCTTCCTCTCCAGCCACAAGTTCTTCGGCGCCCGCTCGGCACTCTACGAAACGGCCCGCGCCTTCGGCTACAACCCCGACGAGGCCCACGCCCTGACCAAGCCCCTGCCCATGTTCGCCGAGCCGGCCGAGCTGGCCGGGCGCGGCCAGGGGATGCAGGCCCGCGTCTACAGGGCGGCCGCCCTGCTCGACGGGGTGTTCCGCGAGCTTTCCCTGCACGTGGGCGGCGTGGTGTTCGCCGCCGACGCCATCGGCCGCGTCCTGCCGCTGGCGCGCTCGCCCGAGGGCTTCCCGCAGCTGGTCTGGGACAAGGACACGGTCGAGCGCCTGCGCATTTTCAAGCTGGACCTGCTGGGCGTGCGCGGCTACGAGGTCATCTCCCCCCTTGGGTGGCCCGCCGGCGGGGCCGCGCCGGACCCGGCGCGCGAGGGCGACGGGGCGACCTGGCAGAACATCCAGCAGGCGCGCACCATGGGCTGCTTCCAGCTGGAAAGCCCGCTGGCCCGCGAGAACCTGCTCAAAAGCCGGCCGTCCAGCCTGGAGGAACTGGCCATCGCCGTGGCCATCATCCGCCCCGGGCCCGCCAAGTCGGGGATGAAGTCGGCCTACCTGGAGCGGCGGCCGCCGCTGCACCCCCTGCTGGGGCAGCTTTTCCCGTACAGCCGCGGCGCCCTGATCTTCGAGGAGCAGATCGCCGTGCTGCTGCACCACGTCAGCGGCTGGACCCTGGAAGAATCCGAGAAGGTGCGCAAGGAGCTGAAGAGGAAAAAGGGGGAGGCATGGCGCGGCGATTTTCTCGAGCGCGGGGCAAGGAACGGCTGGAACGCCGCCGAGCTCGAGCTGTTCTGGAAGCTGGCCCTGGATTTTTCCCTCTACGCCTTCTGCCAGGCGCACAGCCTGGCCTACGCGTACACCGCCTATCTTTCGGCCTGGATGAAGACCCGGCAGCCGCTGCTGTTC
>Ga0315276_10004848_pt1 | contig 12373 bp, 9 predicted proteins | sample YL17G05_0_MG_FD_204542 | JGI IMG/M metagenome (GOLD analysis project Ga0315276, IMG submission 204542) | Sediment microbial communities from Yellowstone Lake, YNP, Wyoming, USA - YL17G05_0 | ecosystem: Environmental > Aquatic > Freshwater > Lake > Sediment | place: USA: Wyoming | collected... | reverse complement strand
CTCGTCAGCCTGCCGGCGGCGTACTCCAGCGCGGCCGGATCGCGGTCGCACCCGAGCAGTCTCGCACCGGGCTCGGACTCGAGCAGCGCCTCGGCATGCCCGGCGTCGCCGAGCGTCGCGTCCAGATAGAGCCCGGGGCCGTTACGCAGGAAGCCCAGCACCTCGGCGAGCAGAACCGGTTCATGACGCGCACTCACGTCCCGACTCGTATCCGGCGGAAGCCGCCAGCAGGTCGGCCGCCGAAGGCCAGCAGCGCAACCGCGCCTCGCATCCCGCCAGCCGGAACAGGTCCCGCAGGTAGGACGAGAGACCGCAGACCACGGTGCCGCCTGCGCGGCTCTCGAAACGCGCGAGCGCCTCCACCAACGCGGGCACCGTGCGGTAGTCGATGTGGCGGACCCGGGAACAGTCGAGCAGCAGTTGCTCGATGCCCCGCTTGCCCAGGTCGTCCAGCGTGCGGCCGAGACGCAGGACGGCCATGTGGCCGAGCCAGCCCCGCAGGACGAACAGCACGACGCGGCCGGCCGGCCGATCGCGCAGTTCGATGCGCGCCGAGGCGCCGTGCCACCCCCCGCTCAACTCGAGGTTGAGCGCCATGGCGATGCAATCCTCGTCTCTCTCCGGTCGGGCGACCATGGGGCTCAGTTCCTGAGCTTCAGCGTCTCGAGTCGGGCGAGCGCGTCGTCGGACAGCACGGTCCTCTTCTGGCCGTACTTCTCCGCGCTCCAGATGGCGATGTAGCCGATGATGCCGCGCAGGACGACATCCTTGCCGAGACCTGCGCGGTCCTGCAGTGCCGGTGGGATCGTGATCCGTCCCTGGGCGTCCACCGTCACCCAACACGCGTCCTCGAGAAACGCGAATACGAAATCGCGGTCCTCGCGATCGCCCTTCAGCAGCTGGTTCAGCTTCTCCTCCATCGTCCGCCAGTCCTCGACGGAGTAGAGCTGCAGGCAGCCTTCGGAGCCGTGCTTGAGAAAGAACCGATCGTGCGTCTTCTTCGAGAATGAATCGCGACGCAGCGAGACGGGCACGCTCAACCGGCGCTTCGGATCGAGCGTGCCCTTCTCAGTACCGTAGAACGCGGCCATCTACCGGTCCCCTCAGAAGTCGCGTCGCACCACTTTGTGCCTCACCTCACCACTTCATCCCACACGCAACGCAACATAAGCGGCCATCGCAGTGATGTCAAAGGAATTCGTGGGGCTCCGCCGGGTCTCTCGAAGATCCAGACTGCACGTCCGTGCAGTCTCAGCGAATCGGGCCTTTCTGCGCGGACTGGGCCTCGATGGAGTCGGCCACCGTCCAGTCCACCCGGTAGGCGGAATAGAAGGCCTGCTCCGGGCGCGCGATCCCCAGGTTGGGCACGCTGGTCACGCTCAGCAGCGTCAGCGCCGGTGCATAGCGGCTGCGCCGCCGCAGATCGTCGGGGCGTGGTCCCCGGTCCACGATGTAGCCGGGACGTACGAACGCGGCGAAACGAAAGTTGGCGATCGCGTCCTCGGGCACCTCGCGATCGAGGAAGGGAACCATCGCGGGCGTCACCAGACCCGCGAGATCCACGACCCGGCGGCGGCTGAAGTAGCCGAGCGCACCGATGTCGGGCGTGGCGATCACGCTGCGTTCGGGCGTGTTCTCGTGCAACCAGCGTCCCAGCGGGATGAGACTGGACTCCAGCCCCGCGCTGAACGAGCGCACCTGAGGCAGCACGGTCGAACTGTAGACCGCGAGATTCTGCGCCAGCACCAGCACCGCCAGCGCCGTGCCGAGCACCGCTGTGCGACGCACGGCGCGCGGCGTGGCATCGTTCCCCAGGCTCCAGCACTCCCACGCGCGCCAGGCCAGCCAGCTCAGCACCGGCAGCAGCGGAAGCAGGTAGCGTGAGAGCACCGGCACACCACGCCCGATATAGAGCGCCGGCACCAGGACCACCCATACCCACGGCAGGAGGCGCTGCGCGCGCTGCGGCAGCGGCCGCCGTGCCCACACCCTCATGCCGCCGGCCAGCAGCGCCAGGATGAGCAGCAGCGCCATCAGCCCGTCGGTCGCGCCGACGATGCGGACCTGCCGCCACAGGTTCTCGAGCTGGACCTCGAGCCCGGCCGACCCCGATGCCTTGGCCATCAGGGTCTGCGGCAGCGCGGTGCCGAAGTAGAAGCGCGCGAACAGCAGCCAGGTCCCGTAGATCGCGAGCGGCGGCAGCGCGCCGAAGACCAGGCGCCGAAGTCCCGGGCGGCTGTCGGCGTCCACGAGCAGGAACACTCCCCAGAGCCCCAGCAACAGCGCGGCCTCAGGTCGCGCGAGAGCGGCCAGAGCCCACAGAGCCCCGGTGCGCACCGGACGCGCCCCCCAGGACTTGCCCTCGGTGAAGGCCACGAATCCCGCCAGCACCAGCGCCACCGCGAGCGGGGTCTCCATTCCCGAGAGCGACCATCGCAGCATCCAGGCGTGCCCTGCCCAGGCCACTGTCGCCACCGCGCAAGGGACGGGGGTCTGCAGGGTGCGGCGCATGAGCTGCAGGAAGAGCGCTACCGACCAGAGTGTGGCGAGGAAGCCGAGCATTCGCGCCACGCGCAGCCCATCGAAGCCGAGCGCCATGCCGTTGGCGATGAGCGCGACCCACAGGGGGCTCGTGCAGCCGTAGACGCGCTCGCCCGAGTTGAAGACCAGGCCGTGCCCGTTGGCCAGGTTGCGCGCGTACTGCAGGTGGATGAAGGTGTCGTCGGTGAGGTAGTGGCGCAGCGGCCACATCAGGGCCGTGGCCAGCAGCAGCGCGACGGCGAGGCCGACGCGTTCCACGCGCGTCATGGATCGCAGAGGACCATGGAGCGTGAAGGTCATCGCACGCCCTCCTCACCCGCGGTCATCCCGGACCGCGGCACGAGCCCGTCGAGCAGCGCGGCGAGCCGCGTCGAGAGGCGCGAGCGCGTGTGTTCATCGAGCCATTCCGGACGTCGCGGGGGCGTCTGCGTGTCCGTCCCGGCACCATCCTTCCAGGCGAGGTAGCAGCGCTCGATCTCCGCGGCGAGCCCCTCGCGGTCGCCCGGCGGCAGGCAGGTCCCGCCTGCGCGGCGCACGAGCCGGGCGGCTTCGTCGTCCTCCTCGAGCAGCGCCAGGATCGGCCGACCAGCGTCCAGGTACTCGTAGGTCTTGCCCGGCACCATCGTGCGGTAGCCGCGCGGCTTCCACAACAGCAGCAGGTCCGCGGCCCGTTGCAGCGAGCGTGCCTCGCCATGCGCAAGGGGCCCCGTGAATCCAACGATGCCCTTGAGGCCCAGCGCCATGGCGCGGTCCTCGTAGTCCGTATCGAAGGGGCCCGCCAGCCGCACGCGGATGCGGCGGCGCGCCTCGGGCCGACGCGCCAGCAGCTGGTGAAGCGCTTCGAAGAGCACCTCGACATCGGGCATGAGCGAGAGCGTGCCGCTGAAGACCAGCGTGAAGTGCTGAGGATCGCGCGGCACGTGTCCCGGAGCAGTCGGGACCGATGCGACGACGTCCGGCTCGAAGCCATTGGGCAGGTGGACGACGCGCCGCGGTCGCGCCTCGGCATCGCGCTCGAGGTCGTCCGCGTGGGTGCGCGAGGCCGCCAGCACGAGGTCCGCCCCGGTCAGCACCTGGCGCTCGAGATCACGCTGGCGGGCAGCGTGCCACGCGGTAGGCGGACGCCGGAAGTGCAGCCCGATCCAGGGATCGCGGAAGTCCGCCACCCAGGGCAGTCCGAAGCGTCGTGCGAGCAGCAGTCCGGTGAGGTGCACGCTGTCCGGTGGCGAGGTCGAGAGCACGGCCGAGACGTCGCCGCGAGAGAGCCGCGAGGCCGCCACGCCCCGGGCGCGGCGGGCCCACCCCGCATAGGAGTCGGGCAGCAGCAGCAAGTCCGAGAGAGAGCGCAGGCCGCCGAAGAGCAGGCCGGAGCGCCGGCCCGCGGCCCCGGGCCCGGTGCTCGCAGCGGAGGTCCCGGGCCCGGCCGCGCGGTACCGGCCGCGCCTCAGCCTGAGCCAGGCGGAGAGCGCGCTGCCCCCCGGCACGCGAATCACCTCGGTCTGCGGCGGAATCCGGCCCTCGAGCGTCTCGTCCCTCACCCAGTAGTCCTCCGGACCCGCGCACACCACCGTGCAGTCCCAGCCGCGTTCTGGCAGCCAGCGGGTGAAACCCAGCACGCGGTGCACCCCGCCCCCGGCAAGCGGCGGGTAGAAATAACATAGCAGAAGCAGGCGGCGATTCACGTTCGCCCCCCGCACCGTGCATCCACGAGCCCCGCGAACAACGCCTCGATGCGCGCCAGGTTGCGGTGCCAGTCCGCGCGTTCCCCGACCACGCGGAGGTTGCGTGCCCGTGCACCCGCGGCCCACGCCGGGTCATTGAGCACCCGCTCGATCGCCCGCTCGAGCGCGTCCCCATCGCCGCAGGGGAAGAGCCGCGCGCCATCGCCCTCCGCGACCCACTCACGGTTGCCATCGATGTCGCTCACGACCGGAACGGCGCCCGCGGCCATGGCCTCGAGCAGCGAGACCGAGGTCGAATCCGACCGCGAAGCCGACAGGTAGACGTCCGAGCGCAGGAGCAGCGCCGCAAGATCCTCCGGCCCGAGCCGTCCGGCGAAACGCCAGCGCCCCGCCGGCAGGAGCGCGGCGGCTTGGCTCTCGAGCGCGGCGCGCAGGCTCCCATCCCCAGCCACCACCAGGCACGATCGCGGGTGGCGCTCCAGAACAGGCTTCGCCGCGCGCAGGACGGTCGCGAGGTCGTAGACCGGCTCGTGCATGCGCGTGCTCACCAGCAGTCCGCGCTCGCGCGTCTGCGCCGGGCGGAACCGGCCGGGGTCAACGCCCCAGGGGATCACGTGCACCTTGCCGGGCGCGGCCCCCAGCGCCCGGGCCGCTGTGGCCAGGATCTCGGCGTCCGCCAGCACCAGGTCGGCTCGCCCCATTACGTAGCGCGTGCGCGCGCGCTCCAGCGGTCCGCGCCCGCCGGCAACGAGCAGATCCGAGCCCCAGGCGGTCACCGACAGCGGCCGCCTCCCCGCGAGCGCGCCGAGCAGGCCATAATTGGGAACATAGTGCGCGTCCACAAGGTCCGGCTCGAAGCGCTCGAGCGCGCGCTCCAGCGCGGGCAGCGCGAGCGGATAGCGCAGAAATCCCGGCAGCGGCGCGCTGGGCAGGCGCTCCACCGCGAGGTCAGCGGTCGGCGCCTCGAGCGACCACACGCGCACCTCGTGCCCGCGCGCGCGGAACCAAGCGACCCAGCGGCGCGTATGCTCCGCGCTCGCATTGGAGAGCGTCGCGATCCTCACGCCTCCTCCCCTCGTGGCCGGCCAGCACGCACACGTCGCTGCAGCGCGGCGAGCGCGCGGCCCGGGGCGGATGCCGCGCTGGCGTCCAGCCAACGCACGGGGTAGCGCTCCAGTCGCGCCCCGAAGGAGTCCTTGAAGGCCGCGACCGGGCCCGAGCCCGCGCTCGCGCCCAGGTTCACGCGCAGGCGCCCCACGCGCTGCGCCCATTCCACGACCGACCAGAGCAGAAACGGGAAGGCGTGCAGGCGCCGGGCCTCGGGGTCGGCCCCGCTCCACCAGGGCATCGCCTCGCGCGGATGATCCAGCACCAGGGTCGCGCACACCAGCGCTCCACGGCGCCGTGCGGTGAACAACCGCGCGACGGGGCCAAGACCGTCCCCGGCATCCGCGAGCAACCGGCGCGACAACTCGAGCGGGAGCGGCCGGTGCGCGCCCCAGGCGCGCGACTGCGCGACGTGCAGCGCGTATGCTTCTTCGAGCGCGTCCGCCTCCTGGGCGCAGACGAGCCGCTCGCCCGCCTGGCGGATCTCCTGGCGCGACTTGCGGTCCACCCGCGCCCAGGCACTCCCGATCCCCTCCGTGAGAGCCACGAGTGCGGCCTCGATCCAGCGCGTCCACCCGGTCACCGGTCCCAGCGCGCTCTGCGCGACCGGCGGCCCTCCGGGCCGGTAGAGCGCCCATTCGCCACCCATCACGCGCAACTCGCGCTGGAGCGAGCCGAGCCCCGCACCGGCCGCCGCGTCCACCACGGCGTGCGCGTCCGCGCGCGCAAGCGGCGCTCCCGGCAGCAGGAAGGGCAGGGCGTGGAGGGCGTGGAAGCCGGCACGGCGCTCGACCAGCACGGGCATCCCGCCAGCGAGCTCGCCGTCGGCCTCGATCGCGAGACAACGCACGCTCAGGCCCTGGAGCACCGCTGCCATGGCCGCCCAGAGCGCGGGGCGATGCGCGGGCGTAGCGGCGGGGGCGGTCACGAGCAGGTCGTTCCACCCAGCCGGCGGTCCGTCGAGAAAGCGGAGGGCGGCCTCCACGTTCCTAGCGCAGCAGCGCCACGCGCACTGTCCGCGCGCGACCACTCGCTTCGATGCGGACGAAGTACACGCCCGGATGCACAAGAGCCCCCGAGGCGTCGCGGCCGTCCCAGAACGACTGCCCGTTCCGCCCGGCGAAGCCGTGCAGCTTCCGGCCGCTCGCGTCATAGACGACGCCCCGGTACGCGGCGGCGTTGCCGGCCAGACGCAGCGTGAGGCCCGCGCCGGTCAGCCAGGCCGGGCTCGGGTACACACTGACCTCGAGCGTCGGCAAGTCGGGCTGCACCGGGGGCACATAGGCCGGGTCGAAACGGCTGAGCCCCGTCGCCGTGCCGATCCAGACCACACCGGTCACCGGGTCCACGCGGATCGCGCGCACCTCGTCTCCGGCGAGCGGCGAGTTGAGCGTGGTGTACTCGACGACGCTGCCACCCCGGCCATAGGCGTGCACGCCACCGTCCGTCCCCACCCAGACCGTGCCATCGGGTCCGACGTCCAGCGGATGGCAGGCGCCGGGCGTTGCCGGACTGCCCGTGAGCGGCAGGGGCGGGCGCAGCTGCAGGAACGAGGACGCGCTGAAGAGCCGCAGGTCGGCGGTTGACATCACCCAGATCGAGTCGCGGTGCGCCACTATGCCGAAGATCTCCAGCGAGCTGGTCGAGCTCAGATCCCCGCCGGCAGACTCGAGCGGGCCACCGGGTTCGGGCAGCTCGAACACCGTCACGCCCTTTCCGCGGTAGCCCACCCACAGGTGATTCCGCTTGCCGTCCACCAACAGGGCACGGACCTGGCTGCCGGGCATCGCCGGCGTGTTCTCGGTCCGGTAGTTGGCGCGGTAGACGCCAGAGGAGTCGTAGTACTCGATACCAATCGGCGTGGGGTCCTCGCCAAGTCCGTTGGTGTCCATGCCGAACCACCGTCCGCCGGCCGGGTCCGCCGCCGCGGACCAACCGAAGGTGTGCTTCGCCACCTCGAGGCTGTCCTGGGGTCTGTAGTGGGTGAACTGCGGCGGGGCGACGTCGTCGTCGAAGCGCTCCATGGCCGAGTTCCAGCACCCCACCCACTTCATCCCCTTCCCGTCCACCAGCAGGCTGAATGCGTAGGCCGAGTAGAGGAAGGTCGTGTCGCAGCCGCCCACGCAGGCGCGCGGCAGCCAGTTCCTCCAGCGCTCGCCGTCAAAGCGGCCGACGCCCTCGACAAATGTCGTGATATAGACGCGCCGCCCCTGCAGGGCGATGTTCTGGATGTTGTTGCCAGCCGGAGCGTCCGGCTCGTGGAGGAGCCAGGCCGCTGAGTCCCACTCGCGCAGGCCGTCCCGATTCGCGACCCACACGCGGCCCGCCGCATCGACGGTCGCAGCCGCGATCCCCGTACAGGCGGGATCGCTGGCCACCGCGCAGTCCCGCGACACGGGAGCCCCGGGGAGCGCTTCCCAGACGCTGCCGGACCAGCGGTAGACCCCAGCCGTCGAGCACGCCAGAATGGTCCCGAGGCGGTCGGTGAGGGACAGCACCGCGCCAATGCCGCTCGTGGCACTCCAGGTCCCACCCGCGAAGTCGAAGACCAGCGGGACGCCGCTGGACACGACCATCAGCGTACGCCCGTCCCAGGCCAGCCCCGTGACCGGAGCACCGCTGAAGAGGTCGTCGGCGAGCGTCCAGGTTGCCAGCCCGGTTGAGGCCCGGCTCACGTACAGTCCCGATTGCGTGGCCACCCAGAGCGTGTCGCCGCACAGCAACGCCCCGGTGATCACGTTGCTGGCGAAGGGCGAAGGGTTCACGCGGTCGGGTACGGTGCCGGCGATCTCGCTGCCGTTCCAGAGCGCCACGCCGTTCTCGGTCCCGATCAGCACCGTGTCGCCCGACGCGCGCAGCACCGTCACGGCGCCATCGGGCAGGCCATCGAGCCGGCTCACGAGACTCCAGCGCGTGCCGTCCGCGCTCAGCAGGCTCACACCCTGGTCCACGGTCCCGATCCAGAGCCGCCCGAAGCCGTCAAACTCGAGCGCAGTCAGCGCATTGCTCGCCAGCTTGTCGGGCTCGCGGGCGAGGTTCTCGAACCTGCCGGCCGACCGTACGAAGCGCTGCAGGCCGCCCTCGATCGAGGCGCACCAGATCGTGTCATGCCGCGCCGCGAGGCTCGTGTACTGCTCCGCGCGAAGATAGGTCGTCCACCCCCCCGTGGCTGCCGCCGGCAGGGTCCCCGCAGCGGACAGCAGGACCGGGACGATCAGCAGGACGAGCCTCGGCACACGACGCATTGATCTCATTCGATGCGGCCGAGCATGGACATGAAACGCAGACGCCACACCAGACCCACGGCTTCCCAGATGATGCGCCGGTTCATCTTGGACATGCCGGCGCGGCGATCCGTGAAGATAATGGGGATCTCCCGGAGGCGGAACCCCTTCTTCCAGCACTTGAAGCTCATCTCGATCTGGAAAGCATAACCGTCGGAGGCAACCCTGTCGAGCCTGATGGCCTCGAGCACCCTGCGGCGGAAACACTTGAACCCGCCGGTCGCGTCGTTCACCGGCAGGCCGGTGATGATCCGGCTGTAGAGATTCGCCAAATACGAGAGGATAAGCCGGTCGAGCGGCCAGTTCACCACCGTGACCTTGCCGTCGAGGTAGCGGGAGCCGAGGACCAGGTCCGCATCCCTGGCGGCCTCGAGGAAGCGCGGGATGACCGCCGGGTCGTGCGAGAAGTCGGCGTCCATCTCGAAGATGAACTCGGCCCCGTGCTCGAGCGCGTAGCGGAAGCCGTCCCGGTAGGCCGAGCCCAGGCCGAACTTGCCCGGGCGCTCGATCAGGTGGATGCGCGACTCGCGTTCCATCCACGCCCGGACCACGTCGGCCGTCCCGTCGGGCGAGCCGTCGTCCACCACGAGCACGTCCACCGTGCACGGCAGCTCAAGCAGGCGCCCGATCATCTCGCCGATGTTCGCGCGCTCGTTATATGTCGGAATGATGACCAGCTTCTCCACCTTAGGCGACCTCCTCGCGGTCCTCGGACCGCGTCACCCTGCCCACGGCCCCCGGCCTTCGCCCCTTCCACCACGACCAGGCGAACCCGCCCAGCACCAGCATCAGGCTCAGCAGCGACAGCAGCAGCCCCCGCATCATGGCCGGCGACTCGAAACGGAACTCGACCCGGTGCCGGCCGGCCGGGACGTACACCGCGCGCAGCAGGTAGTCGGCCTTGAGGATCGGCGTGCGCTTGCCGTCCACCTGCGCGGTCCAGTCCGGGTACCAGAGATCCGCCAGCCGGAGCAGGACTGGGCCGGGGGTCTCCACCTCCACCGTCACGTCATTCATCCGGTACAGCGCGATCCGCGACCGCCCGCCCGTCGCCGGCCCGAGCCGGAGCCCTGGATCCAGCTCGAGGTAGGAGAAATGCGCCATGTCGCGAGTGCCGAAGCGGATCGAGTCGAGGATGGCCTTCGCCGGCTGGATCACCTTGTATTGGTCCACCAGCGTCGCGCGTGGCAGGGCCGAGGTGTTGTCATAGACGAACATGCCGTCGCCCTCGTACACGAGGTGGACGAATCCCGGCACGCTCGGGAGCTCCCGCTCGGTCACCAGGTAGCGCACGTTCAGCAGCCGCATGAAGTCCAGGTTCATCTGCGCTCTTAGATCGGCGAAATCCTGGAAGAGCCGCGGCTTGGCCGCGTGCATGCCGCCGATCGAGGCGATGCCGTAGCCGGCGTAGCGGGTGGCGAGCGGGTCCTCTGGCGTCAGGATGCGGAACGTGCCAGGCGGCCCGACCTTCTCCAGGAACTCGATCACCCCGTCGCGCCCGCCGTACGACGTGCGGCGGCTCACCTCCCCGATGGTCGGCTCCATGACGCGCGCGCTCACCGGCCACAACTCGAAGAGCAGCAGCACGAGCACTCCGCCCGTGGCGACCAGCGCCGGCAGCCGGCCGCGCCGCGCGAACCACGCGAAGCCGATGGCGAGCAACCCCAGCAGACAGGCGCGCCCCAGATCCGAGACGAAGCCCTGCCAGGCGAGCGCGGCATCCTGGGCCGAGAATCCCGTGGGCCCCTGCGCCGAACCCATCGTCATGCCGCCCTTCTGGGCCAGCGCCATCTTGAGGTACGCCTCGCGCCACAGGCCCTGCCCCATCACGCCCACCACCAGCGTCAGCGCGAGCACACCCGCGAGCACGACAAGCAGGTTCCCGACGCGGCGCGCCCGTACGCGCGGTTCGTTCACCCCGGGGCCGCCGCCCGGCAGGATCGCGCTCCAGCCCCAGGCCGTGCCGAGCGTGACCGCCAGCTGGAACAGGATGATGACCATCACCGGCACGCGGAACTTGTTGAAGAGCGGCAGGTGGTCGTAGAGGAAGCCGTAGACTGGGAAGTAGCGTCCGAAGGCGACGAGGAGCGAAAGTCCGGCCAGCACCAGCGCGAAGGCGCGGGGCGCGCCGCCGGAGAGGAATGCCGGGATGGCGAGCAGCACCGCCACGACGCCGAGGTAGGCGTTCGGATAGTCGGTGAAGGGCATCCCACCCCAGTAGGTCGCGCCACCGAAGCCCACCCAGCCCGGCACCAGCAGAGAGGGTAGTTCGTAGGGAGCCATGGACCAGGCCGTCGCGTAGCCCATGCCGACACCTCCGCCCGCTCCGCCCCCGCGGATCGAGTAGCGCGCGTAGTCCTGCAGCGGCAGGTTGTAGAAGCCCGCGATGCCGAAGGCGAGCCCCGCGGCCAGAGCGATGCCGGCGGCGCGGAGCGTGAGCGGCAGCAGTTCGCCGCGTCGCTTCAGGAGCGCCGCCACCCACTCGACTGCAAGGTAAAGCGCGATCGCCATCCAGGTGTAGAAGCAGATCTGCACGTGAGCTCGCAGCAACTGGAAACCGCCGGCCAGCGCGAGCCAGGCCAGATGGTGCAGCCCGCCGCGCCTCAGCCAGCGCACGGTCAGCCACAGCATGAGCGGCAGGTAGGCCGAGTCCACGAGCTGGCTGCCGTGTCCGTGGGAGCCCACAGCCACCAGGTTGGGGGCGAAGACGAATGCCACGGCCGCCAGCAGGGCCCCCTCGGCCCTGGCCCCCAGCTCGCGGGCCAGGTAGAACATGAACAGGCCGCCCAGGAAGTAATAGAGGAGCATCCAGGTCATGTCCGGCAGCGGCACCACCTTGTTCACGATCGTCAGCGGCCAGTCGGGCGGGTAGATGTGCGGGTTGTACGCGCCGCTCGCAAACGATGGCATGCCGAGGAACAGGTACGGGTTCCAGAGCGGGTAGACGTGCTCCTGGTAGAGCGACTGCTCGCCGACACGCGCCAGGCCGACCGGATTCATGGCGTCGGGCGAGACGAATGTCTTGCCGTCGAGCACCAACTCGTGGAAGAACACGACGGTCAGCAGGCCCATGATGAGGGCCGCCCACCGGGCGTTCAGGGTGAAGGGGCGCCCGGCCCTGGGGGCCGCGGGACGTGCGGGCTTCTGGACATCACGACGGGCGGACTTGCGGTCGGACATGCTCTCCCCGTGGATGGTGGTGGGCGAAACCGCCTCAGGACAGCGGGGCCCGGCCCCCGGCCGGGCTTGCCACTCGCCGCTCGATCTCCTCGACCATGCGCTCGGCCAGACGGTCCCAGTCGAACGGGAGCGCGAGCCGGTGGCTCGCGCCGGGGTCGCGCGGCGCGTCCAGCGCCCGCGCGACCGCCCGCTCCCACTCCGGGACGCTGGCGGCGAACTGCAACAGCGGCGGCGCGGGCTCGAGATCGAGCACCGGCGTGGTGACGACCGGCAGTCCCGCCGCCAGGTACTGGTAGACCTTGTTGGGGTTGATGCCCTGCACGTGCGGCAGCGCGGCGCGGAATGGGATCACGCCCAGGTCGAGACCCTGCAGCCACGCCGGCACATCCTCGTAGGATCGTGGGCCCAGCACGGCCACGCCCTCGCGCGCGGCGAGGGCGCGCACCTGCGCATCGGTCGCCGGGTCGCCCGGGCCGACGAGCACGAGCGTACCCCCGCGGCGGGCGCAGCGCAGCGCCTCGAGCAGCTCGAAATCGAGGAAGTGCGAGAGCAGCCCCAGGTAGCCGATGCGGGGGCGCG
>Ga0315276_10004845_pt1 | contig 12378 bp, 9 predicted proteins | sample YL17G05_0_MG_FD_204542 | JGI IMG/M metagenome (GOLD analysis project Ga0315276, IMG submission 204542) | Sediment microbial communities from Yellowstone Lake, YNP, Wyoming, USA - YL17G05_0 | ecosystem: Environmental > Aquatic > Freshwater > Lake > Sediment | place: USA: Wyoming | collected... | reverse complement strand
GATGGCGCGGTCACCGTGCCTGCCGCCAGGTCGACCTGCACGCTGTCGCCGTCCTTGATCTTCTGCGCCGCGCCAGCAAGCGCGATCACCGGCAGGCCCTCGTTGATCGCGTTGCGGAAATAGATGCGGGCGAAGCTGTCGGCGATGATCGCCGCCACGCCGCTCTCCTTGAGGCAGATCACCGCCTGCTCGCGGCTGGAGCCGCAGCCGAAGTTCTTGCCGGCGACGATCACGTCGCCCGGCCTGACGCGCTCGCGGAAGCTCGGGTCGAGGTCCTCCAGCGCGTACTTCGCCATCTCGCTGCGCTCGGTGACCGTGTACGTGTACTTGCCGGCGAACAGCACGTCGGTGTTGATATCGTCGCCGTAGACGAACGCGCGCCCGCTGATCCCTGCCTGTGCCATGCTAGACCTCCCGCGGGTCGATGATCTCGCCCGCCACTGCCGCCGCCGCCACGCTCTGCGGGCTGGCGAGGTAGATCTCGCTTTCCGGCGTGCCCATGCGGCCCTTGAAGTTGCGGTTGCTCGTGCTGATGCAGGCCTCGCCCGGCGCCAGCGCCCCCTCGTGCGCGCCCAGGCAGGGCCCGCAGCCGGGGTTCATCAGCACCGCGCCGGCGTCCATGAAGCGCTCGATGAGGCCGCGCCGCAGCGCCTCGCGGTTCACCTGCTGGCTGGCGGGGAAGACCAGCAGCCGCGTGCCGCTGTGCACGCTGCGATTCCCCAGCACTTCCAGCGCCGCCTCCAGGTCCTCGATGCGCCCGTTGGTGCAGGTGCCCAGCAGGCACTGCTGCACGCGCTTGCCCGCCACCTCGCCCACCGGCTTGACGTTGTCCACGCGGTGCGGGCAGGCGACCACCGGCTCCAGCTCGCCGGCGTCCATCTCATGCGTCGCGGCGACATGTGCGTCGGCGTCGGTCTGCCAGCGCAGCACCTCGCCCAGCGCGCGGATGCTGACGTTGCGCTCGGCCAGCCAGGCCAGCGTCGTAGCGTCGGCCGGCACATAGCCGTTCTTAGCGCCCATCTCGGCGGACATGTTGCACAGCACCATCCGCGCGTCGACGGAGAGCGCCTCCACCGCTGGGCCGCACCACTCGACGCTCTTGTAATCCGCGCCATCCGCGCCCAGCCTGCCGATCGCCGTCAGCACGATGTCCTTGGCGCCCACGCGCCGCGGCAGGGCGCCCGTGACGTGGATGCGCAGCGTCTCCGGCACGCGCAGCCACAGCTCGCCGGTGGCCCAGGTGCAGGCCGTCTCTGTGCGCCCGATGCCCGCGGCCAGCGCGCCCGTCGCGCCATAAGTCGTGGTATGGCTGTCGCTGCCCACGCAGACCATGCAGGGCAGCGCGAAGCCGTGCTCCATCACCACCTGGTGACAGACGCCCGCCTGGATATCAAAGAAGCGCGCGATGCCCTGGGCGGCGACGAAGTCGCGGATCTGCTTGTGGTTGGTGGCGTGCTTGAAGTCCGCCGCCGGCACGCAGTGGTCGAGCACGATCACCAGCCGCTCGGGATAGCGCACCTGCTTCACGCCGATGGAGGCGAAGGTTTTGGCGATCGCCGCGCTGTTGTCGTGCGTCAGCACGAGGTCCGGCTCGACCTGCACGATCTCGCCGGCATGCACCTCCCGCTTAAGCTTGGCGGACAGCACTTTCTCTGCGAATGTCTGGCCCATGTATCTCCTCTCAATTACCTGCGGTTGGGATGGGTGCGCTGAATCCGCCTATAGATATCTCATAATCTGCGAGCTTCATGTCGGGACGTAGGTTCCTCACTACTTTAGTGATATTAGTAAAGAGCACCATCGTCTTGCGATCTGGAGATAAGTAGATGTACTGTTCTGGGGTACTCGGTGTTGGCGTAGCTGCCGGCCCTGGCCAGGCTTCGGCTGAATAGCCATGCGAAGCAAGCAAGGGCTGTAGGTGTGCGACGATGGTTTTCCAGTCGGCCTTGCTATCAAAGTAGTAGATATAGCCACTGGTTGACTTCTTGGTCTTTTCGATCGTACTACCAGCAGGCAAGGTGAGCCATACCAATGGGCAATTCGGTAGTTGAACGGAGCGAGTCTGGTGACAGCTAGCTGTGAGCGCCATAACTGCAAGAACAGCGAGCGACAGCACTCTGCCGATTGAGTTTTGTTCTCGCATACAAATACCTCTAGTGCAGCGGCTCAAAGTTCACGAAGTCCGCGTGGTGGATGATGTGCGCCTCCAGCGTCTTGCGATAGCCGTCGCCCTCCTTGCTGTGGCAGGCGATGCAGTGCAGCACGCGGTCCGGCAGGCCGCGGGCGAAGGCCAGGTTGGCGCCGCTGATCGGGTGGCGCAGCAGCTTGCCGTTCATCGTCTTGATCCAGCCGTGGCCATCCTCGGCGTGGCCGATCTCCAGCAACTTGCCCACGTCGTGCAGCAGCGCGCCGGCCAGCAGCGTGTCGTGGTCGGCGTGCATGCGCGGGTCCTCGGGGTAGGTCTCGGCCAGCGTTTTCGCGATGGCGAGCGAGGTCTGCGTCACGCCGTGCGTATGCCGCAGAAAACTCACCGGACACTCGCCGGGCAACAGCAGCGTGAACGGCATCTCGTCCATTTCGTCGGGCTCCAGGCCGCCGAGGTCGCAGGCGTCGACCCACGTGCCCAGCACCATTTCCTTAAGCTCCACGTCGTGGAATTGCGCCAGCTCCGGCAGCAGCTCCATCAACCGCGCATCAATGTCTTCTTTGGTCATCCTAGACTCCCGAACTCTAAAGTTGTCTGACTGGTGGCGCAGGCGGCCCGCCTGCGTCTTATGGCAGGCCAGCGGCCTGCCCCACCGATCTAAGGTACTTCTCTCGCTGCCGGCCCGTTGTACTCCGCCGCGCTGAAATCGATATGGCGCATCACCTTCTCGCGCGTGCGCTCCTCGGCGAACTGTGCGATCAGGCCGGCGACGCGCGGCAGGATGAAGAAGCCGTTGGCGATCAGCGGGTCCACGCCCAGTTCGCACAGCACCGCCCCCACCGCGCCGTCCACGTTAAGCGGCAGCGGCTTGCCCGCCTGCTCGAAGTGCTGCTCGATGGCGTCGGCGAGCTTGAGGAAGTCGCCGTAGACGCCGGCCTCCTTGGCCAGCACGCGCAGCCGCGCCGTACGCGGGTCGGCGGTGTGCAGGCGGTGCCCATAGCCCGGCATGCGCCGGCCCTGCTCCTTGAGATGCTTCAGCAGCTCGCCGGCCGCTTCGCGGTGGCCCAGCGCGTGCTCACCCATGATGTCGCGGCCGCGCAGCAGCGCGCGCATGCAGCCCTCGATCGCCCCGCCGTGGCTGGCGTTGATCGCCAACACGCCCGCCGCCACGGCCTGGCTGATGTTGCCGCCGGTGCTGGTGATGATGCGCGCGGCCTGCGCGCTGGGCGGCGTGATGCCGTGGTCCACGCCGCAGAGCAGCAGCGCCTCGATCAGCTTGATGTGCTTGGGATGCGGCAGCTCGCCGGTCAGCAGCAGCCACACCGTCGCGGCAAAGCTCTTCTCGCCCATCAGCTCGGCCAGCAGGTAGCCGCGCACGCGCAGCTGGTTGGGCTTGACCTCGCTGATCCCGGTAAACCACTTTTCTTCGGCCATCACGTTCCTCTTAGTAGGGGCGAAGCCGTGCTTCGCCCGTCTTGTTCCTCTGGTAACAGCGAATCTGATTCGCCGTACTTCTTTCGCCTCGTGAGACGTGAATTAGATTCGCGTCTACCGCTTTGCGGGCGAAGCATGGCTTCGCCCCTACTATGCCATCAATGCAATGCCGCGTTCTTCGAGCACCTGGCGCGTCACGGTGGGCAGCTCGTCATAGTCCTCGACGACGACCGCGCCCGCGGCGCTCAGCGCCGTAACCTTGCCCTCGCGCGTGCCGCGCCCGCCTTCGATTATCGCACCGGCGTGGCTGAAGCGCGTACCCTCCTTGGCGCCCTTGCCGCCGATGTAGGCGATCAGCGGCTTGGTCAGCTCGCCGCGCTGCATCATCTCCGCGACCTGCTCCTCCTGGCTGCCGCCGATCTCACCGAACAGCACCACGGCCTGCGTCTGCGGGTCGGCCTCGAAGCGGCGCACGATCTCGGGATGCGGCAGGCCGACCAGCGGGTCGCCGCCGACGTGCACGATGGTACTCGCGCCCACGCCAGCCTGGCCCAGATAGTAGGCGATGCTGGAGGTGATGCCGCCCGAGCGGCTGGTCACGCCGACGTGGCCGCGCTTGAAGAACTGGCGCGCGCTCTCGGCGCGGCCGCCCATCATCCCCAGCACCCAGCGGTCGGGGCTGAGCACGCCCAGCGTATTGGGCCCGACGAAGTCGGCGTGGCAGCTGACCGCCGCCGCCTTGATCTCCAGTACGTCGTGCAGTGGCACGCGGTCGGGCACGATGACGAGCAGCTTGACGCCGCCGGCGAACGCCTCCAGCGCCGCGTCCTTGACGATCGGCGCCGGGATGAACAACACGCTGGCGTAGATCTCGCCCAGCGCGGCGGTGGCAGCTTTCACGGAGTCGAAGACCGGCACGCCTTCCACCGTCTCGCTGCCGCGGCCGGGGGTCACGCCGCCCACCAGGTTGGTGCCGTAGCCGGCCATCAGCCTGGCACGGGCCACGCCCTCGCGGCCGGTGATGCCCTGGATGATGACCTTCGCGCCGTCAGGCAGCAGGATGCTCATCGCGCACCCCCTTTCATTGGTAGCGGCGGCGTCTCGCCGCCGTCCTGTGGGCGGCGGGACGCCGCCCCTACGGAGTCTGCCACCTCGGGCATCGGCAGGTCGATGCGGATCGCCTTGACGCCCAGCTCGTAGCTTTTCAGCTCGCAGGCCAGGCACTCGATACACTTGCCCTTCTTGGCTTCGGCCTCGGTGACGGCCAGCACCACCTGTGGCTGGCCTGCCACCTCCTCCACCTTGAGTATTTTCGTCGGACACACAGCTGCCACCGCCGCCGCCGTCTCCGCCGTCCAGCGGCGCTGGTCGATGGCCACGCTGCCGGTCAGCGTGGCAAAGCGGTAGGCGTCCTGCGGCAGCTCCTGCTCGCTGATCGGCTCGGGGTGCGCGGGCGTGGCAGGCGGCGTATAGCTGTCCACCAGGGCGCGCAGGCGCTGGGCGCAGAAGCGCGCGCTGTCGTCCTTGCCGTAAGCCTCCACTGGCGCGCCGACGTCCGCGCAGAACCTGCAGAGCGTCTCGATCGCCCGCTCCTCCAGGTTGCCGCCGAGGCGGATCACCGCCGGGACGGCAAGGCCCAGCTCGCGGAACGCCTTGACGAAGCCGTTGGCGCTTTGCCACTGCTCCTGGCTGGCCACGCCGCTGCCGCTGGCGAAGTAGCCCACGATGCCGGCCTGCGACAGCAGGATCTTCGCCGCGCGGTAGACCTTGCAGGCCGGCGGGTTGCCGCTGGTGTCGCAGAAGTTCGCCGGGGCGAAGCCCTCCTTCATCAGCGCGTCCATGCTCATCATGCTACCGCCGCCGCCCGCGCCGTGGAAGGCGACGTATTGCGGGAGGGCGGGCGTCTTGCCTGCATCACGGGTAGCGGCGGCCGCCGTGCCGCCGTCTTGTCCGGCGCCAGGGACGGCGCCGCTACCCACCGCGTCCGCCAGCTCGATGAAGAAGAACGTGCCGCGGTAGTCGCTGCGCTCCACCTCGTAGGCCAAAAGCTCGCGCGCGCTGGGGTCGTGGCCGATCTCGCGGGCGATGCGGATGCCCAGCTCGGGGTGGCGGAACACGGCGTAGTCGTCCACGGCGGCGTGGCAGTCGGCGGCGACCAGCTTGCCATCTTCCGTCCACACCAGCGGGTTGACCTCGATGCTGCGGCAGTCGTACCTGCGGAAGGCGTCGTAGAGCCGCGCCAGCAGCGTGCCCATTTCCACTTGCGCTGCGCCGGTGATGCCCACCTGCGCCGCCATCTCGCGGCCCATGTACGGCAGCAGCCCCTCGCGCACGCTGACCGGCCGGCGCACGACGTCGGCGGGGTACTCAGCCGCGATCTGCTCGATGCCGCTGCCGCCGCGGCTGGACAGCACCGCCACGGGGCAGCCCGCGCGGTCGTCCACCAGCACGGCGGCGAAGTACTCGCGCGCGATAGCCAGCTTGCGCTCGACGCGCACCGCCTTGACCTCCGGGGCCGCCAACAGCTCGGCGGCGTGCCGCTCGGCGTCCTCAGGCGTCTCGGCCATGCGCACCCAGCCGCGCCCGGCGCGCCCGGTGACCAGCGCCAGCGCCTTGACCATGCTAGGCCCGCCGAGGCGCTCGGCCACAGCGCGCGCCTCCTGCGCCGTCTGTGCGCGGTCGCCCTCGGGCACGCTTATCCCAGCGGCAGCCAGTAGTTGCTTGCCGCGGTGTTCATCCAGCCGCGCCAATGCGTGTCTCCATAAGTAATGCGTATTGAGATACATCCGCTTTCGCGGATATCCGAATTATATCAGAGTTGTTCAGGCGAAGCCATGCTCCCCCGCCAGGCTACGCGAGCACTTGCGTCTTCGCCGAGTCTGTGGTATATACTACGATGTAGTATATGATGCGAGGTGGTTTATGGGAAGGTATGGTGTCGACAGGGGCGGTGCGGCGAGCCGGACGCCGGGAGCAAGGCGGCGCGGTGTGGTCGCAGCTTTAGATTCACGGTACAATTATGCTGTGACAGTAATCAATCCGGGGAGGATCGTTATGCGTATCTGGGGTTTCGTTTTCACCGTCATGCTTGCCGTGTGCTTTGCGCACGTTGCCGCGCCGGCGCAGGAGGAGCAGCCTCTCAAGCCAATGACCGAAGCGCAGTTCTGGGCGGCCAAGGCGGCGGCGGGAGGCGTGCTGAATGATGAGCTGACCATCCAAGCCGTTAACATGACTAAGCAGAAGCTGCATGGCGTGCAGCTCGCGCTGGAACGCTTTGCCGTGGACCGCCCGGACAGCACCTATCCGCAGCATATCAACCAGGTTGTGCGGGAAGGCTACATCGACGCGGGGTTCTACGCCAACCCATTCACGGCAGCGTCGGCTGATGCTCGTGACGCCGTGGAGGTGCCGTTCGGCTGGTCTGACCAGCACCCCGGCAACTTCAGCTACATCCAGCGCTACGACGAGCAGGGGCGGGTGATCGGCTACGCGCTGCTGGCCTACGGCCCAACGCGCGAGATGGGCCAGGACGTTGACGGCGATGGCCAGCCCGATGGGGTGATCATTATGCTGGAAAGCTCGATGGTGCCATTCGAGCAGCTTAGCGAGGATGTGTACAGCGGCGGCCGGCCGGTGAAGCTCGAAAGCAGTAAGTAGACAACGTCGCGTGGGGGCAGGCGACTCCGCCTGCCTAGAAAGGACGCAGGCAAGATGCCTGCGCCACCGGGATCGCGGGCAGAGCTGCCCGCGCCACTGGGATCAGGGCACTGCACTTCGCACCTGCGCTACACTTCACGCATGCGTACGTCGCTGCTGGCCGGGCTGATCGCGGGGGGCGTGGTGGCGTGGCTTTCCTTCAGCCATGCGCTGTCCAACGCCGACTTCATCTACATGTGCTGCGGCGCGGCGCTGGCGGACAAGGGCCGGCTGCTGGTCTCGCCGTACTTCCCGCCGCTGTATCCGCTGCTGGTGTGGGCCGTGGTGCAGGCGGGCGTCACGGCGCTGAACGCCGGCGTGCTGCTGTCCGCGCTGGGCACGGCGCTGTCCGCCGGCGGCGTGAGCTATATGGCGCGGCTGTGGCGGCTGCCCGCTGCGCCCGCGCTGGGCCTCGGCCTGCTGGCGGCCAGCCTGCCCGACGTCTTCGAGATCGCCTTCAACCCGCACCTCGACGCGCTGTACACCGGCCTTGCCGTGGTGTTCATCGCCGCCGCGCTGCGCGCACTGATCGCCAAGCCCAACACCGGCGTGGGCATCGCCGCCGTGCTCAGCACCGCCATGCTGCTGACGCTGCGCTGGCACGCCGTGATCCTCGTGCTGCCGGTGATGCTGGTGCTGCTGTGCATGAAGCGCGCCCGCCGCGTCGGCCTGGCCATGCTGATCGCCGCCGCAGTGGCACTGGGCTGGAGCTACTGGACGCTGTACGTCACCTGCGGCTCGGTGCACCTGGCGGGCTGGGTGCAGGTACTGGTGGGCACCGAGTACCGGCAGCTGGGGCCGCAGCAGGCGGTGTACAACATCTATCATGACTATCCGCAGTTCCTCAGCCAGGGGCCGGCGCGCGTCGACTGGCTGCTGGCCTGGGAGAACATCAAGGCTAACTACGTCGAGTTCCTCACGCGCAAGTCGATCCTCATCGGCGCGGGCGTGTGGCTGCTGGCGCTCATCTTCTGGCAGCGCTGCGCGGCGCACTCCTTCTGGCTGGTGCTGCTGATCGCCGGCTACACGCTGCCGATCTCCGCCGCCTACTTCACGCCGCGCGCCTCGGCGCTGCCCGAGCTGTGCGGCTTGCTGCTGCTGGCAGCCGGGCTGTCGGTGCTGCTGCCCTGGGGCGAGCATCAGCGCGCGGGGAGCCAGCGCGGCAGCGGGGGTGCGGGTCGCGGCGGCGGCAGGCGGCGCGGCGCGGCGCAGGCGTGGATGGATCCAGCGCTGGCCGGCGTGCTGCTGTTCATCCTCTGCCTTGCCGGCCTGGGCTACGACGGCTGGCGCGAGTGGCAGGTGCCGGGGCAGTGGCGGGCCGAGCGCAAGGCCGTCTGGCAGGCGGACGCGCAAGCGCTGGAGCTCACCGGCGGGCGACGCGAGCAGGTGTACGGCGCGATGGACCGCTGCGGCTGGACAGTGGGCAAGTGGAGCCTGCCGGCGGCGACGTACTCGCGCCTGTGGCTCGACGACCCGACGATCGCGCCGCTGTTCGCCACGCTGATCCCGCGCTACGGCACGCGAGAGGTGCTCGACGGCCAGGCGCCGGTGCGCGTGATCGTGCTGTGGAACGAGGGCAGCAACGAACTGGAGCGGCAGCTGGGCGCCGAGCTGGCGACGAGCTGGACGTGGCGCGAACAGCACACCAGCCCCACCGGGCCGCGCCTCTGGCTGCGCGGCCCGTGATCACGCGGCAGGCGATCACGACATGCTCGACACGATGGTGACAACCGCCGGATCGCTTGGCGTCTTGCCAGGGGCGATCTGCGTGACGGCCAGCGTGATCCCGACCGTTTTGATGAATGCTCCCGGCATGGTATCGATCAGGAACGCGCCGACGCTGTTGGCGGAGTCCGTCAGTGTCAGCCCGTTGGGATCGGCGACGCTCACCAGCGCGAAGGATGCGACGGCGCCCGCGCTGCCCGTGATGGTCAGCGCGCCGGTGTCGAAGTCATTGAGCGCCACGATCTTCGCCGGATCGGGCAGCGGGCTCTTTTCCGTCGGTGCGCCGCCGCCTCCGCCGCCGTTGCAGGCGGCCAGCGCGCAGCTCAGCACGGCGATCAACAGCAGGGAAATGGCCTTCGGCAGCTGTGGCAGTCTGATTCCTCGCATCGCGTCCTCCATTGCAGACTTCTGAGGTGATTGTACCGCCGTAACAGCTATTAGCTTCTAGCTTCCAGCTTACAGAAAAGAGGGGCCGAACTAGGGTGGCCCTACTGGAAGCCGAAAGCTTGAAGCTGGAAGTTTTTACTACGGCTCGAACTGGTGCAGCATGCGCGGGTAGGTGATCGTCTCGCGGATGTGCACCGGCGTGTCGCTGCCGCCGCAGAGCCAGCACAGCGTGCGCTCCAGCCCGACGCCAAAGCCGCTGTGGGGCACATTGCCAAAGCGCCGCATGTCCAGGTACCACTCCAGGTACTCGCGCGGCAGCTTGAAGCGCTCGATCTTGGCGACGAGGCGCTCATAATCATCCTCGCGTTGGCTGCCGCCGATCAGTTCGCCCGCGCCCTCGCTGCCGATCAGGTCTGCGCCGAGCACGGTGTAGCCTGTCGCGCCGGGCTGCACCAGATGCGGCTGCTCGCGATGCAGCGCCAAATAGTCGTCGTCGAGCTTCGGCTCGCCGTCGCTGCCCAACTCGTCCTTGAAGTAGAAGCCCTTGATCTCGATGGGGAAGTTGGTGACGAACACCGGCCGGTCGAATGCTCTGCCGACCGCAGCTTCATCGGGCGCGCCGAAGTCGTCGCCCCACTTGAAAGGAAGATGCTGCTGCACATAGTGCTTGCCTTCCAGCGCGTAACCACCTTCAGTGACGTCCTCTTCCGCGACCTGCGCGGCCTCAACGCTGGAGTGGCTCTCGAGCATGCCTTGCAGCCAGCTCAGATACTGAGCTTCCCTGGAGGTGCCGTACTTATCGGCTTGGTCTTCAAGGCCGGGCCACACCAGCCGCTCGAACCGCTGGCGGTTGATCATCTCGATGCACTTGCCGTACCGCAGCCGCGGGTACGGCGTCTGCGTCGCCGGCTCCAGCTTGGCCGGGTCGCGGCCCAGGTCGCGCAGGTCGCCCGCGCAGTTGTCGAGCACGCGGCGCACCGTATACGCCATCATCTCTTCCTGGAAGCGCAGGTTGGCGTCGAAGTCGTAGTACGCCGCCTCCATCTCCAGCATCCAGAACTCCAGCAGGTGCCGCCGCGTCTTGGATTTCTCGGCGCGGAACGTCGGGCCGAAGCAGTAGACCTGCCCCAGCGCGCCGATGTCCGCCTCGTTGTAGAGCTGGCCGCTCTGGCTCAAGTACACCGTGTCGCCGTGGTAGTCCACCTCGAACAGCGTCGTCGTGCCCTCGCAGGCGTTGGGCGTGAAAATCGGCGTGTCGACGCGATAGAAGCCGCGCTCGTAGAAGAAGTCCGCCCAGGCCTTCTGCACCTCGTTGCGCACGCGCAGGATCGCGCTCTGGCGCTTGCCGCGGATCCACAGGTGGCGGTTCTTCATCAGGAACTCGACGCCGTGTTCCTTCTTGCCGATCGGGAACTCGCCGTGCTCGCCGCTCACGCCGACGCACTGCACTACGGTCATGCCGCTCAGGCCCAGCTCGTACACGCCCTCCTGCTTGGGGTGCGCGCGCACTTCGCCGTCGACGATCACGCTGCTCTCCAGCCCGATGCGCTCGACGTCCGCCCACACATCGGCGGGCAGCGCGGCCTGCTCGGCAACGGCCTGGATCGTGCCGCTGCCGTCGCGCAGCCAGAGGAAGTAACGCCCCTTGCCGCCGGGCTTGTTGGCCAGCCAGCCCTGCACGCGCACCGCCTGGCCCACATGCTGCGGGCCGATGTCCTTGATCCTCACGGTTGTGATGTTGCTCATAGTCTCGTACCGGAAGTCACGTATTGTACCCAACAGGCGGCGTTACCCGTGCGTCTTGTTGGGATATGATGGTTAGACGATGCGACGCATAATCTTCTCACTCGCGGCCTGCGCGGCGCTGGGCTTCATCTCAGCTGTCGCCGTGGCCTGGCCGTGGCGCTTCTGCCCAGGCGAGCCGGCGGTGGTCGAATACGACCCCGCCATGCCGCACCTCCAGTGCCTGGCCGGGCGCGTGGTCGCCGAGAGCAAGCCGGGACTGAGCGCTGCGGAGCGGGCCGCGCTGTGGCGGCAGTACGGCCTCAGCGTGAGCTACGAGTGGGTCGTGCCGCAGGATGGCTTCAGCTATCACGAGCTGGAAGTGATGCCCTACAGCCTGGGCGAGCGGGTCTGGGCGCTGCTCACGCACGCCAGCCTGCCGCCGCGCGAGCTGCCCGCGTTGATCGCGCAGCTCAACGATGATGCGCGCCTGAACTGGGCCTGCCCCGACGCGCTGATACTTGAATGGGCGGACGGCGGAAACGACAGCGCTGCTGGAGATCTCGCCAGTGACGCTGCTGGCACCTATGGGGTAAGCCTGATCGACGAGCGTTACCGGGTTTTCAGCGGCTCGCTCGACGAATGGGCCGCCAAGGCGGACAGCCTGCCCGAGCCCTTGCCGGATTTCGAGTACTACCGTGAATGTGCTCCGGACGGGACAGTCGTGCCCTGGGCGCCAGAACTAGCAGCCAGCGCGCCCTTCCAGCAGCAGTACCTCAAGGCCTACGGCACAGGGCAGGCGCAGGCCCTGACCGACTATCGCGCCGCCGGTTCGCCGTTGCTCGCCCCGGTGACAATCTGTGTCGCCGATACTGGAATGCTGCTCAACCACCCCGACTTCGCCGGGCGGCTGCACCCCAACAGCGTCGACACTAATTACCGCAACTACGTCATTGCCCCGCCCTCTGCACGCCCAGCAAGTGACGAGCAACTGACCGACCGCAACAACGAGCGCGCGGTCGGCCTCCCGCGTTTGGCGATCCGCGGCCAGCCGGCCGGTCACGGCACCTGCTCAGCTGGCGTCGCTGCGCGCTGCACCGCGGGCTTTAACGCCAGCAACGGCGAGGTGCGATTGCTGCCGGTCAGCGTCAAATCCGACCGCACATTCGTGATCACCGGCTGGCGGATCAAGTCGCCGATTAGCGCCGCGGTCAAGCTTGCAGCTTGTTTATATCAGAACTACCCCACCGGTGAATTTACCCCGGATC
>Ga0315276_10004844_pt1 | contig 12379 bp, 9 predicted proteins | sample YL17G05_0_MG_FD_204542 | JGI IMG/M metagenome (GOLD analysis project Ga0315276, IMG submission 204542) | Sediment microbial communities from Yellowstone Lake, YNP, Wyoming, USA - YL17G05_0 | ecosystem: Environmental > Aquatic > Freshwater > Lake > Sediment | place: USA: Wyoming | collected... | reverse complement strand
GAAAACAAAGTCTCGATCATCGGAGCTGGTATGACTGGCGCAACTACCGCGCTCTGGCTGGCAGAACGCGAAATCGCTGATCTTGTATTGGTCGATGTCTTGGAAGGGATGCCGCAAGGTAAAAGTCTCGATTTATCGCAAGCTTTGCCTGTGATTGGGAAAGATGTGACAATAATCGGAAGTAATGATTTTGAGGCGACCACTGGCTCAGATATTATTGTAATCACGGCAGGTCTTCCACGTAAGCCAGGCATGAGCCGGGATGATCTTTTGACTGCCAATGCGGAAATTGTCCGAAAATCGGTTGTCGAGACGGTGAAACGATCTCCAGAGGCGATTTTTATTATCTTGACGAACCCTTTGGATACCATGGCTTATTTGGCAATGAAAATCGGCAAGCTGCCTCCAGAACGAGTGATTGGGCAGGCTGGTATCCTCGATTCGGCTCGTATGCGGGCCTTCGTTGCAATGGAATTGAAAGTTAGTGTCGAAAACATCAACTGCTATGTATTGGGCGGTCATGGCGATGAAATGGTGCCTCTCACCCGGCACTCTAATGTTGCAGGCTTCCCTCTTCGTGAGATCCTGCCTCCGGATCGGCTGGATGCCATCGTAAACCGGACACGCAAGGGTGGGGGAGAGATTATCAGTCTGCTCAAGACCGGCAGTGCCTATTATGCACCTTCTGTAGCTGTGGCGCAGATGGTTGAAGCAATTTTAAAGGATAAACATTTAATTATTCCCGCCTCGGCTTATGTGCAAGGTGAATATAATTTGAGAGATATTTTCTTCGGTGTGCCTGTTCAGTTAGGGCGCAAGGGAATCGAGAAAATCCTCGAATATGAATTAGATGAAGTTGAGAAAACCGCTCTGGAGAAATCTGCCGAAGCGGTGCGACAAATAAACGAAGCATTGCATAAACTCGTCTCATTTTAAACCAAAAAGAAACTCGCCTTCGTGGGTCGCTTTTTAGGATTGATGACAAAGTAGGGCAAGATTAACCTTGCCTTGTAAGTTCAGATTACATAAGGAGATAAGCAATGATCCTCAAGGAAAAACTTGAAGCACAATTGCCGGGATGGCGTGACCGCGTCAAGAAGCTCGTTAAGGAAAGTGGCGAAGTCATGATTGATGAAGTCACCATTGGACAAGTTTATGGAGGCATGCGGAACATCAAGAGTCTGGTGACCGATATATCTTATATCGATCCTGTGGAGGGAATTCGTTTTCGCGGTTATACGATTCCTGAACTGCTGGATAAGCTGCCCAAACCAGCCGGTGAAGAGATGCCGTATGTTGGAGGGTTATATTACTTCTTAATCCTTGGCGATATTCCAACCGCTGAGCAAGCCCTGGCAGTGGAAAAAGAATGGCAGGCGAGAAGTGAAGTACCTGGTTACGTCTTTGATGTAATCAAAGCGATGCCCCTGGATACCCATCCGATGACAATGTTCTCAACAGCCGTCTTGGTGATGCAGCGCGAATCGTTGTTTGCTAAGAGTTATTCCGAAGGATTGAAAAAGGATAAATATTGGGATCCAATGTTGGAAGACAGCCTGAATCTGACCGCAAAGCTGCCTGAGATTTCTGCTTTCATATACCGGTTGAAGTATAAGGATGGAAAAATTATTCCTTCTAATCCAAAGTTAGATTGGGGTGCTAATTTTGCTCACATGATGGGTGTCACAAAGGAATATGCAGATTTATCCAGGTTGTATTTCCTGTTGCATTCTGATCATGAGAGCGGAAATGTAAGTGCGCACGCCACTCACCTGGTTGGGTCGGCGCTTTCAGATATCTATTACGCAACTTCCGCAGGTCTGAATGGATTGGCAGGTCCTTTACATGGCCTTGCAAACCAGGAATGCTTGGGTTGGCTTCTGGAGGTTTATAAAAAGTATGGTGGTGTTCCAGGTAAAGATGAACTTCGACGATTTGCCTGGGATACCCTCAACAGCGGTCAGGTGATCCCTGGATACGGGCATGCTGTGCTGCGCAAAACGGACCCGCGCTTTTCAGCCCAGATCGAATTTGGAAAGAAGCATTTCCCTGAGGACGAGATTTTCCAATTAGCCGCATTGGTTTACGAGGTTGTGCCGGGCGTGCTCATCGAGCAGGGCAAAGCTAAGGATCCCTGGCCTAATGTGGATGCCATTAGTGGAACGCTTCAATATCACTATGGCGTGCAAGAATTTGATTTTTATACGGTGATGTTCGGAGTCAGCCGATTGTTGGGAGTAACAGCGAATGCGGTCTGGGCGCGCGCCCTGGGGCAGCCAATTGAACGTCCTAAATCTCTAACAACCGCCATGTTAGAGGATGCAGCTAAAAAAGTAAAGCCAGTATAATAATCCTGGAAATACGAAAAAGACCCCTGAGGTTCAGAACCCGAGGGGTCTTTTGTTATCTTGGATCATTCTTTTTATGGGGTTGGGGTAGCAGCGCTGGGTGTGCCCGTCCAAGTGAACACACGGGGAGCGCTTTCAGATCCAGCGGAAGTCCAAATGGGATTGCCGTTATCATCGGTACCAGTCTGGCGGACGACACTGACTTTCCATCGGAAGATGTGCGGTGTATTGTCCTTGGGTCTTAAGGTTACCGGCACATTATATTTTGTGTCAACGACATAATCTGCCACTTTTGTACCGTCTGCCAGGGTAACATCTTCTACGGTGACAATGTAAGCCTCATTATCCCTCAAAGTGCCCACAGAGGCCCATTGCAGTGTAACGGTATCATTAGCCAGAGTAAAGGCTGTGCCATCAGCAGGTAAGAGCAGGTTCGCAGCCGGATAAGGGGGAGGCGGGGTTGGAGTGGGGGTGGGTCCAGGGGTCGCGAAGCGCTTGCATAATGGGATAGTGAGTTGTTGGCCAATGAACACAGTTTCATTCGGCAGACCGTTATACTCCTGAATGGCTGCCATCGGAACACCGTAGCTGTTGGCGATGGCGCCGAGGGTATCATTTTCTTTCACCACATAATCTAATTTTTCGCAAGCAGCTTCGGTTTGTTCTGCAATACTGAATGTTGCCGAAGGTTGAGGCGAGGGGGTTGCGGTTGGCTGCGGAATCAACAGCGGCTGGCCTATGTAAAGATTGTCACATGAAGAGGGTAGACTATTCAGTGTAACAACACTTTGTACCGAGACACCAAAGAATGCCGCAATCCCCAGGCAGGTATCCAGTTCTTGAACGAGGTAAGTTATGGGCGTTGGGCTTGGCTCAAGGGTGGCTGTGTTGGTTGGTGGTGGCTGGGTGACGGTGTTGGTCGGCGTCACCGTTATTGTAACGGTAGATGTTACCGTAGGCGGAATGACCACCTCTGGTGTGGACCGGATCGCGAAATAAACCAGCACAGCACCGATGATGAGAAAGAGTGCCAACAAAAGGATTGCGATCGGTAAGCTGAGTGTAACCTCGGGCATGCGGCTGCCCTGAACAACTTTTGCCGGTTGGGCTGACTTTTCTGGAGAACCAAGGTCGGCTCCACATACCAGGCAGCGTATAGCTTCCACACTGACGCGAGTACCACAGGTTGGACAAAGCTTTGTAGGAGAAGTAGGTGTTTCGTTTGTCATATGTGTATTTTGGCTGGATCTCGGCTTGCCGGATTATACCAGTGTTTTGGGCATAGAATCTGCTAAACATGGCTGACAAAGGATATAATTCTTTGAAAGAGCCGAGATGAATGATCCAATCCTACAGCATTTACATTCACATTCCTTTTTGTCAGCATCGTTGTAGTTACTGCGATTTTAACACCTATGCAGGCATTGAATCTCTGATCCCTGATTATATCCAGGCTTTGTGTCGAGAGATTCGATTTATCTCTCTGGCAGCGGAAGATCGTCTTCCCGTACATACGGTTTTTTTTGGCGGGGGCACCCCTTCACTGCTGCCGCTTACGGCGTTAGAGGAGATATTCTACTCATTAAAGCAATCTTTTCTTCTTCACTCTGAGGCAGAGGTCACGCTGGAAGCAAATCCAGGGACTTTAACCTTATCATATTTACAAGGCTTGCATTCCCTCGGGATCAACCGCCTCAGCCTGGGCATGCAGTCAGCCAACTCAGGAGATCTGCGCCTGCTTGAACGGCAGCACGACTTATCCGGTGTGGTTCAATCTGTGCGCTGGGCGCGCCAGGCGGGCTATAAAAACCTAAATTTGGATCTTATCTTCGGAATCCCTTATCAGTCCCTGGAGAGTTGGAACAGAACACTCAGGATGGCATTAAGCCTGCTGCCAGAACATCTTTCCTTATATGCACTGACTTTGGAGCATGGTACTCCGTTGGAGCATTGGGTATCGCGCGGCCTGGTATTAGCCCCAGACGATGATCTAGCGGCAGATATGTATGACTTCGCAGCGGAAACACTGGAAAAGGCTGGTTACATTCAATATGAGATCTCGAATTGGGCGCGACGAGATAGCCAGGGAAAGGTTCTTTCTTGCCTTCATAATCTGCAATATTGGCGTTCGTTGCCTTATCTGGGATTAGGAGCAGGAGCTCATGGTTATGCCCATCGAACCCGCACAGCCAACGTTTTATCACCTCCGGCTTATATTCATCGTTTACAGGCAGAGCAAGCGGCATCTGATATGCCTTTTCCGAGCACACCAGCCGCGGTGGAGGTGGTTCTAATCGACCGCCAGCGTGCTATTGGCGAATATATGATGATGGGCTTACGCCTGGTTCATGAAGGGGTTTCTGAGGTGGATTTCCGGGAACGGTTTGGAAAATCGTTGGATTTTGAATTCAAGTCTGTGATTAAGAGTCTGCAGAAAAAAGGTTTGTTGGAGTGGAACCATGAAAAGCAAATTCTTCGGTTGACTCCACGCGGCCGTTTATTGGGCAACCAGGTGTTCTGTGAATTTATATGATTCAGATCTGGCGCCGTAACAGGCGCAGAGCCAGCGTTTTGAGGGCTTGGCCGGCTTCTCCTTTGGGATTGGCAGCTTGGAGAGATTGCAGTGCGTCCCTGGTGAGTAGGTCTGCTGCTCCTTGCGTATATCCCATTGCTCCTTCATCCTCTAACAACCGGGCCAATTTTGGAGCATCTTCTGGCTGGATTGGACCTTGCATCCAACGTTCGAAAAAATCGCCTCTCTGGTGCAGCCCATACAAAATAGGAAGAGACTTCTTGCCAGTGACCAGATCGCTTTCAGTGGACTTGCCAGTCAACTCAGCATCCCCCCAAATTCCCAGGTAATCATCCTGCGCCTGGAAAGCAAGCCCCAACGCGTGCCCAAACTCGTGGTATGCCTGCTGCTCTTCAGGTGAACTGCCTGCAACCAGACCGCCTAGCTCTGTACAAGCTGCCAACAGTGCGGCGGTCTTGCCACTGACCATCAGCCAATAACCTTCGATGGTCAGCTCCTTTTGACTCTCATAGGCAATGTCCATGTATTGTCCCTGGGTAAGCTCCAAACAGGTCTCTTGCAAGATGGCAGCCGCTTGGTAGGCTATTTGGGTTGTGCAGGTAGACTCTAGTCCGAGAACGGTGAGGTGAGCCAGGGTGAACATCGCATCACCGGTATTGATTGCCTGCGGAATGCCCCAATTTTTCCACACGGTTGGCCGTCCACGCCGCACAGGGCTGTTATCCTCAATATCATCGTGGATCAGAGAGAAATTATGAACCAGCTCAACAGCCGCTGCTGCAGGCAGGCTGTTTGCCCATTTTCCTCCTGCTGCTGCACACGTTAAACAAACTAACAACGGACGGATGCGTTTACAGCGCGCCTCTGCACCGGCACCCTCTCCCTCCCACCCCAAATGGTATTCCATCATCTTATACAAGTCGTTTAGTTCTTGTCGGCTTCCTTGATGGACAGCCTGACGCAGCTCATCTTCAATGGCATTCAGCATGATTTGGGTAAGTGTCTCGGGGGACATGGATTTTCTCACAATTATAAAGAAAGCAAGGTATATTCTTGGAGTTGTTGCAGATTGCCGATCCCAGCTGCGAACATACAGATTTGAATTTCTCGTTGGATTAACTCGATCGTCCTGATGGTCTTCTCCAGAGATTGGGTGGCTGCTTTTAGATAAGGAGAAGCCATGCCGCCCAATGTAGCACCCAGTGCTATGCATTTCGCAATGTCAGTTCCAGAGCGCAGGCCACCAGAAGCAAAGACTTTTAACTGAGGTGCATTCTGATGGGCGATCCGTATGGCTTCTGCGGTCGGGATACCCCAGTCAATAAAAGCGGCTGCCAATTGTCGCTGGAATTCGTCTTTCGCGCGATGAGCTTCAACCTGTGACCAAGAAGTTCCGCCAGCTCCAGCAACATCGATGGCAGCCACACCGGCATTGGCCAGGCCGATGACATCCTGTTCGGAGAACCCCCAGCCAACTTCCTTGGCAATGACTGGAACGGGTAATGCCTGGCAGATGGTTTCTACTTTCCCCAGCAGACCTGCAAAGCGGGTATCTCCTTCGGGTTGAACAGCCTCCTGCAAGGCGTTGAAATGTAGAATGAGCGCATCAGCTTCAATCATTTCCACCGCGCGACGGCATTCTTTGATGCTAAAACCATAATTTAATTGGATTGCTCCCAGGTTCGCAAAAAGCAGAACATCAGGTGCAAAACGGCGGATCTGGAAGGAAGACACAAGCTCAGGGTGTTCGATTGCGGCACGTTGTGAGCCAACACCGATTGCAATCTGGGTCTCCTGTGCAGCCAGAGCTAATGTCTGGTTGATTGCGCCTGCTTCTGCCGTCCCCCCGGTCATCGAGGAAATCAACAAGGGAGCATTCATCCGTTTCCCAAACAAGTTCAAGCTTAGATCAACATCCTCCAGGTTGATTTCTGGCAATGCCCGGTGGTAAAATTGAAAATGTTCCAGCCCGGTTGTGAGACCAGAACGCACATCCTCTTCAAGATTGATACGGATGTGATCGGATTTTCGGGAGCTGATCGGCGTAACTTTTGTCATAAGAAAGTGTTTTTTGTGGGTGAGGCAATCTTACCAGTCCGGGTAGAGGCTGTCAACAAATCAACAAGGCGATCTTAGCCAGGACTTGACAGATTGTAATGCAAGGTTACAATTGCCCCATTCGAATGGCAAAAACCAATGTGATGTAAGGAGGATATTTCCATGTCTGATATTTTTGAACGCGTGAAGAAAATCATTGTCGACATTCTGGGTGTGGACGAGTCCAAGGTGACCCTTGCTGCTTCCTTCCGTGAAAATCTGGAAGCCGATTCGTTAGATCTGGTTGAGTTGATCATGGCTTTCGAAGATGAATTTGGTGGTGAGATTTCTGACGAAGATGCTCAGAAGATACAAACCGTCAACGACGCGGTGAATTATCTCGAAGCGCATTCGTAATGCTTAAAGAATTCCAAAGAAAAGACCCTTGGGGTTTTAGAAACACCAGGGGTCTTTTTCTTATCAGGAAAGGTCTGATTATTTGAGGAGTGAGGGGATTTCCTCAGGATGAGAGGCGACTTTCACACCCGCTGCTTGCAAAGCTTTGACCTTATCTGCTGCAAGCCCTGAGCCGCCTTCGACAATCGCTCCTGCGTGTCCCATGCGCTTTCCAGGAGGCGCAGTCTGACCCGCAATGAAGCTGACAACTGGCTTAGTCATATATTGAGCGATGTATTGGGCGGCTTTTTCCTCGTCTGTGCCGCCAATTTCACCGATCAAAACGACTTTCTCGGTTGCCGGGTCAGCGTTGAACAGTGACAGGCAGTCGATGAAGTTCGTTCCGTTGATAGGGTCGCCTCCGATCCCAACACAGGTACTCACACCCATACCTACCTGCTTTAGTGCATACAGAACCTCATAAGTCAGGGTGCCAGATCTGGAAACAACGCCCACATTGCCTGGGTTTGAGATATTACCTGGGATAATGCCGACCTTGGATTCGCCAGGGGTGAGTAAGCCAGGACAGTTCGGGCCCACCAACCGGATGCCTTTCTGATCCAGGTAATTGCGAACACGCATCATATCCTGGACTGGTAAACCTTCTGTGATGCACACGATCAAAGGGATTCCTGTATCTGCTGCTTCGAAGATTGCATCAGCAGAGAAACGGGCTGGGACGAAATTCACAACGGTGTTTGCACCTGTAGCTTCAACAGCCACTTTGACAGAATCAAAAACTGGAATGTTACCAAGCACCCATTCACCGCCCTTGCCGGGGGATGTACCCGCAACAATATTCGTTCCAAAGGCCACCATCTGTTGGGTGTGAAACAAACCTTCATTGCCTGTGATGCCCTGCACCAGTAGGCGTGTGTTTTTATTGATCAAAATGCTCATGGTAATGACCTCTTTAAGCCTGGGCAACCGCGGCTACGGCTTTTTTAGCTGCGTCTGCCAGTGTTTCTGCTGTAATCATCTTTGCCTGAGAGAGCAGGCGGCGTCCTTCTTCGGCGTTGGTGCCTACCAATCGGACAATCATCGGTACATTGGGTTTCACTTCTTCTAATGCTGTCAATATCCCGCGTGCTACTTCGTCACAGCGGGTGATCCCGCCGAAGATATTGAACAAAATGGCTTTTACGTTCGGATCGGTAAGAATGATCCGCATAGCGGCGGCAACTTTATCTGCCCCAGCCCCTCCTCCAATATCCAGGAAGTTGGCTGGCTCTCCACCGAACAGTTTGATAATATCCATCGTCGTCATTGCCAACCCGGCGCCATTTACCATACACCCGATATTTCCATCCAGCTTGATAAAGGAAAGGCCGTATTTACGTGCTTCGATTTCCGACTGCACTTCGGCATCCAGGTCTCGCAACTCAACCAGGTCGGGGTGGCGGAAAAGGGCGTTGTCATCCAACACCATCTTGCCATCCAAGGCTACCAATTTGTTATCTCCAGTGATCACCAGGGGATTAATCTCAGCCAGGGTTGCATCGCACTCCAGGTAGGCGCGCCAGAGGCCGAATGCGATCTGGCTGAATGCCCGCCAGTGTTCCCTGGGAAGCTCGATTCCCAGGGCAATATCCCGGGTTTGGTAATCTTTAATGCCCAGGAGTGGATCGATGTGGACTTTGATAATTTTATCGGGGGCTGCACGAGCAACCTCTTCAATATCAACTCCGCCGGCCGCTGAAGCCATCATAACCGGTTTACGCGCTGCCCGGTCATTTGTAATGCCAAGGTAAATTTCCTTTTCGATATTTGCGGCTTCGTCGATGAGCACTTTCCGCACAGGTAAACCTTTGATCTCCATCGCCAGGATCTGGCTGGCAATTTCCTCAGCTTCTGGGGGGGTTTTCGCCAGCCGGATACCGCCAGCCTTGCCGCGCCCGCCAACCAATACCTGTGCCTTAATCACTACGCGCCCGCCTAATTCTTTTGTAATCTCCTTTGCCCGTACCGCATCCGATGCTACCTGACCTTTGGGAATTGGCACGCCGTATTTGGCAAATATTTGTTTAGATTGGTATTCATGCAGTTTCATGCAATTTACTCCGCGTTCAACCGAGCATTAGCCCGTTAAGGTTTGCGAGAGGATTATACCACCGCCAATTAGTGGCGAATGTCACGAACGTCACCTAAAATAGATGATGAATCATACAATTGCTTAAAAAAAATAGGTAACGGCCAAACGTTTGGCCGTTACCTATTTTTTATTGATTTATTGGGCAGGTAAAGTGAAGTGCAGGATGCGGTGGTTCCCGCTGTCGGCTACCCAAACACCTCCGTCTGCGTCTACCACCACACCTACAGGCAGGTTCAACCCATCCAGGCCACTGCTGTAATCGCCCCAATAACGGCTGAATTCACCCGTAGCGCTGAATTCTAAGATGCGGTAACCTTCAGGATCTGAGACAAAAATACGGTCGCGCTGATCGATAGCCAGGAAGGGTTTATTGTCAAGAGACTGACCATACCACCCGACGATATCCCAGGAGATTAGGGGGGTAAAATTGCCACTTGAATCGCCCATGAATGCCTGGATACGCTGGTTCCACGTATCAGCCACATAGACTACATCCTCTTGGGAAATGGCAATTCCTACGGGTTCATCAAACTCCCCAGCTTGCATACCAACTGTGCCAAACTGGTTGATATAATTCCCGTCCGTATCGAAGATTACCACGCGTTTATTGCCGGTGTCGGTGACGAACAAATTTCCTTTTGAATCAAAGGCTAAACCACGCGGACCCCAAAAAGCCGTAGGGTTTTCAGCCTGCCCAAATGTTCCCCACATAGTGATGAACTGGCCGCTTGAGCTAAATTTTTGAACACGGTGGTTCCATGTGTCGGCAACGAAAACCGAGCCATCTGGACCAATGGCGATCCCCCAGGGTTCATAAAAAGTCCCACCGGGAGCCGCGCCCTTGGATGCATCTGCAAAACTGCCCCACACCTGCAGGACAGTGCCATCGGCCTTGAGGTGTTGGATGCGATGGTTTTCGGTGTCAGCCACGTAAAGGGTGCCGTCTGGTGCTACAGCCAGGTTGCGGGGTTTTTGGAATTGTCCAGGTTCAGAACCTTGTATTCCGAGGACAATGTCGGGAGCCAGGCTGGTTTTCTTTCCCTCGTAGGGGTCGGCGACAACGGCTTCCTCGGACGGCAGCGCCCCATAATCCCAAAGCTGGTTCACGATATCCTTGCGCAGGTAGAGACGCATGCGTCCGGAGGGGTACCAGTTTGATGCGCTCATATCCTTGCCGGTTACTTGCGCATAATCCTTGTAATCGCGATTCAGCCAAATTTTAAAGATCGCTGAACGCATTTTCGGGTCTTTGATGGCATTCCAGATCCTTTCCGGAGTGAGATCGAGATAATCCTGATTGGGCCACCAGATGCGGATGTAATCAAAGCGATAATAGGCCTGCCCAACGACAGGTTCGATCTTGCCGTAGTTTTGATCACCTACCAGGATGGCAGGGGCATTGCGTAGATCACGTGTTGGGTCACCAGCGTAATATTTCTGGTTCGGATAATTGCGCAGGTACCACCAGTAAGGATAGGTCGTATCATTGTCATAGGCCACCACGATATCCAGTGTGCCGGTTGTCCGGCGTGATATTGCCTCGATCTGTGAAAGGGCTTCCTTGATTCCTGGAGCGCTGTGGGCATAAACCAGATACTCTTTAGCCTGGTCGTAGTTGATATAAGAAGCCATGAATGCAGCGCGGGCTGTCAGGATAGACAAAAATAATAAAAAGCCCAGTGAGAACAGGCGGAGTACGTGCCCTGGCAGCCAGTTCCTGAGCAGATAACCCATGCCAATCCCGGTGGCAATTGCAGCCAGCAAGGATACCAGGAATGTGCTGGTAGCACTTAATTGCTCAAGCGATTTTCCCTGGAAAGGCAGGTTCGATCCGAAGAACGCGCTGATGGAGATAAAGACACTGATCATGAAGACCGGGGTTAACACCAGGATCAGCATGCCGCGGTCCTTCCATAATGATTTCCAATCAAAAGTCTCGATCATCCAGCCAATGACCCAGGCAGCCAGCAGGATCATGCCTAGTGTGATGTGAACTGTCAGCCAGGGCATCTTCTCGCCGGCAATGGTAAATGCCAGAGCACTGGTAAGGCTCCAGAAAGCCAGCAATCCGAAGACGGGTACTGCCTGGACTGGCTCTTCGTCCAATTTTTCGCCTTCAGTTTTTTGAATCTCTTGCACATTTGGGATAGGCAGAGGACGTCGCATCATCTCCAGCAGTACTGACCGAACTGACTCTTCCCCCAATTTTGCGCCTTCAGTTTTTTGAATCTTTTGCACACTTGGGACAGGCAGAGGACGCCGAATCACCGCCACCAGTACAGCCAGGATAGAACCGATCAAAGGCAGGAATTCGTAAATTGGAATCTGGAGACCCAGGTAGTAATACCAGGGCTGACCGCCGCGGTTGACTTCTTGTTGGGCCAACCAGTATCCCAAAGAACCCACCAGGCCGGTAAAGAAACCAGCGCCATTGGTGAACAAGGTCGTGTATAAAACTGTGAATATCCCCCAAAAGATGCCGGCGTTGATCAACCACTCGCGTGGATTCCACCACAAGCCAATGGCGATCGAGATCCCGATGATGGGGATCACGATCAAGGCCATTTGCAGGATCTGCGTCGGAGTCAGGCTATTTACTTGGGTCATGTTAATTGGAACTGTCCAGCCGACAAAATTAATCAGGAAGGCTGAAAGCAGTGGCAGTGCGAATGTGCCCAGGACTATCAGTAGATCAAAAGAACGCTCCTGGCGGATCCCATCCAGACCCAAGCCGGTCAGTGCAAAATATGCTGCGAAAGCTAATCCCACCACGCCTCCCAAGATGAGACCTGTGCCAGCTACATTAAGAGGTGATGGAGATGGAGCAGGTGCGACTTCTGCCTCAACCGGTTCAGGTGTTTGTAGGGTTGGTTTATTCTCCATTCCGCGGACACCTATCCCAACTGTGAACAG
>Ga0315276_10004841_pt1 | contig 12383 bp, 12 predicted proteins | sample YL17G05_0_MG_FD_204542 | JGI IMG/M metagenome (GOLD analysis project Ga0315276, IMG submission 204542) | Sediment microbial communities from Yellowstone Lake, YNP, Wyoming, USA - YL17G05_0 | ecosystem: Environmental > Aquatic > Freshwater > Lake > Sediment | place: USA: Wyoming | collected... | reverse complement strand
ATAGTGGAGAGTCTTCCAGGCTCCAGCACCAGGCCATAAGCCATGGGAAGGATCATCAACCCCGTTATTTATATCAACAAAATAATCGGAACCAATTCCAGCAAGTATTGCCATTGACCCGGGATCTATTATTAGGTTACCAGCTGCGGAAAGAACTTCCATCAATACTGTGGCAGTCGATGGAATAAGTGCCCGTGACAATTGAACAACCAAATTTGTACCAGCTCCTGTATTACTACATCCTGCATCGGTTGTTAAGTATAAAATATTCCCTGCTCCCATATTATTAACAAACTGAATATTAAACTGTGGAGAATTAGGTGATGGAGTAGCAACTCCCAATTCGTCTCCTGAAGCATCATTAACTTTTTGACATACACGGAATGTATCTCCTGAAAACGAAGCGCCGCTGAAAGATATTAGTAATAAATTGTTAACTACGATATTCTGGCTTGCTAAGAATGTAATAGGGCCATTCCCTGCAGCTCCAGTCGGACCAGTGAGTGTTATATTTCTGGCAGCGCTCATCTGATCAAGCGGAATTATATATGGAGCGTTGTCTGCACCATGGTTAACGGATGTAATCCCAGCAAAAGCAACAAAAGTTAATCCATTTATTAATCCGAATATAACTATTCCGAAATAAAACATTTTAAGATACATTCTTTTCATATTAAAACCTCCATTCTAACGCATGGCGCAGAGCGTATATTTATTTCGCACCCAAGAATACATGTTGACATCAACCTATTCTCCCTCTCCCTTGACGGGAGAGGGTTGGGGTGAGGGTGTCAAAGTACGCTTTGTTTCCCCCTCCCCTCAATCCCCTCCCACCAAGGGAGGGGAATTTTTGCGGTTTTTCATTTTCAATGTCTATTTTGGAGCCACATAGAGTTCCGAAAAAATGCAAAGCATTAAGAAACTTTCAACATGCTCTAAGCCAGTTCAAATATCCCCTCTATGGCAAACGCTATGCGCATTGCGTTAATTCTCTATTTGGACACCACTCCGTTTGCTGTTCCCAAAAGGGTGCCTTTATTTCCATTCACAGGTGTTATTGTCCCTGAACCCGCACCTGAGAAGGATAAATTCTTAACATTCGGCCCGCCATTTCTTATGCTCCCGGTCCCATTTTGGATGACAGCTTCCCACTTGTTCGTCGATGTATTCCATTGGCTAAACTGGAAGTCCGCACTCAGCCCGTGGCCGTCGCTCAGGGAGATGGCATTACTCGAACTCGTTATATTGCCGCTATTGATGTATTGACCAAAACTGTAAGAGCCCGTGACGGAGCCGGTATTCTTATCTGTTTCCCATATAAAAGGGCGTTGCCCCGTCGAGGGAGCGAGGAATACGACATCCTTCATCAAAACAGAGACGTAATCAAAATTCTGCGGTCCTGCAACCAATGCTCCTGAGAGGTTTGTCCTGCCTACCTCAACCACTGGAACAACTACCCCACCCTCTGTAATAGGAATATTTATAGGAAGATTCGTCATTGTCTCCGGAGTTCCTGTAAGGACGGCAAACGCAATAAGGCTTTGATTGGCTGCTTGGGACTGAAATATATCATTCAATGCCTGAACAATCTGGCCACCGTTGAGTTGTGTTGTCACCAGATCAAACACGGTTTTTGCATCTGCTCCTGTTGCGAGTGTTGGCAGCTGTGGCAGATTACTCCCTAAAACTGTAGTCATGTACCCTGCAGGAAGAACGGTCACCACTCCTGGCGTATCACGGTTATAGACATACGCCATTCCGTCACTCGTCAGAAAGACGCTTATATTATTAAAATAGAATGCATAAATGTCCGTGCCCCTCACCCCTGCCACTGCATTCGGTGTATGAATTTCAAAACGATTTGCCTCCGGCGAGACGGAGATACGTTTGACGACACTCTTTTCCACAATCGCCTCTACCTTACCCCTCGCCAATCTAACTACCCCCTTGGTCTTCCCCTCCTCCATAAAATATTCACTGATATCAACTCGGCTCCGTTGGTCAATTCGTAAAATATTCCCATCTCTAAACGTTACCTCTGCCCTCGAATCGCTTTTTGTCCTGATGATATCTTTCACGAAGACAAGACCGCTCTTCTCTGCAGGTATGGCGGGTGGGTTGCCCTCCCTCAGAATATCGACTCGGCCTTGCACGAAGCTAAACTTGCCGACCGCTTCTGTTGATTCTGCCAGCGGAATAAGAAAGAAGAGAAAAAAGAACGCAGGGAGCATAGAGCATAGCGCATAGCGTATTTTCATTTTAAAGCCTCCTTAAGGAAAGATCGCAAAGCGCATGGAGCATAGCACATGGCAAACGAACTTCAAACCCCTGGTGCATAGCGTCTTTTTATTTTAGAGAATCCTGAAAATTTGTAATTTGACGGCATAGCTGATCAAGCTGATCTAAGTGCTTTTCCAAAGATTCATTGGTTATAAGGTCTCTCTTTTGCAACAAAATCAAAATATTAGCGTTTTCAAAAGTTGATCTTCGAGCCATATTTAGAAATTGTTTGATTTCCTTTTTTGAAGAAGATCCTGAGCCTTCGGCTATATTGTTCGACATGGACATACCTGAACCCCTAAGTTGATCAGCAAACCGAAATAATTTTTTCCGCTCAAGTTCATCAGCAATATCAAAAAGCTCATTAGCAATCTGAACTGCCAATTGCCAAATCTTCAAATCCTGAAATCTGAATTTGGCCATTTTTTTATGTCTTATACTCTATGCGCTCTGCGCTACGCGCTATGCGCTACGCGCTATGCGTTTAGCGCTCAGCATTAAAAAGTATATTCGATTCCCGCTGTGTAGACATTACGTTTGTAAGCGTAAATATCAATATTGGAATCGGTCGTTGTATGAGAATAGGAGAGATTGAGATTTAACCCTTTGAGGATCTCCCATATCACTCCGGTTGACCCTGAATAGGTTCTGTCCCTCCTCTTTACATGAAATGCAGAGTGAACATGCGTGTAATCTTGCAACAATATGTCGCCTGAGATCGTAAAATTCACCTTGTCGATCATCGGCACAAGAAGACTCGGGATGAATCGATTTCCGATGTTATCCCAGTTTTTCCCCTGTGTTACGTCCCTTGAAAATTCATACCTTAGAGAGAACACTCCCCTCCCCTTTAAAAATGGATGAACGTATCCAGCTGCCAAAAGGTAGATATTACCATCCCGATTTTCATCTTCAGTCAGCGGACGTTGGAGCATATCCCTCCTTGCATATCCCATGGATAATTGGCCGATATGATCTGGGGTAATGGCGATGTTCAAGGTCGGTTTGACTGTGGCGACGCTCTGGTATTCCCGCTCATGTAACCAGGTGTAGTTGTAGGATAAAGGAAGGGTAACAGCCCCATTCTGAAAATTGTAGCCGGGCATTAGGGTAATCGTTGGAGAAATGAGGTTATATGTTTTTATAGAAAAGTAAGTATTGGCATAAAAATTAAACTGACCACTAAAAAACCATGGACCACTTAAAAGAGGGCTATAATCTATCTTAAATGTTGTGATTACGCTGCTATCGTTTTCCCCCGTAATCAAAACACCCGGAATGGCTGAGGAAGGCTTCAAGACCACATTGTCACTATACTGGTACGCAACACCTGCCGTAAACCTCCAGGCACTATACGTCTCCAGGGTTTTAACGAAGGCCTTTTCATATTCCCGTGCAAAAGAAGCGACCTCTGATGCGGGGTCCATAGAGATCACCGCTTTTAGACTCTCCTTTGCCTCGGCAAATCTTTTCTCCTTTGCGTGGGCCATCGCAATTTGGAAATCGGATGGCTGTGCAAGACCGGGGTCCACCTCCTTTGCCTTATTGAAGGCATCTATAGCCCCTTTGGTTTTACCTTGTTTTAAAAGAATGAGCCCCTTTAAAAATGAGATATTGGCAGGCTTTATACCTTCTTTTTCAGCCCTTTCCACCCAATCCATCGCCTCTTTGAGTCGATCCATCGCATAAAGCACCTCAATCAATTCAGTGTAAGCATCCTTGACAGAAGGGGTAAGATGAATCGCATCCCGGAATTGCATAACGGTCTCTTTATAATTCCCCACCTGTTTGTACGTCAGACCTAAATAATAGGCTGCTTCAGGAGACCTGGGTTCTTGCTCTCGCGCCTTTATCAAAATTTCGAGAGCTTCTTCAAAGTTCTCCGCTTTATATTCTGCTATCCCTTTCTCAAGAAAGTTCTCAGAAGCGCAGGGGTTCGCTGCTAATCCACAAAGAATCAACAATATAAAAATTAAGCAAAACATCACCTGACCATTACGCATAAGAGTCCCCCCTTAGGAAGAATCATCAGTTCAACAAAAATAAAGCCTGGTTTCGATATTTCGAATGCCAGGCTTTTTGAATCTCTTCCCACCCTTTCCCCCTCCCTTAAGAAGGTGGATCACCATGGATTAAAGAAAACCCAACCACCTCTGTAGAATTTCTGCGTTTCCGTCACTGAAACATCCGTTATACAAAAAGAATATTTTGGGCCGCTTAGGATGTTATCTGCTTGCTCGTTTTCATTACTTTCTATACACATAGATGGGATTTGTCAAGAACTTTTTTGGCAAGGGCTAAATGGTGTAAATATCTGTAAAATCATGAAAACCGGATTGGGGGTTAATTATACCTCGATGGTTTCCCCATCTCTCAATAACCGGAGGTTTTTGATCCCAAGCTCTTGGAGTTCGGTTTTGACGGTCTTTAAAAAATGAGGTTTTAGGTGTGTGATATAGATTCTTTCAGGAGGATATTTCATTTTTAGGAGTTCTTTTTTTATTAACAGAGGCGTTAAATGTCCTGTCTTTATTGCGAATTTTTCCATTCGGTTGGGAAAGGAAACCTCTATGATCAATAATTGAAGCTTCTTATCTCCAACTTTTTTCCATGTGTCATCGGATGGCCCTGTATCGCCTGTATAAAAGAATCGTCTCTTTCTTTTATCTTCAACAAGATATCCTACTGCGGGAACACTATGATTGACCTTATAGGGAGTGATGGTGTAGTCGTTGACCTTCATTGACTGGCCTGCTTTCAACCCACGAAGGTTCAAAATGCCATGATGACTATCCGGAATCACAGTAAAATCAGGCCAAACAGACCCATTTAGGAGATGCCTTTTGATAATCTTAATCGCATGAGGGATGCCGATAATATTAACCCTGCGCCTCATGTTTAAAAAGACGATGTTCTCCGCAAGATACGGAATTCCCGTTATATGATCGAGGTGGGCATGGGTAATGAAGATATGTTCTACCTTCAACTGATTTTTCTCATCAAGAATGTTGGTCAGGCTCCCCGCATCAAATAAGATTCGATCGTCTAACAGAAAGCTGGAAGGATTGTGTCCAGGAAACTCTGCACCGGAACAACCGAGGACCTTGATTTTCATATCAAACTCTCAATCTAAAGAGAGCTCTGAAAAACGACTACATGCTCTCTTGATTACACAGATTTCAAAAGAGGATTACACAGATTTAGAGATTTCTGGACTTTTTCAGAAATCTGCGAAATTATACTTGCCACAGCTCTTTCACACTTATTTGATATGAGCCGTTTTTTCGTCGAAATCCTTCCAAAACTTCGCCTCTGACTTCTGCCAATATTCCCCCCAACGGGCATTGAAAACACCTCCTAATTTTTCCAAGAGGCGTTTCCACCCGGGCAAATATTCATACCTCAGTAAATCTTCCAGGAAGGGAACGACTTCCCCAAGTTTTTCTTTGGGGAGATAGGCCCGGGCTCCCATTTCCATTGAACGTTTCAGGGATTCGGGGGACAGGGCATGGGCTGTGAGCATCGCCACCGGGAAGTTGCGATTCACTGCCAGGTCCAGTAGGTCAAAGCCTCGAACACCCATGATGTCGAGAATAACAACATCATAGGTCCAAGAGGCCATCCTCTCAACCGCTTCTTCGTAGTGAGTGGCCTTATCGACCTTTGAGTTCGGGCAGGCGCTCAGAATCTCTTCTTCCAGGACAGCCAAAACATCCGGTTCGTCGTCCACAGCCAGAATCCTCTTGCCGTTGAGAATAGACTCTGTCATCGTGTATCCTCCTTTTGCCAGTCGGATTTAAGGGCGTTCAACTCACTCACCTTCTTATTCGAGCCATTTTTTCATCGAACTCCTTCCAGAATTTGGATTCGGACTTTTGCCAATGTTCCCCCCAGCGGGCATCGAAATATCCTTCCAATTTGTTCATGAGGTGTACCCACCCAGACATAAATTCAGTTTCCTCAAGCACGCCCTCCAAAAGAGGAACAATCTCCCCAAGTTTATCCTTAGGAAGGTAAGCCCGGGCCTTCAATTCGATGGACCGTTTCAACGCCTCTGGATTTAGGGCATGGGCCGTGAGCATTGCAGCTGGAAACTTGCGACTCTCAGCCAAAGCCAAAAGATCGAAGCCACGAACCCCCATAATATCCAGGATGACCAGATCGTAATTCTGGGAATTTAACATTTTGACCGCTGTCTCGTAGGAGGTTGACTTTTCGAACTGACAGTTTGGGCAAGCCTCCAGAATCTCCTCCTCCAGAACTTCCAAAACATCCGGTTCGTCGTCTACGGCTAGGATCCTCTTCCCGTCAAGAATGGATTCTTTCATATGGTGTCCTCCTTTTGACCCTTCCTAATGGGTTCCTTCATATCGTGCCCTCCTCCTCTTCCCCACGGTGGTGCAAAGGGTAAACCGCTCAGCGCATAGCAATTGGACTTAGCTCCGCAATTCCTTCCCCCTATATTCCATCATTCCGTAAATGTCCATTAAGCCGAATTTCGCAATCCGGATTCCGAATTTCGAAATCTCCGCTTCGGTTATTCCCACTTGTGCCATTCCCTCCACTCCAATCCAGTCTTCTTTTCCCAGTCAGATTCAAATTTGGCGTCAAAGAAATCTTTTAATTTCTCCAAGAGATGCTTCCAGCCGGATAAATACTCATATTTCAATACATCTTCCAAAAAAGGGACAACCTCTCCCAGCTTCTCTTTGGGAAGGTAAGCCCGGGCCTTCATTTCGAAAGACCGTTTCAATGCATCTGCAGTGAGGGCATGAGCAGTGAGCATCGCTACACGAAAATTGCGTTTTACGGCCAACTCCAATAAATCAAAACCCCGGACCCCCATGATATCCAGAATGACCACATCGTAAGACTTGGATTCTAACAATTTGGCTGCCGTCTCGTAAGTGGTTGCCTTTTCGAACTGGCAGTTCGGGCAGGTTCCCAAGATTTCTTCTTCGAGAACTGACAACACATCTGGTTCGTCGTCCACAGCAAGAATTTTCTTCCCGTTTAGAATCGAATCTTTCATCGTCTATCCTCCTTTAACTATTGAAGCGGAGGGATCCGTACTGTAAAACGTGTCCCCATCCCTTCCCGGCTCTTTAGGATGATCTCACCTCTCATTGCTTCGACCAAGGTTTTCACACCTGTAAGGCCCAGTCCAAGCCCTGGCACATCGTCACGTTTCTTATCTTTGAGGCGAACGAAACGGTCAAAAATAACCTCCTGTCCCGCCAGAGGGATCCCCCTCCCATCATCTTCTACGGAAATGAGAAGATCCGAATCCCCACCGATCGATACAGCCATACGTTCACGGCGGTACTTTAGGGCGTTGCTCACAAGATTCCGAAGGATCTGTTGGACCTTCTTCTGATCATGGCAGAAAGGTGACTTACAATATTCCCCGGTCATTTCAACAAAAATTCCGTGGAGCTCAAGACACTGTTGGATCTCTTCCTCATTCTTAGCGTGGGAGAGCTTTTCTGCAACGTTGGGGGCACCAATCTCAAGCACATCCAGAAGCGATTCTTTCAGGACCTTTTCGACGGAAAAATATTCTTTCTGAAACAACCCTTCCTCAGAACGAAAGATCTCTATCATCTCCTGAAGGAGGGTTTGGGCTTTGTGGATATTCCTCAAGATGCGCTCTACGATTCGTTTTTGTTGATCTGTGAGAGGACCATATCGATCTACTTTATGTAGGAGGTTGGTCGTGCTGGTTGAAATAATAGACAAAGGTCCTGTCAGGTCATGGATAAGGAGATCGAACAACCGCCCTTTCTCATCCATTCCCCTCACATCGACAGGTTTCTCTTTCTCCATAATGTTCCCCGCAAGATTCAATTTTTTTGAAGTTTTTTCTCCCCTGCCGCTGAAAAAGATACGAAAAAGGTGCTACCCCCGGAGGTGAAACAATCCTCAAGCTTTCGACAATGAAGGCAGTTCGAGATCCTGCCCGGACAAAGATCTCGATCCGATGGAAGATAGATACATCGTCGACTTTCCACCGAGAGATCATAGCCAAACCGCTGCCCATAGACTTTCATCCGAAGAAGGTCAAGCCCCTTCCCCCCTGCATTAAAGTCATAAGGTTTCTTAGAAGTATACAGGTCTGTCTCCTGAGTATGAAAAAGCCCATCGAAGAGATACCTCTGATTCTCCTCGGTAATTCCAATGCCAAAATCCTGAACTTTGAGAAGAGGCGTCCCATCTTTCCTCTCTAAAAGAATCCGGATGACCCCTTCATCCGGAGTGTTCTCAATGGCATTCTTCAAGAGGCCCTCCAAAATACCTTCAAGAATTCTGATATCCATAAGCACAGAAAGGTCTCTCGCCCCCTCCAGTTGGAGATGGATGTCTCGATGGGCAGCTTGCTGCCTCACTTTTTCCAAGGTTCGTTCTGCGAAAGAGAACAAGAGGACGGGTTTAAAGGATGCAGAAGGATATCGATCGAGTTCGTCAAGGGAAAAACTTCCTTCTAATTCTTGATAGGATCGAATAATCTTATCCGTCTCTTGATGGATATCAAGAAGGCGATTGAGATGTTTCTCCAGAGTTTTGAAGAATTCCTCCCCTACAATGGGAGGAGAAGAGGTTTGTACCTGAAGCTTGCGCCTCAAAATCCAGATGTTTCCTTTGATCACGGCCAAAGGTGTCCGAAGCTCATGGGAGAGGTGGTCGAGGGCCTTGCTCTTCACTCTATTCAGTCGTTCGAGCTCCTTCCGTGATTGCGTCAGGGCATCGATGCGAGCCTTCTGGAGTTGGGCCATCTCGATAAAAACCGAGGCATGGTTTCCGAAGGTCTCAAGAAAGGTCTCGTCTTCTTCCGTAAAAATCCCATCCTTTTTATTGAGGAGTTGGATGATTCCTGATCTCAGTCCGGCCCGATTGTAGAGGGGCACACAAAGCAAGCTTTGGGTCCGGTATCCAGTATGTGCATCCACCTCCTTGTTGAACCGGGGGTCTCTGTAAGCATCCTCCAGATTAACAATTTCGCCACTCTGGAAGCAATGTCCAGCCACCCCGACCCCAGAGGGGATTCGAATCACCTGTTCCCCCATCCCAAGGGCCACTGTGGACCAAAGCTCATCGGTCTTTGAATCATGAATAAACAAGCTACAACGGTCTGCTCCCATCACCTCGCAGGCTTTCTGGGCAATCTGTAAAAGCATTTCATTCAGTTGAAGGTCCAGGCCGATCAGATGGCCAAGTTCGAGCAAAGAAAGGAGTTTGCGAACCTTTTCGTTAAGGGCTTGCTCGCGGGCCCTATCTTCTTCCCTGCGAATAGTTTTCCTTCGATCGCCTCTCCGCCGGTTTTCGCAAGTGATTTTATCCTCGATGGATATCTCTATAACCATAGTTTTTTTAATTACGTATAGGAGAAACGCATGGGTCTGTCAAGTAAAAAAATGAAAAGGGGTTACGACCGAATCGCAACCCCTTGAGATAATTTGGTAGCGGGGTCAGGATTTGAACCTGAGACCTTCGGGTTATGAGCCCGACGAGCTACCGGACTGCTCCACCCCGCGATTTACTTAATCATACTCTAAAAAACAAAATTTTGTCAAGTTTTCCTGGCATCTTATTTTACACCCTCTTCCCAACACCTGCCTACCTGGTCCTCCGCCGATGAGTTGAAGAGTTGACATGCCCCTATCTCTCCCTTAGAATATCCTAAAAATGAAGAAAACCGCTTATTTCTATATTCTCAAAGAAATCCTTCCCATCTTTATCCTCGGCCTGATGACCCTCACTATCATCCTCCTGATGGATAAAATCCTCAAATTGATCGAACTGATTGTGACCCGAGGGGTCAGCCTCACTCAGATTTTAAAACTCCTTCTGTTTATCTCCCCCTCCTTCCTCATCTTCACCATCCCGATGGCTGTTCTTTTGGGAACGCTCCTCAGTTTCGGTAGGCTATCGGGCGATAGTGAAATTACTGCCTTCAAGACCTCTGGAATAAGTCTTTATCAGCTCTTTCTTCCTATTTCCGTTTTCTCTATCCTCGCCTACCTCCTCACCACCTTTTTGGTTCTTTATGGGCTCCCTTGGGGAAACCGGGGATTTATTTCAACACTCTATCTGATCGCCCAATCCAAGGCTGACATCGATATTAAGGAACGGGTCTTTAATGATTCTTTCGATGGCATCGTCGTCTATGTGGATAAGGTTCCAATTCGAGAAAAGAAGATGGAGGGAATTTTGATCCATGATGAGAGAAACCCCGCAAGGGTCGGTACGATCTTCGCCAAAGAGGGTTTTTTGATCAGCAATCCCAAATCTCAGGAAGTCATTTTGAGGCTCTTCAACGGAGATATCCACCGGTTTGAACCTCGAACCAATGTGTATCAAAAAGTTCGATTTGATGCTTATGATCTCAGGCTTGAATTGACCCAGGCGTTCACGGCGATAGGAAAGAAACTCAAAGACAAGGAAATGTCGATCGATGAGATCAAAGAAAATATGAAGAGAAAGGAAAAAAAGGGGGAGGACACGACCTCGCTCAAGGTTGAAATCCATAAGCGATACGCCTTCCCTGTTGCCTGTATCGTCTTCGGATTGATCGGAGTTCCCCTGGGCATTCAACAGCGTCGCTCGGGAAAATCTTACGGCTTTGTTTTTTGCATTCTCATTATCCTAACGTATTATATTTCGCTCATGGCCTCTGAAATGCTCGCAGTACGTCGTACCATCCCAGCATTCTTAGCGGGGTGGGCACCCAACTTCCTCTTCGGGGGCCTGGGCATCTTCCTGCTGATCAAAGCGGCAAACGAATCCCCTTCCAAACTGTCGGTCTGGCTGACCGAAGCCATCGATGCCATTCAACGGAAGTGGAAAGGACTCTTCAAAAATGTTTGAAAATCACCGAATTCTCCACCGGTATGTCATTCGAGAATTTCTGAAGGTCTTCAGCTTGTGCCTGAGCAGCCTGATCTTCATTTATATCGTCGTTCTCTTTTTCCAAAAGATGAATATCTTCATCAAATATCAAGCCCCCTTCTATCTCATCTTTGAATACATCCCCTATAAGATACCCGAAGTCATCTTTGAATGGACCCTGCCCTATGCGGTTTTGCTTGCCACCCTTCTCACCCTGGGCAACCTTTCCCGACATAGTGAGATCACGGCCATGAAAGCAGGTGGAGTCAGCCTTTATCGAATCACCTTCCCATTGCTTTTTATTGCCCTTCTCATTAGTTTATCTTCTTTTCTGGGCAATGAATACCTCGTTCCATATTCCAATCAAAGAACCCAATATCTTCTGGATGTTAAAGTGCGAAAAGAAAAGCCTTCTGGTTTCTTCAGGGACTACAAGATCTGGTATCGCAGCGATCACCGTATCTTCAACATTCAACTCCTCGACCCGCAGAGAAAAATCTTAAAGGGCCTCACCCTTTATGAATTTGACAACGATTTCCGATGTACTCAACGAATTGAAGCTCGGGAGGCAAGATGGATCAACGGGAAATGGCGATTCTATGATGGAGTGATGAGGAATTTTAATGAGAATAGGTCCATTCAGATGATTCCTTTCGAGGAATTAGAATTCCCTTTACAGGAGAATTGGGAGTCTTTCGGAAAAATTGCGCGACATTCAGACGAGATGAGTTATACAGAACTCCGAACCTATATCCAAAAGATTCAATCCGCGGGTTACGATGCAACCCGGTATTTGGTTGATCTCTACTCCAAATATTCCTATCCTCTCCTGAACTTGATCATGGTTTTAATCGGCATCCCCTTCGCCCTGAAGACTGGCCGATCAGGGGGAGTGGCGCTGAGCATCGGAGTCAGCGTGATGATCGGCTTTGCTTACGGCGTGACCTTTTATATCTTTCTCTCCTTTGGAAAGTCAGGGATCCTCTCTCCTTTCCTCTCTTCTTGGATTCCAACATTTTTCTTCGGCCTAGCGGGGATTTTTACCTTGATGAGCGTCAGACAATAAATACAAAATGTCAAATGTCAAAACTCAAAGTTCAAGTGAAGTACCCCGCAGTAGAGCTGCGGGGCATCTAATTCTCTAAAAAACTTTCCTCCCCCTTGATGGGGGAGGATTAAGGTGGGGGTGATGATTAGATCATTTCCCCCTCACCCTA
>Ga0315276_10004837_pt1 | contig 12387 bp, 8 predicted proteins | sample YL17G05_0_MG_FD_204542 | JGI IMG/M metagenome (GOLD analysis project Ga0315276, IMG submission 204542) | Sediment microbial communities from Yellowstone Lake, YNP, Wyoming, USA - YL17G05_0 | ecosystem: Environmental > Aquatic > Freshwater > Lake > Sediment | place: USA: Wyoming | collected... | reverse complement strand
TCTTCAGCGAGTTATCCGAAAAACCCGAACTGGAGAAGCGCGTGCGCAGGCTGGAGAAAATGGCCATGAACGACCGGCTGACCGGGGTGGCCAATCGCCGCTACTGCGAGGTCTACCTGCAGGCGCGTCTGGAAGAATTCAAGAGGTTCCACTGGCCCCTGGGGGTCATTTTTTTCGATATCGACGATTTCAAGAAGCTGAACGACCGGTATTCCCACCGCGTCGGCGACCGGGCGCTGAGGACCGTGGCCCGCACCCTGCAGCGCAACGTCCGCTCCATCGACCGGGTGGGGCGCTGGGGCGGCGAGGAATTCCTGGTCATCCTGCGCAATGCCGACAAAAGAAACCTCAGGCGCATCGCCGAAAAACTGCGGCTGCTGGTGGAAAGATCGGTGTTCTGGGAAAAGGATGCCCCTGTCCGGGTCACCCTGTCGGGCGGGGCGACGCTGGCCCGAACGCACGATTCCAGCATCACCCTGGTCGAGCGCGCCGACCTGCTGATGTATGAAGGGAAAAAGGCAGGCAAGAACCGCGTCGTCTGTTCCTGAAGGCCCGGGAACCCGGGCGCCGGCGCCCCCTAGAACTTCAGCTCCAGGACCAGTGCCGGCGTGAGGGCCCACAGCGCCGGTTCGCGCAGCGTGTACGCGGCCCGGCATTCCACGCCGACGGCCAGCGCCCCAGCGAATTCATAACGCAGGCCGATGCCGGCGGCCAGCAGCGGCGACAGCGGCTGCGCCGGGGCGCCGATGATTATCTTGCTGCCCAGGTTGGAGATGAATTCCTTCTCTTCGACCAGGCGGTACTCGATGCCGGCTCCGACCGCCGCGCAGAGGGTCAGGGAGCGGGACAGGCGGAAGGAACGCTGCCCGCCCGCCACGGCGGTCAGGTATTCAGGAGCGTCCACGCGCACGGTCTCCTGGTCGGAAGGGTCGCTGCGGACGATGGCGGCGGCAAGGCTGTAACGGACGTCGATCGCCCAGGCCCAGCGCGGCGAAACGAGGTAGGCGGCGCGAAAGCCCAGGGAGGGGGCGGAGTACGCGGGAGAACGCGGGAAATCGTTCTCCCCGGCGACATAATCGCTGTCGCTGCCGCTGGCGGCGAACAGGTTCACGCCGCCAAGCAGCGCCAGGCTGAACTTTTTAGGCTGGCCCGCCGCCGGCACGAGCAGGGCGGAAAGCAGCAGCAGGACGGCAGCGGCGGGACGCGAGGGCTTATCGAGTTTCATGGTCGTTCCTCCATTCGCGCGCGGCTTACCACTGCAGCCGCTTGACATTGATCACGGTGATGGTCACGGTCCGCTCGTCCGCGGCGAACCCGTCCGAGACCCGGAAGCGAACGGGATAGACCCCGGATTGCGTCGGGGTGGGCGTCCAGGAAAAAGCGCCGCTGGCGGCGTCCAGGCTGGCCCCTTCCGGAAGCGTGTCGGCCGCGAACTCCAGCGGATCGCCGTCGCTGTCGCTGGCCTCGAGGTCGAAAGCCAGGGTCTGCCCTTCCTCGACGCTGCGGTCGGGAACCGGCTGCAGCTCCGGGGGCGCATTGTCCAGGATCGGGCGGACCATGCGGATCACGTAGTCGCCGATGCCCGACGTTCCCCGGCGGATGCGGAAAAACCCGTCCTCGCCCCAGGCTGTTCCCCATGAATTCTTGCAAACCCAGTATCGGCCTGCCTGGTCGTAACCGACGATGACCACGAAATGGCCCCCCTCATAGGAGGCGCCCGCCGTGGGCTGGTAAACGCCGCTGCGGTAGTGATACAGATCGGAATACACGGCCATCCAGCTGGTGACGGGGCCGTCCTGCAGGGCGGCCTCGATCGCGCTGGTGTAGCTCCCCACCTCGTTCCAGGATGCGATGCGCACGACCCGTGCCGCCCAGCCGGCGCACGGATTGCAGGGAGTATCGCTGGCCAGGTAGGGATAGCAGCCCTCGTGGGGAATGCCGGTCCTGCGGATGTACTCCGCGGCCTGGTCCGCGAAGCCGCCGAGGACGCAATCGCCGGCATGGCTGCAGGAGAGCAGCATCTGTTCGGACAGGTCGATGTCCTCGCTCATTTTCCGGCTGATCTTGACCATGGCCTCCAGCAGGGCGGTGGTGGCGAACGCCCAGCAGCTGCCGCAGTCGCCCTGGTCCTTCACCGACGAGATCCAGTTGCCGCCGTTGTTCCGCCAATCCAGCACGGCGGGCAGGGCCGGCGCCAGGGAGAACCGCTCGCCGCTCATGCCCAGCGGCGCATGGCCGGGACGGCCGCCTAGGCGCCTCAGCCGCTCCTCATGGCCCAGCGCCGACAGCGGCGTCTCGCCGGCCTGCCACTCCAGCTTTTCGGCGGCGATGGCCTTTTGCACGGCCGCGACCTCCGGGTTCGTCCCCGGGGCCGATCCGGAGGCGGAGAGAGCGCACAGCAAGACAAAAACAACCAGCGCAACGCCTGACCGGACCTTTTTTTTCAGCATCTACGCCCTCCTGGCCTCAAAAACATATTGCTGACGAATCCGGCGCCATGTCAATTCAGCGCTTGTCCAATATGGCGCGGATCTTCTTAAGCAGCACTCCCGGGTTCAACGGCTTCAGGAGCAGGTGCATGCCGACATCGGCGATCCCCTTGTCGGCGATGATGTCGGCCGTGTAGCCGCTCATGAATATCGCCTTGACGCCCCTTTTCATTTTCTGGATCGCGGCCACGGTCTCCCGGCCGTTACGCTTGGGCATGATCAGGTCGCAGAGCACAAGCTCGATGCGCTCCTGCTCGCTTCGGAAAATGTCCTGGGCGGCGATGCCGTCGGCCGCCTCGAGCACGACGTAGCCGAACTCCTCAAGCAGGGAGCGGGTCACTTGCCTGACGGCGGGATCGTCTTCGATCACCAGGATGGTTTCGCTTCCCGTCGGGATTTTTTCCTGTTTCCTGCGTTCCGCCTTTTTTTTCGGCTGGGATATCAAAGGCAGGTAGATGGTGAACGTGGTCCCTTTGCCGGGAGCGCTGTCCACGGTGACCACGCCGCCGTGGTTCTTGACGATGCCGTAGACGATCGCCAGGCCCAGCCCGGTCCCCTTCCCGACATCCTTGGTGGTGAAGAACGGCTCAAATATGCGGGCCTGGATCTCCATCTCCATGCCCGTGCCGGTATCGGCGACCGCGATGGCCGCGTAGGGACCAGGGGGGAGATCGCCGGGGGCGGGGTCCAAGGAGACGGCCGACGTGGAGATCGTCAGGCGGCCGCCCCTGGGCATGGCATCGCGGCTGTTGTTGGCCAGGTTCATCAGCACCTGCTCGATCTGGCGGACATCGGCGTCCACCACCAGGCTGGTGCTGGCCAGGCTGAGGCTGAAGTCGATGTCCTCGCCGATCAGCCGCGCCAGTATCTTGTGGAAGCCGTAAATGACGTCGTTGAGATCGAGGGACTGCAGCTCGATCTCCTGTTTGCGGCTGAAGGCCAGGAGGCTGCTGGTCAGGTTCGCCGCCCTTTCGCTGGCGCCGAGGATGCGCTCGACATACCCTTTCAGCAGGCCCTCCTCCTTCAATTTCATCTGCAGCAGCGAGCCGTAGCCGACGATGGTCGACAGGATATTGTTGAAATCATGGGCCACGCCGCCGGCCAGGATGCCGACGGCCTCCATCTTCTGCGCCTGGCGCAGCTGTTCCTCCAGCCGCTTGCGCTCGGAGATGTCGCGCACCATGGCCAGCAAATAGCCCTCGCCCGCCAGTTCGATCCGGGTCAGGCTGACCTCGGCATCAAAGAAGGTGCCGTCGAAGCGGACATGCCGCCATTCAAAAAATTGGGATTTTCCGGCCAAGGCAGCCGTATTTTTCTCCTTGCCTTTGACTAGTGAATCACTTCCATCGGGCTGGCGAAATGGATGGAAACGCGATATGGGCAAGCCGATGATCTGTTCCCGGGCACAGCCGAACATCTCCAGCGTTTTGGAGTTGCAGTCAATGATGCGGTTCCCGTGCAAAAGGAAAATGGAATCGCCGGCCGATTCAAACAATGTCCGATAACGCCGCTCGCTCTCCAGGAGTTTTTCCTCGGCCAGTTTGCGGTCGCTGATGTCGAGGAATGCGCCGACCAGTCCGCCGACTTCCCCATCGGCATCAAGTAAAATATCCTTGGCATAGATCACGGGGCGCATGGCCCCGTTTTTATCAATCACCTGGAACTCGTACACTTGATGCTTTTTCTCCTGCATCAATTCGAGATCCTTCCGGTGATAGGTATCGGCGAGTTCACTCGGCCAGATTTCGTGGACCGTTTTCCCCTTGATCTCATCCGAAGTCACTCCCATAATTTCGGTGAACGCATCATTGCACCCGGTATATTTCCCCTCCTTGTCCTTGAAGAAGACCGCCACCGGAATCGCCCGCAGCAGCGATGAGATGAAACGGCTCCTGTCCAACAACGCATCTTCCGCCCGCTTGCGTTCGCTGATATCATTGAATAACGCCACCATCTTTCCTGGAGATATTTGAAAGGCAAAGACCTCAAACACCCCCTTGATGCTCCGGTCTTCATAGTTGACCTGTTCTGTCTTCCAGAATGTACCGTTTCTGGCAGCCATCCGGTATCGTTCGGGCACCTCCGTGCTCTTCAATGACGGGAACGCCTCCTCGATTGTTTTCCCGATAAAGAGATGGTTGTCGATCCCCAGGATCTTATCGGCCGCCGGATTGGCGCCGACGAAAACGAGCCGGTCAGGTCCCTGCAGCTCATACATATGCATGCCCATAGGGGAAGACTCGACAATGCTTTTAAAACGGTTTTCGCTTTTCCGCAGCTCGCTTTCGGCCAGCTGCCGCTCGTGCAGCTCGCTGTGAGCCGTGGCCAGAGAATCGCGGATCGAGCGGCCCGCCAGCTCCTGCAGGAGCAGGACGATCACCAAATAGAGGGTGTTGACCAGCCAGAAGCGGAAGGGATCGTTCGAGCGGATCGGCGCCTCCAGGGCGATGAGCAGCGTGGAGGCGCTGCAGACCCCGGCGGTGGCGATCCCCTGCCACTTGCCCAGGACCATGCCGGCGATGAACACGACGATGAAATAGCCCCAGGCCGCCCGCGCCCCGAGTCCGTGCGCCGTCCACGAGAAGACGCTGATGAGCAGCCACAACTCCGCCACCAGCAGGAAAGAGGCCATGCGCACATGGCCCTGCCGGTTCCCATAGAGCAGGAAAGTGCTGAACGCCACGGTGGCCAGCAGCAATCCCAGCCAGCGCCAGGAAATCCCCGGCACCACGAAGACCTGGATGATCAGCAAGACGGCCGCAAAAAGGGTGAACGCCCGCAGGACCGAGAAGACCTGCCGGGCCATAAGGGTGCGATCCGGGTCAGCGAAGTCCGGTGGCGTCAGAAAAAGGTCCAGTTGGAACGGGTTGATCCTCCCCATGGGTGCATTATAGGGGAGCGATAAATATTTTGCAATTTGCCCCTGCCACAGATTGAAAATAAGCTTCCCGAGTATGATAAAATCGAAAACAAACCACAGGAGCGAGAGAATGAAAAAAAGCAATTGGCCAGCGCAGGCCAGCTTGATCCTGCTGCTGACGATCGTGGCGTTGGCGGCCTGCAAAACGGATGACGACGGCGATGAGCCCGAACCGCTGACCGCCACGTTTGAACTGGCCTACTCGACCTACTGGGGCGGGTCGCCCCAGGCCAACAAAGGCAACGCCATCTGCGTGGACAAGGACGGCTATATCTATGTCGCCGGAGAAACCCAGTGCCCTTCCTTTCAACTGAAGAACCCTGTCATCGACAAGACTTTCTCGACAACGGGCTTTGTCAGCAAGTTCGCCCCGGACGGGCAAGCGGTGGTCTATTCCACCTTTCTCGGCGACCCGCAGGGGTACAACTTCTGCCTGGACATAGCCGCTGACAGCCAGGGCAACGCCATCGCCGGCGGCATGGCGGGCGGGCAGAAGTTCCCCCTGAAGAACCCGCTCTACGGCACCTTCAGCGAACCCTGGCAGTGCGGGTTCCTGAGCAGCGTCGCCGCCCAGGGCTCGACATTGAACTTCTCCACTTTCATTCTCCAGCAGCGCGTCATCGCCCTGGCCCTGGACGACAAACAGGACATCTACCTGGCCACCATGGACGGCACCATTCTGAAGATCGCGGCCAACGGCAGCCGGCTGCTGTATGAATTCACCGCCCTGAGAGAACTGGACGATACCTCGATCGAGGATATCGCCGTCGATGCCCATGGCGCCCTGGTCGTGGCCGGCTGGACCGCGGACTGGAATTTTCCCACCCGCAATCCCCTGCCGGCGGCGGCCGGGGGCCTGGTCGACGCCTTCATCCTCAAGATAAGCCCCCAGGGGGACGCCCTGGAATTCGCCACCAGGCTGGGCGGGGCCGAGGACGATTTCGCCGATGGCATCGCCGTAGGCGGCGACGGTTCGATCTATGTCTGCGGTTCCACTTCATCACAGGATTTTCCCCTGAAAAACGCGGCCGACAGCATTTACAGCGGCGACCAGGACGGCTTCGCCGCCAGGATCGACCCGGCCAGCGGCAGCCTGCTCTATTCAACCTTCCTGGGCGGGCTCGGCAAGGACAAGGCCACGGCCATGGCCTTGAACGGCTCCGGCGAGGCCTACCTGGCCGGCTGGACCACCAGCCCCGATTTCCCGGTGCGCGGCGCCCTGCAGGACCATCTGGGCGGGGTCAAGGACGCGTTCGTTACCAAGCTGAGCGCCGACGGCGCCAAGGTCCTGCTGTCGACCTACCTGGGCGGCTCGACCAGCGCCCCCTACATCAGCGTTCACGGCGAGGTCGGCGCGGACTGGAGCAATGACATTTTCCTGGGCGCGGGCGGGAAAGTATATATCACCGGCGAGACCTATGCCAATGATTTCCCGCTGCTCAACCCGTTGGACGGCAGCATCCTGTATTCCAAGGCCTTCGTCGCCGTGCTGCGCGAAAAACAATTGTAAAAAATCGGGTTAGTGGCAGGAACCGTTAAAATAAAAATAATTTTTTGAACCTACTACTATGCATTAACGTATACTAGACATGAACAAGATCATGGCAGAAGAAACCGACAACAAGGTCACCCAGCTGCGCAAGGGGATCCTGGAGCTGGCCGTCCTGGCCGCCCTCTATCGCGGGTCACACTACGGCTACTCGCTGGTGCGCGGCCTGACCGGCTCCGGCTCGGTCGAGATCAAGGAGGGAACCGTCTACCCCATCCTGGCCCGCCTCGCGCGCGAAGGGCTGGTGAGCTCCGCCTGGGTCGAATCCAGCCAGGGGCCGCCGCGCAAATACTATGAGCTGACCGCGGCCGGGCGCTCCGCCTGCGAATCGCTCCAGGCCGAGTTCCGCCGCCTGGTGCTGCTGGTGCAGGGCGCTTCGGACGCGGCCGCCGCCCCAAGCGGGCCGCAAATCGAAAAAAAGATCGTATTTAGGAGGAAGAAAGATGAATAACCATTTGCCGCCGGCGGCAGAAAAGATCGTGGCCGATTACCTGGAAAAGCTGGGAGCCCAGCTGAAGGGCATGAACGAAAAAGACCAGCAGGAGATCCTGGCCGAGATCCGCTCGCATATCTACGAGTCGTTCAGCGGCGACGGGGAAGGCGACGAGATCGACCGTGCCCTGCGCGCGCTCAAGCGCCTGGGCGAGCCGGCCGACGTGGTCTCCAGCCGCGTGGGAACGAGCGTCACCCAGCTGGGAAAGAAGAAAAAATCGCTTCTATATATCCTGGCCGGCTTTCTGATCGTCATTTTCGCCGCCCCGCTGGGCATGGGCGGCCTGGGGCTGGTCGCAGGCATGCTGGCCTTCCTGGCCGGGCTGCTGGTCGCCTATTTCGCGACGGCGGTGGTCTTCGTGCTCGGCGGTTTCCTGTGCGCCCTGGTCGGGCTGATCACCATCGTCTCTCCCGACCTTTTCCTGGAGATCAACCGCTGGGCCGGCGAAGCCGTGTTCCAGTTCGGTCCCTTCCAGAGCCATCCGCAGATCGCCGGCATACTCACCCTGATCTTCTCCCTGATGCTGGCCGCCCTGGGCCTGTTCATGCTCTGGTCGGGCAAGCACATCTGGCGCGGCCTGCGCTTCGTGTTCCACCTGACGGTGAGCAAGATCCGCTCGCTGTTCGCCCGCGGCCGCAAGCTTGTCTGAGGTCACGCGCCAGGCAATTCGTGAACGGTGACCAAATTAAAAAATGTAATCTTCTAAATTCTGTTCCAATCCCGCAATAGGCCATTTGCTGCTTTCAGAAGGTCTGAATTCCCGATCGGCAATAATATCACTTCTGGTCGGAGCAGCGGCTGTTGAGGACCCCGTACGCATCCCCCATGAGTATGACTTCGATGGAGCCGGAAACCTGGTTGTTGTTTTCATTGGCCTCGACCACTTGATTCGCAGGATCGACAGTTATCCTCACGGTTTTGTGCCCCAAGGAATTCCACGAGAACTTGTGCGCATATGAATATTCAGCATTTCTTGCCAGGGCTGGCAGCGGGAGGGTCTCCGTACCGTGCCCTTCCACATAAAGATCGAAGTTCGTGGCGGCGGCATCCGCAAGACCGATATTTTTCACTTTCACCGTTATGGTTCTCTTGGCACCGAGCGGCGGCCGCTTGCTGGTCCATTCAGCGCACACCACCAGGTCCGGCTTCCAGTTAGCGGCCAGGCGGCGAAGATCTGGTTTTGTCTCCATGGGGAACTGCATGACCAGGGGCGGCGCCGTGATCATGAACGCGTTGTCGCTGTTGTCGCTGTACAGACCGTCCACGCTCTCGATGCGGACCTTGTATCCGCCACCCATCACGCTCGCCGACCCGCCGATGTAGTCGCCCGCCTTCCAGGGAATGGCGCCGGCCCCGTTGCCGGGGCTCAGGTTGTCCTGGATGGTTCCCTGCACCTGGCCGTCCTTCAGCAGCTGGAGGCGGAAATTGACCGGCATGTTGACCGCTTCCCACGAAATGGAGCGGTCGCTGCCTTTCTCCCAGCTTTCGCCGCCATTGGGAGAAAAAAGAGTGAAGTGTGGCTGCGGCGCGGCGGAAAGGGCGAAAACGGCGTTGTTGAAGTCCTCGACGTCGGCGCCCTCGGCCTTGAGGCGTATGTAGTAGTCATTGCCAGGGCCGGCGGTGCCGGTATCATAGGACCCGACGGTCCAGGAATAGCTTCCGGAGGCGGCGTTGAGGCCCTGGGCGATGATGCCCAGGCGGTTGACTGCCCCGGTTCCGCCTTTGTGCAGGATGAGGCGCACGGTGGTCACGCCGCTTGCGTTCCACGTGATCGTGGCCGTGCTGCCGATCGTCCAGTTCTCACCGCCGTTCGGCGAGGTCAGGGTCAGGGTCTGCGCGGCCAGGGGCAGCTGCGACAAGATCAAAGCCAAAGACAAGAGAAACATTTTTTTCATTTTCCCCCTCCTTGAATAATGAATAGGCTTTTTCCTGAAAAATCTCAAAAATAATGCGGACGCGCCAGGAAGGGACGATATCTGGATTCCTATGAGTTCAATGAAAAAGATACTTGCCCGTTCGATCCACCGTGACCTTGGGCAAAAGACGCGTTTTCTCGAACAGGTCATATCCTTGCTTCAGGTTGTGCCAGAAGTCCATCCATCCCGGCCGCCGCCGGGCCTCCTTCTCCAACTTCGTCCAGTCCCCATCCAGGCGGCAGGGGAAAATATGCACGGCTATGCGGGGTTGCCCGGAGCTGCGGGCATCGACCGCGGCCAGGTAAACCTCCTCGATCGGACCATCCTGCAAAGGGATGCACCCGATGGTCACGCAGGAGCCATGGATGAAAATATCGCCGCCGGGAGAGCGGCGGTCGCCCAGGATCCGGTCGGATGAGTTGGGGTAATCGACGCGGAGTGACAAGTGGAAACGGCTCGAAGGGTTGAACCCGTCGATGAAATAAAATCCCTCGGGCACCTGCAGGTCTCCTTCGCGGCGCTTGGGGCCGATCGTGCCCGAAAAAGCACACACGGGATAGGAGTGGACGAGGCGAAAAGGGGAAGCGGCGTCGTTCCTGGCCCACAGCTCGAATTCTCCCTCCAGTTTGAAGATGCGGAAGAAGACCTCCCTGGCCGGGTAGGCCAGCCCGGCTTCACGGAACAGGGTCTCGAGTTGCGGCTGGGTCCGGGCCCGCGCCGTCCTCACGCGAGAATATCGGTTCTGCTCGGCCCGGAAAGAGGCAGCGCCGATGGATCCCTGCCCGATCCATCCGATCAGTGCAGTCGAAATCACGATTCGCAGGATGCGATTCTTCATGGCAGATTTTCCTGCTGATCATATCGCCGTTTCAGCGCACCAGGGCGTAGCCGATCTTCAGGAAGAAGGTGCGGCTGGCGCGGGTCAGGTCGATGTTCGCCGTGCCGATGCCGCTGTCGGTGTAGCCCAGGAAAAGCACGGTCTGCGGGTTGAGCTTGTAGGAAAAAAGCAGCTGGGTGAAGAGCCTTTTTTCCCGGCTGTCCACGGGATAGGAGTAGAGGGCTGGATTGTACTTGACATCGGAATACTGCACGATGGCGCGCAGGAAGCAGCGGACGTTGAAGTTGTAGATCAGCCGCGCCTGCAGCAGGTTGGCCAGGTAGACGCGGTCGCCTTTCAGGGTCAGGTTTTCATAGGTGTGGTTGACGTTGAGGTTGAGGTGGCGGCCCAGGGCGACTTCCAGCGAGGGGTTGAGCAGGACCGAGCTGGCGGCGCGGGCGTTGGCGTAGTCGACGGCGTCGCCCGCCTCCCAGTAGAGCCAGTACCACAGCCCGCTGCGCGGCTTCATTTCCAGGTAGCCGCTGTTGAATGTCCGCTCGATCTCCACGCCCTGGTAGAGGATCTTCGTGCTGAGCAGGAAGACCTGCAGGATGGATTGCAGCGGCCCTTCGTAGCTCACGCCGATCCGGCCCTCGATGTCGGTCTGCTGGCCGTCGTGGTCGGTGATGCGGCTGCCGACGGCCTGGAAGGCGAGGCGGTTGAACCAGCCGCCGGGCCGGCCCCAGATCTGGGGATGGATGTTCACGGTCAGCTGCCGGGTATCGACGCGCGGCATGAAGCCGGAATCGGCGCGGAAATCGCTGCCGAGGTCCTTATAGGAAAGGACGTAGATGAGATTGCGGCTGTCGTGGCGGAAGCTGCCAAACAGCGCGTACCCGGAGAAGGGGTCGGCTTTTTGTCCATATGCGGCGGCGATCGCTTCAGGGTAGGTGGTGTGCGAGTAGAGGGCCTGCCAGGAGACGGTCTTGGTGCGGCTGAGGCGCAGGAAGCCGTCGGCGCCGGCGACATGATTGGAATATCCGTCACCCATGCGCCCAGAATAGAGGAAGCCGACCGTGGAGTTGCGCCCCACGTCGCGGCGGAAGCGGAAGACGCCGCCCCAGACGTCATCGCCCAGGGAGCCCATGTCGGTGCCCTGGTTCGAGGGGAAGAGCAGGTTGTTGATGCGGTCCTGGGTCACGAAGACGCCCACGGCGTTGCGGCCGATCTTGCCGGTCATCTTGCCGCCCCAGAGCGGGTCGGCCACCGTGCGCGTGAAGACCATCTCCAGCGGCGTCAGGAAAAAATCGGCCCCTTCGAGGAAGAACGGGCGCTTCTCCGGGTAATAGAGGGCGAAGCGGGTGTTGACGTCGAGCTGGGCCGCGTCGGCTTCCACCTGCGAGAAGTCGGGATTGACCGTGGCGTTTAGCATCAGGTTGGGCGTCACCCCCCAGCGGGCGCTGATGCCCGGCTCGAACTTGACCTTGCCGCTTTCCAGCTCGCCGGCGGGGAACGAGGCCATGTCGCGGACGTCGTTGCGCTGCGCGGTCAGGGTCGGGTCGAACTCCAGGTTCTTGCCCGGGCTGATCTCCCGAAAACCGCTGATCTTGTTGAACTGGCAGAGGAGGCAGTTGCGGTCGCGGCTGCGCACGTGGGTGCTCATGCGGTGGCGGACGTTGCGCGGCCAGGAGCGCTCGGCGGAAAAGCCCCAGGTCATTTCCTTCCCGCCCTTGGGAAATCGCAGCTGGTTGAAGGGGATGGCCACCTCCACCGTGTAGCCGAAGTCGGTGATCCTCCCGGCCGACGCCCAGATGGCGTCCCAGGAGAAGTCCTCGTAGCCCTCGAGCTCGCTGAAGTTGGCATCGGCTTGCACGCCCAGCGGGTTGACGCGGAACTGGAAGGCGCGGCGCTCGTCGTTGAAGGTGTCGAGCATGAAGCTGACATGGTCGTCCATGATGAAGGTGTCGATGGCGTCGCGGCCCATCAGGTGGGCGCGGATCTTCTGCGGCTCCGGGTCGAAGCAGCGGAAGCCCAGATAGAGTTTCGCCTTGTCATAAGTGATCAGCACTTCGGTCTTGACCGGAGCCGGAATGTTATCACCAGGGGTCCATTCGTAAGGGAACTCCAGTATGTTCGCTTTTTGCCATGCTTCTTCGTCGAGCCGGCCGTCGACCTTGATATGCGATGCGGCCGGGGTGATGAG
>Ga0315276_10004836_pt1 | contig 12392 bp, 9 predicted proteins | sample YL17G05_0_MG_FD_204542 | JGI IMG/M metagenome (GOLD analysis project Ga0315276, IMG submission 204542) | Sediment microbial communities from Yellowstone Lake, YNP, Wyoming, USA - YL17G05_0 | ecosystem: Environmental > Aquatic > Freshwater > Lake > Sediment | place: USA: Wyoming | collected... | reverse complement strand
AATATGTGCTGAACTCGCTAGCGATCGCACTCGTACTTCTTATTGCAAGTGCGCTTCTTTTTATGGGTTGCTACCAGATACTGAAGGGTAAAAAATTCTCTTTTGCTCTCGGGGCAATTGGATGCCTGCTGCTTATCGTTTACCCCGGATATGTCCTTCTTATCGACTCCTATGTTCCGTACGCTTTTTACTACATGCTCTTGCTGTGGATACCGGCTCTGATGGTCCTTATTATTGCGGTACTTGTCTGGAAAAAACAAAAATAATTCAGAGCAGTCTGTGCTAGGTTTTCCATTTTTTTAGAATCAAGAATATAATGATGATAAAAACACCGTACCCTGATCCGATCATTATAAGCGGGTCTCGCTCCTCCTCAAGATCAATACGGTTTTCAGAAAAAACATTCCCGTGTACAACTAAGTTGTACTCAGGTGGGGGAATATGCAGACCGATACGGTCTCCAAGGATATGATTATCGACCACATGATTACCCATGGAATCACGGATATTAATCCCGGAAAAATTATTCTGTGACAAGATGTTCTCCAGGAGCGTGTTGTTATTTGAAAATTCATAGAGCCCGAAGCCGTTGAACGAATGATTACTCACGATGTTCCCGGTAAGAATATTGTTTGATGCTCTGCTAAAATATATACCACAGCGCAGGTTATGGATAATCTCATTTGAAGTAATCGTGTTATTTTTTGTTGATTCAAGGCGCATGCCGTAAAAGTTATCAGTCAGGAGGTTCCCCGAGATGGTGTTACCATCCGATTTCACATACACACCTGCTTCTGGGAATGTCCTCCCGCTGTGGGTGATAGTAAAACCAGATAGAGCACTATTGTCTGCTTCTAGGATCACGACATACTCTACGTTTCCACCATCAATAATTGTACTGGTTTTTTCGTCTCCAATGAGATGAATTGGTTTGTCTATCACAATGCGTTCGTGATACGTGCCTGGAAAAACATAGACGGTACCACCAGCGGTAACATTGTCAAGAGCAGCCTGAATGAGCGTATAATTTCCTGGTCCACTCCCTCCTACATAGAGAGTTGGTTTGGTAATTTCCTCACAGGTTACACTTGAGAAAAAAAAAGAAAAAATACAAAAGAATAAAAGGATTCCAACCCCAAGAGTTCTTGTTTTTTCCATCGTCTACGTGCTCGGTATCAGGAGTGAGAACTAATAGTTTGTGGAACGCATAAGTTTTTAGTACATAATTTGTTTTACTGGTTGACCTTGAGGTGTAAACATGATGAAAACAACTATTATTTTGCACAGCGAAGCACTTGGAAGAGGCAGTGATGAATTAGGAAAAACAATGACAGGATCGTTTCTACGAAAGCTCTGGGCTTCCGACAAAAAACCAGATACTATTATTTTTTACAACTCAGCGGTGTACCTGCTTACTGACAAATCATCGGTGTTAGATTCCTTATCTGGGCTTTCCAAGGCAGGGGTTGACCTTGTTGCATGCCAAACCTGTATCGGGTTTTATGAAATCGAAAAGAAGATTGTCGTCGGTCGAATCGTCGAAATGCAGGAAATCGTATCGATTTTAATGAAATCTGATAAGGTGATTACTCCTTAAGGAACTCTCTTTTCAAGCAAAAGGAATATGAAGGGGTTTGTTATCTGAAAATTAAGACAACAAGAAACGTTACAAGAAGACACGCGGGTATGATCTAGTGGTTATGATATTAGCTTCCCAAGCTAGTCACACGGGTTCGAATCCCGTTACCCGCATCCGAACCTTCCTTATTCCTCACTCCACCTTCAATTAATGCAAGATATCTCCTTAACTCGATGTCAATAAAACCACTAATAGGGATATGCATTTCTCTTGCTTTCTCTAATAAATCCTGGTCTATTGTAATAGTTGTTCTTACTTTTGACATATGCATAATATATGCATATAATCCATATTAATCTATCTATTATAACAAAATTCGATAAGGTAAGGTATGATAAGGAGTATCTATTTACCATATACTCCTATTTCTCATCAATTGTTTTGTTCCTTATCATTATAATAGAGTAATAATTAACCAAATCACCGGGTTTTTGTTTTATACTGGAGTAAATCCCATCCTGATGTTCTTCTATCAAACAGTACCACGCCTTTGCTTTTCATTTGACTGGCAATTTTTTGTATATAGGATATGCTCTTATTGTAAGTTAGAGCTAAAAGAGAATACGGTTTTCCTAATCGAATATCCTCTTTAATCTGCTCAGGTATGGTTTTTGCTACTTTTTTGGTGGAATTCTGAAGTGTTATACCAGTTATTTTATCAATTATGGTAGAGAATTCATCTAAAAAATGTTCCATTATATATGTCAATTGAAAATTACTCAAATAACTAGATGTGATGTGTTCCTCCAATGGGATAATGTATATATTGTTTTTTTGACACCTTAATTGAATAGATTTATAATTTCTTTTATTCATTGTAACCATCCATTTACATCCAGTTTGATTAGCATTTTTTGTGAACCTGTCCTTAATCTGTGTATCAAATTTTTTCTTAGAGATTTTTTGAGGTCACCAATTTTTTACTTCCACATAACAATCATATGAGGTTCCATTATACCTGAATTCAAGACGGAAATCTATTCCACCCATTCCACCCTTTATAGGTTTATATGGCCCTCCGATGTTGAATGTATCATTCCCAACATTATCAACACAGAATCCCTTCTCCCAGAAATAATTTTTTATTCCTTCCTTTACAAATTTTTCTCCAATTTTACCCAATCTATCATTCAGAGGCAAAGAGCTACTATTTATCTTAATCAATTTTTTCTCAAGTTCATTAATGAAAAAGGCATCTACTTTCATCTGAGTCAGATATCAATTACATTCCTAAAAGACTTCTGTTATAATATAAAAAAAGAGGCTTAACGTGATTGATTTGCTCCCTCAGATTAAGTTACGTTATACATAACTGATATAACCAACATAAAGAAACCTTGCCTTCAATCTCCTTCTTCTATAGCTTAGTTGTGTTTGAATAAACCATAACGCTATAGGTTTCACAGAATCGCCTCAGGTTACTCCTACTGCTGATCCAACCCTAAAACGCCCCTATCAGTATTATGCACATTTCTGTGAAAATATACAAGTATAACAACATAGCTTTTACCCAAGTCATTCACCTTACCAGAACGGTAAATGAGAAAAAACAGCAAGTATTATACATATTTTCTATGAAATTAACAAGATATAGCTATGTTTTTTCCACCTCTATGGTTCCAGGGTCTGGGAAAGTCTGGGAGGTAAGGTCTCACATCTACAATTTCATATGTTCCCTTTTCATCTCATTCCGAACAGGAGAATGATTCCAATCGCCAAATCTTTCCTTTTCATACTATCATTTCAGGGTAGTTTGGAGGGCAATTAAATATTTCCCATAGATAATGTAGTATTACGAGTATATTATAAAACTCTGCATGAAGCACGTATGCAAGGTTATAAAGAAAAAATATTATGCTTATTAAAATTGAACAGATGATAACAGGGAACGACCAGCAAGTAACTCCTGTGTTATTCCCGCAGTCACACTTTGACTCTGATAATTGTGTGATTTCTCCATTGAGGGTTGCATCGTTTTCAATGACAGCAATTATTTCCTTTTGCAACCCTTTAGGAATCATCTGATGTTGTTCAAGTAACGAGTGCATCTTTGATTTACTGATAGTTTTAGAAAGTATAAGACCAATGAAATACATCTGCTTGAGTTGGTTCATTGTTAAAACAGGTGTTTTGAATGCTGGGAATTTCACATCACGATTAAAGAAACCCTCTTTACTTATCTGGGATTTAAGTATAATTCCCTTTATCTCCTTGTTGTTAACAATATCAAGAATAGCTTGGAATAACACCTCCTTTTGATTCACTTCATTGTCTATTACTGTTTGATTAGATGATTGAACTGTCTGATACCCAACAACATTACTCAAGGATGCAAGAATAAGAAGAACCACAGCACAGATACTTACACCTATCAGAGGTCTTTTATCCATTAACTTTCCCCATTTGTATGGTTATCTATCTCGATTCTCCTATAAATATGTTTATTTCCTCACTGATTACATCCAAGCAGCTGTCGTAGTAATGGGAACGCATTGGGGAATCGCTGGAATAACAACTCAAAGATTTGCAGTAACGGTCTGCTGTTATATGAGCATGGCATTGTTACGGTAAGAGTCGCCCAATCACTTTCTGCACAATTTTTATCAATCGCTTTGACTGTAATATTATACGTCCCTTTTACCGTCCATGTATGCGGGACAATAAGTGTTTTTCCAGATGCATTAAACCCTGTAAGGGTCGTAGTGGCATCCTGCCAATTGATGAAATATTGTACATCATCATTATCGGGATCCGTTGTGGTAATCGTATAGTCATACGATGTATTTATTGCGCCATCGATTTTTCCTGCAATCGTGGGGGTGTTTGGTCGCGTGGTTACATACCCGTATTCATCGGTTTTAATCATCCAGACATCACTCCGAGAACCCCATGGGTCATAGGTAGTTCCTAGAAGGATATATCCACCATCGGTTGTTTGTTGCCCTGTTTCCGCCTCATCGAGATAGGTTTTATCGAAGGTTCTCGCCCAAATCGTATTTCCTTCAGAATCGGTTTTCGTTAATAAAAAATCAGAATTAGTGCCATTACCATACCCATACCATGTCCTTCCGATGATGATGTACCCACCATCGGTGGTTTGCTGGATCGCCTTAGCATAATCATTCCTATCATCATTAAGGATCCGCTCCCATAAAGTATTCCCATCACCATCGGTTTTAATCAACAAAATACGCGGTTCTCCCCAACAGAAATCCGCTGCGATAATATATCCCCCATCAGAGGTCTGTTGAACAGCTTTACCAATGACATCATCTGTTCCGCTAAAGGTCTTATTCCATACCATATCACCATTACCATCAGTTTTAATCAACCACCCTTTAAAATAAGAACCACCAAATGCAGTTGTACAACCCGTGATGATGTACCCACCATCTATCGTCTGCTGACCAGAATAGCACACATCATAAAACGAACCTCCGAAGGTTTTTTCCCACATCAGATGACCCGTGGTATTGGTTTTCAGCAACCAATAATAATTGGATGACCATGTCGTGGTTGCAATGAAATATCCGCCATCAGTGGTCTGTTGAACAACACAAGCTTCAATTGTATCTGTTCTGTTATAGGTAGTATTCCACTCAATATTCCCAGTATCGTCAGTTTTCAGTAACCATATATATGAAGCAGCATTTTCTCCAAGCACGATATATCCGCCATCACTTGTCTGCTGAACACAACGACCCCACCCTCTTCCTATATTGTATTTCTCCCACATCATATCCCCGTTACCATCCAGCTTGAGCAACCAAGCGGATGCATTCATAAATCCTGTGATAATATATCCACCATCAGTAGTCTGCTTAACCGAATAACCACAATCATTCCAGATTCCCCCAAAGGTTTTCATCCACCACGTTGATGGTGGGAACGGACCAGATATTGTGTCAAAACGCTGATTCTGCTCTGTATATTGTGCAGTAGATGGAATAATACAGGTTCCAACAAACAAGAGAATAATTCCAACAACCAAACATTTCTTCAATACTATGGCTCTCGTATTTCTTTCCCGCCCTGGTAAAACAGGTTAATAATTAATATCACCCTGATTCATTTAAATGTTTGGAAACGATAAAATTCCATAACAGAGGGATAAAAACCTATATTATTTCTTAATAAACCTTGTCACTTGAAGAAATTATCTTGACTCACAATACTTTGACAATCTAAACAGATATCTGTAGGGAAATCATCTGTTAATTCTGATCTACAATTTCATACTAAATCTTTTCATATCTGTGTTATAGAGTTGGTTTATGGATGTGGTTCTTCAGGTCCGATATTTAGGAAACCTGTTGGATTATTTTGATTTGCGTACTCTGTGGCAATCCACCCACTACTTAATGGTGTATTGGATACTCTTACTTCATCTAATCTACAATTATAGAATGTATTGATTACTTGCTCATGCCCAACACCAAATCGACAGCCGGCCATAACGAAATCCCAGGGACTGTTATACCAAAGGACACTAGGATCACAGTTTTTAGTTCCTTCAAGATTACCGTTGACATAAAGTGAGCCGATATCTGTTGATTCGTCAAATGTGAGAACAAGGGAGTACCATGTATCCGGTTCGATCTGATAGTTACCAATCAATTCCAATTGCTCATATGCATCCTTTTCAAAGGATCCATCAATGATTAATGTATCTGGAGTCGTATCAAAACCATAGGTTTGACCCGCGGAATTACTCCAGTAGTCGTAGCATTGTTTCGCGAGGAAATGCCCGTCAGGAAAGATTTCTTGATTAGAATGGAACCATGTACTAAGAGTTAATTCCGTTGGCTTAAGACCAGATGAGTCAGGGACTAATATATAGTCATCGGTACCATCAAAATCGAGGCATTTTCCGGTTTTTCCGTCAACAAGATCTGATGTCGCCATACCTCCATGACTAGTGCCGTCATTGTCATAGGAAGTGCTGTCAACGATTACTCCGGTTGGTATGTTGTTCAGATGCCAGACTGCTTGGTAATGAGAATTCCATGTTTTTTCAGGGTTTTGTTGATTAGTGCATGTGGGGTTCCCATAATACATATAGAAAATAGTGTCCTGGGAGAGCGTGGGGATATTCACCCAAGCGACAAGCTTACCCGTTATTTGATTAAAGGTTTCAATTTCATGGTATTGTCTTTTCGCAGTTCCGGGACCACTCATGAACAAGATATCATCTCCGTCGTTTTGTGCTTTCATGAGGTTAGGATCAATCGTACTGATAAAAAGGGTGTAGTCTTCGAGGATATCAACAACTAGCGTGTGATGTATTGTGATTTGTTTTCGATAACGCCATCCGAATTCAAAAGGATTAAATTGAGATGGATACCCCGTTTCAAAACTAAATATCTTCCGTGCCCAATGCGTCCCATCGGTTGCATTCACATACCAACGATAGGTTACTCCATACGTTACAGCACTTATTGGAACAGTATAGGTCCCGTCATACACACCTGTTTCATGTTTGGAACCAATATTTGGTGATGTCTCTACACTGTAATCTATCGCATCACCTTGAAAATCTTCCAATATGAATTGCATATATGAAATATCCATTGGGACGTCTCGTTCACCATCTGCTGGTGATGGATTCGAGATAATTGGTGCTATCGGTTCTGTCGTAAAGGTAAAAGTCCCTTCCGTTATATCTTTCCCATCGGTGACAACTACATGCCACGTATAGTTTGTGAAATCATGTAAACCACTTATCGGAACTTTATATACACCAAAAGGTTTCAGATTCCCGCTTGCAGAACCTATATCTGGTTCAGTAGTAACGCTATAACTCATCAGATCGCTGTCAGCATCCTGAATGCTGAATTGTAACTCAGATGTTGAAAGGGGGATGTTTTGTTCAGTATCAGCGGGATTGACATCATAAATTTCTGGTGCTCTATTAGGAGGATAAAGTTCAATATATTCCGCGGTCGTAGACGCATGTAATGCGTATCCAATAAATCCATATACGGTGTAACCCGGGATTGCATAGCACATTCCGATTCCCATGAAACCGAACGTAAACCCTGTTTGTGCTCCCCCTGCAATATAACCTTTGCTGGTAAAGAGGTTTGCTGCGGTTGTATAAGCATCTGAAGCGGTCCATTGCATGAAAAGACGAGGTCGTGGGAGCTGGAAGAACGGAATGAGTACACCTACACCTTCGCCACCAACACTGCAGAATGAACAAGTTACATGGTCTGCTAATAGTTGAGGGGATGATGATTTATGAGCTGTCTTTTGGACTCGCTCAACCCATCGGGGATTGAGTAAAGAAAGATATGCTTCTTTTGATACCCCATTTGGGATTAACTCTTTTTCATCAAGCAGATCAACAAACGTTCGTTTTAGGGATTGAGTCTTCTCACTAAATGGATGGAGAATCATTTCTGATTTCAGCTCTTGTACTAGTTCAAAAATCATAGAAGTGTCATCTTGTGAAAGAGTGGCGGTTTGTTTCGAATTATGGGGTTTTCCAAACGCAACACAGGTGACTACCGTCTTATCCGCTGCCTCATCAGTTCCCCCTGTGAAAGAGATCTGTTGATTTCTTTTCATGATAGACGTACCGGTAAAACTTGGCATACAACATCCAAAGATAAAAAGTAAAATAATTCCAAGAACTGTTCCTTTTTTAAACAAGCATGGCTCTAACATATAAATGCCTCCCTTATCTATAATTTTATAACAATATTCTCCTATAATAATCTTTTTAGTCTATAGGATACCTACACTTATGATACTTTGACAATCTAAACGTATGTCTATAGGGGAATCATTTGGTAATTCTGATCTACAAATCATACAGAAACGTGTTATGGTCTCATCATCCATTGTCGAGGTAAGTAAGGTGTCCTATTATATATTAATACGAAATCCAAGATTTCCCTCCTGTAAGAATTCTCTCTGTTCATTTTTAGAGGCTCCCAACAGAAGTAAAAGTGTTCATTTTCTAGGTCTTCATGATTTTCTAATATCCAAGCAACTGTCTCAGTATCGGGAACGCATTAGGAAATCGCTGGAACAACCACTCAAAGATTTGTGGAATCGGATTTTTATACGAGCATGGCATTGTTATGGTAAGAGTCGCCCAACCACTCTCGGCAAAGTTTGCATCTCTTGCTTTAACTTTAATAATATACGTTCCCTTTGAATCCCAACTGTGGGATATGATTGCTGTTTGATTGGAGCTATAGGGTCCTATCCATCCTAAACTCGTATTATCATCCCAGTCGATCATGTATTCCACAGTGTCTTGATCAGGATCAGTTGTTTGAATATGATAGTCATACGAGGTACGTATTGTTCCGTTTATTTTTCCTGTTATTGTTGGTGTGGTTGGTGGGTTATTTGGAGGGTTTATTGAAGTGAAATGCCATGCTGGACCAACAGTTGAAGAACCATGGTTATCCCATGCGATGACATTCCAAAAATATGTGAGACTATATGCGAGAGTTCCGGGGTTAAATGATGTTGTAGTGATATTGCTTGCGACCTTTTCGAACGGTGGCATGCTCCCAAAGTAGATATCATAAGTTACGGTATCATCTGTATTTGGGTCACCACCGATCCAGGTTAAATCAGTGTTGATATCAACATCTGTTGCTTGATCGAATGGGTTTGGGTTACTCGGGGTATTTGGTGGATTATTATCCTGTTTTGTTGTGAAATCCCATATCGGACTTAATTTAATTCCTCCTTGGGTATCTGTTGCTACTATTCTCCAGTAATATTTTGTGTTTTTATTCATTGTCCCTGGATTATATGTTGTTGCTGATTGACCGGAGGATACTTTTGGTGCAGATGCACTTGTTCCAAAATAGACGTCATAGGTTAACGTGTCACCAGGATTCGGGTCACTACAAATCCAGCTCAATTGTTGATGAGGATCTATATTTGTAGCATGATTTGATGGGGTCGGATTGCTTGGTATGTTTGGTGGTAAATTACTCAATGAAAAATCGCAATACACCAGTTCGTATTCGATATAACATTCTCCATATTTTATTTTAAAATATCCACTCTCGCCCCATGAGGCTCCCCAACTATTTTTACAAATCCAGTAGCCACCGCTATCTGAATACCCAACACATACAACCTGATGTGCCCCTAAATAAACGCCATATGTGTGCATGTAGATTCCACCAGTATAATCCTTAAAATCTGAATAGACATCAAATGAGAGACAAACCGGCCCTTTAGATAATCTCGCTTTTATCTGTGAACTCCCACTTGATTCACCAAAATTTGTTATTGTTTTCACAAGTTTATTTGTCCAATCTGAACATTTACTACTGCAGGATGGTTCCGAACCTGATGACCCACTCGTATAGGGGAAACATGATTCTGGTAAAGCGCCATCATTTGGGTAAGTGTCATCCTTCATATACTCATAACAATAATAAGCATTTCCGCCATTGCAACCACTACATGATGTCACACACGACACCATATATTGCTCTGAGAGATCTTCATCAATATTTGGATTTTTACCTGCAATATTAATCATTGCCTCAAGACATCCTATCGCAGCAAACGCCCAACACGAGCCACAGTTACCCTGGTTTTTTACCGAGGTTAACCAATTACCTGAAATTCCATTATATGTATAGCTCCGCCAATCTAATTCGGTAAGAAATGCCGCAGGTTCTACAACTTGAGTTGATGGAATCCAGTCAGGGAGAGTTCTACAACCAAGACTATATGTTTGTGTTTGATTAGAACAATTACATTCTTGATAGAATGAGGAAGTGATGATTTCATGATCAATAAGTGGATTGAAAAGCGTAACACTTTGACTATTCTCAGTAGAGTTTACCAAAGGTAAAGACGCTCCAATCAACAGAATGCATAGGGAAATTCCAAGGATTTTCTTATTTATGATGTATTTCACCCCAAGTAAATTGGATGTGTATTAATATATCTTTGATTTATTTAAATGTTTGGAAGTGATAAAAATCAATAACTGCTATAATCAACTATCTAGGTATTAAATTAAAAGTGCTAATTTGGCACAATTATCATTGTAAGGTAGTAAGTTATTATATATTAATACGGAATTCAGGATTCCCTTCCTGTAGGTTTTCTGCCTGTTCATTTTTAGAGATCATTTCTCGGAGGAAAAGTGTTCATTTTTCTATTAGTTGTCGTAGTAATGGAAACGCATTCGGGAACCGTTGAAATAACCACTCCAGGATATGCGGTACCGGTTTGTTATATGAACATGGCATTTTCACTGTTAGATTTCCCCAATCACTTTCATAACCATAAACATCTTTTGCTTTTGCTTGCATTGAAAAGGTTCCTTTCGTAGACCATGTATGACCGACTACTATCTGTTTATCTGATTCATAAGGGCCAATCCAGTTCTCAGATTGACCATCTCCCCAGTCGATAAAGTAATAGATAGTATCCCCTTGAGAATCAGTTGTTGCAAACGTGAAGTTATACAATGTATTAATTTTTCCCTCTGCTGGACCTTGAATTGTTGGTATAACGGGTTCTCTAGGTGCCCCATACGCAAAAATCGTTCCACTAAAATCAGCAATAAAAATTGTTTGATTTGCAATGACCGGAGAAGAAGGTCCTCCTGTTAAAGAAGAACCCCAGATGAAATCTCCATCCGTGGTATCAAGACAGTAGAGCCCACCATCGCTGGTGGAGAAATACATTTTTTCATCAGCAATCACTGGTGACGAATACGCTAAATCCCCTAGACTTTGTGCCCACAGTTCCTCTCCTGTAATTAGGTCCAAGCAATAGACCATGCTGTCATGAGTTAACAACATTGCGATGAAATATACTCGGTCATAAGCAATCGCTAGGGAGGGTATTATTTCAGGCCATTGGATGAACCATTCCCCAGTCGTATAATACCAAAGAGTGTCTCCAGTCGTCTTATCAAGACAGTAAATCGTCCCATGGTTGTCATGGATGTCATTTGCACGAGCTACTACTATAGTATTACCTGTTGCAACTATCGAAACCGATTGAAGACCGGTATCCGTTGTTATTTGTTTATCCCAATTTTTTTTTCCTGTTACGGCATTAAGACAAGATACAAACATCCCTGTAAAACTGTCGCGAACGCAATAGAGCTTTCCGTCGAGAATCGCGGGAGAACAGGTGATATAATCAGCCGGAGATGGTGTATACCTCCATACTTGATTGCCTGTTGTTGCATTATAACAGGTAAGTATCCCTGTCGGCATGTCTATCCCTGAGGAAGCAACATACACTATCCCTTCTGCAATGACCGTGGATGATATGAAATATTGTATTGTTTTTTCCCAGATTTGATTTCCTGTTTCTGCATTAAGACAGATGATTTTCCCTTCATAATTTTCATCGACATAGGATAAGAAGACTTTTTCGGATTCGACCGCAGGCGATAAAGCGAATTGGACAGATTTTAACTGATGCTGCCAGATTAAACTACCGTCTTCAGCATTTAAGCAGAGTAATCGGCCATTATTATTTGGACCGAGATATACTTTTCCATCGACAACAGCGGGTGATCCTATTAAATAATTTTTAGTTTGGTACTCCCAGTATTCAATCCAACTTTCTGGTGCACCTGAAAGTGAATACCCGGTGTTTCCTGAATCATGACGAAACATCGGCCACCAATCAGGCGACGTTGAAGCCACACAAGATGTTGTATCAACTTGATTTAACACATTGTTTTTTCTAATTTCAATATCTCCACTAATACTTGGTAAAACACTCGGTCCGACAAACA
>Ga0315276_10004835_pt1 | contig 12392 bp, 6 predicted proteins | sample YL17G05_0_MG_FD_204542 | JGI IMG/M metagenome (GOLD analysis project Ga0315276, IMG submission 204542) | Sediment microbial communities from Yellowstone Lake, YNP, Wyoming, USA - YL17G05_0 | ecosystem: Environmental > Aquatic > Freshwater > Lake > Sediment | place: USA: Wyoming | collected... | reverse complement strand
CGCCTGCCGCGCCGCCAGGGACAGGGGCAAGGGCTCGCGCGAAATGCCGGAACCGGCACAACCGAAGCCGCGACACGGGTGGTCCTGGAAGAGGACGGCATGGATCCTGTCGTTCCTCCTCATCCTGGGCATCGTGGCGGTGATCTTTCTGCCGGAACTGCTGCCCGGCGCGGCGGTGCGGCGCAAAGTGCAGAAGGCGCTGGCCGCACGTCTCGGCCGCCCGGTGTCGATCGAGTCGGCCGGTTTCCGCTGGGGCGAGGGACTCACGATCACGGGCCTGCGCGTCGGCCAGGCCGTGGGGTCCACCGCCCCGCTCGCCACCGCCAGGCAGTTGGTCATCCAGTTCGACCCGCTCGAAGCGGTCCGCTCCGTCGCCGGCTACACCATGCCGCTCGATTCGGTGCACGTAAGCGGCCTGGAACTCTGGCTCGCGATCGACAAGAACGGCGTGCTCAATGTCGCCGACCTGGGCGAGGGCGAACCCGTCAAGGTGCGGTCGCTCCAGATCGCCGACGCCCAGGTCCACATCGCCAATGAAGGCGTCGGCCGCAGTCTGACGCTGAGGTCGGTCAACGCCAGCCTGGGCGAACTCGCCACCACCGGCCACGCCTATCTCAGCCTCTCGGCCACACTGGCCACGCCCACGCCCGGCCGCTTCAGCGTAACCGCGAACCTGAACCGGCTGGATTTCACGCGCGAGGAACCCCTGGCGGGGAGCCTCAAGGCCGAGTGGTCAGACGTGGCTTGGCCGCAACTCGTCTCGATGTTCTCGGCCGACCCGCCGATGGCGGACCTCCTGGCCGGCACCTCGGGCCGGGCGGCCGTCACCTTAGGCCACGGCACCTGGGACGCCGAGGGGTTCGTCACGGCCACGCAGGTGCTCCTGGCGCGCCAGGTGCTCTGGGCGCGGCCCGAGACCGGTCCCCAGAAGCCGCGCCCCGACGCCGTCATCCCCATGGTGACGGTGGGCTTCCAGTTGCGGCAGCCGTCGGCCGCCAAGCCCGTCGATGTCAGCCTCATCCGCGTGCTCGCGCCCGGCTTCGCGATGAAGATCTCGGGCACCGTGCGTCTCGATAAGCCGTCCGCCGCCGACTCCAAGGCTGCCGTGGGCCTGGCGGGCCTTGCCATCCTCAAGGAACCGGACCTTCAGGGCATGGCCACGGTCCAATGGGTCCAACTGTGCCAGAGCATCGCCCCGCTGAAGGAATGGGTGAAGCAACTGGAACTGGGCGGGACGGCCAAACTCGACGCCCGCCTGACGGCGTCGGCGGCCGGCCCCCATTTCGCCGGCTCGGCCGACCTCACGGATACGCACCTGGTCTGGCCCGGCGTGCTGGAACAGAGGGCTCGCCAGACGGTCCTGGTGACGGTCGAGGGCAACCTGCCCGGCGACCTGTCGGCGGTGGACGTGGCGCGGTGCGACCTCATCACGGCCAGCGGCACGGCGTCCGCGCGAGGCCGCCTGCCCTTGTCGGCGGTTGCGCGGATGGTCCGGCCGCCCGCCCCCGGGGCGGCGCCGGCCGGAAACACCGACCGCCCGTGGGCCGGGGCATGGCTGGAGGCGCGCGCCGACATCAAGTATGTCGAAGGGTTGCTGAACATGTCGCCGGCCCTGGCCCGGTGCGTCGCGCCGCTTCGGGTCAGCGGCCCGCTGGAGATGCACGTCTCGTGCCTTCCGCAGGAACCGGAAGCCGCCGCCGCTGCCCCCCCGCCGTGGGAGGCGCGGCTCCAGATCAGCCTGACCGAGACGCACATCGAGGCGCCCCCGCGGCCGCCCGAGCCGGCCGAGCCGGGCACGGCGCCTGCCGAACCGCCGAAGCCCGCGCAGAAGCCCGCCGGCACGCGGGCGGCGCTCGAGGCCGTGGCGGTCCTGACGCCCGACGCCCGTTCGTTGGACGTCCGCAGCGTCAAGATCAACCTGGCCAAGTCGTCGCTGGTGTGGGACGGCATCGCCCGCCTGTCGTGGTCGGCGGAGGACTGGCCGCGCCTCGTCGGGTCGCCGCCGAGTGCAGGCCGATTCTCCGGAACGATCGCCCTGGCGAGCCCAGAGTCCGCAGTCGCCCTGCTGTGGCCCGGGACGTTCGAAAGGGCCGTCCCGCCGCTCTCGGGCGATGCCGTCTTCGACGTGAAGGCCGAACTGGTCGAGAATCGCCTCAGGGCCCGCCTGAGCGCCGGCCTCGACAAGGTGGCCATCCATGCCGGCGATTACTTCGTGAAGCCCGCCGACCAGCCCGCGTCGGTCGTGCTGACCGCGCTCTGGCAGACGGCGTCGCCGTACGCCGCGGAGGCCGACCTGGCGCTCGAACTGCCCGCCGCGCGCCTTACGGCCATGGGGCGCGGGCCGCTGGAGTTCGAGTGGCTGCACCCGGCGCCGGCGGAAGGAGACGCGGCGGCGCCCGCCTCTGGCATCCGCGTCCGCTCCGGACCCGGCACGGCGGTTGAACTGCGCGCGAAGGTGTCCGACGTGGCCAAGGCGCTCGGCCTTTCGCCGGCGCTCAAGGCGGCCCTGAAAGAGTGCAAGACGGAAGGCAGCGCCGAGGTCGGCCTCCTGTTGGGGTTCGGCAAGACGTCGCTCAGCGTCGCCGGAACGGTCAACCTGACGGACTCGCTGCTGGACCTCGGCCCGTGGCTGAACAAGCCGCGCGGGCTCCCCCTGACCCTGACGCTGGCGGGAGATGCCGCGTTGCCGCAGCCCCAGTCCGTCGCCCTGAAGGTGGCGAGCGCCGAGGCGCGCCTGGCCGATTCGGTGACCAGTTTCACCGGTCAGGTGCGCCTGGGATTGCCGGGCCTGGCGCCCGGTCTGACGCCGCAAGCCCGCCTTGCCGCGCTCCTGGAAGAGGCCGACGTCGAGGTCCATGCCAACTGGGTCCACAACGCCGACTTGCGGAAGGCGCTGCCGTGGATGGATGCGCTGTACAGCCGCTGCGGCCTCGAGGGCCCGACGCAATTGGTGGCGGCGTTCTCGGGCACGCCGACGCAAGGGAGCGTTCGCCTCGACGCCGATGGCACCGGCTGCCGCATCCTCAACGCCGAGACGCTGCTGAAGCCGGCCGCCACGCCGGCCACCTTGCGCCTCGAAGTCCGCTACGGCCAGGCGCCCGGCGAGATGATCCTGGACCGGCTGGCGGTCAAACTGGCCGACTCCGCCGCCACGTTCGACGGGCGTTTCCTGTTCGCCGACCCGCGATTCCTCACGCTCGCGCCGCCGACGGCCTGGTCGTTCCACGTGAGCGGCCAGGTGCCCGACGCGGCCATCCTGGCATCGCTGTTTCCCGCGCGGCTGGCCGACCTGAAACCTTCCGGAGCCCTCTCGTTCGACCTGCGAGCCGGCGCCGACCATAAGGCGACTCAGGTCGAGTCCTGCCGACTCACGTTCAAGAAGGCCCGCATCGAGTGGCTCGGGCGGCCGTTCCTCATCGACGGCCCCGCGACCTACGACGGCGAGCGCTTGGCCTCGGAAGGGCTGAACCTGGTGGCCGGCACGTCGGACGTCACGCTCACCGCGTACATCACGGGCTTGAACGATGATCCCTCCGGTTCGGTGATCCTCCGCGGCAAGAACCTGGACCTGAAGGAATGTGAGGAACTGCTGCGGCAGACAACGGAGCACCTGTCGGCGCTGACCGCGCCGGCCGAGTCGGCCCCGAAGGGGACCGCCAGGCCTCGCCCCGAGCGGTCGCTCAGCGACGACCTCGCCCGCCGCGGGCAGAGCCTACTGGCCCGGGCCCGCCTGTCGGCCGAGGTCAACCTCGACCGCGTCACGGTGGTCGTGCCGTCGTGGAACACCACCTACGTGCTGACGGGCCTTGCGGCCGAGGGGCGCGTCGCCGACCGGCGGTTCGTCATGCCGCGGTTCCAGTGCGCGATGAACTCCGGCACGATGGGCGGCGAAATGGCCATCGACTTCCGCGAAGACGTTCCCGTACTCAGCATCGCCTACGACGCCCGCGACCTCAAGATGGCCGACAACCTCAAGCCCTTCATCGAGGCGACGTTTCCCGGCATGACGGTCTCCGGCATGGTCAGCACCCGCCAGAGCACGACGCAGCGGCTGACCGAGAAGTCCTACCCGGTGGGCCGCGGCGAGACTATTCTGACCGACGGCCTCCTGGAGGGCCCCGCCGCCCCAGACTACATCACTGCCATCCTGCCCGGCCTCAAGATGACGCAGTACCGGTTCACGCGCATGAGCAACGATTACGAGAAGAAGGCCAACGGCGATACCGACAACCGCATGATCTTCACCGGCCGCGGCTACGACATCTACATCTTCGGCGTCACGCGCGCCGACGGCCAGATCCACTACCAGGCGGGGATCGACCTGTCGGTCAGCCTCGGCTCGAAGGTCATCAGCCGCACGATCGACTCGGGCAAGTTGCCCCTGCTGAACTATACCGGCCGCATCAGCGGCTCGAGATTCTCGGAGTTCTACCCGCAGTACGTGATGCCTCACGAATTCGCGTACGACGTGTTCGTGCGGCGGAACCTCCTGGTGGAACTCGTCCGCCGCCTCGGCGAGACACCGCCCAAGATCGAGCGGCCGGCCGTTGTGCCCGACCTGAAGTCCCGGACTCCTCCGGAGGGCTGATGCCGCTGGACGCCGCGTAATCGCGGCGGGCAAGACTGCCCGCCGCGCACGATCTGCCGGGATCGGTACAAGAGGAATCAAGGCCGTGCCTCAATCAGACCTGCGAGCCTTCATCGCGCGCCTGGAATCGGCGGGCCAACTCTGCCGCGTCCGGGCCCCGGTGTCGGTCCACCTCGAGATCGCCGAGATCGCATCGCGCCTCGTGGCCGAGGGGGGGCCGGCGGCGCTCTTCGAGAACGTCGCCGGCAGCGCGATGCCCGTCCTCGTCGGCGCCTTCGCCTCGATGCAGCGGACGGCCTGGGCCCTGGGCGGCGAGACCCTCGACGAGGTGGCGGCGCGCCTGGCCGACCTCGTGCGGCCGTTGCCCAGGCACGCGGGGCTGCTGGAGAAACTCAAGGCCGCGCCGGCCCTTCTGCGCGCCGCCGCCGCGGCGCCGCGCACCGTCCGCGAGGGGCCGTGCCAGGAGGTCGTCCACACCGACGGCGCCGACCTGGGGGCCTTGCCCATCCTCCGGTGCTGGCCCGGCGACGGCGGCCCGTATATCACGCTTGGACAGGTGTATACAACCGATCCTGACGGCGGTCACCGCAACTCCGGCATGTACCGCCTCCAGGTCTTCGGGCCGCGCGAGTTGGGCATGCACTGGCACCACGACCACGACGGCGCCGTCAACTACCGGGCCTGGGCGGCGCGGGGCCGCCCGATGCCCGTGGCCATTGCCCTGGGCGGCGACCCCGTCCTCACGTATGCGGCCACGGCCCCCCTGCCCTATGGGATCGACGAACTGGCGCTGGCGGGCCTGCTGCGCCGCCAGGCCGTGCCCGTGGTCCGCGCGACGACGGTGCCCCTCGAGGTTCCCGCCGACGCCGAGATCGTCATCGAGGGCACGGTCGACCCGACCGAGCGGCGACTCGAAGGCCCTTTCGGCGACCACACCGGCTACTACTCCGGCCCGGACCCGTACCCGGTCCTGCGCGTCACGGCCATCACGCACCGGCGCGATGCGATCTACCCGACGACGGTGGTTGGGCGGTTCCCCAAGGAGGACTGCTTCCTGGCCAAGGCGACCGAGCGGCTCTTCCTGCCTGTTATTCGCACGCTCGTGCCGGAGGTGGCCGACATCAACCTGCCGCTCTTCGGCGTGTTCCACAACTGGGCCCTGGTCGCGATCCGCAAGACCCGCGCCGGCCAGGCCCGCGACGTGATGCAGGCCCTGTGGCAGATGGGGCAGATGAAATATACGAAATATCTCGTCATAGTTGATGAGAACGTGAACGTACAGGATGTTGAGGAGGTCCTGTGGCGCGTGGGGGCCGAGGCCGACCCGCGCCGCGACACCGTGCTCCGGGGCGGCCCGGCCGACGTCCTGGACCACGCGGCGCCCGGCGAGGTCGGCGGCAAACTCGGCATTGACGCCACACGCAAACTCCCCGAAGAGACCGGCGGCAAACCGTGGCCCGAGGCCATTGCCTCCGACCCTGAGGTGGCCGAGCGGGTGAAGCGCCGGTGGCGAGAGTTCGGCTTCGATGGGCCCTGACATTCCGCCCCCGGTCTGCCCCGGTGTGGTGGCGGCGGCTGAATAAGGCGCGGGTTGTTCATGACCTCGCACAAACCGGCAACTGATCATACGCGTTACGTCAGAGAGATGTTCGCGGCCATCGCCCGGCGCTACGACCTGCTGAATCACCTGCTGTCGGCGGGCCTGGACCGGCGCTGGCGCCAGCGCGCGGCGGCCGAGGCGGTGCGCCCGGAGCGGGCGGCATGCCCACGCCGCCGTTCGCGCGGGCATGGTCCCCCGGCCGGGGCGGCATACCCAGGCAAAGACGGCCTGGGCATGCCACCCGTCATCCTCGACGCCTGCACGGGCACGGGCGACCTGGCGATGGCGATCCTGGGGCGGCGGGTCCGGCCGCGCCTGATCGGGTGCGACTTCTGCCGGCCGATGCTCGCCCGGGCGGCAGCCAAGTTCGCCCGGGCGGGTGTGGCCCAGCGCGCGACGCTGCTGGAGGCCGACGTCCTCGCCCTGCCGCTGGCCGATGCCTCGGTCGACGCGGTGACCTGCGCGTGGGGCCTGCGGAACCTGGCGGACCCGCGGCAGGGCCTGGCCGAGATGTCGCGCGTCGTGCGGCCGGGCGGGAAAGTCGTCTGCCTGGAATTCCACTGGCCCAGGGGCGTCAACGTGCTGGCCGCTTTCTTTGCCCTTTACTTTCGGCGGATACTCCCTAGGCTGGGAGCCCGTATCTGCGGGGCCGACCAGGGCGCCTACTCGTACTTGGTGGCGTCGATCGACGCCTTCGGGCCGCCTGGGCGCGTGGCCGCCCTCCTGGGCGGCGCGGGCCTCAAGGACGTTCGCATCGTGCCGCTGCCGGGCGGCGTGGCGTCGATTTTCGTGGGAGTGCGCGCCCGGTAACCCAGCGACTAATCCTGTGCTATGATGGATCCCTATGCACTGCGCTAAGTGCTTCTTCTACGAGACCGACGTCGGCGACGAGGTCTGCAATCGTTGCGGCCGGGCCTACGTGCCCGAGGCCAACGTCTACCTCGGCCTCCTCATCCTCGTGACCGGCGGCATGGCGTGGACGCTGCGGCACCTGTTGACGGGCGACACCGACCCGTTCGCGCGGCCCTTGATCGACATCGGCCGCTGGGTCACGTGGCCGGTCTCGATCGTGGACTGCCCGGCCTACGGCTTCGTCATCGGCGCGTGGCTCGGCATGCTGGGCGCGGCCCCGATCCTGACGGGCATCATGTACGGCAAGCGCGGCGGGTGGCTGCTGGCGATCCTGATGGCGGCGCTCGGGCCGAGTTTGCCGCTGGCGGCGGCCGTGGCGCTGGGCGTCTGGGTGGCCGCCGGATGGACCATGCGGCTGACGAGCAAACTTTCTGGCGCGTTTTTGGGCCTCATTCCCGTGGCGATCTACTGGTTGGCGGCGACGGCGCTTCCGGAACTGCTGAGGACCGAAGGCCCGCTGCCGGCCGGGGCCGCGCCCGCGGCCGAAGCCGGCCTCGCGCTGCCGCAGGCCCTGCACTCCATGGCCTACGTGGCGCCGCTGACGGCGGTGTTCGTCGCGGCGGCGGCCTGCGCGCTGGTCATCGCCGTCGGATGGGCCGACCGCTGGCACATCCGCTGGCCCGGCGTGCTCCTGGTGGTCCTGGCGGCCGGGCCGGCGCCGGCGATGCTGGCCTTGGTCGGCATCGACCGGATCCACTTCGGCATGTTCCTCGAGGAAGGCCCGGTGGTCCGCGCGGAAGGCCCGACGACCGACTTTGCGCGTCTCCAGGGGTTCCTGGCCCGCCATCCGAGCAGCCCGCTGGCGGCGGAGGCCCGGGCCCGCCTGGCCGAGCACATGGAGAAACTCGAATCGCTGGGCCGGCCGTCCGCGGCGCCCTTGCGTCCGTCCGGCGAGATCTGGAAGGAACTCGTGAAGCATGACCCGGCGAGTCCGTGGGCGGCCAAGGCCCGCCTGCACCTCGGCGACGCGGCCGCAAGGCAGGGCCTCTTCGACCAGGCCGACCAGTTGTACCGCGAGGCGCTCGCGCAGAAGCCGCCCCCCGCCGTGCCCGCCAACGATCCCCTCGCCAGGTTCAACCCGGTGCGGGACCTCTTCTCCATCGGCGCCGAGTTGCAGGCCCAGGAAGACGCCGCCAGGATCGAAGAGGTCCGCGGCGAAACGCTGACGCACCGCGCCGTCCTTTTGGATAACCGTCGTTCGAAGCAGGAAGACAGCCGGGCGCTGGCCCTGTATTTCGTCGCCCTCAACCTGAAGGGGACCAACCGGTACCGCGAGGCGCTGCTGGCGGTGCGCGAGGCTGACCCCAAGGGGCCGCTGGCCGACAACGTGGCGTTCGACCTGGCGACGTTCGAGACCGCCCCCGCCAAACGGATTGAGCAGTTGCGGCAGGCGGCCGCCACCTGGCCGGGCACCGACGGGGCCATGCTCGCGCGCCTGACGGTCGCGCGCGACCTGATTGACCTCTCGGCGTCGGACCCCGGCTCGATGCGCGAAGCCCAGCAGCACCTCCTGGAAGTGCAGAAGGATGTGGCCGCACGCAAGGCCCGCAATCCGGCGGACCCGTACGTGGCGGCCCTGTCGGACCGCGTCGAGAAGGAACTCGTGTATGTCCAGGCCCAACTCCGGACGCCGAAACCGTAGAGGCGGCCCGCGCGCGGCGGCGCAAGCGCCCGGTGGGTCGGCGGAAAAGGTCGGGCGCGGCGGGTCTCCTCGCCCTCCGCGCAACTCTCGGGTGCTCGTGGTCGGCCTCTCGGGCGCCAGCGGCGTCGTCTACGGCGTGCGACTGGTGGAGTGTGCGGTCCGCGCCGGCCGCTCCGTGCACCTCATCATCACGGCTGCCGGCCGGACGGTCCTCGCCGACGAACTGGGCATGCGCCAGTCGGCCGCCGGACCGGACCTGGCGAGCCTCTGGCCGCGCGACGTTCTCGCGTCGGTCGCGTACACCCCGGCCGAGGACCTAAGCGCATCCCCCGCCTCGGGGTCGTTCGGCGCCGAGGCGATGGCCATCGTTCCCTGCTCGATGAACACGGTGGCGGCGCTGGCGCACGGCCTGGCGGGGAACCTCCTTCAGCGAGCGGCCTACGTGACCCTCAAGGAAGGCCGTCGCCTGGTCGTGGTGCCGCGCGAGATGCCCCTGACGCCGGTGGATTTCGAGAACATGGGGCGCCTGGCGACCGCGGGGGCGGTGGTCATGCCGGCGATGCCCGGTTTCTACCATCATCCGCGGCGCGTCGCCGACCTGGTGGACTTCGTGGTCGCGAAGGTCCTGGATCGCCTCGGCATCGAGCACGGCCTCGACGTGCGGTGGCCGGGGTGCGAACCGCGCCAAGGATAGCACGCCGACGCAGGGGCACGCGTGCCGAGCCCCTGCACAATGACCAACGCCATGTCACAGCCGCTTGCCCGACAACTCGTGGAGTTCGCCCGAACGATCCGCTTCAGCCACACGCTGTTCGCCCTGCCGTTCGCGCTGGGGACGGCCCTGGTGGCCGATCCGCCGCTGCCCGACGGCTGGTCGCTGGCCCTGCTGCTGGCGTGCATGGTCACGGCGCGGACGGCGGCGATGGGGATGAACCGCGTGGCCGACGCGGCGTTCGATGCCCGCAACCCGCGGACGGCCGACCGCGCCATCCCGGCGGGGCGCCTGCCGCGCCGGGCCGCCGTCGCCTTCATGCTTGCGAGCGCGTTGCTGTTCGTGCTCCTGGCTTGGCTCTTTCTCATGTTGCGCGACAACCGGTGGCCGGGGGTTCTGGCCCCGGGGTTCATCGCCGTCCTCCTGGGATACTCCTACACGAAGCGGTTCACGCTCCTCTCGCACTGGGTGCTCGGATTGTGCCTGGGCCTGGCACCGGTGGGCGTGTGGATTGCCCTCCGCGGCCAGGTGGATCTCTTGCCGCTTTTCATCGGCGGGGCGGTGCTTTTCTGGACGGCGGGGTTCGATATCCTCTACTCGCTCCAGGACGAGGCGGTGGATCGGCGGGAGGGCCTTTACAGTGCGGCCGTGAGGCTGGGCCCGGTGCGGGCGATGCTGCTGGCGGCGATGTCGCACGTCGCCACGTTGCTGCTCCTGGGGCTCGTGCTGATCGTCGACGACCAGCGGCCGGACGGCCCGGCGCTGGGGCTGGCGAGCCGCCTGGCGGTGCTGGCAATCGCCGTCGCCCTGGTCGTGCAGCATCGGCGCGCCCACCATTCGACGCCGCGCGAGATCGCCGCCGCCTTCACGCCGCTGAACGTGCTGGTGAGTTTTCTCTGGCTGGCGGGGGTCGTCGCCGACGTGGCGCTGGCGGCTTGGTGGCCAATACGATAGTGCGCCGGGCAATCGCGGCGGCACGGCGACGAGATTGTGGCCCAGACGCCCTCGTCTGGGCATCCTGCACAGCCGAGGGCGGCTGTGCCACAGGCGCCTCGCCGGCAGGCTACTTCCTGCCCCACACCTTCTTCAGCATCTCGAAGGCCGTCGGGTCGTGTTCCTTGACCTCCGGCCGCACGAACGGGTAGAAATCGTTTGTGCTGAAGTACGCCTCCGAGAGTTCCGCGAAGTACTCCTGGTCGTTGCCGGCGGCGTACGCCCGCTTCTTCGTGCCGTCGTAAAAGAGGACCGACTCGTACGACTTGCCCTCCATCGCCTTCTTGTACGCTGCCTTGATGTCGGGGTTGTCGTAGCCGAGCACGTGGTGGTGGTAGCCGTGGGCGAGTTCGTGCAGGACCATCGCCCGCTGGTGATGCGTCCAGTCGAGAAAGCTGACGGGATTGCCGAGTTCAACCGCCCCGGCCTTGTCGGGGTTGAACCCGTGCTCGGTCAGCCACTCCTTCGACGGATGGTAACACATGCATTTGACGTCTTTGCTGTCGGCCTCGACCCAGATGGCCACCTCGTGCAGGCGGTCGAGGGCGGGCCTGGGCACCATGCGGTTCACGTCGTACAGGTGGACCGCCAGGAGTTTCAGCGTCTCGTCGCCGAGTTCCTTCTTCTCCGTAAGGAGGCGGTTGTTGACGTAGACCTTCCAGCCCTCGATATTGCGGACCGTGTAGTTGGCGGTCGGCTCGTAGGCCGGCGCGGCAGGTTTCTCGGGCGGCAAGGGTCTCTCCGTCGGCGCCGCCAGGGCAAGCAGGATAGCAAGAATAATGCCGGCCATCACCAAGTCTCCTTTCATGCAGACTGCTTCGCTCCTTCAGCCGCGGCTCACTTCGCCACAATGTTCACGAGGCGGCCGGGTATGACGATGACTTTGCGGACCGGGGAGGCGCCGATGTGTTCCTTGACCTTTTCGTTGGCCAGGGCTGCCGCGCGCACCTCGTCTAGGGTGGCGTCGGCCGCGATCGTGATGTGCCCGCGCAACTTGCCGTTCACCTGCACCGGGATCGTGAGTTCGTCCTCCAGGCACGCGGCCTCGCTGTACTCGGGCCACCCGGCGGCGATGACCGACGGCTCGTGCCCGAGCGCCGCCCAGAGTTCCTCGGAGAAGTGCGGCACGAACGGGTGCAACAGCCGCACGATCGACTCCAGGGCCAGACGCAGCACGGGCGCGGCCGGCGGCGTCTTCGGCGTCTCGGTGTACGCGTTCAGGAGTTCCATGACGGCGGCGATGGCGGTGTTGAACTGCCACGAGTGCTCGATGTCTTCGGTCACCTTGCGGACGGTCTGATGGGTCTTTCGCCACAGGCGCCTGGGGGCCGCATCGAGGCCGCTGCCGTCGCCGGCGTAGGGCTTCGCGCCGGCGACGATCGCCAGGCTTTCGCCCACCTGCTGCCACACGCGGGCGAGGAACCGCCGCGCGCCGACCACGGCGTCGTCCTGCCACTCGGCGTCTTTCTGCGGCGGGCCGACGAAGAGCGTATAGAGCCGCTGCGTGTCGGCCCCGTACTGCTCGATGACCGCGTCAGGGCTGACCACGTTGCCCTTCGACTTCGACATCTTCTCGAGTTTGCCCGTGATGCTCGAGACCTTGCAGATCATGCCCTGCGTAAAGAGCGCCTTGAACGGCTCGTTGAAACCCACGTGCCCGGCGTCGTGCAGGACCTTGCACACGAACCGCGTGTACAGGAGGTGCAGCACGGCGTGCTCGACGCCGCCGATGTACTGGTCCACCGGCATCCAGAAATCGACATTCTTGCGGTCGAAGGGCTTATCGTTCGGCTGCCGCTCCTTATCGGTCAGGGTGTACCGGAGGAAGTACCAGCACGAGCAGAGCCACTGGGCCAGTGTGTCGGTCTCGCGCCGGGCGGGCTGCCCGCACTTCGGGCACTTGGTGTTCACCCACGAGGCGACCTTCGCCAGCGGGCTCTCGCCT
>Ga0315276_10004831_pt1 | contig 12396 bp, 10 predicted proteins | sample YL17G05_0_MG_FD_204542 | JGI IMG/M metagenome (GOLD analysis project Ga0315276, IMG submission 204542) | Sediment microbial communities from Yellowstone Lake, YNP, Wyoming, USA - YL17G05_0 | ecosystem: Environmental > Aquatic > Freshwater > Lake > Sediment | place: USA: Wyoming | collected... | reverse complement strand
GCTGCGGGGGCAACCCTCCCCGCCCCGGGCCCCGCCTTCAGTGCCGCCGAACGCAGGGCCGCCGCCCGGGCCGCCTTCTTCGGGTTCCGGGACTCGCTGTGCCGGGCCCGTACCGCCCGGGCGGCCATGCCGTGCGCCGCCTCCGCGGCGGAGCCCATCCTCATCGTGCGGACGGGGCCGGACGGGGAGGGCGTCGCGGCGGGGCCGGGGCCTGCTGCCGTCCTGCCGCCCAGCCCCGGCGCCGCCACCACTGCTGCCGCCCCACCGGCCGCCCCGACCTCCGACGTGCGGGTCATGGTGGCCAACGGCTACGTCCGGGCGGCGTGCGTGCGGGCGCAGGCCCTTCACTGCTGGGCGGTGGGCGAGGCGGTGAAGGCGGCGGCGGGTGGTGGTGGAGCGTCGACCTCGACGACGACCTCCTCACCCCTCCTCGCGGGCGGGCCGGCCCCGCGGGGCGTGCCCGCGGAAGACGCGGTGGGCGGGTGGGCGTTAACGCTGGACGACCTGCTGGCCAGCCTGCCCCTGCGCCTGGTGTGCCGCCTGGCGGGCGTCAAAGCCCCGCTCACGCCGGCAGCGGCGGGGGGGCTGGCCGGCGGGAGGGCGAGCGACGCGGTGGCCACCGCCGAGGCCGTCGCGGCCGCGGCCGACACGCCCTTTGCTCGCCTGCCGCCCAGCCTGGCCGCCGCCGCCGAGGACGACCGCACCCTGCCCCGGCTGGACGCCCTCGTCCACTTCCTGCGCCGGTGCGGCCTCGTCCGCCTGCACACGGGGTCGACCAAGGAGGCGCCGACCCTCATCACCCTGGTCGCCGCGCCTTGCCTGGCAGTGCCCGCTGACGACGATTCCGCTGGCGGTGGTGCGAGCGAGGGGGCCGCCGCCGCCGCCGACGACGGCGCGCCCTCTGCCGCCCGCACCTTCAACCTGGTCACCCTGGGTGGGCGGGCAGCCTGCTTGCCATCTCTCACCGCCCTCTGGGCGGGCCTGCGCCGCTTCAACGGCCTCGACCCGGCGTCCGCCCCCCCCCTCGCCGCGCGCGCGCCTGAGCTCCTCACCCCACCCGCCTGGCGGACGGGCGGGCGGGCCGGGCGGGCGGCGGTGGGCGAGCTGAACGCTCTGCTCGGCCTTGCGCCGCCACCGCCGCTGCCTGGGGCTTCACGGCAGGAGGCTGGAAGTGGCGGGCGGGGTCGGGGTGGTGGCGACCGTGGCTGCGGCGGGCGTGGCCGCGGGCGCGGGCGTGGTGGTGGTCGCACCCCCTCCACCACCCGCCCCGCACCGGCCTCCCCTGCCCCCACCCACCGCCGCCGCACCGCCCTTGGGCCCCTCACACCGGAAGCCCGGGCCGCCCGCTTGAAGGCCGCCCGCCACGAAGCGTACGCCCGGACCCGGGCGGCTGTGGCCGGCCTGAAGGCCCGGGTCGCGGCGGCCGGCGAGGTCCTGGTGGCCGACCCCGCGGGCGCCGCCCTCAAGAAACAGCGCTGGGCGGCGGGCGAGGATGAAGCCCTGCTCGCCATCTACGCCGGCGCCTCCGCCCGGGACGGCCTGGGCGAGCCCCCCTTCCGCACGGTGGGCGTCCCCCTGCCCGGGACGGCCGCGGATGAGCGCCAGGCCCTGCGCCGGCTGGCCCGCCTGCGCGGGCACGCCGCGTCGGCCGGGCTGATCGCGTCCCTGGACGCCGAGATCGGGGGCGCCCGGGCGGACCTGGGCCTGCGCGTCGCCGCCCCGCCCGCCAAGTCCGTCGCGGGCGCCCGCGTGAAGCCCCGGGCCGGGTCGGCGAGTGGCGGCGAGGAGGGAGGGGAGGAGGAGGAGGAGGAGGACGTGGACGAGCCCGACGAGGACGGCGCGCGCGCGGCCGAGGGGCGGTGGGCGGACTTTGTGTGCCTCGCCGCCTCGAGGACCGACCCGCTCGCCGCCCTGGCCGCGCACGCCGAAGCGGCCGGCGAGGAGGCCGTCGCCGCGCTTGCCACCCGCCGCGTCGCCGTCCAGGGCCTCATCGCCCGCCTCATCGACGCCGCGCCCCTGCGCCCCAAGGAAGCGCGCCAGCCTGGCGCGCCCCGCCGCCGGCGCTGGGCAAGCAGAGGAGGGGAGGTCGGCCGCCCTTCCAGACCCTCCGCGCCCGGCCTGGACGAGTCCGAGGGCTGGGAGGACGACGAGGAGGAGGACGAGGGGGAGGTCTACCGCCGCCGCGCCGTGCGGGCCCGGCGGGCGGGCCCCGCCCGCCGGGCGCCCTCCCCCAGCGCGGCCTGCCTGGAGGAGGACGCGGGCGAGGCCGCGATGGCTGGGCGGGGTGGTGGTGGCTGTGGTGGTGGCCGTGGCGACGACGGGGCACCCCCTCCCGCGTGCGACGGCAGCGCCCGCGCTCGCAAGGCCCTGGACCCCCTGGCCTGTGCGGCCCAGGACGTGGCCCGCGTGGAGCTGCTGTTGCGCTTGCGGGCGGCGCCGGCGGGCGGGGCGGGCGCGGCTGCAGCGGGCGCGCGCGCCGCGGTCGACGCGCTCTTTGGGGCGGGGGCGGGGGCCGCCGCTGTGGCCGCCATCGCGCCCGCCGACCGCCGCGGCGGTGGCGGGCCCGCAGGCTTTCCCACCGCCCTCTTAGCCGCCCTCGCCCCGCCCCGGGCGCCGGCCCTGCCGGACAGCGCGTTTGGTGGGGCGGGGGCCACCGCGCCCGTGCCCGCTGCTGCTGCTGCTGCTGCTGCTGCTGCTCCTGGGCCGTCCCCGCCGGGCGCGCCCCTGCCCGCGGGCTGGTTCGCGGCCGCGGTCGGCGCGCTGACCGCGGGCGAGGCCAGGCTGACCGCCGATGCCGTGCCAACCCCGGCTGGCTGGGACGGATGGGCGCTGGCCCTTCAGCCGGCGACGCCGCCCCGGGGCGTGGGGGCAGGCGCGGGGCCGCCCGCGCCGCCACCCCCGCCCGCCGAGGGGGGCGCGGCCGCCTTGGCCCTCCCTTCCGGCGGCCTCCGCCCGCCTTGGTGTGACGCGGCCGGCCTGGCTGACGAGGCCCTGTGGACCGCCCTCGCCCGGCGGGCCCTGTGCGCGGTCGCGGCGGCGCCCGGCCTGACGGAGGCCCGCCTGCGGGAGGCGGTGGGGCCCGCCGCGCTCAGCCCGCCCGGCCTGGCGGCCCTGGCCCGGGCGCTGGTCTGCGCGGGGGTCCTCGTGCGACGGGAAGTGCCGCCGCCCGCCCCTGCGTGCCCGCCCTCGCTATTGACAGGGAGGGCACCGCCTGGCAAGCGGCGGCGCACCGGCGGGGAGGCCGTCTTCTTTGTGGCGGCGGGGCGGGTGGTGGCGCGGGTGGCTGCGCCGGCCGAGGTGTGATGGCTTCCATTTATTTGGTGGGCGGTGGCGGTGGCGGCGGCCGGAGGCGGCGAGGCGGTCACTGGCAGGAGAGAGGAGAGCGGAGGGGTTGTGAGGAGTCTGTGCTGCACATTCTTCTCTTTCCCTTTCCTTGTGCGGCCGCCGCACAGCAAGCGCGCCAGCGCCCTCCACTTGACACGCACACGCGCGCCGGCATGCCAGTCACCCGCCCACACGCCTGGGTGTGGCTGGGCGTGGCGGCAGCCGTGGCGTGTGTGCTGGCCGCCGGCGGCCTGGCCAGAGGCGACGTCGCCGGCGGCGGCGCCCGCGTGGCCAACGGCCGGCCTGATTGGGGCGGGTGGCGGGGCGTGGGGCCCAACCCCGCTCCGCTCCTCCCGCTCAGCGGTTGGGTCCATGACGGGCAAGCTCGTCCGGGCCCGGCCCCGCCGCTCCGCCGCCCGCCCTCGCCGCCGCTGCCGGAGTCTCACCCGGCGCTCGCCCGGACAGGAACGCGCGGCGGCGGCGCCGGCGCTGTCGGCACCCAGGCAAGTGTTGCTGCCTCCCCTCACGCCCCTGAACAGGTCATGCTCAGCCTGGAGGGGCCAGGCGCCGTGACTGTGAGCTGGGTGACGCACCCGCAGGTAAGTGTGTGTGTGAAGAGCGGGAAGAGAGAGGAGGGCGGCGGGGGCCGTGGGGGTGGGCGGAGCACCAGCAGAGGGCTGTACGCGCGCGCGCGCGCGCTCGCGCGCGCGGCCGCTGGATGATTCTTCAACCCTCTCGTTTTTTTTTTTCACAGGACGACCCCGCCCTCCGCCCGCGCATCCTCCTCGCTGCCGCCGCGGCTGGCACCTCCTCCTCCTCCTCCCTTGCCCGCAAGCCCGGACACCACCACCGCAAGCCGGGAGGTGGCGGCGCCGCCCGGGCCGCCTGCCGGCACTTGGCCGGCCTCCCCCTCGCCTCGGTCGTGCGCTATGCCCGGGCGGATGGGGCAGGGCCCTCATTTTCCGCCCCCTCCCTCTCCCACGGCTCCTTTTCCTGCTATTCGGCCGGGACCTATCTGTCCGGCGCCCTGCACCGGGCGACCATGGGGCCCCTAGACCCGGGCGTGCCCTATTCCTACAGCGTGGGCGACCCTGAGCGCGGGTGGTCGACCGCCTTCAACTTCACCGCGCCGCTCGCACCCGGGACCGGCGCGTCCGCGGCGCCCTACACGCTCGCCGTCGTGGGCGACCTGGGCCAGACCGCCGACTCCGCTGACACCCTGGCCGCCATTGTGTCCCGGGGCTTGGGCGGGCCGGCCCCGGGCGCCGTCCAATCAGTGCTGAACGTGGGTGACCTCTCCTACGCCGACGGCTTCCAGGACCGGTGGGACACTTTCGGCCGCCTGGTCGAGCCGCTGGCCTCCCGGGTCTTCCACGCGGTCATCGAGGGCAACCACGAAGAGGAGCTGGCGGGCGGGCGGGCAGGATTCCTGGCCTATGAGGCCCGGTACGCGACGCCCAGCAATGCGAGCGGGAGCGGGACCCCGCTCTACTACTCGTACGACCTCCCCTCCGCGCACGTGGCCATGCTCGGCACGTACGCGGACTGGGGGCCCGGCTCGCCGCAGCGCGCCTGGCTGGCGGCCGACCTGGCGGCTGTGGACCGGGCGCGCACGCCCTGGCTGGTGGTCGGCATGCACGCGCCCTGGTACTCGAGCAACACGGCCCACCTGGACGAGGTGGACGGCATGCGGGCCTCCCTGGAACCCCTCCTCCTGGAGCACGGCGCCGACCTGGTCTTTTGCGGCCACGTACACGCTTACGAGCGCACGCACCGGGTGGCCCGGCGCAGGAGGCACGCGTGCGGGCCCGCGCACGTCGTGATCGGGGATGGCGGCAACCGGGAGGGGTTGGCCCTCCACTACATCAGCCCCCAGCCGAAATGGTCTGTGTACCGGGAGGCCTCCTTCGGGCATGGCGCCCTCACCTTTGCGAACGCCACCCACGCCCGGTGGGAGTGGGTGCGCAACCAGGACGGGCCCGGGGCGGTGCCCGGCGATGCGGCCTGGTTTGTGAGAGGGGGTGGGGGTGGAGCGTGCAGCGTGGCCGACCGGGCGGGCCTGGTCGCGGCGGCGCAGGCTGACTTTGTGGCCTCCCTCGCCGGCGCAGGACTGAGTGGAAGCGCCCGTACTGCTGGTGTAGGTTACGCGACGGAGACGGCGGCGGCTGTGGCGGTGGCGTGAGTTTTTATTATCTCTCCCAAAAATCCCATCCATGCTTTGTTAGTCTCTGTAACGATTCTTTTGCACGTGTCATTTCCCACCCCTGAACGTAGCCTGGCGTGGGGAGCCACCACCGCTGCTCCCACCTCCGCGCTTCTTGAGCGCCGCCCCACGCCCCTTGGGTCCTCCTCCACCTCCTCCGCCCTCCTCCTCTACAAAGCGGGCCGCCCCGCGCCGCCCCTTCCGGGCCAGCTTGGCCGTTTTGGCATCCGCCGCCCGGGCGCGCAGGGTCTCGGCTTTCGGCCGCATGTGGGCGGCCACCGCATTGCGCGTGGATGCCACCCCATCCAATGGTGCATTGCCGTCCAGGGCGGCCTGGATGCGCGCGGCCAGCGTCCGGTCGCGGGGCCCGGCCACCAGGGAGGTCACCCGCCCCGACGCGCCCGCCCGGGCAGTCCGCCCCGCCCGGTGCAGGTAGTCGACGGCCGAGCGCGGGAAGTCAAAGTTGAGGACCTCGTCGATGCCGCCGTTGGGGATGTCCAGGCCGCGGGCGGCGATGTCGGTCGCCACCAGGACGGACGGCAGGGGGGGAGGGGGCGGGGGTACGGGCAGCTGCTGGCCCGCCGCCGGGGGCGGCGCGCTGCTGCTGCTCCCGCTGCTGCTGATGAATTCGGCCAGCGCCGCCGCCCGGGCGTCCGGCGGCATGTCGCCGTGCACCGACAGCACACGGCACGTCCCTCCTTCCTCCAGGGCGTGCGCGGCCGCCCGGGCCGAGGCCACCGTGTTGCAAAAGATGACGACGCGCTGGCGCTTGGAGAGCGGGCGCGCGAGCGCAGACGCCAGGACCGACAGCTTGTCCGCCCCGCCGACGGGGAGGAAGGAGTGGCGCGCGCCCGGGGCGCCCCGGTGGAGGGTGTCCGTCTCCACGCGCACCATGTCCGGGAACTCGCGGGCCAGCAGGGCGCGGACGGGCCCGGTGAGCGTGGCGGCGACCAGGACGACCCGGGCGGGCGGGCGGGCGGGCAGCGCCGGGTCAGCGCCCGCCCGCCCGCCCCGGACGGCTGCCAGGACGGCCCGGACCTCCCCTCCAAACCCGGCATCGAACATGGTGTCGGCCTCATCCAAGACGACCGTGCGGACGTCCCCGTAAAAGAGGGCGCCCTTGGCCGCCAGGGCGGCCACCCGGGCGGGCGTCGCAATCAGCACGTCGGGCGACCGCGACGCGAGCGCCGCGGCCTGCGCGCCCAGGCTGCCGCCCCCGTTAGCGACGGCGCTGCGGAAGCGGGCGACGTGGCCGACCGCCTTGGCGACCCGTCCCGTCTGGTCCGTCAGTTCCCGGGTGGGGCCGAGGACCAGGGCGCGCGGGCGGCGCGGGCGGGCGGTCGCGTCGGGCGGCGGGAGGGCACCACCAGGGGGCACGCCCAGCGCGGCCCCCGCGGCCGCGCGCGCTTCCGCGTCCCGCAGCTCCTGCACCAGCGGGAGCAGGTAGGCCAGGGTCTTGCCGGACCCGGTGTGCGAGGCGACCAGCACGTCCGGCCGCCCCGGCGCCAGCAGGGCGGGGATGGCGGACGCCTGGACGGGCGTGGGCGTGGCCAGCCCGAGGGCCGCGACCGCGGCGAGCAGGTCGGGGCCGAGCCCGGTCTCGGCAAACGAGGCGGCCGCCGCCGGGGCCGGGCGGCCGTCCTTGTCGCCTCCTTTCCTGCCCTTGTCCCCGGGCGCCAGGGTGTCGATACGGTAATGCTTCTTACGGCCCGACGTGGACGGCGGCGGCGGTGCATCCCCAGGCGGCGGCGGGCGGCGCTGAGCGGCGGCGGCCGTGCCCATTTGGGCCGCGGCGGCCTGGCCAGCGCCTCGCGCGTGCAGGGCCTGCGGACTGGCGCCTGGCCCACACCTCCCGGCCAGCAGCGGGGCGGCTATCAGGCGGCGGTGGCATGCGACCCGCAGGGTGGGTGACAGGGCGAGGCGGCGCATGTGGTGAGAGACGGGGGTGCGCCGTGTGTTTTCCCGAAGGCGAGAATTTAGAGCGAACGCGCTGGCGGACGAGCTCGGATGTAAGGCACACGACTTGTTTATATTTAGGTGGGGGTGCTCTGCTCTGAAGTTACGTCGGCGCGGTGTGAGGCCTTTTGACCCTCGCAGCCGAGCGTGAAACTCCATCCAGCTGTAGTGCATTACTCTGTACACCCCCAGGGCCGGTCGCGCGCCCTGCTCAATCGGGCTCCCTTGTTCAAGGGCGGGCACAACCAGAAGCACCACAGTCGATCGACCCACCCCCGCCCATTTTTTGTTTCATGCACCTCTCCCTCCCGCGCTGGGTCTCCCTGGCCGCCCTGCTCCTCCTCCACTGGCTCCTCGCCCTGGAGGAACGGCTAACCCTATGGTGGCAGACCGGCCGGTGGGCGGCCCGGGACTGGGCCCAGGCCACGGTCGAGTGGGCGGCGCCCGGGGCGGCCGACATGAAGTGGGTGCCGGCCTGGAGCGCGGCGCGCGGCGCGCCGCGCCGGGTCGGAGGCGCTGCCCAACAGAACACGCCCCAGGGGGGGCGTGGGGCGCGCCCACCACCCCCGACCTGTGCTGCCCTGGTCCTGGCAGAGGTGTCGCCGGGCGAGATGCCGGTCGACCGGGCGGCGGCGGTCGTGAATTGGTAAGAAAAAGGAGTTTTTTTTCTTTCCGCCACCGTTTTTTTCATTCTTTCCCGACCTTTTGACCCTTTTGCTTCTCCCAGGCTGTCCGACGACCGCACTCTCACCAATAAAAGGAACACCCGTTAATCTCACGCAGGTGCGCCCAGGCCGGAATTACCCGTCTGTTCGCGTACGACCCGACGGGCTTCCTCAAACAGCACGCGGCCGGGTTGACGGCCCACCTGGCCCGGTCTGCGGTCGTCATCCTTGGCTTTGACGGGCCGGCCGTCATTGGGGACGGGGGGGGGGAGGGTGCAGAGGCGGTGCGTTATACTGCTGGTGCTGGAGCTCTCTCCCCGCTGCGGGCGCGGGACACGAACGCGGAGGCGGCAAGGACGACCGCCGCCGGGGCAGCAGCGCCTGGCACCGCCACCGCTACAGCCAAGGCCGCCAGCGGTCGAGGCGGCGGCGGCGGCCCCCCTCCTCCCCATCCCACACCCTCCTACTCATCCCCGGCCATCCACGTCCACCTCCTGTCCGCGTCGGACGCGGAGGAGACGATGGTAAAGGCCATCGCCGCGGTCGCGGCGGCGAGGAGTGATGGCGAGGCGACCACCAGCTCTTCAGCCTCGACCTCAACCACCGCCCGGGCCGCCACGGACGCGGCCGTCGCCCGCCTGGATGCGGCCCTGGCCTCCGCCTCCGGGCCCGCCGCCCTAGCGGAGCCGGGCGTGGCCCTGGTGTATGGGTCCGCCTTCACGCTCGCCGGCTACCCGCCCTGGGCCCTACGGTCGGCCGAAATTTATTCGATGGGCCGCCTGGGTGCAGCGGATGGGCGGGGCGTGGCGACCGCGCTGGCTCGGTACGGTGAGACCCACCAGCGGTTTGGGGCTTGAGGGGAGCGTGTGTTGTTGCTGCGTGTGTGCGGGCTTGTTGAACTAGTCGTCGTGCCTTTGTACCTTTTTTTTGTCTCTTGTGAACAAATGCACAAAACAAGTGAAGACGACGAGCAACCCTCTCTTTTTTCCTCATTTTACCCGCCCCGCCGCCGTGCGGCTGAGGAGCATCTCGAACGCGTCTGGCGGCCCAACCCCCGTCACCAGCACAATGCGCGTCCCCGCATCGGGCCCCGCCTGGACCGCCACCGCTGACCGCCTCGCGTCCAGGGCGGCCGCCACGGCCTCCGCGACCGTGGCCCGCACGCCCGCCTCGTGACTGCGCAGGCGGGCCGGCACCCGCACGCTCACCCACTCCGGGGACACGCCGGCAATGGCGGCGTCTTCGCTTGCACCTGCCCTGCTGCCACCCTCGCCCCCCTCATCAAACACCAGGCGGACGGCGAGCTGGCAGCCGCCGCCCCGTAACTTGATCGCGACGGGCGGGGGCGGGTGCGTGACCTCGGCGCCGTCCTCCTCGCCGCCGCCGTCCCCGCCCGTGCCGGGCAGGCAGGGCGACAGCGCGTCTGGCAGGATGTAAACGAAGCGGGACAGGTCAGGGGGGTGGGACGGGTGCCCGCCGGGCCCGCCCCCGCCCCCGCCGCCAGGGCGGGGCGCGGCCCGGTAGGCGACCGGCACACCGCCCACGCTCAGCCTGCGCTGGAGTTCGACCGTGTCCGGCGACCCCACCGCGTACCCGCGCCGGGTTAGAAGGACGGTGCCAGCCTCCTCCGCGTACAGGCGCAGGGCGCAGGCCGCCGTGTCCAGGATGGAGGCCCCATCCGTGCGGCGGGTGGGGAGGGCCGCCAGGTCGGCGTCAGTCGTCAGGGCGGCCGCACCCGTCGCCCGGCAATAATAGATGCGCAGCCGCCCACCACCGTCCTCACCGGCTACACCACTGCCACCGGGGGCGAGGCCGCGGGCGCGAGCGTCCTCAGATGTGTAGGTCAGGGTGGCGCGGCGGGGCATGGTGTGGGGAGGGTGTGTGGGGCGTGATGGATGGGAGAAGGGGCGGGGTTTGATGATAAAAAAAGGAGCGAGCAAAGTAGAAGCCGTGTATGGGGAGTGCTGCGCGCCTTGTAAGCTATACGCCTGCGCTAGAGAGAGAGAGAGAGAGAGAGAGTGTGGGGGCGTGCGTGTGCCTGGCCGGCGTCCCCTGCGTGCAGCGCGCCGGTGTGCACGAATGCGAGTGAATAAAGTGGAGAGGCTTCTCGTTTTTTTTCCGCCTTTTGCCTGCGATCATTTCTCTTTCTCCTCACCGCTGCTCCTACTCTCTTTCTCTCCCCTAGCCTATGACCATGCGCTTGCCCGAGGAGGTGTTCACCGACTTTGCGTCCAGGCGGCGCGGCATCTTGCGCGCCCTGACAACTGAGTGAGTGTGCATCGTGAGAGAGAGGGGAGCGGGGTCGGCATGGCGTGACGACCACAGCACTTTCCCTACTTTTTTCTCTCGTCGGCGAGCGCCGGGCGGGGCATGCCTCCCGCCCCCCTTTTTCCTCCTCCGCCCGCACACTCCCTGCCCCGCCCCACCCCAGCTCATGGCATCCCTGCCAAGCGGGGGTGGCTTCTCCACACGTCCTGCCTTGCTGTCCCTGCAGGCGGAGTCCACGCCCCCTGCCCTGGTCACGCCCTTGCTGAAAGCAAAGCCCGACTGTAAAAGCCGCCGCCGGCCCCCCCCCGCCATCACCACCAACGACCTCTTATCCATGTGTTTCGTCTCCCCGCTCCTCTTTTTCCGACACCCTAACCATCACACTCACACTCACGCACGACAACAACGACGACAGCCAAGACCGGTTTTACGAGCTGTCCAACCCGGACCGGGAGAACCTGTGCCTGTACGGCAACCCGGACGGGACGTGGGAGGTGGACCTTCCCGCGGAGGAGGTCCCGCCCGAGCTGCCCGAACCCGCGCTCGGCATCAACTTTGCGCGTGACGGCATGCAGCGGGCCGACTGGCTGGCCCTGGTCGCCGTCCACGCCGACACCTGGCTGATCGCGGTCGCTTTCTACAACGGCGCCCGCCTCAACCAGGCGGGCCGGGAGCGCCTGTTCCATTTCATCAATGAGCTCCCCACCTGTTACGAGGTCGTGTCCGGGCGGGCGGCCGACTGCGGGGACGGCGCGGCCGTGGGCGGGGCGGACGGGTCGGGCGACAAGGCGACGACCGGCATGACGGGGACGGGCACGGCCGGCAAGCGCGGCGGGCCCGGTACCGCCGCGTCCGGCGGCGTGCGGACGCACTCCAAGAGCGGGCGGGAGGGAGGCGGCGGCGCGACCACGACCACCACGAACGGCGCGGCCGCCTTCAGCGGTATGGCCCCTATCACCGCCACCCCGCCCCCTCCCCAACCCTTGAACGCGGCCATGGCCGCCGTCGCCGCCCCGGGCGCCGGCGCGGGCGGCGAGCAGTACGCGGACGGCGAGGGCGACCCCTGCCCCCGGTGCGGGCGGGTGTACCGGGTCGGCGAGTTTTGGATCGCCTGCGACGCGTGCGACACCTGGTACGACGGGGACTGCGTGGGCATGACGGCCGCGAAAGCCCAGCGCATGGGGACGTGGAAGTGTCCGGGGTGCCAGTGATTTTGGAGAGGGGGGATAAAAAAAGCGAGAGGGGGATGACTTAATTTTTTGTTGAGGGCGTGATTGCAGGAGGGAGCGGGGTGATGAAAAACTCAAAATCAAGAGCCGCGCGCGTGACCTTACTCCCCACCACGGGCTCTGTGTGCGTTGCGCGCGCGGCGTGTGTAACATGTATGTGTATGTGCGTGCGCCCTGATAAAAAAATACAAGCAAGCGGTTCACACACACAAAAAATGCTCTCTCCCCCCTCACCTCACCCCGACTGCCCGGTCCGCCTGGGGTAGCAAGTCCGCCGCCTCCACCCGGCCGAAGGGCCCGCCCACGCCCGGACCGACCGGCCCGTTCACAACCTGCAGCACCGTGACGGCCTGGTCGTCCAGGGGCAGGCCCGGCAGCAGCTTGGGCGTGAGCAACAGCACCTGAGGCGACCCCGCGCCCGCCGCCTCCCTGGCGAGAAGCTCAAAGACGGCCCGCTCGTTGACGGGGTCCATGCCCTGGTTGATTTCGTCCACCACCCGGAAGGGCGAGGCCGAGACGGCCTGCAGGGCGACCAGGTAGAGGATGGTGGCGACCGACCGCTCCCCGCCCGACTGGCGGGCGCCGTCCAGGCGGGCGAGTGGCTCGCCCGGGCGGAAGCGGACAGCGACGTCCGCGCGCGCGGCGGCCGGGTCGCCGCCCGGGTCGTCATCGCCCAGGCTGACGCTCCCATCGCAGCCCAGCGCCCGCATGGCCTGGCCGAACCGGGCGCCCACGGTGGCGATGAGGGCGC
>Ga0315276_10004827_pt1 | contig 12399 bp, 11 predicted proteins | sample YL17G05_0_MG_FD_204542 | JGI IMG/M metagenome (GOLD analysis project Ga0315276, IMG submission 204542) | Sediment microbial communities from Yellowstone Lake, YNP, Wyoming, USA - YL17G05_0 | ecosystem: Environmental > Aquatic > Freshwater > Lake > Sediment | place: USA: Wyoming | collected... | reverse complement strand
CTGACCAGCTTGGCGGGATCGGCCACGAGGTACGCCTGGTCGCGCTGCGCGACCTCGATCTCAAGGGGTGCTCCGGCTGCTTCGGGTGCTGGGTCAAGACACCGGGAGAGTGCGCAAAGCGCGACGACAGCGCGACGGTCTGCAGCTCTATGCTCGCCTCGGACCTGGTGGTGCTCGCATCGCCGATGGTGATGGGGTTCACGACGGCGCTGCTCAAGCGCGTCGCCGATCAGATGATCCCGCTCGTCCACCCCTACATCGTGATCGATGACGGCGAGATGCACCATCGTGCACGGTACGATCGCTACCCCTTGATGGGGCTCGTGCTCGGAGCCGGCCCCGATACCGACGCCGAGGACCTGGAGATCACCGAGACCATGTGGTCACGCACGGCCCGGAACCTGAAGTCCACTCTCGTATTCACCGCGGTCACCGACCGCTCCGCCGAGGAGGTCGCACATGCGCTCGCTGCTGCTGCTTAACGGTTCACCGAGAGGGCCACGTTCGAACTCGATGAAGATGCTCACCCGCCTGGGCGAAGGATGGCAGACCGCGGGCGGAGACGAGCCGGAGGTGCTGCACCTGGCGCGGCGGGCCGATGCGAAACGTGCCGTCGAGGCGTTCGGCGAGTCCAATACCGTGGTGCTCGGCATGCCCCTCTACACCGACTCGATGCCCGCGCTGGTCAAGACCTACATCGAGGCGCTCGCTCCATACGTAGGGTGCCGCGACAATCCGCGTCTCGGATTCCTGGTGCAGTCCGGATTCACCGAGGCGCTGCATTCGCGACCCCTCGAACGCTACCTGAAGAAGCTCGCGGCCCGGCTGGGGTGCGAGTACGCGGGAACGATCGTGCGCGGGGGCGGCGAGGCGCTGCAGGCGATGCCCGAGCAGGCGAACCGGAAGCTGTGGGGACAACTCCAATCTCTCGGCGGATCGCTCGCGGGCGACGGCCGATTCGATGCCACCCTCCTCGAGCGCGTCGCGAGGGTCGAGCGCTTCTCGCCGGCGAGGGCCATGCTCACGTCACTCGCGTTGCGGGTACCGGTAACGCAATTCTATTGGAACGGACAACTCAAGAAGAACGGGGCCTGGGAGAAGCGGTTCGCGGCACCGTACGCGTCACCCTCAGGCTCACCTGGAGGAGAACACCATGTCTGACGAGCTGCACGTCATCTTCGGAACCGGCCCCGCTGGGTGCTGGACCGCGCGGGCACTCAGAGAGCAGGGGTATGCGGTGCGCGCGGTGAACCGCTCCGGGAAGCGCCCCGATCTCCTGCCCGCCGATGTGGAGATGGCACAGGCCGACGCCTCCGATCCGGCGCAGGCCACCACGGCGGCGGCGGGGGCGAAGGTGGTCTATCAGGCACTCAATCCGCCCTACCACCTGTGGCACGAGCAGTTCCCCGGCCTCCAGGCCGCAGCGCTTGCTGCCGCCCAGACCGTGGGGGCACGCTACGTGTCGCTCGAGAACCTGTACATGTACGACTCCTCGAAGACGATGACCGAGGACTCACGCATGGCCCCGGTCTCGGAGAAGGGGGCGCTGCGGCAGCGGATGGCCGAGGAGGTCATGGCGGCACACGAGCGTGGCGACCTGCAGGCGGCTGCGCTGCGCTCCAGCGACTACTACGGGCCAGGGGTGGTGGCCTCCGCGCTCGGCGAGGTGGTCTTCGGCAGGCTCGTCGCCGGCAAGAAGGCCCAGATCGGCGGTTCGGCGAAGATGCCGCACTCCTTCGCCTTCATCGAGGACGTGGGCCGCGCGGCGGCGGCGCTCGGCACGCGCGCCGAGACGCTCGGTCAGGTCTGGATCGCCCCGCACGCTCCCGCGAAGTCCCAAGGCGAGATGATCGAGGAGGCGTGTCGCGTTCTGGGCACGGCCCCCGGGACCAGCGTGGCCTCCCCCATGATGATGCGCCTCCTCGGACTGTTCGTGCCCGCGCTTCGCGAGAGCGTCGAGATGATGTACGAGTTCACGGCGCCCTTCGTGGTCGACTCCTCGCGCATCGAGCGCGAGTTCGGCCTCTCGGCGACGCCCATCCAGACCGGCATGGAGCGCACGGTCGCCTGGTATCGGGAGAGGCCGCCGAAAGGCTGAAGCCGCGCACGCGCTACCCGCGTTCCCAGCGCAGGCCGTCACTCAATCAGCCGCGTCTGGTGTCTTCCGCGCCTTCCGCCCATACCCGACGATGTTCGTAAACGGGGCGGTGTCCGGCCACGAGTCGATCAGGAACAGGACCGTGAGGGTCAAGGGCACCGACAGAAGGGCGCCGACCGGCCCGAGGATGAAGGACCACACCAGGACGGAGATCATCATCATGAACGGCTGCAGGTTCAATCCTCCGCCCATGAGGCGGGGCTGTACGATGTTGCTGACCAGTCCGTTGATCACGATGAACACCACGATCACCACGATGGCTTTGTCCACGCCGAACTCGAGCAGCGCAAAGATGGCCGGCCCGATCAGTGAGATGATGAAGCCGATGTTGGGGATGAAGCCGAGGAAAAAGGAGAGGACGCCCCACAGCACCGCGAACTCCACCCCCATCCAGAGCAGGAAGATGGTGTTGAACAAGGCCACCAGGGAGTTGATGATCGCAGTCAGGGTCAGCCACTTCCTCAGCTTGGTGGTAAAAGCCACGAAGTGGTCGTAGGTGGGTGGGGTGACCAGGGCCACCAACCGCGTCCCGAAGCCGGTCACATCGAGGAGCATGAATGCCAAGATGAAGAGCGTGAAGACCAAGCTGCTGATGCTGCCGACAAGCCAGGATACGACGCTCAGGGCTGCCTGAATCAGGGCGTCCGGGTTGGCGACCTTCTGCGTTGTCGATGAGGCCGAATCGCTGCTGAAGCCCAGTGATTGAAGTGCGCTCTGTACATTCTTCTGGAAACCCGCCAGCTGGTCACTGTACTGAGGAATCGCCTGGACCAGGCTGGCGAACGAGACGGCCAGCAGCAGAAGAAGCCCCAGCACGATCGCGAGCACGCATAGGACGACGATGAGGAAGGCCGCCCACCGGGGAAGACCCTTGCGCATGAGCCAGAGTTCCCCGGGGCCGAGGACGATCACCAAGACTAGGGCGAGGATGATGCCGCTCAAGACATCCTGCATGCCCCTCATGCCGGCCAGCACGACGACGGCCGATGCGAGCGTCAGTAGGAAGACGAGGAGCCCCGGCAAGACTCGTGATTGTCCCTCCACCATCTCGGTCCCCCTCCTACTGCTTAGCGGTGTTCGCGTTCCGTCGAGTCTATCGCAGCCGGCGCTTCCGGAGAAGCGTATCTTCTGTCCGTGCCTTGATCATACGAGCGGCGCGGCCCTTTCGGGCCGCGCCGCTTAGAAACTCCGCTCCGTGTGCGGATCCGTGCCGAGAACGATTTCCTTACACGTCCGCTCCGTGCAGCGCGTCTTGGATCTCCTTCTCAGCCTCGGCGGAGAGAGAGGTCTTGATGACAGTGCCGCCGAACTGTGAGAGGCCGGCGAGGGCCTTGTCGGTGGTCATCTGCTCGAGGATCATGAACAGGGCCGAGGTGCCGGGCTTGATCTGCTCGCGGACCTGATCCTGGAACTGCTTGTCGATGCTCGACTTGCCGATCTTGCCGAAGAGCGCCCCCAGGCCGGCGCCGATGGCCATGCCCAGGAAAGGCACGAAGAACAGTATCCCGAAGAAGAACCCCCAGAACATGCCCCAGGTGGCCCCGCCTCCGACGATGTGCTGGTTGGTGATGGTCTTGAACTTGCCTTCTTCGTCCCGGATGATAGCCGCGATGGCGTCGGGCTGGATGACCAGGTCCTTGGCCAACAAGGTGGCCTCGTCCATGGCCGCGAGGGCCGTCGTGGTGTCGTCGTAGCCGATTGCGATCAGGTCTGCCATGTTTCTTTAGCCTCCAGTTTGACTCCCGTGAACGGAGAGAGAATCCCCGCTTACTCGGGGGTGTAAACCATCGTGTGTGTGCTCAACTCGCTTCCGTCGTCGAAGCCGGGAGCGTCGTCGCCGCGGGCCCTTTGGAGACGGCGATGCTCACTGTGGCTCCGGGGGCGGTCTGGAGGCCTTTCGACGGTGCTTGGCCCAACACCTGGCCGGACGGAGCCGTGTCGCTGTAGGCTTCCAACACCTCGACCACGAGTCCGGCGGCCTCCAGGGTCTTCGTGGCCTCGTCCTTGGTCATGCCGCCCACGTCCGGGATGGTCACGGCGTTCGCCGGCGCTGGTCCGTCGGAGAGGGTGATCTCGATCGTCGCGCCTTTGTCCGCGTAGACGCCACCGGGAGGGGTCTGCGCCAGCACCGTGCCCGTGGCCACCGTCGCGCTGTAGGCGCGATCGCTGCCTACGGCGAAACCGGCGTCCTTCAGGAGCGTGGTTGCGTCCGCCTCGCTCTTGCCCACCGCATCCGGCACCTTCGCCACCGACAGCGGGCCTTTGGAGACGCCCAGAGTGACGGCTGCCCCGGTACTCAGAGCGACGCCTCCTGCTGGGGCCTGGCTCGCTACCTGTCCGGAGGGTGTGTCGCTGAACACCTCAGTCGCCGTGGTCGTGAACCCAGCGTCCTTGAGGGCTTTCTCGGCGTCGTCCTTCGTCTTGCCCACCACATCGGGCACGTTCGTCACCGGCTGTCCGAGGGACAGCTTGAGGTCGACGCCCGCTCCGAGCGCGGCGATCTCGTTGGGCAGGGGTGACTGAGCGATCACCTGGCCCACCGGGATCTTCGCGTCGGCGACCTGCTCGATCTTGCCCACACGCAGCCCCGCGGCCTGGATCTCGGTGATGGCCTCGCCCTGCGTCTTGCCGACCACCTCGGGCACCGCTACGCCGGCGTCACCCGCGAGGACGATGTCCACAGCGGCGCCCTCTTGCACGGAGGTGGTGGCGGCCGGCGTCTGGTTCAGCACCCTCCCCTTCTCGACGGTGGTCTGGACACCGTTCTGGGAGACCACCCACACCAGTTCGAGCCCGCCCTTGCTCAGGGCGTCGCGGGCTTCTTGCTCGGTCATGCCGAAGAGATTGGGAACCGCCACCTCCTTCTTCGACGAGCAGCCGGCGAGCAGCAGCACGGCAATCGCCAGGACCGCGCCCAGCCCGAGCACCCGTCTTATCGCGGATCGGCGGACGTTCCTTTCGGGGGCTGATGTGCCATTCATGCTGTCTCTCCTTGTTGAGTGCGCTTCCACGCCAAGGTCGGCCTCAGCCCGCAGCGCGGGAAGCGGAGATCAGGTCAGGCGGTGCGACCCGGGATCCGGTCGCGATTGCCGTAGCCGGAGCCCGACCATGTGGCGATGTCGAACACAACGGCGAGCGCGATCCACACATAGTCGAACCCGTTGACGCCATTGGTCGCGACGGCTACCCACATGAGGGTGGTCCAGGGGGCGATGAGAAAGCCGAAGACAGGCCAGAGCCACGACGAGAAGGCAAGATCCCAGCGCACCGGCTGGAAGATCCACCAGAAGATGATCCCGGCCCGGGGGCCTAGGAGGACGAAGACCGACGTAAGACAGCACATAGTTAGAACCTCCGAGTGTGGTGGACGGCGGTGCCGCGGGACGCCTACGCATTAGGGCGGCATGTCAGGCCTCCCGGTGGGACGACGGCGTGGCTATGCCCCGGCGCACGTGAACCTCCGCGACGGATCCGAGCTCGGGGCTGCCCGGCAGGAACGACTCGGCCTTGCGTCCGTACCAGGCCGCCACGGGGCCCGCGGACACGCCGTGCAGGATCACACTGAGAAAGATGGTCCAGCCGGCGGTGACGAGCAGCAGGCCTGTGTCGATGCCCGCTTCCTCGAGGCTCCTAAGCGCCATCAACAGGAACACCACGCTCGCGAGCCCGCGCGGCCCGAACCAACCGACGAAGAGCGTCGTCGACCAGTGGACCTCCTTGCCCAGGAGTGCCAACGCCACCGGCACCATGCGGATGACCGTGAGGCTCAGGAGCGCGTAGAAGATGGGTCTCCACTGCAGACCCTCGTGGAGAAGAACCGGACCTACGGCCGCTCCGAACACGAACCAGACCGCCAGGCTGAGCAGCGTGCCCGTCTCCTCGGAGAACCTGGCCGCGGCGTGGGCGGTAGCGCGCGCCAATGCCCCGAACGCGAGTCCCGCGACGAAGGCCGCGATGAAGCCGTTCCCGTGGATGAGTACCGCGCCTACGTAGGCAAGGAGCGCGAGACCAAGGGCCGCGAACTCCCGCGAGGCGACCGACGACCAGTCCGACCTCTTAGATCTGCGCAGGAGGAGGCCGCCCGCCACCCCTATCACGATGCCGGCCGCCGCCCCCAGGCCGATCTCGCGGACGGCTTCCGCGACGGGGCCCGTGGTGTGCTCGGTGTCGGCGATCGCTACGGCGATGAAGAGCGTGATGAGTGGCGCCACGATCCCGTCGTTCAGGCCGCTCTCAACGTTCAGCTCACGGCGCACCCGGTTCGGGACCCGGGGATTCTTGAACATGGCGAGACCGAGGGACAGGTCGGTGGGAGCCAGGATCGCGGCGGTGAGAGCCCAGAGGCCTACCGCCATGGTGGGTAACAGCAGCCAGGCGGTCACACCTCCGAGAAGCACGGTGAGCGGAAGACCTATGAGTAGGAGGCGCATCGGAGTGCCCGCGTCTCGTCGAAGCGCGGCCAGGTCCACGGTGGAGGCGTCGGAGAAGAGGAGCAGCGTGAGCGTGACCACGGCCGTCACGCGGACGATCTCAGAGAGGACACCGATGTCGACTACAGCCAGGGCCTCCGGGCTGAGTAACAGACCGAGCAGCAGGAAGACGATGGGCCCCGTCACCCATAGGTGCTCAAGCCGGGCGGCCACGAGCGAGTACACCACGATAAGCCCGACGAACATGAGGAAGCCGGTGGTCACCATGGGCGGCGGCATTCGCCCTGCCCGGTCGCCGCACGTATGGGGGCATGCCCAGTCACATCCATCTGGCGCGCGGCCGGCTCCCCGATGATCAGTCCGCTCCGGGAGCGCTGCGTCTCATCCAACGCCACACGAGGCGAAGCACGATCAGGAACGTGATGATCAGAGAGACGGCGAAGCCCAGGGGCGCGATCGTGCCCATGAGATCCCAGATGAAACCGTGCATCTCGAGGGCGGCTATACCGTAGCTCGCGATCGCCGAGCCAATGAGCATGCCCACAAGCATGATGGCGACGACCACCTCGCGCCCGAGCAGGCTCAGCTTGTCCACTTCCTTCGCGAGTTCCGAGGTGTCGATAGTCACCTCGAACCGGCCCTTCTGGTACTGGTCGAGCCATTTCACCGACGCCAGCGAAAGGTCGGGAAGGCGCTTGATCAACTCACTTGCTCCCGCCATCGCCTGCTTCTTGGCCTCGGTGAGTATCTTCTCGGGTGTCACGACGTGTACGGCGAGTTCCTCGAGCATCGGCACACCCTCGGAGGTGAGGTCCTTCCCCGTGGAGAGCGCACTCGCCACACTCTCGGTCTGCACGAGGGCCTTGACGGCCAAGGTGAGGTTCGGATCGAGCCGGAGGCCGTGCGCCCGAAGAATGTCGAAGCCCTCGTTGGCTATCTCGCCGAAGGAAGCGGGCGCGCCGCCGACCATGTAGCGTCCCACCCGGCGCTTGAAGTCGCGATAGTAGGCCTTGTCATCCACATGATCCAGGAAGGGGGTACTCATGCCCCGAAGGACCCGGGCGATCCCGTCTACGCTCCCTTGTTGGGCGGCCACGATCAGTTGGATCAGGTGCAGGCGTTGTTGCACCTCGAGCTCCCCTACCATACCGAGGTCGATGAAGGTGAGGATGCCGGTGTCCAGGTTCACCAGGAGGTTGCCTGGGTGGGGATCGGCGTGGAAGAAGCCGTCGATGGGGAGCTGCTTGATCAAGGCGCGCAGGGCGTTTCGCGCGAGTTCCTCTCGGTCGAGTCCGGCCTGCTCGATGGCCTCGACATCGCTGACCTTCACTCCGTGGATGAACTCCTGCGTCAAAACCTTGGAGGTGGAGAGGTTGCCGAAGATGGCGGCGACGTGGACGCCGGGGAGCATCTCCAGGTTCTTCGCCAGACGGATGCCGTTGTAGGCCTCACCCCGGTAGTCGAGTTCATCAAGGACACCGGTGCCGAACTGTTCCAGCATACCCACGAGGTCGATGGAGCGGACGAGGTCCGATCGGCGCGAGATCACGCGGGCCGCGTTCTGCATGATGCCGATGTCGGCGCGCATCTCGTGATTGATGTTCGGGCGCTGCACCTTGACGGCCACCTCGGTGCCGTCGTGCAGTGTGGCACGGTGTACCTGCGCCGTAGACGCGGCGGCGAAGGGCTCGGGGTCGAAGGTGGCGAAGAGCTCCTCGGGCGGGGCCCCGAGCTCCTCTATGATGCGCACCCGCACCAGCTCGCTCGCGAACGGGGGCACGTCGCTCTGCAGCTTCTCGAGTTCGGTCGCCCACTCGACCGGGATGACCGACGCCTGGCTCGAGACGATCTGCCCGACCTTGACGTAAGTGGGCCCCAGCTCCTCTATCATGAGCCGCATCTTCACGGGAGTGCTGGGAGCTTCGTAGTCGGCGGGCAGACCCCAGACCCAGACCTGCAGACGGTGGCGGATGTCGCCCAGGATGCCCCAGCGGCTGAACGCGAAATCCCAACCGTAGCGCAGGAAGACGTTGTAGACCTGCTGCAGGCGCAGGTTCTCGCGCACTTTGTCCACGCCGGTGCGCCTCACGACCCACCTCCCTGGTGCGAGCCCTCGCCGGGGGTCGCCGGCGGCGGCGGCGGAGACTCCTCGGGAGCGGGTCGGCCGCCAAGGGCCTTCTCACTCACCTGCACGAGGCGGGACTCCAGCCCGGGGGCGCCTGCCGCCCCCCTCTTCCCCCGCAGACCGGGTACGTCCCCGTCGGTGATCGGCGGTACCAGGCCGAGCAGGTTCTCGAGCATGCTGCCAACCAGCCCGAACACCGCTCCCCCGATGAACGCCATCAGTAGACTGGTCACGTGGAACCGATGGGTAAAGATCACAGACAGGATAAAGAGCATCAGTGAGTTGATCACAACGACGACGAACCCATACGAGACGAAGAGGAACGGGAGCATCAGGAACTGCACCACGGGCTTCACGAAGGCGTTCAGCAGGCCGAAGGCCGCCGAGATCACCAGCCACGTGAGAATGCGGTAGTTGCCCATGAAGTAGATCTGGGGAACCACGATCGCTGTGACGGCGAGGGCCACCGCGTTCACGACGAAGCGAAGGAGGAGCGCCCTCCAGTTGAAGTGCTTGGGAAGAGGTAGGTGGCGTTTCACGAATGCTACTCGCTCATGGTTACGGCGATGGCGTCGTCGGCGGTGCGGAACTCGAGGATCTTACCGTGGAGCGAGTACGTCTTGGCCGACGCGAGTGCGGCGAGGTACTGGGTCTCCTGGTCCATCAGTTCCTGGGGCCCGGCCATCTGCGTGGAGATGATGGGGCCGATCGTTATCGTCCCCTCGGGCGTGGTCGTGTAGTCGGCCGAGTAGGTGTTGACGCCGCCGTTTCCGGCGAGCCTTCCGTCGTCACCGAAGCGTGCCGTCAGGGTGGCGCCTTCCAGGACCCCGGTGACCGCCTGCGTGCCGGTGTTGTAACCCGTCACGACCCAGTCGCGGCCGGTGATCGTGGCCGTGCTCTTGGCGAACTCGAGCAGGGTCTTGCCGTCGGAGTCATAGATGGTCAGCTTGGTGTCGTCGCCGAAGTATGAGGCTGCCTTCTGCATGTTCGCGAAGAAGGCGGTCTCGACCGCCATGAGCTCGGGTGGGCCGGCCATCATGGTAGAGGCGAGCGGGCCGATCTTGAGCCCGCCCTTGTCGGTGGCGTCGTAGGGGCCGGTGTACGAGTTGACCACCCGGCCGCTCACCTTGCCGGCCGCGAACGTGGCGTCGGCGTATGCATCGGCCGGCGGAGTCTTCATGGCGCCGTCGACGGAGTAGGAGGTCAACACCCAGGTCACTCCTTCGAGGGTTCCACCCTTGGGGGTGCTCGAGCCACAGCCAACGAGCGCGACGGTCGCGAGCGCCAGCGCGCAGGCGAAGGACGACACACCTATTATCCGCACATACCGTTTCACCGCGATCTCCTTGTCTCTTCAGGGGTCGGTTTCACGCGTCCTACCCAGCTACCTGGGAATCCTACCCTACACTGATGTCACTGGGCGATTGCTTGTGGCGCGGGGACGCCCACCACCAGCAACACCGTTGTGCCCGGATCCACCTCTGTCCCGGCGACAGGATCCTGTTCGACGACAAGGAGGAGTTGGTCACTTGTCACGAACTCGAACGTGGGCTTCAGTTTGGCGTCGCTGAGGGCCCTCAGCGCCGCGGGCACATCGAGGCCCACGAGATCTGGGACCACCGATGTAGCCGTCTCGGACGAGCCCTTGGAGACTTCGAGTACCACAGTGCTGCCGGAGGCCGCCTGATCCCCGGCGACGGGTGCCTGGGACGCCACCAGTCCGGGCTCCACATCGGCGCTGGCCACCCGCGAGACCTTCACGGCGAACCCACCGGCTTCGAGCGCCCCCGTGGCGTCTGCCTCAGTCAGCCCCACGACATTCGGCACCGTGCCGGTCTGCGTGCCCTCGGACACCACGAGTGCGACCTTGGAGCCGGCGGGCAGCGATGTGCCCTGCGCGGGGTCTTGGCTCTTTACGAACCCGGCGGCCACATCGGGGTCGGAGACGTATTGGACATCCCCCACGGCGAGGCCGACTCGCGCCAGTTCGATCGCCGCGTCGGACTCGGTCAGACCTGTCACCTTGGGCACCTTCACCTGGGGCGACGCACCGACCTCCAGAGTGACCGCGCTTCCTCCATCGACATCGGACCCCGCGTCGGGGGACTGCTTGCTCACCACACCCGGTGCGACGCTGGTGGATTCCTTCTCGGTCACCTCGCCTACCTTCAGCCCCGCAGCCTCGAGTGTCGCTTTCGCGTCAGCCTGGGTCTGCCCGACCACGTTCGGGATCTTGACCAGTGCTGCCACGGCGACGACCAGATCGACCGCGGTGCCTTGGTCGGTCTGCTCGGCGGCGGCGGGCGACTGTTCCAAGACCACACCTGGCTCGGCATCGGCCGTCTGCTTCTGGGTCACCTTCCCCACGGTCAGACCGGCGTCCTCGAGAGCCTTCGTGGCTGCAGCCTGGTCGAACCCGACTACATCCGGCACCTCGACTGCGGCCACCGCGGCGATCACAAGGTCCACCGCGCCGCCTTGGCCGGTCTCAGCTTCCGCCGCCGGGTCCTGCGAGACCACCAAGCCCGGTTCCAGCTGGGCTTCAGGATCCTGGGTCACCTTGCCCACTTTGAGGCCGGCTTCCTCCAGAGTCGCGGTCGCTTCGGCCTGCGGCATGCCGACCACGTTAGGCACAACCACGCTCGTACCTTGAGTCGCGAGCAAGGCGACGATGGCGGCGATCACCACAACGGCCAGCGCCACGAGCACCCAGATCCACCACTTCCCGCGCGTCGGTGGGGCTGCGCTTTCGGCCGATCCCAGAGCCGAGGCGGTGTCGCTTGATACCAGAGCCGAGGCCGTCTTGCCCGATCCCAGAGCCGAGACCATCTCAGCGGCGGTAGAGTACCGAGAGGCGGGCAGCTTCTCGAGCGCGCCCAACGTCACCCCGTCGATCGCCGGAGAGACCGCGGGGTTGAGAGAGCTTGGAGGTACGGGCATCTGCGAGCGGTGCGCTTGAGCCACCGCCATGGCGTCCGGCCCATCGAAGGGAGGGCGGCCCGTCTCCAACTCGTAGAGCACTGCACCGAGGCTGTAGATGTCGCTGGCCCTGGTCGGCTGTGCGCCGTCGAGTTCTTCCGGGCTCCTGTATGAGACGCTCGATGCGGGCGCTCCCGCAACGGCGACCCGACCCGCGGCCGGAGGGACTCCGGCATCCACCAGCTTCACCTGCCCCCGCGTGTCGGCCACCAGGTTGCTCGGTCGGATATCGCCGTGGACGATGCCGCGGCTGTGGACCGCGGCGAGACCCTCTGCGGCATCGGCTACGTAGCCGGCGACGGTCGCCGTGGTGGCGCCGGACGGCAGCGGTTTCGTGCCCAGATGGGTTCCCGCCACCCACTCGCGGACGACCGCGTAGCCTCCCGCCACAAGCCCACGGTCGAGCACGCGGGCTACGTTGGGATGCTCCAGGCTGACGAGGGCGCCTAATCGTTCCACGGCGGCCCGCGCCTCGGCGCCGCCGGCTTCGATAACCTTGATGCAGACGCTCCTGCCATCGGGAGCGGTCGCTCGGTACGAGCGCACGTTGCCCTCACCGCGGAATACCAGGTCGATCTGATACTTGGAGAGCAGATCTCCCTCGGCCATGCCGTCCTCCTTGTTGATACGCTAGCGGCTGCACTCCTCTCCCCGGTGACGGAGCCGGATCAGCCGGTGCGGAAGGGCGTCTGTTTCTTGCGATGATA
>Ga0315276_10004826_pt1 | contig 12399 bp, 13 predicted proteins | sample YL17G05_0_MG_FD_204542 | JGI IMG/M metagenome (GOLD analysis project Ga0315276, IMG submission 204542) | Sediment microbial communities from Yellowstone Lake, YNP, Wyoming, USA - YL17G05_0 | ecosystem: Environmental > Aquatic > Freshwater > Lake > Sediment | place: USA: Wyoming | collected... | reverse complement strand
TGACCGTTGAGTGCCGTCGCGAGGATCGATGCTAGATGATTGATCTGCTCGCCCCTGTGAGGAAGCTCGCCAGGGATGTACGAGGGGCGGAGAACGTCTCGGTCCCTCTTGAATATGCTTTGGTTCCTAATGTACGGCTGGAACACGCTCTGTTGCATTGCTTCCCCCCAATCAAGAAACCTTGTGAGTTTCTCCCCGGGCCTATTCGTTGTCGCCGTTTTTTTCCTCGAGCGCCGGGAAGAGATGGATAGAGCATTGCGTACTTAAGCGTTGATTTTATCTAGAGCACCTCAGTATTTTTCATGTCCGCTTCTGTACATTCCAGTTACGTCGATTTCAAAGTGTTTCGTGCATGCTTCATGAGGGATCTCGACCGCGGAGGGGGGCCCCTTATTTTCTATTGGAAGACGCAATTAATACCCCCTGCGAAAACCGCCTGCTCCCGCCGATGTATTCGGAAATACATCTGCCAGAAGGCCTGTTCATCGTCTTCATTCTCTTCCCAAGCCCTCCGTCAACGATATGAATCAGAAGAGAGATGATTGCTCAGGTAAGCAATTGCTGAGCAACGCGAAGAGATGTTGTTTGGTCTCGATCAAGGAGGATACGAAAGAGACCGAGGAACTGTGCAGGACGCTGGATATCGGAGTCGTTGAGAGGGTGATTCAGAATCGAAACAGCGCCCACCCCCATACTTTCATCGGAAGCGGAAAGCTAGATGAATTGAAGGAAATGATGGAGAAGGTGGATATCTTCGTCTTCGACGGAGAATTGAAACCGTCCCAGCATTTTCGATTGGAGACGACGTTGAAGAGGATTTGTGCGGACAGGATCGCACTCGTGTTGGAAATTTTTGAGAGGCACGCGAAATCGAATGAAGCGAAATCGCAAGTCGCGTTAGCAAGGATTCGGCACGAGCTCCCGTTCATTCGGGAATGGGTGAGCAAGGGAACGTCCGGCGATAGACCGGGGTTCCTATCTGGAGGAGAATACACTATAGATGCTTATTACGAAAATGCAAGAAAACAGATGAAACGGATAGAGACCGAGTTGACTAAGATCTCAGCGGGAAGGGAGCTGAGGAGGAGCAGGAGGAGGGATCAGGGATTCTATCTCGTCTCGATCTGCGGCTACACGAACGGTGGCAAGTCGACTCTCTTGACGACCCTCTCAGGCGCTGCGACGACCGTGGACGATAAGATGTTCTCGACACTGTCGACCACCACGAGGCTGCTTTCCGGCTCCGGGAAGAAGGTCCTGGTCACCGACACGGTCGGTTTCATCCGCAATCTACCTCCTGATCTGTTCGATGCTTTCGACGCGACTATGGAGGAGATATACGAATCCGACTGCGCGGTCTTAGTCCTGGATTTTTCAGACCCTGTAGATTCGATTATCGAGAAGCTTCAGACGTCCTTGAAAATCTTGATCCCGCACGTGGAGAGATCGAACATCATCATTGCGTTAAACAAAATAGATAGGCTTTCGGTAGAAGAACTGCAGAATAAAATAAATTCAATTGAGAGTTCGATCTTCGGTTATACCTTTTATCTAATATCTGCTCAGGATAGGATAGGGATAGAGAACCTCATCAAAGGGATTCTAAATAAAATCGGAGTCACGCTACAAGTGGGGTTGACCCTCCCGCTCGATGAGAGGGGGCGGAAGATCTATCAATGGGCCGCAGAGCATTTTGTCATCGTCAATGCGGATTGGAACAATAAGATCGACCTGACCCTCCAAGTGAATGAGGACGAGGTCGAAATAATCGCACGCAGGGTGGAAAAATTGGTAGACGCCCGACTCCGGAGACCAGATAAAGGTTCCATCTGAAATGGAGGGGTGGGGGCGCCTATGAAATTCTCAGCTCTGTCTTCTTTCTGGCAACCAATATCTTGTACTTCCTAGGAAGTCTCCAAGCGATGTATTCGATGTCATCTTGGTTCTTTATGAATTTCGCTTTGCTTTCCGTGTTGATCATATCCTTGAGTTTTCTGATTTTGAGGACGAAATCAACTGCCCACCAAAGCGAGAAGATGAACCCGAGAGGGCCGACGAGCGCCAGCCAGTAGACCCAATACCCGAACGGGGTGACCAAATCCTGGAAGGTGCCCCAGAATCCCGTAGGATTGTTGTTGGTCACGGCGCCAAGAATCCCGATAAGGCTCGCGAGACCGAAGAGGATCAGGAGAGTGACACCTATCTCCATCCGATATTCAGTCAGGACGTTGTTGCTCATCTCGCTCCGCCTCCGTTCTCAGTCCGTACTGCCGTAGAAATGCGCGACCTGAATATCATCTTTGTGGGTGGCTTTTCGAAGCCTGCATGCATCGAAAACCTTTGTCCGCTCCGCCCTGCCTCCCTGTCGCATGATCCGACAAGACTCTCTGAGGGCCCTGTCCATAGTTTGCCTGCTCTCCTGGGCGTGCCTTACCGGCATTCTGGTGGATGAGGGATCTCCTGCATGGAGCGGTGGTACGATCATCATGGTGGGGTACGTCAAGGAAGTGTTCACAGAGCCCGCCCCCTCCTCGATTTCCTTGACTTCTATTTTCGACTCGCAAGAATGGTCCTTCACGATCCCCGCTGGTATGGTCATTCCCGCCGTAGGGAGGATGATCGTCATATCCTGCCACGCCACGGATTCAGGCTTGGTGCTCGACGACCTGCACATCCTCTGAGCTCCAGAACATTTTTTATCCGGTCGCCCATCATTCATCCGTGCCTCCGACATACCTTTCGGTCGATGACACCGATTCTCTCGATGGGATGTGCACCACCTATCTGGCTACCCTGCTAGTCGAAGACCTGTCGGATTACGACCTGATCGGCTTCCCGAGGCTGGTCCGGCTCAATCCCAATGTGCCCTGGAAGACCCGTGGCAACGCAGCCGTCTCCCTGGCTTTCGGGTCCGGGAAGGGCAGAAGATATCGCGTCGGGGAGATTGCCGGCGAAGCCATATATGCATTCGAGCGCGGCAGCCCCGCTCAAGAGGACGATATATACGAGAGGGCGGAAGCAATCGTGTCCAAGAACGCGCATTTCGCCTGCGAAAATACCAACCCCGGCTTTGTCATTTCAAAGAAGCAGCCTGCTCCCGTGCTCTACTGGAGGACCGTCAGAGAGATCGTTCCGATCGCCTTTGCCGAGGAGGAGATTGCGGCGGTCGGCGGGATTGCCAGGAAGTTCAAGAACGGGCGCGGGATCATCGGGGCGTCGGCGGCTATGGCATGGCGCCCGCGCGACATGACCTTCGAGGTCCTTAGTTACAGGATGCCTGGGAATGTCGGAAAACGAAGGAAGGTTGATCGCGACTCGGTCGAGAAGATGGACAGGGCCTTCCCGTCGACCTTCCACAACATCGATCCCCGTACTGGGCACGTTGCAATCGCTCCCGGTTCTCCCTGTCCGATACTCTTCGGGATCCGGGGGGACGACCCGATGGATCTCATGAAAGCGAGGTCCCGCATCGTATCCGAACCCGCCGATAGATGGCTTCTGTTCCTCACGAACCAGGCAACCGACGACCACCTCCGAAGGATGAAGGTATCCGAGGTCAAGCCGAGGCTGGGCGCGATTCTGCACGGGGAGGTCTCCCAGAGAGCGACGAGCATCATCGGAGGGCATGTGTTCTTCAAAATGACCGACTCATCGGGCGAGATCACATGCGCGGTCTACGAGCCATCTGGAGCGATGAGGAACACCGCGAGAGAGCTGCGCGAGGGGGACAGGGTCGAGATATTCGGGTCTGCCCGGGAAGAGCCGTTCGAAATCAACGTCGAGAAGCTCCATGTCGCCAAGCTGGACAGCACCGGTCTCAAGGTCGAAAACCCAAAATGCCCTGAGTGTGGCAAGCACATGAAATCGACCGGCAGGGAGATCGGCTACCGCTGCCGGAATTGCGGGACACGCGCACCGTTCAGCGCCGCGCGAAGGGTCAAGCGAGTCAGTCCCGCGCTCGGTTGGTACGAGCCCCCGGTCGCCTCGCGGCGCCATCTATACAAGCCATTGAAGCGCTTCGGCATTGAGCGAAGAAGCCTTCGGGAACTTTTAAATAGATACCTCTCTGATGAAGCCAGCAGCTCTCAAAGATGAGATTTGACTGCTATCGAGGTGCTTGAATGGTCAATGTCGTTGTCGTCGATGCTATACGAACTCCGATTGGAAAATTCGGCGGCTCGCTGCAGAGCTTCTCCGCCCCCGAGCTCGGGGCTATCGTCATTAGGGAACTCATTTCGAGGAACAAGCTCCCGGCAGAGCAAGTGGATGAATGCATCATGGGGAACGTGATCGCCGCAGGACTGGGCCAGAACCCCGCACGCCAAGCTGCGATCGGCGGGGGGCTCCCGAACACCGTTCCCGCGACGACGATCAACAAAGTGTGCGGCTCCGGCCTGAAAGCCGTCATGCTGGCCAGCGATGCGATTCTCGCGGGGCACGCGAAGATGGCGGTCGCCGGCGGCATGGAGAGCATGACCAACGCTCCGTACCTTCTCGACCGCGCGCGCTACGGTTACAAGCTGTTCGACGGAAAACTCATCGACGCAATGGTGCGGGACGGACTTTGGGACAAGTTCAATGACTATCACATGGGGATCACCGGCGAGATCTGCGCTGAGCGGCATCATGTCACCCGGATGGACGCGGACAAATTCTCCGCGCGGTCGCACCGCCTCGCCATTGAGGCCACAAGCAGCGGGCGGTTCGCGAAGGAGATCGTCCCGGTCAAGATCGAACAGAAGGGGCAGGTCACTATGGTCGATAAGGACGAAGGGCCGCGAGTCGACAGCACCGCTGAGAAGCTTGCCAAGCTCAAACCGGTCTTCAAAGACACCGGAATAGTCACCGCTGGAAACGCATCCTCAATCAACGACGGGGCAGCCGCCGTTCTGGTGACGGATGAGGACGGAGCGTCATGCTACCAGCACAGCATTGCCGCGAAAATCATTGACTACATCACCGTTGGCACAAAGCCAGAATGGTTGATGGAAGTACCTATCGAAGCGATCCGGAAGCTGATGGACCGCAACAAGCTGAAGGTCGGCGATGTGGACCTTTTCGAGCACAACGAGGCGTTTGCGATCGCGTCCGTCGCGGTCCAGAAGAACCTCAACATCCCCGAAGAGAAATTCAACATCCACGGTGGTGCAGTCGCACTGGGTCACCCCATTGGGGCCAGCGGCGCCCGCGTGTTGACGACGTTGCTTTACTCCATGGATGAGAAAAAGGCATCGAGGGGGATCGCCGCCCTCTGTCTTGGCGGAGGAGAGGCAGTCGCGATGCTCGTCGAGCGCAGGTGACTATCTCTCTTCCTCGAAAATCCTATCGATGATCCAATCGGCGTTGAACTCCAGGATGTCCTGGTATTCCTGGCCGTTGGAAATGAAGATGATCGGCTTCCCGATCTCGGACGAGATCGAAATCGCAGCCCCGCCCTTCGCGTCCGCGTCGATCTTCGTGAGGATGACAGCGTCCACGCCCACCGCCGCATCGAACTGACGCGCCTGTTCGATCGCGTCGCTGCCGGTGAGCGAGTCCCCGACGAAGACGACGAGGTCCGGCTGTGCGACCTTCTTGATCTTCTTCATCTCGTCCATGAGGTTGCGGTTGGTCTGCATTCTGCCTGCGGTGTCTATGAGAACGACGTCCCTCTTCCTGGCCTTCGCATGATCGATGGCGTCGTATGCGACCGCGGCGGGGTCTCCCCCGGCCTGGTGCTTGATCAGCTTCGTGCCGAGCCTCTCCGCGTGTATCGTTATCTGTTCGATCGCGCCGGCCCTGAAAGTATCTCCGGCTGCAAGGACGGTCGAGTAGCCCCGGTCGGACAGGAGCTTCGTCAGCTTCGCGACGATGCTCGTCTTCCCGGTCCCGTTCACGCCGACGAACATCAGCACGACCGGCTTTTCCGAGTCTTTGATGAATTTCCAGAAATCGAAGTCCTGGCGGGACAGGACGTCCCTGAGCGCGTTCCTGAGGGCGGCTTCGACGATGCCTTCCAGCCGATAGCCCCGCTCGTATCGTTTGCCTGCCAGCTGCTCCTTGACCTTCTTCACGATGTCCTCGGCGACCGGCAACGCGACGTCCGCGCTGAGCAGTTCCATCTGGAGATCTTCCAGAAGGCCGTCCAAGGCCCCCTCTCTGATCCTCTTCCCGGAATCGCCGACGACCTCTTCGACGTCCGGCGTTTCCTCCGCCTTCTTCGCGGTCCCTTTGAAAAACTCACGGAGCGATCGGAACATCAGAGGCACGCTCTGGTTACTTACTCTTCCCTGCCGGTCTGGCCGGCTTCTGGAGTTCAACGTATTGTTGCTGGGCGTCCGCAGAGAGCTGTTCTATAGCGTTACCGATCTTCTCACCCTGCACGTCCAGTTCTTTGGTGGCATTGCGCAGCTCTTCGATCCGGGAATCCAGCATTTTGACGATGTCCTGCATCCCCTTCTCCATCATGACGCTCGCACCGGCGTTCGCGATACCAGTCTTGTGGTTGCCCACCTTTGCGTGGAGGAAGACCCCAGCTCCGACGGGCACGAGGATCTCTTCGTTCTCCTCGGCCTTCGCGATCTGCTCGACCGATTCCTTTGCGCGGATGTGCTCCTCGAGCGATGACTGGACCATCTCCTGCTGGCGCGACAGGTTCTCAAGTTGCGCCTTGCTTATGTCGATCGCCGAGAGCGTCTGTTGAAGATGCTGCTCCGACATCTAGTCAACCCCGAGCTGATGTTTTACCGCGCTATCGGTTATCTTATCCTTCGGGACTTCCTGGATGGATTTGATGTCTATGCTCCTCCGCTTCTTCCTATGCCTGCTTCCAAGGTCGCAGAGGATCTTCTCGCGGGCTTTCGTCTCGTCATCCGCGGCGATCTCCTTTGAAAACTTCTGCCAAACTCTCTTTTCGACCTCGATCTTACCGATGATCTTGAACGCCTTCATGTCCTCGCCTTCCCGACCTATGAATCTCCACGCTTTCATAAACATTTTGATGCGTGGGCAGGAGCTATACGTACATGTTCTACTTAACAATGCCCCTAAACCTGTAGGGGTGGCCAGTCGATTCCTGCGATAGGCTATTATCGTTCTCCGGCATAGATTGACGGCAGGATGAAAACCGTCAGCTGCTATTTTCCGGGTCCGCGCTTCCCATCGGTCTCCGTGACGGGCCCTCGATGCGGTCTCGAGTGCCCGCACTGCATGGGACTCCCGCTCTCTACCATGCTCCCGGCTGAGACCCCTGCTGCTCTCATGTCGCTCGCGAACAAGCTCTCAGACGACGATGCGCTCGGCTTCCTTCTGAGCGGTGGGTGCGGGGCCGACGGAGCCGTACCGCTGGGCGGGTTCTCCGACGCGGTCAGATCGATAAAGGATGCCACTAATCTGAAGATAAACGCCCACGTCGGATACCCTCGCCGAGAGGCGGTCGACAGGCTCGTCGATTCCGGAATAGATGCCTTTTCGGTGACATTCCCGATGAGCGACGAGATCGGGAAGCGATATCTCGGCATCGACAACGCATTGTCGCGTTACGAGGAGACCGCCCAAGGTCTCCGGGATCTGGGGGCCAGGGTAGTCCCCCACGCTCTGATCGGTCTGGGCGATCAGGATGAGGATGTCGCCGGATTGAGCGCGCTCGCTTCGTACAACCCGAAATCGGTGGTCGTGATAATCTTCATCCCGCTCAGGGAAACGCCTCTATCGGCCGCCCATGCCGTGCCCGACGCAAGGATCGTCGAAACGCTTGCCTTCGCTCGCTCCGCAATGCAGCACGCGAACCTCGTCCTAGGGTGTATGAGGCCTCGCGGAAAAATCGAGATGGAGGCGCGCCTGATCGAAGAATCGTTGGACGGGATAGTGATGCCCAGCACCTCCGCCCTCAGGGCTGTTTCCGGAAAGGTCGCCTTGGAACGCTGCGAGGGCTGTTGCGCGCTCTACTTGTAGATCGAGCCGTGGGCATATTTCCGGCCTAGCGGGAAGAGATAGGCGATCCAGACCGCGTTCGCTATCAGGAAAACAATTGCCATGAGAGGCGCGAAAGACGTGAGGGTACCGGACAGTTGCATCTCCAGAGAATATGAGGCCGCTGTCTGGTTGCCGATGACGCTGCTCGTCGGGTCGATCAGGAGATAGAACACGGAATAGGTCACGTTCGGCATCAGGACGACCAAATTATGGTCTACGATCGTCCTGGTGTTCAGAGCGCTGCCTTTGAGCGCCGGCCAGTTCCCTTTATGGAGGTCGTAGTTGAACGTCGAGACGATGTACACTTCCGCCACGACATCGCATTGGACGGACACGCTAAACACCCTCGACAAACCCAGCGGGTCGCTCGGGAGGAACTGCTGCGGGGAATCCGGCCTGATCTCCCCTCTGACCGTCAACGTGCCCTCCATCCCGTCGGCAATCGCAGGGACGAGGAATATCGTTGCGATCAGGGCGGAGGCAATGATTATCACCATCGCCTTCCTGATCGAATTGATCGTCATCAGATGCTTCGTCGAGTCGCTCTTTGCGATTCTTATCTGCATTATCCTGAATACGAACCCTTCTATTTCGATGACGAACGCCATTATGATGATGAACCAGAGCAGGGTATCGAGTGGGATGAAGAAGGGGTTGGTTTGGAATTCGCTAGAGAAGAAAATCAACACGCTGCCAAGGACCGCGATGAGTACAAGCTCAAGGACAAAGAGTCGGCGTTTGATGCCCCTGATTCGCCCCCAGTAGGCTTCCCCCTCGAGCATCTCCCTATGTCTCGACATCGGGTAAATTTATAGCATTTCAGAATATATAACTTCCCATACGAATTTTGAGTAGAAGGGTGCAAACGAAAAATCATTGCGGGATTTCCGCCATCTTCTTGCAGACCAGGAACAACGCCGCGAACTCGGGAACCTCGTTCTCGCCCTCAGGGATTCTTATGCGCTCCCCTCTGAGACATATGTCGATTGGCGCCTTCGAGACCACCTTGATCGCCTTGTCGGTGAGGAGCGCCGGGACAGCGTCTCTCAGGGGGTCGAACTCGTCGAGACCGTCCCTCGTCATCGTCGTGACTCTCAGGCCGGTCTTCCCATGGAGCGACGATGGCAGGCGTATCAATCTCTTGATGTCGGATGTGACCGGCTCGTCGGTCTCGCCGACCAATGAGACTTTCAACAGATCTTCGACGAGCCTCAGGAACGCGTTCAGGTATGTCTGCTTGGAGAAGACCTCGAAATTCCTCTCCCCCCTCATCCTGTCGACTCCTCTGCTCGACCCTCTCCTTTCGAAGAGTTCTTGATACATCCCTCTTATCGTCTTCTCGCCGATCGCGCGGGACGATTCATCGTCTTTCAGGTTCGAGTATTTCCGGACCGTCTCGTCTTCCCCCAGGGCCTCAAGGTCTGTCAGGAAACGGTCAATCCCGTCGGTCATCCGCTTCTTCCAGCCACCTGATTTCTTGTCCGGCATCTCCCGCCTCTCGATCGTCGTCGTCCGCTGCGCGAACTGCTTCGCCTCGAAGGCCTTGGACGGGAAGACCCAATCAAAATCCAGGTCGATGCCAGTTATGTAATCGACGATCTCGCGCCTCTCGTGGCTCCCTAGGCCGAGGACCCTCGGGTCCAGAACGTGCACATGGTACCCTCTGCCGCCCGAAAAGACGATCTTCAGCTTCTCCGGATCGAATCCAAGGTCGCCTGTGATGAACTCATCCAGCAGGCGCTTTATCTGCTTCTTAACCTGCTCGAGCATCTCTGGGTACGTGAGCTCGGCGGCGTTCTTCAGATGGTCCGCGTCGAGATCGAAGACAAGGTCCGCCCCCATCCATTTCTTCTCGACCATCGTCTGCGCGTTGGGGTTCTGGTAGTAGGCCGAGGAATGGTAGACATGGGCAGGGGCGTTCTCGGCCAGGTAGGATTTCAGCTCGGGCTTCGTCTTGAACCCGATATGTCTTAGCACGAAAGTCCTGTCGAAGAACATGAACCCAAACTCTCTCCGCGAGAGGCGGTCGGGGATCTCGATGGATTCCTTGGAGTAATACCTCTTGAAAGTCTTGATGATGAAAGACTGCGTCGGATCCTGCATGCTATCACTCGGAACGCGCCGGAAGGCTATTAAGAGAATTATTTCATATATAGCCAAATTTTAATAACCCTTACCGCGATTGTACTGGATGCTTCTATGATAAAGATATACGTCAAATTCCAGATAAGCAGCGACGGGGAATCGCCCAAGCAGCTGGTGGAGCGCCTCCGCGTCATCGGCGGCATACCGTTGGTCGGCGAATACGACGTCGAAGTGCCGCTGCAGGAGGCGGAACGTCTGTTCCCCAAGCTCGAGGCGATCCACCGCGCACTGAAGGGAAGCAGAGCGTATTACTCAGTGACTACCGGCATCGAGACGCCCAAAGTGACGGCTTCCCAGGACATCATCGAAGAGGAAGCCCGCAAGATATCCGACGACCAGAAGATGCTGGAGCTCAGGAAGAAGATGTACAAGGCCAAGTTGTCGCGCTGGCGGGAGATGGGGATCGACACCGGCACGCTGGAGGAGCTCCTCGAGACAGATATCGAGAGGTTCAAGGAGGTCAGCAAGACCTATCTTAAGGAGCACCTAGACAAGAACAAGATAGTTGAGGATGTGGTCCGCGATCTCAAGCAGGTCGATGAAGAGGTCTATTCATGTATCGATGACCTGGGCGTCAACTTCGATAGCATCTGCCGACTCTGCAACCTGACGGAGAACGATTCGATCCTCTCGCTGGGCCGCCTGATATCGGCAGGGAAGATCACCTGGCAGACGAAGGATGACAAGGAAATCTATATGCGCATATTGCCGAAGAAGCTCGCGAGGCCCGAGGAGGAGATTATGTCGGCTCAGACTCCTGAGCAGGCGGAGGGACGCGTGCTGGCGAACATAAAGATCCGCGGGAGCACGGTCAAGCAGATATGCAGGGACGCAAGGCTCCCAGAGGGGCAGGTCATGAGCGCCCTCGCCGACCTCCTCAAGAGCGGCAGGGTGAAGAGCGCGAAGCGCGGGGCCACGACCGTCTATGTTCTCGCGCCAGACTTTCCACGATGAGAGCCCCTATGTTAAGTATAACTTTTATAAGCAAAGACCAGGTCGGATAGCCCGCTAGCCCCGGGTTGTGAGCATGCCTGTAATCTCGATCAGAGACGTCTCCTTCAAATATCTCGGTCAAAAGGGGCAGGCGCTGAACCATCTCTCCCTGGACATCCACGGAGGGGAGATGCTGTTGGTGCTGGGAGGCGATTGCTCCGGCAAATCGACGTTCTGCAAGTTGCTCAACGGACTGATCCCGCACGAGGTGAAGGGCGAGTTCTCCGGCGAAGTCCTGCTCAACGGCAGATCGACCAAGTCCATGTCGACAGGCGAGATAGTCCGCGACGTCGGTCTGGCTCTCCAGGACCCCGACGTTCAGCTCTTCACCGACAGCGTCGAGGAGGAGGTCGCTTTCGGACCGGAGAACCTCGGCATGCATGTCGACGCGATCGACGCAAGCGTGTCGCGCTCGCTCAAGATGACCGGCATATCGACGCTCAGGGGCAAGTCGCCCTCCGCTCTCTCAGGCGGCCAGAAGCAGCGCCTGGCGATCGCCTCCGTCCTCTCCATGGCTCCCAAAGTCGTAGTCCTCGACGAGCCGATGAGCATGCTCGATCCGAGAGGCAGGGTCGAATTCCTCCAGATGCTGGGCGGCCTGAGGGATGAGGGGATCGCCGTGGTCCTCACATCCCCCGAAGCTGAAGAGATCATCCCTTTCTGCGACAGGATCGCTGTTCTGAACGGAGGTTCTCTGATCGGAGCCGGGACCCCGGCAGAGATGCTGGTCTCGTCCGATGGCCTGACGTCACTGGGCATAGAGCCCCCGCAGCTCCTCACGCTCTCGGAATCGCTTTCTAGGGAAGGGCTGTTGCAGAACAGCAGAACATTCTTCGATGAGGGTTCGGCGCTGGCGGCTCTCTCACGGTCTCCCACGGCCAGGAGGCCCTAAGATGACCAAAACCCCTCACGTTTCAATCAAGAAGGTTCGTTTCGTCTACGACGACGGAACCGAGGCTCTGAAATGCATCGATCTCGAAATCAACCATGGCGAGCGCATCGGCATAGCAGGGGTGAACGGCAGCGGAAAAACCACTCTCTGCAAACAGATGAACGGCCTGCTCGCCCCGAGCGCCGGGAGCGTCACGGTAGACGGGATCGCAACATCCGAATCCGATGTCTCATCCCTGTCGAAACGCGTCGCATATCTTTTCCAGAACCCCGACCACCAGATCTTCTGTAGCAGCGTAACCGAGGAGATATCATTCGGGCTGAAGAACCTCGGACTGGAAGCGGAATCCATCGACAAGAGGGTCCAACAATACATCGGACTGCTCGGGCTCGAGGAATATGCCGACAAGCCCCCGC
>Ga0315276_10004821_pt1 | contig 12406 bp, 8 predicted proteins | sample YL17G05_0_MG_FD_204542 | JGI IMG/M metagenome (GOLD analysis project Ga0315276, IMG submission 204542) | Sediment microbial communities from Yellowstone Lake, YNP, Wyoming, USA - YL17G05_0 | ecosystem: Environmental > Aquatic > Freshwater > Lake > Sediment | place: USA: Wyoming | collected... | reverse complement strand
CATGGGGACCTCCGCCAGGACCGGGCTCCCCTTCACCGGCCACCCGAACCCCTTGACCTTCGTGGACCCCGGCGGGGATTTTGATAGTCACGCTCCTCTTCTTGGGGACTCGTCCGGCCCCTCCGCATTTGGAGCATGGATTGGTGATCACCTGGCCGCCGCCCTTGCATTGCGGGCAGGTGGAGACCATCTGGAAGAAGCCCCCCCCCCTGGCGACCTGCCCCGAACCCCCGCAGGTAGGGCACGCGGCAGGCCGACTGCCCTTGGCCGCACCTGTGCCTGCGCATTGGGGGCAAAGATCCTGTCGCGTGAACTCAATGGTCTTCTCCGTGCCATGGGCCAGGTCCTCCAGATCCAGCTCGACGCTGGTCTCCAGGTCATAACCACGGGCGGGTCCCCCACGACGTCCGGAACGACGGTGCCCCCCTGCGCCAAAGATCCCCTCGAAGAAGTCGTCGAACCCGAACATGCTGAAGATGTCGTCGACGTTCATGCGAGAGAAATCGTGCATGCCCGATCCGCGGAGACCTTCATGACCAAACTGGTCGTACTGCTTGCGCTTATCGGGGTCGCTGAGCACCTCGTAGGCCCCGGCGCACTCTTTGAACTTGGCCTCCGCCTCCTTGTTGCCCGGGTTCTTGTCCGGGTGGTACTTGATCGCCATGCGCCGATACGCCCGCTTGATCTCGTCCGCCGAGGCGTTTCGGCCTACCCCGAGAACCTCATAGTAGTCGTGTTTGGGCATGTGTATTCCCGACACGGAAAGAGCCTCGTCAACCGAGGCTCCTGCCGATCTCAACCGGATTCCAACGTCCTAGCGGACGGAGCCGGCTATCGGCTCTTTCTCTTCGTCCTCCGTTTTCAACTCTGTCACCAGCACGTTGGTCGTCAGCATCAGGCCGGCCACCGAGGCCGCCATCTCCAGGGCCGTCCGGGCCACCTTGGCCGGGTCCACAATACCGGCCTTGATCATATCCACGAATTCACCGGTCGCCGCATTGTAACCGACGTTCTTCTCCTTCTCGAGCCTCTCAAGGAGCTGCGCTACGATCACGTCACCAGGTTCACCGGAGTTGTCCCCGATCTGCCGGGTCGGCGACTCCAATGCCTTGATGACGATGTCAAACCCGAGCTTCTCGTCGCCCTTGACCTTGGCCTTGGCCCTTTCAACCTCCGGGATCGCGCGGAGGAAGATCACTCCGCCGCCTGCTACGATCCCCTCTTCCGCCGCTGCCCGCGTGGCGTGCAAGGCGTCATCCAAGAGGTCCTTGCGTTCCTTCATCTCGGTCTCCGTGGCAGCACCGGCCTTGATGACCGCCACGCCTCCTGTGAGCTTGGCCAGGCGTTCCTGGAGCTTCTCACGGTCGTAGTCGGACGTCGTCTTCTCGATCTGAGCACGAATCTGCTCTGCACGGGCCTTGACTTCCTTGGCCTTGCCGGCCCCTTCGATGATCGTGGTGTTCTCCTTGGTGACCACGATCTTCTTGGCCTGGCCCAACTGCGAAAGCTGTACGTTCTCCAGCTTGATTCCCAGGTCTTCACTGAGCATCTGGCCGCCAGTCTGGACGGCGATGTCTCCCAGCATCGCCTTTCGTCGGTCGCCAAAGCCCGGTGCCTTGACCGCACAGACCTTGAGGACCCCCTGGAGCCGGTTGATCACCAGGGCCGCCAATGCCTCACCTTCCACGTCCTCGGCAATGATCAACAAGGGTTTCGCCACCTGGGCGGTCCGTTCCAACAATGGGATCAGCTCGCGGACGTTCGAGAGCTTCTTCTCATAGAGAAGAATATAGGCGTCTTCCAGCACCGCCTCCAGGGTCTCGGGATTGGTTAGGAAATACGGGGAGATGTATCCGCGGTCAAACTGCATGCCCTCGACCACGGTCAGTTCATTCTCCATGCCCTTGCCTTCCTCAACCTCGATGACGCCTTCCTTGCCGACCTTATCAAGGGCGTCGGCCAGTAACTCGCCGATCTGGGGGTCGTTGTTGGCGGAGATGGTCCCTACCTTGGCGATGTCGCTATGGCCCTTGACGGGTTCGCTGGCCGACTTGATGAATTCCCGGGCCACGTCCGATGCCTTGCTGATACCCCGCTGCAAGGTCATGGGGTTGATCCCTGCGGCCACGTACTTGAGGCCCTCCAGGTAGATCGCCTCGGCCAATACGATGGAGGTCGTGGTCCCGTCGCCGACCACGTCCGAGGTCTTGCTGGCCACCTCGTTGACCATCTTGGCGCCCATATTCTTGAACGGCTGCGGCAGCTCGATCTCCTTGCTGACCGTAACGCCGTCCTTGGTGATCTTGGGCGACCCCCAGCTCTTGTTCAGGATCACGTTCTTGCCGGTCGGCCCCAACGTGACCTTGACCGCAGCCGCCAGCTCGCGCAACCCTTCCTTCAGTTGCGACCTCGCTACGTCGTTAAACATCATTTGTTTCGCCATATCCGTATTCCTCGTCATGCCCACCCAAGGGCCCAGTTGATTCGTCCCGACCTATCGCTCCACGATCCCAAACAGATCGCTCTCACGCAGGATCACAACCTTCTTCCCCTCAACCTCCACCTCGTTGCCGGTGTACTTGCCGTAGATCACCTCATCACCGACCTCAACCGACATGGGGCTTCGTTTGCCGTCGTCCTGGAGCTTACCGGGACCGGCGGCCATGACCTTGCCGATCTGGGGCTTCTCCTTGGCGGTATCCGGAAGATAAATCCCTCCGGTGGTCTTGTCTTGTGCATCCAACGGATTTACCACGACTCTGTCATCCAAAGGTCTGAGCTTCATATCCGACTCCTTGATCTCAAAAAGGTGACTAACACCAACGCCTACATCATGTCCATGTCGTCCATGCCTTCCATGCCTGGATGGCCGCCGCCCGGCATCCCGCCCTTCCTCTTGTCCTTGGGCTTCTCCGTCACCAGGCAGTCGGTAGTCAAAAGCAACCCGGCGATACTCACCGCGTTCTGCAGGGCTATCCGCGTGACCTTGACAGGATCGATGATCCCGGCCGACACCAGGTCTTCATAGGCATCGGTGGCCGCGTTATATCCAAATCCGCCTTTGCCCTGCTCCACCTTGCTGACCACCAGGGCCGCTGTGGCGCCGGCGTTCTCGGCAATGCTGTAGCACGGCATTCGCAAGGCGCGGGCCAGGATCTCGGCCCCAGTCTTGTCATCGCCGTTGAGTTTCAGTTTCTTGACCGCATCGATGCACCGGATCAAGGCCACGCCACCGCCGGGCACGGTACCCTCTTCGATGGCCGCACGGGTGGCATGGAGGGCATCCTCGACACGGGCCTTGATTTCCTTCATCTCGGTCTCGGTGGCCGCACCCACATGGATCTGGGCTACTCCGCCGGTGAGCTTGGCCAGACGCTCCTGAAGTTTCTCGCGGTCGTAGTCGCTGGTCGTGGTCTCGATCTCGTCCTTGATCTGTTGTATCCTGCCTTTGATCGCCTGCAGGCTGCCTGCGCCTTCGATGATGATGGTATTGTCGTTGTCGATGGTCACCTTCTTGGCCCTGCCTAGTTGCGAGACGCTGACCCGCTCCAGGTCAATGCCCAGGTCCTTGAAGATGGGCTCGGCGCCGGTCAGAGTGGCAATGTCCTCCAACATGGCCTTTCGCCTATCGCCATAGCCAGGGGCCTTGACCGCCGCCGCCTGCAGCACACCCTTGAGCTTGTTGACGACCAGGGTTGCCAGGACCTCGCTTTCCACGTCCTCTGCGATGATCAGCAAAGGTCGCTTGGACTGGGATATCTTCTCTAGAAGCGGTACCAGCTTGGCGACGCTGCTGATCTTCTCTTCATGGATCAGGATGTAGGGCTTCTCCAGTTCGCAGACCATGGCCTCTGGGTCTGTGACAAAATGGGGAGACAGATACCCGCGGTCGAACTGCATGCCCTCCACGAACTCGACCGTGGTCTCAAAGCTCTTGCCTTCATCCACGGTGATCACGCCGTCTTTGCCCACCCGCTGAAAGGCCTTGGCCATGATCTTGCCGATCTCGACGTCATTGTTGGCCGAGACGGAGGCGATGTTGACGATATCGTCGGTCTTGGTGACGTCGATGGGTTTGGCCATGGAGGCCAACTGATCCAACACCGCCTTGGCCGCAGACTGCATACCTCGGTTAAGGGCCATGGCGTCGGCTCCTGCAGCCAGGTTCCGATATGCCTCCTTGAACAGGGCCTCGGTCAGTACCGTAGCGGTCGTAGTGCCATCGCCTGCGATCTTGGAGGTCTTGCTGGCGGCCTCCTTGACCAACTTGGCGCCCATGTTCTCGTTCTTATCGACCAGATCAATCTCCTCGGCCACAGTGACCCCATCCTTGGTCACCTTAGGACCGCCCCAGCTCTTATCAAGGATGGCGTTGCGACCTTTCGGCCCCAAGGTCGGCTTGACCGCTGCGGCCAATTTTTCCACGCCGGCCAACAAGCAGGCTCGTGCATCAGTTCCAAATGCCAGATCTTTGACTGCCATAGAATATCTCCTTCCTGGTACTACTGCTTGGTTCTGTAGTCCCATACAAGACCATCTTGAAATGAATTAGCAAAAGATGTACCAGTTTGGAGGCCTAGATTGACATTCAGCGAGTTTGGGCCTGTAAGTGCTACAGAAGAAGATAATTACGACTGATGCTCAGATGAATATGCCCTTAATAAACGCCTTGATACATCATTGGCTTCGGCTGTTTTGGCACTGCTGTCGAGCCTGTCACGCCAACTTGACAGTCTCATGACGCCCCTCCAGTTGGAGATTTCTTCAGTGGCAATTCAGGTAAGCAATGAAAATGGCGAGGTGGTGGTACCGGCTGGGGGGGGATACCGGTGAACCACACTGCCTCGCCGAGGCTTGTACACTGTGGCGTCAGATGCCTTTTCAGTTGAGTTCAAATAGAGCATTGACCGGAACACATGTATTGGTCAAGGCTAGGAATTTCGCCCTCAGAAAGCTATACTACGTTCGTTCACCAACTTGCGCATCCCAATACTCCCTATTATACACGTTGAGTTATCGTCATGCAAGCCTAAAAACTTGGCAAAAAGCCCCCCTTGCCCTGAAATAAAGTGTAAATCTGTCGTGACCGCTTGTGGTAAGGCCGGCACTTCCGTATAGTGATATAGCGATGAGTATGGACGGCAAGGCCTCAGGGATGGATATAGGTTGCCCGGCCCCCTATGGGACGGCAGCAACGGACAAGATTGCCGAACGTATTCGGAGGGTCCAGGAGACCATCCAACAGGTGTGCGCTCGCTCGGGTCGTGATCCCCATGAACTGACCTTGGTGATCGTCACTAAGTCGGCCACACTGGAGGAGGTTAGACGGGTCTTGGATCTGGGTTTTCGAGATCTGGGGGAGAATCACGTCCAGCAACTCAGGAAGGTCTGGTGTCAGATGACCGAACAGTGGGGCCAAGGCCAGTGTGCCGGCACCCTCGACGAGATCCGTTGGCATATGATCGGTCACCTCCAACGGAACAAGGTCCGCCATATACTACATAAGGTCTTCCTCATCCACTCTGTCGATACCCTCCGTTTGGCCGAAGAGATCAACGACGATGCGGCCAAGCTGGGCACCAGAGCCCCTATCCTACTACAGGTCAACGCATCTAATGAACCTCAGAAATATGGGGTCCCAGTAGGGGCCGCCACGCACCTGGCGGAGCAGATCGAGACCCTGCCCAACGTGGAACTGAAGGGCCTGATGACCATGGCCCCACTGACCCTCAACAAGGACATCGTCCGGGGCTGCTTTGCAGGGGCTCGCGAGCTTTTCATGGAGATGCGAGGGGAGAAGATCGTCGGACCCCAATTCGCCGAGTTGAGCATGGGCATGAGCTCGGACTATGAGGTCGCCATAGAAGAGGGAGCCACCATCCTCCGCATCGGCTCTGCCATCTTTGCCGGATAGCACCCTTGAATCGGAGCGATTGCCCTGGGGGCCGATCCGCAACCGGCCCCGTATTCTGTTCCAGCGTCCATGGAATACGGGAAAGTCCCGTCCCGTCCAGGCCGATAGTGTCTACGGTCCCAAGCAATGCCAGACGGATTAAGATGCTGGGGCATGGACGGTGCCGTGATGATGGAAATACCTCTGCTGAATAATAACATGCGAATCCCGAAGGTTTTCACGGACGTCATTTATCTGACGAACAATGGTCATATGCCTTGGGAGATACGCAGACTACTAAGGCAAAGGAGCCTGTCTTTCGCCATACTTCCCTTTGGTTCATTGGCCCAATTGCGTGATCAAAGCCATCTTATCGGAACCGTCATCATCGACGCCGAAGACCTAGACCCTGCCGCGGACCATGAAGTGGGCAACGCAATAGAGTCGCTGGAGACGGAGAACATCGGAGTAATCGTGCTGACCCACCGGGTCGAGATGCCCCTCAAGAGCTTCTCGTTGTCCCCGACTAGGACCAGCTTTTCCATGATTGGCTCCGTGGAATCCGTATCGATCGAAGACCTGTGGGTGCGGATCAGCGTCAATCTCGCCTATCGGAAGAAGAGTTCTGGAATCGTCTGCAAGCCGTTGGTCCCAGCCAGCAAAATGGAAAAAACCAGCGCCAACAGGCTCGCCGAGCAGCTACAGATGACGGCGGCTCTTGTCGAGAACCTGACCGAACAAATGCAATTGGCAGGTCTGGTCCAAAGGGACTTTCTACCCGCGCAACTGCCCCATTCCGATCGACTCCGCTGGGCAACCACCTTCCAGCCGGCCGAATGGGTCTCCGGGGACATCTACGACATCGCCCAACTCGATGGCAGCCACCTGGGCTTCCACATCGTGGACGCAGTGGGCCATGGGATGCCGGCCGCGTTGTTGACGATTTTCGTCAAGCAGGCCTTGGCCACGCGGGAAACCGCCAGCCCTTATCGCATCCTAAGCCCGGCGGACGTCATGCGGCAGTTGAATACGCGGATGTGCAGTGAGCGACTCTCAGGGTACCAGTTCGCCACGTGCTGCTACTGCCTGTTGGACACCGACACCATGACGTTGACCTATGCCAGGGCCGGCCATCCCTACCCAATCCTATGGCGATCCAGCCGGGACCCAGTGCAACTGGAAGTAAGGGGGTCCCTCCTGGGGGTCTTCGAACAGGCCGAATACCTGGAAGGGACCGTGGCCCTGGAAAGCGGCGACAAGGTCATCCTGTATTCCGACGGCGCAGAACCGTTCATCGGAAGGTTCGATGATCAAGCGGGATTCGTCTTCCACCCACAGTTCCTGGACTTGGCCACCCTGTCCATCGTTGAGATGGTGGATCGATTCGCCGAGCTCACCAAGGCCCAAAAAGGCAATCCCGGCACTGTCGACGACATCACCGTCGTCGGCCTGCAGGTCCTGTAAAGTAGGCCCCGGACCCCTCCTTTACGAAAGGCGGGCTGCAGCCTATACTACTGGACCGCTTCGTCGATTACCTCAATGTCTTCAAAGCAGGTACGGGCGTGTCGACGAAGGATCTCAAGTATCAGGCAGCAGGCCTTCCGGATCTCCCATTGGGCCTTCGGCGATATCCGCAACGAGAAGATGTGACGCCACTGGCGGAAGTTGGCCGTCACCACGATCTCGCTGGTGCAGGCGTTGGGCAGAACAAATCGGGCGTCTTCCTTCTTGAGGCCTCTATCGCGCCACTTGCCGTACATCTGCCGGATGATCCGCATGTCGTTGTGGTAATCCTCCACAAACTCCTTCGGCAGGCCCTCAGGCACGACGTACTCGAAACCTTCCTCATCAACGTAGCGTTGGGACTTCTGGGAGACCGACATCAGGCGGTGTCGGACCAGTTGATGCGTCATGGCCCGCGAGCAGTTGCTGATCCTGAATGTGGCACTGGCATGTTCTAGGGGCGACTGGTGGCCCATCTTGATCAGTCGGCGGATGAAATCCTTATCGGAGTTGGCCCCTATCCGATCGAAGCTCAGATAACAGGTCCTGCCGGCCTGCTCAATGACCCTCTCGGGCTCGGGGGTCATGGCCACCAGTTCCACCTGCAATTCTACCGGTCTGATGCCGCAATCCATGGCTATCCTCCTTTATCTACGATAACCTAGATCTTGTCCGGATCGATCTTTCCCAAGACCGCCAGCGAGATCCTGACATTTCCAAACGGGGCACTGACGGCAAGGCCCTGCACGTGGTCGTGGATCTGCCCGATCATTTCCCGGGCGATCTCGACGCCCAGGCGCAGGCCATCCTGCTTTGTCCTGGCCTGGCTCATCCGCTCCAACAGCAACGGAGGCACAGAGACGCCAGGGACCTCGTTGGCCATGAACTCGGCGTTCTTGTAGCTGGTAAACGGCCAGATACCCGCCACGATCGGTAGCTTGAAGGATTCTACCGCCTCCAGAAATCGAAAAAGGCTCTCCGGATCAAAGACCGGCTGTGTGATCGCAAACTCCGCTCCAGCGTCCACCTTCTCCTTGAATCGCCGGATCTCCCGATCCATCTGTGCGGCCACCGGATTTGCGCCCACGCCTACGGCCATGGAGATGCCAGGTCCAAAGCTATTTCCACCCAGATCAATCCCGCGGTTCAGATCCCGCATCATGCGGGTCAAGGCCACGGAATCCAGGTCAAACACGCCCGTGGCATCAGGGTACTCACCGAGCTTAGGGGGGTCTCCCGTAATAATCAGGGTGTTTCGAAGTCCCATGGCTGCAGCGCCCAAAATATCAGACTGCATCCCGATCAGGTTTCGGTCCCGACAACAGACGTGGAGGATCGTCTCGATCCGGGCCTGCTGCTGTATTTGAAAGGCCGTTACCAGGGGTGAGAGCCGCGAGCTGGCCCGAGGTCCGTCGGGGATGTTGATGGCGTCCACCCCCATTGTGGAACAGAGCTCCGCCTTTTCAATCGTAGAGGCCAGATCGATCCCTTTGGGTGGGGTCAGTTCAATGGTGGCAACCGTATGACCTGCCGCCAATCTGGAACCCCACCGGGACTTTTCGGACAAGGCCTTGGCCTTTTCTCGCTCCACGCCCACAGGCTCGGAAACTCTCACACTGATGGGCCTCGTGGCCGACGCGGCCGCCTTGTCCAGGGACCTGACCGCCCGCACGATCTGTCGGCTATGATCGGGCGTGGTCCCGCAACATCCGCCGATGATCTTGGCCCCCTTCTCGAAGAACCGCTTGGCGTATTCTGCCATGTACTCGGGCGTACACATGTACATGGTCCTGTCTTCCACCCGCCGCGGCAGGCCTGCATTGGGCTGTACCGACACAGGCTTGTCCGTGACATTGCGGATCAATTCCAGGCTAGCTAGCATGGCCGAAGGGCCGGTGGAGCAGTTAAGTCCAACGGCCGTCACCGCGGCCTCTGCCGCCACCCGGGCTATGGCCTGTTCGATCTTCTCCCCGTAGACTGTCTCGTGATCCTCGTCAGCAGTCATCTGCGCAACGATCGGCAGATCCGCCACATCGGCTGCAGCGCGGATGGCCGCCAGGATCTCTTCGGTGTTGGAGAAGGTCTCAAAAATCAGGAAATCCACACCCCCTTCTGCCAAAACTTTCGCCTGATCTCTAAAGACCCTGGCGGCCTCTTGTTTGGCCAATTGGCCGTAGGCATCCAAGGCCACCCCAAGGGGGCCCATAGAACCAGCAACCATGACGGTCTTGCCGGCAGCCGCCGAGGCAATTTGCACAGCAGCCTTGTTGATTTTCTCCATATCGCCGGCCAGACCATACTTGGCCAGGCGGTATTCGTTGGCCCCAAACGTGTTGGTCTCAATGAAATCCACACCTGCGCCGACGTATCCCTCGTGTACCCGTCTGACAAGAGCGGGATCTTCTAGATTAAGCTGCTCAAAACACCGGTTCAGGAATACTCCCTGGGTATACAACATGGTACCCATTGCCCCATCGCCTAGTAACACCTGCCTCGAAAGCCTATCCACAAATCGATTCCGTCGCGTCATAGAACCTCCACGCAATGCCCCATAAGCATATCCCAATTCGATGTCGAGTAAACAACCGCCAGGTCAATTTCTGGGATTTCTGGCCCACCTCGGATATGAGCCAGCAGCTTGAGTCTTATAATATTGAAGACCACCCGTTTTCAGTGCCCTCACCCCTCAAGCACGAAATGCAGGCCTTTTATGTGAATATAGGAAATTATACTAGCACAGTTGACGTAAATATGAGTAATATGCTATAATTAAGTAAAACCTTTGGCTGGTTCAAGGATCGGTATGTCATTTTTCTGCTCTGGTACGGCAGTGACTGCCTTCCTGTGCCGATATAGTGTAGGCGGAATTGCCTTTGGCTCGCGAAAGGGCCTGATCTACAGATAGGGACATAGATATGCATGCTTGTCACTACAAGACAAGCTATACCGCGGGAGGAGACGACAAGATGAGAAAGTTCGCGGTTGTCCTGGCCGTCATTTTAGTGTGGTCTGTTTTGGGCTGCCATGGGACCAAACCAAGGCCTTCCAACCCACCATCAAAGCGGGTGGACACCAATCCCACTGATCCGTTCTTCTCTATTTCCTACTCACAGGCAGAAATGGGACGCCCTGAACATCGGCAGGCAGAGTCCGACTCCATTGACCGGCTTTTCCCACAGAACGGACCTATCGGAAATATCATGGCACAGAACACCTTCAATCCCGCCAGGGCCGGCGCTGGTCCACGGCCAGGCGCTACTCAGGGACCCGGTCAATCCATGACTGCACCTATGACGCCTGCCAGGATCGAGGCATCCGATACGGTAGTGACCGCAGACAGCGGACCCCATCATATCTCGCTGATCTATCCTTCCCCCGAATACGGGATCATCAAGCTGGATAAGCTCATACCTCAAGAGGTGGATCTGAATATACCATTCAAATACTCAATCATCCTGACGAATCTGACCAACGCTACGCTGACCAATGTGGTGTTGATGGAGACGATTGCTACCAGCTTCCAATTCAAGGGAGCTACACCAGTTCCTCAACAGGCCGGTAACCAACTGATCTGGAGGATGGATTCCCTTGGGCCTAAGGCATCCGAACGAATTGAGATATTCGGTATACCCTCCAACCTGGATTCCCTCAAGCATTCCACAGCTATCACGTATGCCATGGAAGCCTCGTCCAATATCAGGGTCGTCCAATCCACATTGGAGTTGACCCGAAAGGTACCCGCGGAGGCCTTGGTAGGTGACTCCTTTCAGGTGGAATACGTAGTCAAGAATACAGGCAGCGGTACCGCCCAAGACGTCAAAATCGTCGAGGCGATCCCATCCGGCATGAGCACTTCGGATGGGAAGAACGAAGTGAGGTTTGACGTCGGAACATTACGATCCGGCCAATCACGCAGTTTCACCGCCCAGTTGAAGGCCGCTCGGACCGGCTCGTTTGTCAGTAAAGCGAGGGTCTTCTCCAGCTCAAATGCCCAGGCTGAGTCTGCCGCCATACCGGTCCAGATCCGTCGACCCGTGTTGGTAATCAGCCAGAAGGGTCCGGAACGGGTCTATCTGGGGCGTCCCGTCAACTATGAGATCTCGGTGGTGAATCAGGGCGACGGCCCTGCCAACGACACGGTCTTAGAGGATCTTCTGCCCACGGGTGTCACGGACATCCAGGCCTCCCCTGATGCGGAAGTATCGGGAACCAAACTGACGTGGGCGATGGGAACCATACCGCCCAATTCGGCCAAGGCGGTACGCATATCCTACAAGTCCAAAGCCACAGGTATTCTGACCACCACTGCCACGGCCAACGCCCGTTGTGCCGACTCTGCCGGCGCAACCGTACGTACGGCGATCGTGGGCATACCGGCCATCCGCCTGGACGTCATTGATCTTGAAGACCCCGTAGAGGTGGGAGGAACGGTCACTTACGTCATCACGGCGGTCAACGAAGGTACCGCTTCGGACCACAACCTGCGCGTCAGTTGTGATCTCGAAGACAAGCTCCAATACATCTCTTCATCCGGGCCCAGCCAGGCCACTTTGACGGGACGCACCCTGAACTTCACGCAGTTGCGATCGCTAGGCCCCTCTGACAAAGTCGCCTGGCGTGTGATTGCCAAGGCCATGGGCGCGGGAAGCATACGATTCAAGGTGACCTTGAACAGTGACGAACTGTCTCGGCCCATCGAGGAAACCGAGGCCACGTTCCTGTACTAACCAAACACGATCCAATTACTGTAACCACATGACCCAGGAGGTCGTTTACTTGGGCGGGCCCACTTCTACCGCGAGCTTACACCACCGACCCACAACATGACCTCACCAGCCTTACAGGGACGGACAGTCTGCCTCAATAACCGGACACGGGGGCTCGGTTGCCAGATACGCAGGGGCCGGCGTAATGCCTAGCTGGCAAGTAATGGGGCATTGAGTACTCACGGGAGGACACTGGGTCCGCACCGGTGGGCACTGTGTCGGCTGCGTCGGACACTGGGTTTGT
>Ga0315276_10004820_pt1 | contig 12406 bp, 17 predicted proteins | sample YL17G05_0_MG_FD_204542 | JGI IMG/M metagenome (GOLD analysis project Ga0315276, IMG submission 204542) | Sediment microbial communities from Yellowstone Lake, YNP, Wyoming, USA - YL17G05_0 | ecosystem: Environmental > Aquatic > Freshwater > Lake > Sediment | place: USA: Wyoming | collected... | reverse complement strand
ACTAATAACTTAAATTCACACGGTGAATTCGGTTGTCAATCATTGGTTATAGGATAAGTAATATTAATTCAATAGTCGGGCAAATGCGGCAATCAGTTAAAAGGAGTTGAATATGCAGGATATGGGGAGTTCTGCCGCTGGATCAAGTTACAAGGCTGCAGAGATACAGAACAGACAAATTGGGTTAAACCAGGCAGAAGATGTGTCCACACTGCAGGATAAGCGGAAAAAGATAATGATGATATTTGTGGTTTGTGCTATGTTGATCGGGCTGGCCTTATTGTTTGCTCCAACACCAACTAGTACTGTAAACATTTCAATGCCAACTGCAAGTTCTCCTGCCTCAACCCCCAGTGTCACGGTATCCCCGTCCTGCGCTGACCAGGGGAAGGCCTGCCCGGTGGATTTTAAATAGAGATCGTTTTTCTCGATGAAATAGCTGTCATGTTTTTACCCAGTGTGAAGCAGTCACTATTTTGCTGCTTTGCAGTGGCAGGAGGGCAGGATTTATGCAGGCAATACTGTTGAGATGTATAACACTATCGATTTTGTTAATGTGTCTGGCATTGGGTAGCGCCTGTGCAAAAGAGGCGCCCGCTTCAATTAATTCCGGAAATACTGGCAGTGTAAATGAACAAACTGCTGAAGTAAACACAGAACTTGCAGAACACACAATAAATGGCTCGCCTGAATTTCCCAAGGAAGGCATTCTTGAGCCGAAACCCGGCCAACCGACCATTGATAAAGTAGAGGTGCTACTGCGTTCAGGTTTAGATGAGGGCCACATAATAACGATAGATCCAAATGGTGAAACTCTACAACCAAAACTAGAGGTCAAGTCGTTATACACGGCGGAAATTAAGTGTATAGCCAGGTCGGTGAAGGGAGAGCCGTTGCAGTATGAGTGGAAAGCTACCGGTGGAAAGATATACGGCACCGGGGAAAAAGTAACCTGGCTGGCCCCGGGGGCTCCAATCGTTTATCAGATAACAGTTACTGTTACCGATAGCGGAGGTTCTGCGTCCGCCCCGGTAAATATTTCAGTCAGGTGCTGCTATTGATTTGAAATGAAATCTGGATTATATAATTGAGCGAGCATAATCATGGTGCGCTTGGGACTGCCACCAAGCTAAAATACGGGATAATCATCACTGCCGTCATACTTGTCCTGGAGGTAGCTGGTGGTATTTTATCCAATAGCCTGGCATTGCTGAGCGATGCCGGGCACGTCTTTGCTGACGTCGTAGCGCTAACTCTTAGCTGGTACGGCGTCAGGCAGGCTGCACGTCCCTCCAGCAGCCGTATGACCTTCGGTTACCACAGGGTGGGCGTCATCATAGCCATTGTAAATGCAGTGAGCATTCTGGCCATAGCCGGCATTATTTTGTTCGAAGCCTACCAGCGTTTTTACCAGCAGCCTGAGGTCAACAGTGTGATGATGCTGGTGATAGCCGTGATCGGCCTGGCAGCCAATATATTCGTAGCAAGTTGGTTGCACAAGGAACAGGGAGAGAGCTTGAACGTAAAGAGCGCTTTCTGGCACGCCATCGGCGATGCCCTGGCCTCGGTCGGCGTGATCGCAGGCGCTATCATCATAATGCTTACCAAACTATACTGGGTTGATGCTGCTGTAAGCATACTCATCAGCCTGATCATAATCTTCGCAGCCTGGGGGATTTTCAGGGAAGGCATGCGGATCTTGCTGGAGGCGGTGCCCGGTGATATCAATGTTAAAGAAGTGCTAAAGGCAATGAAAAGCATCCCGGCAATTAAGGATATACACGACCTGCATGTCTGGAGTATTTCATCCAATTTAAATGCCATGAGCTGTCATGTGCTTATGGACGATTGCTCAATCAGCCAGGCCGCAAGCGTGCAGCGGCAGATCGAGGAAATGCTGCGCGAGAGGTTCGGCATAGGCCATACCACGGTTCAGATTGAGTGCACGCCCTGCAGCAACGATGACCTGTTCTGCAAGATGACCGAAGGCGACAAGAATCATGACCACTCATAAAGTTAAATAAATGGTATGAAGAAGATATGAGGCTTTTGCGCTTTTTTTCTACACATCCTGCAACATCTGCTTGTCCAGACTTAAGCCTGCTACTATCTGTTTCAGCTTTGGGTTCTCCTCTTCGAACACCGGGTAAACAAGAAGATGACGGCCACTACGAGAACCATTAGTGAAATGACCTGGCCTTCGTTGAATCCTGCCGCGAAAGACGTTACATCTCCACGCAAAAACCTGATGAAGAAGCTGCCCAGCGAATAGAGAGCCAGGTATGCCGCAAACAGAGACCCCGCCTGTTTTAACCGCCCACGAAGAAGCCACCATAGAATAGCAAAAACCAGCAGGTCCCAGAGTAGCTCATAGACCTGTGTTGGATGTACCGCCAATCCCGGTGGTCCATAACTATCTGGATGAGTCCATGTCACCGCCCAGGGTAGAGACATAGGCGCACCGTAGCAGCAGCCATTGACGGTACACCCAACCCTGCCGATAGCTTGAGCCAATATAATGCCAGGCGCCATAGCATCTGCCAGGGGAGCAAAAGGTCTGTGTTGAACTCGACAGTAAATCCATATCCCTAATATACCGCCTAAAATGGCACCGAAGATAGCAAGTCCAGCAGGGTTCAATATCTCACCAGGATAGGTTAGGTAATGGTTCATATTGTCCAATATGTGTACTAGCTTGGCGCCAACCATGCCCAGGGGCACAGCCCAGATAGCAGAGCCAAGCACAAAATCTTTGTTATATCCCGCCCTCCTGGCGAAATAGAGACTCCACAGCACCAGGAAAATAATGGCCAGCAACATCGTCACACCGTACCATCTGATGCTGAAAATACCAATGGTAATGGCTATAGGGTTTATCCCAATGTGCAGCATATATTATCCTTTTGTATTGCCTCGCCGAAATAATTGGTAGAAAGTAACAGCGGTCAGCATCTGGAAGGCGAATCCAACCGCCACGGGCAACATTTCCAGACCCTTGAAGCTCATGGCGGCTATGCCTATAGCGATGGGCAGGTTCTTCATGCCGGATGAGTAGGTTATGGCTATATTTTTGCCCCTGGGAAAGACCCTGATGCTCACGGCATAGGCAACAACAAACAATACTGGGAAAATCAAAACGGTTGATATTATCAGAGGCGCTATCAATTCCAGGTTCTTCATGACGGAAGATATGCTGGTGTCAACCGCCATGAACATCAGCAGAACGGCTATGGTTGCGGATACGGCCGGCATCAGCGGCAGGAAGTTATTAACACCTGTATTTCTACCCAGTATCTCCCTCAAGCCGATGCCCAGCAATAAAGGCAGCAGCACGCTGTAGATCAGTTGCCACAGCAGTTCCCAGATATTGATGCTCACGTAAGCCCCGGCAAACAGCAGCATCAGCGGCGGTATCAGCAGCGGGGCCAGCAGCATGGTAGCGGCATTGATTACAATCGCCAGGGGTACATCCCCCTTGAGCAGTCCTACCCAAACCAGTGCCATGCCGGCGCAGGGCACTACACCGATGAGGATCAGGCCGGTTGCCAGGTCATGATGCTGGTTGAGGAAAATCACTGCCAGCAGCCAGCATAAAAAGGGGGCGAAAATAAAGTTCAAGACCAATCCAAAGGAGAACCCCTTCCAATCACGCATCGCCGCCATGCCGAGGCTCTTAAAGGTGATGGTAAAGCCCATAGCCCCGATCATGATGATGATCAACGGGATATTGAACTGTCTGATGAAAAGGCCGGGTGCGGGAGTCACCAGTCCCACAACTACGCTTGCCAGAAGTGTGGCAATGATCAGGTAAGTGTAGTTATTACGCACGAATGCTGCGTAGGCTTGAATAAATCTCATGCCAGTAAATCCCAGATCATTTTAACTGCAATTAAATACAGTATGATACCGATAGCCAGTTTGACCTGGCCGGCATTTAATTTCTTTCTCATCAAATAAGCGCCCAGGATGGCTCCGGATACCGAACCGACGACACATAGAGACAAAAGCCAGATATCCATATTACCTATGCTGACATGCCCCAGGAACCCAGCGAGGGAAGAAAATATTACGATAAAAGCTGTGGTGGCGGCGGCCTTCTTGGGATTGAATCCCAGCCAGACCAGGACCGGCACAATGATGTTTCCCCCACCCACACCCAGGAGTCCACCCAGATAACCCGCCAATGATCCGACGCCCACGCCGTAACCGACCGACTTTTTAGTGCTGTATTCAATCGGCCTTTCTTTGGCCCTGTAGAACAGCATCATCGAACCGGCAAAAACCAGGAAGCCTACAAACAACCATTTTAAAAGACTTTCCGGCAACTGCTCCGCGGTTCTCGCCCCCAGCGGCGAGAGTATTGTGGCAGCAATCACAATCGGGATTGCCGCCTTGAAGACAATCAGCTTCTCCCTGGCATAGCTTATTGAGGCAAAGATCATGGCAACCGCATTTAAAAGAAGTGCAGTCGACATGGCTGTAAGCAGCGGGATACCCAGGGCCAAAAAGACAGGGATCAGGATGAAGGCAGCTCCCACACCTGCTATGGTCAAAACCGTGGTAAACGCGAAGGTTACCAGCGCTGCGACAATATACAATACGTCCATTTAACTTATAACCCCTCCTTCTTTGTCCATGTCGACTTCGAGAGGCCGGTCACGCAGGTTTACACAGTGAAACAGTACCTGCTGAAATCAAGAATAAGTTGCTTCTACCCACGTTAGATTGTTAGCTACCTATTATCGGCAATCATGGGATATTTTGCCTGGGACCCCGTGGCACAGCGATTGACTTAGATCTTTGGCCGTCTCAAGCTTAGTAATGTGAGCAGGGAATACATACCAGGTTACCGTCCATTTGACGTAAGTACCTCTCAAAGACGTACTCGCCGCAAATGCTGCATTTGGCTTTATTAAATGACCCTTTGACACGTGTAAATTTATACTCACGTATCCAGTCGAGTTTAAAGACCTTGCTGTCCGGCTGGGCATACATCCAGTCTATAGCCTCTTTGGTGACCTTGGCCGGTATTTGGGAAGGTTCAACCTTTTTCTTTCTGTAGGCAAAGAACTCCACCTTACCGAACTCATCTTGAAACTCATTGCTGACATATAAGCGGATTGCACCCTTCTCAAGATATGAGGGGTGATAAAATACGGCAGCCAGCTTGCCCCAGAAAGTTTTCTCCATCAACGATTTGCCGTAAGTGGCGCCGGTTGCTATCTGGATGCCGTCCATCAGGCAGGTCTGGGGATGACCGACACCCAGCTCCGGTATGACGAAAAATCCGTGGTCTTTTTCATGCTCCGCTCCTAACTCCTTCATGGCCAGCTTACCCATGCGGTAGCCCAGCGGCATGAAGGGACATTGATGCCCGTGAAACTCCCATGCCCATTCCGGTACCATATTCATTGTTAGTTCCTCCTTTCCTTATTTTGTTTTGTTTGTGATTATTCTTTCATGATGGTATTTATGATAAGCTCTTTAGCTTTCTTAACTTCATCGTCAGAGATATATTCCATGACGCCTTTGAGCTCTTTGCCAATGTCCTCACTAAGCCCCTTCTTTTTCATGCTGATATCTCGGGTCAGTACAATGCTGATCGGCTTGAATCCTGCCTGCTCAACTATCTTCCGGCTGCATTCAAAGGGGCAGCCATCTACGGTGATGACCTTTTTAGCTGCACCGGTTTTCCCCAAAACCGGCTTCACGCTGGTTGGCAATCCCCCCAGGCACATAATAGCCACCTTTTGCAATCCCAGCTCTTTGACTGCTTCCAAACAGGCCAATCCGCTGGTTATCCCGGTATTGGATGCTCCGCCGAAGCAAGAAAATAATACATTTTCGTGGGTATTTATTCCTGCCTGCCATTGTTGTTCTTCTGCCATTGCCGTACCTCCTTATAATTTTATACGAAATCCAATTTCTCAAGCTATTAAGCTATTTCTAATGAAAAGCGCTTGGCGATATCTGGCTAATCATACTTTCAAATTCCTGTAAATTATTAAATTTGGGCTCTATCATCCTGACGATGCCTGCGCCGTCAATGATAAATGTAGAGGGCACGCCGCTGATATTGTAGCTGTAACCGGTCGCGCCATCTGTATCAAGCAGAACAGTAAAGTTCACCCTCTCGCTTTCAAGGAAGCTTTTAATGGCCGCTTCCCGCCCCGGTCCATGTACGGTGACCAGTGCGAACTTACCAGAGGATTGTTTGTCGTTGATCTCCTGCAGCAGCGGCATTTTGGTACGGCAGATTGGGCAGGTCATGTTCCAGAAGACCAGCAGCACTGTTTTGCCGTGGTACTGGCTAAGCGAGATACGTTCGCCCGTGATGGAAGGCAGGTTGAAATCCGGCGCGCGCTGGCTGACCCGCCCTCCAGTTTTCAACGTAAAGGCGCCGGAGTAAACCGTGGAAAGCTGATGCCCGTAGACGTCGATGGCTCTTATGATAAAGCTGTAGTCCCTGTCTGCAGTCAGCGACTCCAGCCTGATGAAATGCGAGGTGTCCAGTTCCGCATCGGCAATGCGCAGTTCCTCCATGGTATCCATCTGCCATGCGGTCACTTCGGTGGTAGTGGGCCGGTCCGTTTCCCAGATGAAGCTGACAGAGGTCTCGGTCATGCCGGTCATGATGACATCAGATATGGCCGGCGGCGTCTCGGTGGTGGTGAACTGATACTTAGACGTGATATTCTTGCCGCCTTTGCGGTCGCTGAACAATATCTGAAGGTAATACGTGGTAGCCGGAGTAAGGTTGTCCAGCACCACGCTGTGCCTGGTATCAGAGAAATTCTCTGACCAGGTGCCCGAGATTTTGCCGTAGCGGTCGTACACCAGTAAATCGATTATCTCTGGGGCTGACGTTGTGAAATTAACGGTGCCCTGAAGTGCAGTTATATCGGTCACTGTCACATTATCAGTTATGATGAAGGCCGCCTCTGCCGGGGCAGGTTCCGTCCTGAAGGTGGGCAGCGCATTGAAGCTTGCCAGCAGAAACAGCATGATGCCCAGCATGCCCAGCAGATAGCCGGCGTACGCCCAGGGGTGGCGGCGCAGCGACGCTGCCGCCCTCAGCAGGGCAATAAGCTGTGCCTTAACGCCCGCCATTGTGTGAGCAGCGGTTTGGGCGCACGTAGTTGAACCCGCCGTGTCGGCAACGCGTTTGAACAGCAGGGTAACCGGCCACCTGCTGGAGAGGAATTTCCCGGGATGCATGAGGATAACCAGCAGCGCCAGCGCTATAAGCAGGATATCAATCGTTAAGGACTGAACGGGCGTTAGGTGTCCGAATATCTCCTCCCACAGTCCGAAACAGCTTGCGCAGGTTTCATAGCCGCCCACTAAAATGGCCCAGATATTGGTAGCCAGGAATACAAACAGAAGCGGCAGGCTCAGCAGCGCGGCCAGCGCGGGAAGGAAACCGATGAGCAAACAGGCGCCCAGCGCAAGCTCGGCTATTGGAAACAGGTAGAGGACAAGTATATTGTAGATAAAATAAATGACCGGAGGAATAAGCAATGCTTCGGGTAAAATATCATTGATGAAGGCCATTACCTGGGCGGAGGTCTCGAAATTGCCGAACAGCTTGCCGCTTCCCGAGGCAATGAATATAAGCCCGAGCAGGATAGCAGCTACAAGGCTGACAACGCTTCTCACTTTCTTATACATTTACGGGTTACCCTCACAATGGGATCAATTCCTCGGGCAGCAGAATACGTCGAAGTCGACCTGTCCCTCCGCTTTGCTGCCATTTTTACCGGTGACGGTAACCATGACCAGGTAGTGTTGAACATTGGGCGGAGCGATGAAAAAAGCAGTGGAGCATGACCCCGAATCCAGACCTTCACCTTTGAGTATGCCACCGCCCGATGACCACTCATAGTGCAGGTCCTGCCCCATAGAACTATCCGGCAAGCAGACTATCTTGGTCTTTGTGCCTATTTTAACGGTGCGGTTTATCTTAAGGGGTCCCCCTGGCGCCGCCGATAGTGCCAGTGTAACAACGGGCGTGGTGGTGCCGTCCGCATTGGTCAAAACGCGCATGCTGAAGGTCCTATTGTCCGATCCGCCTTTATTATCAGTTACAGTGACCACCAGGTTATAGTCCCCCATGGTATCGGGTGAAACATAAACAACATCTGTACCGCTGCCGCTGAATTTTCCTCCTTCAGCAGTCCATTTATAGGTCAGCGGGTCCCCATCGGGGTCACTGGCAACGCAGCTAATCATAATGTCCTGTACCGCCATAGTGTCGTGAGCGTAAATAACATCGACTATAACGGGATTAGCATTTATCTTTGCCGTTACGGCCGGTGCAGGTGAGCATGCAGCCCATATGAAAAGGAGGACAACCGCTGCATAAAGGGGTTTCATGCTTAACGCACCCCTATTTTATTCAGTTGGGCCAGGATGTCCGCTTTGCTGATGAATCCGATGTGCCGGGTGACTTCCTTGCCGTTTTTATCAAAAAATACCTGCGTGGGGATCGATTTAATGCCATATTTAGTAACCAGCTTTTCCTGGGCAGGGTCATACACCTCCACAATCAGGACATTCACTCGGTCACTGTACTCTGCGGCCATTTCTTCCAGTATGGGTTTCATGGCTTTGCAGGGTATGCAGATCTTCCAGCCGAAATCTGCCAGTGTGGGCTTCCCGTTGCCCAGTGATTTTTCAAGGGAGATCTTCGACAGGTCGCTTTCCACAGAAGCATCTTCTTTTTGGGAGACCTTGATCACGATGGACTTGCTTGCCGTTCCACCCTTGCCATCACTGACCTTGACTGTGATAGTGTAGTCACCATTATTATTTGGGGCAGTCCAGGTAACAGTAGGGCCGCTTCCTGTTAAATCCCCGGCTTGCGCCAACCATTCGTATTTAAGCGGGTCGCCATCCTTATCGCTGGCCTTACAGCTTATTTCGATGGCAGACTGTGAAGCAACATCCTGAATATATGAAACGTCATCGATTACAGGGTTACTGTTTGCCGGATTATTATTGACCTGCACCGGCGCAGCAGGAGCCTGTGAACAGGAAATGAGAAACAGGACGGTTAGTATAATAGCAGCAAGAAATTTCATGTTTAATCAACTCCTATATCTGAAAGTACAGTCTGGATATTCTCTTTGGCAAGGTAGCCGGCATGGCGGTATACTTCTTTTCCATTCTTATCGAAGAAAATCTGGGTTGGTATTCCCTTTATGCCGTAACGCCGTGATAAATCTTCATGGTCGTATACCTCAACAATGATTACGTTAACCTCGTCTTTATACTCCACAGCAAGCTCTTCCAATATCGGTTTCATCGCTTTGCATGGTATGCAGGTGCGCCAGCCGAATTCAGCCAGGGTAGGCTTGCCTTTGCCCAGCACACGGTCGAGGGGTATTTTTGTGATGTCGGAAGGCAACACCTCCTCTGCAGGCGGTGAACAAGATATGATTCCAGGAATCAATAGCAGGCCGATAAGTATTATGAGCAGATAATTTCTGCAGCAGTTTACCCCTTTAATTACCACAGCAAAACACCTCGAATTTAATTTCCCCTTTAGCTTCATGGTTTTGGTCGTCTGAGACGGTTACGCTGACCGTGTAGTTGCCGGCTATTCCAGGCGCGATCCAACCCACTTTGTAGGCCGTTCCATCCTCAAGATCGTTGGCCTTCAGTTTCCCACCTGCTGCCGACCAGCTATAGCGCAGGTTATCCGATCCGGCTTTTTCCACCACGCAGTATATCTCGGTGGTGAAATACGAGCGAACGCGGCTTTTCACTACAACCGGGTCTGGCGTCTGGCCAAGCTTAAGTTTTAAAGTAACGTTTGGTGTGGCCGTGCCATCGGCATTAGTCAATACCCTGATTTCAATTCTCTCAGAGGCCTCACCGCCCTTAGCATCTTTCACTGTAACTTTTATGGGATATGTGCCCAGGTCCGCGGGGGGCAGCCAGGAAACACGGCTGCCTGAACCTGAAACAGCGCCTTTCTCCGCTGCCCAGGTATAGGTGAGCTGATCCCCGTCGCTGTCTTCCGCCAGGCAGTTTAACTCCGTTTCTGCCCCATTGAAAACGTCCTTAGTGTATTCGATTTTAGTGATGGTAGGGTTATTGTTTGCGGGTGAAACCTCTGGTGCAGTTAAAGTCGAGCCGCAGGCAGAGGTGTACACAGCAACAATAAGCAACGTCACAAAAGCTAATACTTTCATATCATGCCCCCACTGCAGCAGGCTGAAATATCGGTAGCAGCTGGATGATGTAATAAATACCCACGCAGATAAAGGCGATGGCTACAAAGATGCGTATCACTTTTTCAGCCCTTGATATTTTCTCAATCCAGTTTGCAGCACCGGCGATTCCAAAAGAAAGCAATATGCCGAAGATAATCACCGGCAAGCCGGTGCCTATGGCGAACATGGCAGGTAACGTGACACCTTCAGCAGTTTTAAGTGCCATCGGTATCAACACCATGAAGAAAAGCACGGCGCTGTAGGGGCAGAAAGCCAGCGCGAAGATGACTCCAAGGGGAAAGCCGCCTATCATACCCCAGTCGGCCACCTTGCTGCCCATGTCGGCCAGCCTGTTGCCCCCCTGTCCGAAAGATATCCTGTCAATAAACAGAAGCAGGATACCGATGACAATGAGAAACGGCCCCAGCACTTTGGTACCGAAATCCTGGACGAAATTTGAGATGGCGGGGGTGCTGATGCCTATGGCTATGATGAGTATGCCGAGCGCCGTATAGGTGAACATGCGCCCCAGCGTGTAAAGCGAGGCCGTGACAACAGCGTACTTGCGGTCGGTGATCTTCCTGCTGATGTAAGCCAGCGCTGCTATATTGGTGGCCAGGGTGCAGGGTCCCAGTGTGGCCATCAAACCCAGTAAAAGAGCTGATAAAAGGGGTATGTTGATGCTTTTAGCTATGCCCGTCAAGTCCATGTTATCTTTGCCCCTTCAAAGCATTCCCCACATAGTCCCTGATCGTCTGTTTAAACATCGGCTCGTCATAAAGGTATTCCCAGATCGTATCCACACTGTAAATTCGCTCCGACTCTCCCCGTATGACGTTTATCCACAGCGAAAAAGGCGCGGGATTGTATTTTTTAACCATTTTGGCGTTTGGTGCCTGGTCGGAAGCAAGGTAGTGGAAAACCAGCTTTCCGGATTCAATCTCCCCGGCGAAATCGCCCGTCATTGTGGTTTTCACGTACTCCCCTGCATGTGCCAGGCATTCACACGGTGGCGGTATGCTCTTATAGAAATAGGCCACTTCCACTTTGTCAGGGGGACCCGCTGGCTGATGGGTAACCGTTGGCGGGTTGCCGGGCTTTACCGGCTGCGTATTGCCTGAAGCGGGACCTTCACTGCAGCCTGCCAGGATAATGATGACCGATAACAGGCAGGCCGTTAGATAAAAGGATATTTTATGTTCGTAAGCTCGCATGTATTGGTAACCTCCATAATTGCCATCGGGTGTAACTTGATAGCGTAATTGATTGTTTAATATATATCATAGTAATGTGAATATTTGATGAAAATATTCTTTATTTAAATGACAGGCAATCATTTTTGTTGCAGCGCAACCATTACAAGCTCATATACCTTGCTGAGATCGTCCGGACTATATTCAAATCTGCCCGAGGTTTTCTTGATCCCTTCGTCCGTGACACAAATCCAGGCAGACACGGGTATTTGAGCATGCTCGAGTGTCTTTTTTGTGCAGGCAACCGCGCAGCCATCAATAGCTAAGACCCTACCTGCGTTGAGTGCGCCGTCTATGTACTTCTGGGTGTGCGACCCAATCCCGGCCATACAGGACATGATCACAAGCTCCTCCGAAGCGAGCTTAACTGCCACAGCATTGGTGATCTGCCCGCAGTTGGACGCGCCTGAGCAGGCGAATATCATCGCTTTGCCCGGTTTATCTGGCATAAATTAACTCCTTGAAAATTATTTAGCTTTCTCCTTATCTTCGGCATCAAGCGCGTTCATAATTAAACGCTCAACCTCGGCTTTGGACGGTACCTTCCCGCTCATAACAACTTTCTCGTTGATAACCAGGCCGGGCGTCATCAGGATGGGGTACTGCATGATCTTCTTCATGTCTTTGATCTCTTCTACCTTGATGTCCAGCTTGAGGGCAGCCACGACGTCCTTGACTATTTTTTCCAGGCTCTGGCATTTGGCGCAGCCGGGTCCCAGTACTTTGATATCCATTTTTATTAACCTCCGTATTATTGAACGATCAGTCCGAAAATATAGCCGGTGATAGTGGCCATGACAACAACCAGGGAGCAGTAAACCAGTGTCTTTTTCCAGCCCATTATTTTGCCCAGGGCCAGCATGCTGGGTAGCGACAGGGCCGGCCCCGCCAGCAGCAGTGCCAGCGCGGGGCCTTTGCCCATGCCCATATCCA
>Ga0315276_10004817_pt1 | contig 12411 bp, 6 predicted proteins | sample YL17G05_0_MG_FD_204542 | JGI IMG/M metagenome (GOLD analysis project Ga0315276, IMG submission 204542) | Sediment microbial communities from Yellowstone Lake, YNP, Wyoming, USA - YL17G05_0 | ecosystem: Environmental > Aquatic > Freshwater > Lake > Sediment | place: USA: Wyoming | collected... | reverse complement strand
GGCGTTCAGCGACCAAGTTGGCACCACCGGAATTGCAATCCTCATCCCGGAGAACTTCTACGTCGCCGACGTGGACAGCGAGCGCGCCGCAGAGCTGCTGCTCGAACTGGGCTGGCTCCCCCAAGACGACTCGGTCGTCGCCAAGACAAAGAACGGCCTGCACATCTGGTTCTGGTGCCCGGGCGCGAACAAGAACCGATGGCTCGGGGACGGCCAGCAACCGGACCCGGGCCGTACCCTCCTGTTCAAGGGGCTCGGCGGATATGTCGTCGCGCCTCCCTCCCTTCACTTCGACGCCGCCGGGGACGAGGACGGGACCTACGAGTGGGTCATGCCCCTCGTCTCCGGCGGGTCGGTCTTCATGCCGGACGTCCTGCCGGAGCCCGCACGCGAGCGGTTCCGCCGAGAGGCCCTGTGGGCCGAGGACCGCGCCGACCGTCAGACGCCCATCACGTCGTTCACGCTGACACCGGCCGAGGGGGTGCCGTGGTATCTCTGGGAGAAGACGTGGTCCTTCGGGCTGGAGGGTCTGGAGAAGGCCATCATCAACGCAGCCGACGGCAACCAGAACAACCTCATCCACTGGGCGGCGATGACCGCCCGGGACGAAGGTGTACCCTATGAAGTCTCGATGACAAGACTTCTGGCCGCCGCCATCCAAGGGGGACACCCGCGAACGCGTGCTCGGGACACCATTCGTGGTGCGTACAAGCGGGCGCCGCGTGGCTGAGCGCACCAAGGCGCCTGCCGGAAAGACCGACGACTACTTCGCTGGGGTGCTCGCGGGGCCATCGAGCGAGCGGGGCATCGGCGACCGCGTCCGATACGACCACTCGACCCAGCTCTGGCACGTCTGGGACGAGGTCCGGTGGGCGCCGGACCGCACGACCGTCGTCTTCGATATCGTCCGGAAGGCCGTCTTCAAGTGGATTGAGGACGCTCAGGGTCAGGGCCACGACTACAAGGACCTGCTGCCGATGCTCGACTACGCAAAGAAGGTCTCCGTCCTGAAGACGCTGGCCTCGATGCCCTCGATTGCAATGTCAGGCGACGAGTGGGACCAGCATCCGGAGCTGATGGGCTTCAACAACGGCGTGCTCGACCTGCGTACGCTCGTGCTCGACCAGCACCCGAGTCCGGACCTGCTCATCAGCCGCTCGACCGGCGTGGACTGGGACCCGAACGCGGACACCCAGCCGTTCCTGAGCTTCGTCCTCGACATCATGGGCGGAGACGTGGACCTGACAAAGTACCTGCTCCGGATGCTGGGCTACTCGATGCTCGGTGAGAACCGGGAGCAGAAGTTCTGGATGTGGGTCGGGCAGGGCCAGAACGGCAAGGGCGTGCTGGCGCGGACGGTGGGCAAGGCGATGAAGGACTACGCCGCAACCCCGGCCGACACGCTCTACATGCGGACCCGGCAAGGCGCGGCGAGCAGTGACAAGCCCCGGCCGGAGCTGCTGAAGCTGGAGGGAGCGCGCTTCACCTACATGTCGGAGCCGCAGGGCGGGCAGTTCAACGAGGAGATGCTGAAGGCGCACACCGGCAACGACGCCATCGAAGGCCGGACTCTCTACGCCAAGACCTTCAAGACCTTCCAGCCCACCCACAAGATTGTGTTCCTGACCAACAACCCTCCCCGTACGGAGGACGTCGGGCCGTCGATGCAGCGCCGCGTCCGCATGCTGTGGTTCGAGCAGGACTACCGGGACCCGGCACGTGACGACAAGGACCTCGAAGGCCGACTCCAGACCGTCCCGAACCTCCAAGGCGCACTGCTGGTGCTCGCCAAGCAGGCGCAGGCGTACCTCATCGACGGCCTCTCCGAACCGCAGAAGGTGACGGACTGGTCGGCAGCGTACATCGCGGAGAACGACCCCATCAGCGCGTTCGTTGCGGAGATGTGCGTGCTTGGGGCGAACGTCGAGGCCCCGGCCGGTCAGCTCTGGAAGGCGTTTGAGGGCTGGTGCGACCGGAACGGGTACGAGAAGATGGGCAACACCGGGTTTGGCCTCGCGCTTGCCCGCAAGTTCACGAAGAAAGCCCGCGCCTCGGGCAACTTCTACCTCGGACTGCGTCTGAAGAACATGTCGGACGTGCAGGACGACAATGAATGACAATGTGCTACACGACTCAACAGATTTCAGCCTTCGGCGGTCCCTCGTCATGGTGAAACAGGACCCGAAGGGCGCGAAAGTGGCATTCGCGGACGCGGCAAAGTCGTATTGCCCCTCTTGCGACAAGTTCATCCGCCATAAGGAGGGCGTGGAGTGGTGCCGGGACAATAGGATGAGCGAAAAGACCCTCCAGAGCCGGGTAATCGCCCGCGCGAAGTCCCGGGGGTGGGATGTCAAGCACGTTGGCAAGGGAATTGCGGCATTTGACGCCGCTGGAGCCCCTATCTTCGTGTCCACCGCCAAGTCGTTCCCCGACCTGTTCCTGCTCCACGAGCGCCAGCGTCGCCCGCTCGCCATCGAGCTGAAGCGGATGAACGGGACCTTCGAGCCCGGGCAGCTCGAATACCTCCAGTTGCTCAACGTCTGCGGCATTCCGGCCGTGGTCATCCGCCCGGTCGATTTGCGCGACGGCACCCTCAACGCCATACTGGGGGCTCTATGATTGACGCCCGCTGCCCCGTGTGCAAGAACCCCGACATCCGACGTGGTGTCGGGGTGATGTGGAACGAGGGCATGACACAGGCCGCCATTCGGCGGGTCGTTGGCGATACTCTGACCACCGCCGCTGTGACCAAGCACTTGAAGGAGCACGAGACCGGAGGCTGGAACCGCCAAGTCCTACTGGAGCCGGAGGCCCCGGTCCGCGAGCGCATCCTCGCGCTCCAGCGATTGCAATTGGATGAGGTCGAGCGGCGTATCGAGCTGGCCAAGCAACGCGCCGACGAGCAGAACGCTCATCTCCAGAAGATGCGCGACATGGGAGCCGAGGGCGCTGACACCACGCCCGACCACGACTGGTCGGAGTTCACCGACATCCTCGGCAAGGACATGCAGTCCGCCATCGGCTCCATCCTGAAGACGCAGGGGCTCAGCGACAAGCGCGAGAAGGTGCAGGGCGAATTGAAATTGGGGTTGTTCGAGGCCATGACGGCCGCCGGGCTGGCGCCGAAGGTCATCTCAGGCGGCAAGCAAGCGAATGAACCGCTTGAAATCGAAGCGAACGTTCTTCACACTGAGGGTGAAGATACCGGAAACAGTGAAGATGACTGACTGGGTCAAGGAATTCGAGCGGTGCCGCTGGGACCCAAAGAGGTTCGCCCGCATCTTCCTCGGCATCAAGCTGCACCCCGGGCAGCAGCGCATGATGGACGCCTACATCAAGCGCACCGACTCGCGCTGGCGCGCCTACTACTACTGGATAATGGTGGCCGCCGGGAACCGCGCGGGCAAGACGCTGGCCCTCGCGGTCATCATCCTGCACTCGTGCATCTACCGCTCCGGTCTGGAGCCGCCGAAGCCCGGGTCCAGCCCGGACGAGCTGAAGCGGTTTGGCTCTCTGCCCTACCACTGGTGGCACTTCGCCGTGGAGCAGGCTCCGGCAGAACAGGTGTTCACCGAAATCATCAACTTGCTGGGCGGCTCACACCCGGCCCAGAAGGAAGGCTGCCCGTGGACCAAGGCCATTGGCGGCGGGAACTCGGTCGTAGGTGCCCGAAAGGTCGCGAAAGCCACCCAAGTCGAGGGAGTTGAGTGGACCGAGGGCCTGAAGGAGCGCGGCGAGTACGCGTGGATTGCATTCGCTGCCGAGCTGGGCGGCGCGCAGGTCCACTTCCGTAGCACCAAGGCCAAGGCCCTGTCGGCCATCGGCCAGAACATGCACGGATTGTCATTCGATGAGGCCGGGCTCCAAGAGGCGCCGACCCTCGTCTACCTCGTCAAGGAAATCATGCACGCCCGGCGGCTCTCGACTGGCGGACAGTTCATCCTCATCTCGACCCCGTCCGCCGACACGAGCACCGAGTTCGAGGACTTGTGGTACACGGGCGACCCGGAGGACCCGTTCCGGGACCCGCGCGCCTTCTCAATGAGAATGTCCACCCGCGACAACATCGGGTACGGCATCGACCGCGAGTCGTTCGATGCCCTCATCCTGCATCAGCCGCAGGGCTGGATTGACCAGAACATCGAGGGCATGTTCATCCAAGCGATGGGGGTCTGGTTCAACGCCGCCTCCGTGCGCGCGGCCTTCATCGACTCCATGCCCGAGCGCACCGAGCCTGCCGGGGCGGGACACGTCTACGCCCACGCGCTCGACCCGGGGCTGAAGGACAAGTGCTGGTCGATGGTCTGCGAGATGGACTCTGATGGGAGGCTGAATGGCGTCTCGCTCGACAGGCAGGAGGGCAAGCAGACGACGCGCGGCATCGTCGCGCTGGGCGCTCGTGACCACATGGCGTACGCGGCGGATGGCGCCGAAGTCGAAACTGGCGTTGACCATACCGCTTTGGGTGGTCACATGTTCAAGGAGCTGTTGGAGGAGGCTATTCCTGTGGTTCGCACGATTGAGTTTGGCGGGGTCATCAAGACCAAGCGCCAGCTTCTCTCGGACCTGCGGACCGCGTTTGATGAGGGCAACATCAAGCTGCCAGCGAGCGGCTTCTGGGCCGAGGTTCAGAAGCAGAGCCTCAACTACAAGCTGGCCGACCGCAAGATGGAGCAGGACTTGGTCATGTGCCTTGCCATCATCGTGAAACTCGGCCGTTCCCTGCCCCGTCCCGGGCAATCGAGGTCTGCGACGTTCGTCTTCGGAGACCCCGACGCGCAGCGAGAGCTGTCTGCGGCGGAAGTTCTGATGCAGGGGTACGACCCTGAGTTGACGACCTTCGCCGGGTTCAAGCGGCCAGCTTGACGCGCTCAATCAGCGGGCATACACTCAGCACACCGTGAGTCGCACCTAGTGGAGCCCAAGTACCAAGACCTGACGCTCGTTATCGGCCTGTCTGAGGGCGATAAGTCCGAGATGGAGCTGCAACGCGCGCTTCAGGGCCGTATTCAGGGCATCAAGCTGGAACACGACGCCTTCGCGGACGAGTGCAAGCGATACGACGCTTTGTTCTATTCGACCACCTTCACCCAGTTCGGAGCCGATTTGTGGCCCGACGACCCCAACCTAAAGGTCGATGGACGCTCGCACGTCTCGCTGAACAACCCGCAGGTCTACGTCGAGGTCCCAGCCGCCCTTCAGGCGGTCGAGCCCATCGAGAACATGGTTGCCATCGAGGACTCCGAGGAGGGTCGCGACAACGCGAACGCCCTTGAACGAGTCCGGGAGTCATGGAAGGTGGACGAGGACTGGCAGTTGAAGCGCCACAAGGGCGCCACGGTGAAGGGCCTGTACGGCCGAACCGCCTCGTTCGTCTACCCGGACCTTGACAAGGCGTACCCGTGCGCCGAGGTCATCATCAACCCGCGCAACCTGTACCTCGGCTTCAAGGATGACAATTACGACACGCTGGAGTGGGCCGCGCAGGTCACGCTCATCGACCCGAAGTCCGCCATGGAGCGGTACAGCGTCGAAATCACCGCGAAGTCCATGGCCGATGGGACGATAGTCCCGTGGGTGACGGGAGCAATCGACTCCGCGTACGCCGACATCCCCCGCCCGGAGCTGAACTGGGGTCCGGCCCGCGTCGAGGTCTGGGACTACTGGTACCGCAAGGTCACGAAGCCCGGGAAGAAGGGCTCGCCCGCCAAGATGGAGACGTGGAACTGCATCGTCGTCGGCAACGAGGTCGTCCGCGACGAGAAATACGCCTACTACAACGGCGTCGTGCCGTACGTTCCGCTGTTCAATACGTTCGTTCCCGGCACCCCAACTGGACGTTCCGAGCTGCACGATATGGAACAGCTCATCCGCGAGAAGATGACCCGCATCACGGCGGGCGCGCAGATGATACAGAAGGCCACCGCTGGCGATTACTGGCAAATCACGGGCGAGAACGCCCCAGCTCGCGGTGCTGCGAACGTCAAGCCAATCCTCAACCAGACGGTGAGCCCCGGACCCGGCAACAGGTTCGAGTCCATCGCTCCGTACATCGCCGAATTCCAATTGGAGCAGTTCCTCGGGCGCATCGACCGGGAAATGGCCATCATCTCGGGCCTGAATGACCTGCTGCTGGGGCTCGCCCCGAGCGCGGTCCTGAACAGCTCGAAGGCCATCAACGCGCTGGTCGCCAATTACGAGTCCCGGATTGCAATGCGCCGACTGCTGTTCTACGAGTGGGACCGCAAGACGTGGGAGCTGGTCTGCAAGGTGTGGGCCAACATGAAGGGCGAGAACGCCCAGTTCATCAAGCGCGTCATCGCTGATGGAATGCCGCGACTTGACATTCAGGACCCGTCGCTCTCCCCGCGCGACGAGATGGAGACCGCGAACCGCGCCGCCAGCCTCGTCAACGCCAAGCTCTGGTCGCAGGCCCGAGGCATGGATGCCGTCGGTGTCGATGACCCGGAGCAGGAGCAGAACATCATCCGCCGCGAGTCCACCGACGCTACGCTGTGGCCGGACCGAGTCAACCTCATGGTCCAGCTCATGGCGGCGCTGAATGCGGCCAACGCTCAGGCGCCGCAGGGCGTGCAGGCGCAGGCTCAGGGTCAGGCCGCCTCCGGCGCTGCCGACCTTCAGGCTGCACTTGGGCAGGCTACCCCGGGTGGGAACCCCCTCGGTGGTGGCGGGCAGGCCGCAGACGGCATGGTTCCGCAGACGCCGGACGTGGCCGGAGCCCAGTCTTCGCCCTTCGCACAGGGTCCCGCAGGTGCGACCGCGCAGGCCAATGGCCCGCAGTCCACGCAGGTCCAGTCGATGATTGCAGGTGGCAAGCTCTCCGGCCGTATCCTGAACAACACGAAGTACGGTAGGAAGTAATGGCCCGGAGTCGTAGGGGCTCGTTCGGCCTCCAGCCACGGGTAGCCCCGAATGTCACGGGTCAAATCGTCGCGCTCGCTCGCGAGTACGTGGCAAAGAGGGACTCGCTCATCATGGATGCGTGGCGGAATGGTGGCACCTTCGAGGGGAAGAAAGTCACCGACGAGATGGCGCTCGCGTACTGGAAGACCCGGGAGGAGGGGCTGGACCCGGGCGACCCGACCTACGAGCAGGCCAAGAACCAAATCATGCAGCTTCAGTACGGCATCGCCCAGTCGAAGGCTGACGTCCTGCACGTGCAGGGCAAGATGTCCGACAACGCGTACGCGCAGTTCTTCCTGAAGTGGGCACAGAAGGTCCCGAAGAACAGTGAGTTCTACCGCACCCTCCAGAAGGACGCGGCTCAGCTCATCGAGGGCGCGAAGGCCAAGAGCCACGCGAACGCCGACCGCATCAAGACCGAAGCCTTCAACAAGTTCGTGACGCAGACGACCGACCGCGATATTGCAATCGGCGACGCGATGACGGCCGCCCTCACCGACCTCTCCAAGGCCACGGGCATGTCCATCACGGGGAACGGGGATGAGCTTCTGACGAGGCTCACCACCGATGCTACCCAGAACCCGGACAAGTACCGGCGCCTCCTCGACACCATCAAGAAAGGCGACCCGGGCTGGGACGGCCAGCTCACCGAAGGCTATTTCAATCAGCACATCAAGTCCGCCACGGCCGGGTATTCCCTCATCGCCGACAAGGCGCAGAAGGGCGGCTTCGTCTCTGCGTACGCGAACGCGACACAGGGCATGTCCGCGATGGCCTCGTGGGGCCAGAACTTGAAGGTGTGGCCTGTCGCTGAGTCCTACACCAACTTCGAGACCGCATGGCTGAAGGTCATGCAGGACCCGAACGCGTCCCAGATGGACAAGACGTTTGCGTCCAACATGTACGCAGACCAACTCGGCAAGCTCTCCGCCACGCCCGGCATGGAGCCCGGCGCCAAGGCGATGATTGAGGCGGACGCGAAGCGGCTGCTTGGTCAGGACGCCGGAGACGCGCCGTCCTTCGGGTCGTCCATGTTGTCCCGCCCGGGTGTGAGCCCAGAGGCGGCAATGGTCGTCTCCGTCCTCCAGCAGAAGGCTCTTGAAATGGCGACCAACCCGCTCGGGTTCGCCTACGCTCCTGTGGACAACGCCGGGAACTACGACCCGACCGGGCAGGGTGCGCTGGGCATCGTCCCGGCTGGCGCCGTTCCGCCCAGTGCCTCGGGCGTCATGGTTCCGGGTTCGGACGGCAAGGCTGTCATGGCCATGATGCCGGGCCACTCCGTGTACGTCTCCGACCCGAACGACCCCAAGGCGTCGCCCCGGCTCGCGGGCTACCAGATTTCCTACAAGGTCGGCGGCAAGGACATCCAGCTCTGGTCGTATCGTGACGACAAGGGTGCGACGCAGTGGTCGCTCATCTCGCCTCTGGCTGATGGTGCCACCACGCAGGTTGACAACAAGGGTGACGTCTACGTCACGCCGCCAGCCGCTCAGGTCGCGGACCCCGTGGCCGCAGCCGCCGGTCTGAAGGACGCTCAGGGCAACCCACTCGGCGCTGGCGCGCAGCTCGCCGCTCAGTTGAAGGCACAGCGCGATGCTGGCGACTTCTCGGGTGGCGCCACTGTCACGCAGAACCAGTTGGACGAGAAGGGCCACGTCATCGGGAAGACCGAACTGACCTACAAGGATGGCAAGTTCACCCAGACCTCGACCCAGAACACGCTCGATGCCGAAGGCCACGTGCTGTCGTCCACCCAAACCCCGGTGGACATTGGAATTCAGGGGCCGCAGGAGGCAGCGTATAGCCAGTCCCGCGTTCAGGCCGGGTACGTCCCGGGCACCACCTTCTCCTCGCCTCTGGCCGCTTCGGTCAAGGCGACATCAGCGACTCAGTCCATGGACCAAGTGACCGCTTTCGCCAACGACCCGAAGTTCCAGCAGCAGTTCGTCGCGCAGACGATGAACACCCTTGGGACCAAGGACCCGTACGACCCGCGTATCGCTGATGCGTGGAAGATTGTCACGACCGCGCACGAGTCCGGTCCTGATGACGCCGTTCGCAGTAGCAACACCAGTGCTGCCCTGCGGGCCGACCTCCAGTACCCGGGAACCGCGACCGCCCCGGGGGCGTCCGACAAGCCCACCACCATCAACTTCGGCGGACAGACTATCGTTGTCCCGGGCCTGCCGTCCTATCTGAAGAACTTGCAGGGTGCGGAGCACTTCCAAGGTCAGGGTCCCGCCGCAGGTCCCAATGCTGGTACACTGCCCGGCGTGGGTGCCCCTCCAGCGCAGCCGAGCCCGATTGGCCCGATGCCGACTCCAACGCCGACAGCCGTTACGCCGACACCGACGCCGACGCCGACCAACCTGCCGGTCACGCCTACACCCGCCCCGACTGCGGCACCGACGCAATACGACATCTCGAAGGACTATCATACGGGTGCTCGTTAGATGCTTGATTACACCAAGCTAGGCCCGGCGAATTCGCCGACTCCGACTACACCCCAGACCACGGCTCCCATCGCCCCGGCCTCCCCGGGGTCGCTGACTCAGCCTGTTCCGGCAGGTGGCTCATTCGGCTCCGTGCCGAACCTCCTCGCCTCCCCACAGTCGCAGAAGTACGACAAGACCAACCCTGACGCGGCGACGCAGGGGCAGGTGGACGCCATGATGCCGTGGGACAAGTTCGGCCGTGGTCTCGACTTGCTCGGGGCGCACCTGTTCGGTCAGAACAACGGCTCTGCGCTGGGTGGCGTGCCGGTCGTCGGCAACATCGGCCGAGAGTTGGGCAGGGTCGGAGACGCTGCGGCATGGACGGTCGTCAAGCCCTTTGAGGCAGGAGCTACCGCCCTGTCACACATGCCGATTGGGTGGGTGCCGGGAGGGGCCGACGACACCTTCAATCAGATTGGCGACCAACTGAAGACCAGCAACCCGGCGTTGTACGCGGAATGGCTCCTCATCAGGACTCACGCCGACGCTGACGTGCTGTTCGGCGCCAACGAGAAGGCCGATTTCAATATCGAGTACCTGAAGATGCAGGACGACATGCAGAAGGAGAGCTTCCTCGGGGGTACTCCCGAACTGGTCATGGGCCGTGCCGGGTCGGGCTCCGTCGGGGGTGCGCTCAGCAACGCCATCAAGGGCTTCCTCGGCATCGGCAGCAACACGTTGCAGGGTGTCGCGGGCAATGTCGGTCTGCTCGACCCGTACTACTCTGGGCATCACCCGGGGGAGGGCGGCTCAACGAATATCGAACGCCTGCTCGACATCCATGACAACCCCACCAAGTTCGTGCAGAACGTCGGCTCCTCGTCCTACTACCAGTTCAACGACTTCGAGAAGTACGCCGTGGAGAACGTCACATCCGGCAAGTGGAGCCCGGCGCAGGCGCAGGAGTGGATTGACAAGAACATCAACACGAAGCTCAACCGTGTTGAGGAGTCGGCCGCTCGCCTTGAAGCTGGGCTGGAGGTCTCGGACGTTGAGAAGGACGCCGTCGAAGCGTGGCAGTCGGGAGCATGGTCTCAGCAGCACGCCGCCGACTACATCGTGTCCCACGGGCAGGGCGTCACCCGTAACCCGGTCGGCCAAATCCTCGGGGCCGCCGCGCTCGACCCGCTGACCTACGCCACCCTCGGTGCTGGCGCCGTCTCCAAGATGGGCGTCACCACGGGCACGCGCCTGATTACAATGGCGGGCGAGGGTGCCTCGATGGCTGAGAAGCTGGACCTCGCCGCGACCAACATGGAGCGACTGGCCGTCGTGGTGGCCACCGTCCAGAAGGGTGAGGTCAGTGGCCCCATCTTCCGTATCACGCGTGGCTTGGTGGACCCGCTCGCGGTCTACAAGCCTTCGTCCGTTGCTCGCGCAGTGACCGACCTGAAGAACGGCGTCGCCGTCGAGTCGTTCATGCGTACCTACGGCCCGGCAACCGTCAAGGACGTCCGCGCCCTCGCACGAGAGCATGGCATCACCACCGAGATTGACAGCGCCATGGCCAGCTACGCCATGGACAAGGCCGACGAGATGGTCACGATACAGGCGGCTCGCGACATGCTCAACGAGGGGCTGGGCGAGGAGCTGGTGCACACCCACCCTGACGAGATGGCGAGCGCACTCAGCGGGTTCGCCGGGCGTGACGCCGTCACCGAACTGACCGACCACATGCAGAGGATTATGAAGAACACCTTTACGGCCGAGGAGCAGGTCAACCTCTCCGGCCGGATGGCCACTATCTTCGGCAAGGACGTGGCCTACTGGGACAAGGAGCTGGCCAACATGTCCTTCGACATGAGGTCCGCCCTGCACGCTGCTACCTACAAGCGCGCCGAGGTTGCGTTCGAGAAGGCACGCGCCGCCATCGACCAAGCCGGATACGACGGCGAGCTGTCTCTGAAGAACATGGTGCTGATGTCGCCAGAGACGCTGGACACTGACACCGCCGAGGCCATCGTTGCCAACATCCGTGGCGCACTGGAGAACGAGGCCGGGTCCATTGAGGACCCCATCGCCACGGCCACGGCTGAGTGGAACACCCTGACACGGCGGTATGGCTTCCTCTCCAATATCGGCTACGCGACTGGCGGCAAGGAACAGCTCGAAACGCTCGTCAAAGAGCTGGAGAAGGAGATTGAGCGCGGCCGCATCACCAAGAGCCTCGCTGAGTCCGAGTTGTCACATCCGTCTCTGAAGCCGCTCCGCGACTTCCTCAATAGGCACAGCGTTCCCGGCGCAGACCGCATCGTCCCGCCGCGAGAGCAGGCCGCCCGGTCCCGCGCCGCTATCAAACAGGCCGAGAAGGCCGTGGCGGACGCTGGCTTCACGACCCCCTCCGTCGAGAAGTTCTACGGCGCCATCACCAAGGCATCGAAGGTGGTCAAATCGAACGGGCGTACGGTTGGTGAGACTGTGTCTCGGTACCCCAAGAGCGCGTACAAGGACATGCGTTTGTTCCTGTCGGCGGATGGCAAGACCGGCTTCGCCATCAAGGCTGACGGCGACCTCGTGTCCGTCTTCAACGCCGGGACCGAGAAGGGCGTCATCCAGAAAATCATCCCCTACATGCACGACCTTGGGGCCACCAAGCTCGACGCCTTCGATGAGGTCGGGCGTTTGCCCGAGCTGTACGGCAAGGGCGGCTTCGTTGAGACCGGCCGAGACGCGTGGAACCCGCAGTACGCCCCCGCAGGTTGGACGGGCGGGACACCTGACGTCGTCTACATGGAGCATCCCGGGGCGCCCATTGGCCCGGTCATCGAGAACACCCCCACCCGTCTCTGGAAGATTGGTTTCCGACCGGACGAGGAGGTCGCGTGGGGCCTGAAGCGGAACGCCGACACGGGCCTCTACACCTTCGACCGTGCGCCGACCATCAGCCACAACGTGGACGCCGTGCCGTTCGGGCGTCAGAAGTTCAGCGACACGACCCGGAACGTGCTAGGGCAAATCGTCGGCAAGAGCGCGGCTGAGTCCGCGACCA
>Ga0315276_10004814_pt1 | contig 12415 bp, 10 predicted proteins | sample YL17G05_0_MG_FD_204542 | JGI IMG/M metagenome (GOLD analysis project Ga0315276, IMG submission 204542) | Sediment microbial communities from Yellowstone Lake, YNP, Wyoming, USA - YL17G05_0 | ecosystem: Environmental > Aquatic > Freshwater > Lake > Sediment | place: USA: Wyoming | collected... | reverse complement strand
ACGTCGTCGTCCAGCGAGTCGAGACTCACCGTGACCCGGCGAAGGCCGGCGTCCCGGAGCGCTCGCGCCTTCTCCGCCAGGAGCGACCCGTTGGTCGTCATGGTCAGGTCCAGCCCGGGAATGCACGCCAGCATCGCGACCAGACGTTCCAGGTCGCGACGAAGCAGCGGCTCTCCCCCGGTGATGCGGACCTTCTTCACGCCCAGCGAGGAGAAGATGCGAGCCAGGCGGGCGATCTCGTCGAAGGTGAGGAGCTGGTCCCGCCCCAGGAAGGCGTGGTCTCGGCCGAAGGCCTCCCTGGGCATGCAGTAGACGCATCGAAAGTTGCACCGGTCGGTGACGGAGATGCGCAGGTCCCGGAGAGGGCGCTGGAGTGTGTCGGTCAACACGGGCGGTCGAATCCTGGTGGAGTTGACTATGGTCTTCGCGGCCCGGCGGCACGAAAAAAGGCCGACCGGCCATGTGGGAGGCGTTCGCCAGGTGGGAAGCGTTCGTTGACGCTTCGGTGGGCGGTCGCATTAAGTGTCGACGATGGACCTCACCGCACTCATCGCGCTGGCCCGGGATGCCGGCGCGAGCGACCTTCACCTCGAAGCGGGCCTGCCACCCAGCGCGCGTGTTCGTGGACAGTTGCAGGGCATCGCGGCGCCCCTCTCCGCGCGAGAGCTTCTCGCGGTCGCGCGCGAGGTGGTGGGCGGGGACCGCTGGCCGGAGTTCCTGGAACGGCGCTCCAGCGACGTGGCCCGGACCCTGGGCGGCGTTCGCTGTCGCATCAACGTGCTCTGCACGGCGCGCGGGGTCGGGCTGGCCATCCGCTTCCTGGGCACCTCGCAAGCGACCCTGGAGCGGCTGAACCTTCGATCCGACCTGGCCCGCCTCGTCGAGCCGCACCACGGGCTCGTCATCGTGAGCGGGCCGACCGGGTCGGGGAAGTCGAGCACGCTGGCCGCCCTCGTCCAGGAGGTGAACCTGCGCGAGACGCGGCACATCGTGACCCTGGAGTCGCCCATCGAGTACACCCTGGTCCCCCGCCAGTCCTTCATCCGACAGCGGGAGGTGGGGCGCGACACGCCCACCTTCGAGCAGGGTCTCTACGACGCCATGCGCGAGGACCCCGACGTCCTCGTGGTCGGTGAGCTCCGGGACGCGGAGACGATGCGCCTCACGCTCGCGGCCGCCGAGACCGGCCATCTCGTGCTGACGACGCTGCACTCCTCCAGCACGGCGGAGGCCCTCCAGCGAATCGTGGGCGCGTTCCCGGCCGAGATCCAGACCGGTATCGCGGCCCAGCTCGCCGATTGCCTGGTTGGAGTGGTCTGCCAGAGGCTCCGATTCTTCCCGGAGCGAAACCTCCGTGCACCGGAGTGTGAGGTCCTCGTCGCGAGCCAGCCGGTGAAGGCCATGGTGCGGCAGGGGCAGTTCTTCAAGCTCCAGACGGCGCTCGAGACGGGCGCCGCCGAGGGCTGCTGGACGTTCCAGCGGTACCGCGAATGGCTCGACCGGCGGACGGACTGGTACGTCCCCTCGGCGGAGCCTCCGCTGCGCGAGCCGAACCAGAGCGAGCGGCGGGACCTCGCGGAGCAAGCGAGGCTGCCTCGAGCGGCGGGGCGGCGGCAATCCCCGAAGCCGGCTGGCGGCGCGACCCAGCCCCAGGAAGGCGTGCTCGAGATTCCCTCCTCCGACGAGGACCTCTTCCGGATCCTTTCCGAGCTCGAGCGGCGAGGGGAGTGAGATGCGGCGGGCGGCCCTGGCGAACCGGACCCGATGGGTCTAATATATTCCCTTGCGAATTTTTCTCGTTTACGTCCGGGACGAGGCGTATTTCCACCTTCTCCCCGCGCCGGTCGCGGAAAAGGGAGCCCATCAGCGCGTCCGCGTGATGGCCTTCCCGCCGCTCGGGATCCAGACCCTGGCGCCCGTCCTGCGGCAAGGCGGCCACACGGTCCGGATGTTCGACACCTGCCACCCGGAGATGCGGGCCGATCAAGTCGCCGAGGCGGCGCGCCAGGACCGCCCCGACGTCATCGCGCTCTCCTTCCTGTCGGTGACGGCCTATCCGGCGCTGAAGAAGCTGGCCCAGCGAGTCAAGCAGGCCAACCCCGGGATCCCCATCATCGTGGGCGGGGCGTTCGCCTCCATCAACGCGGAACACATCCTCGCCGACTGCCCGTACGTCGATCACGTGGGGGTCGGGGAGGGCGAGGAACTCCTTCTCGACTACCTCGACAATCTGCAATCCCTGGGCGCCGTGGCGGGGCTGGTCTGGCGAAGCGACGCCAAGGTCCTGAAGAACCTGCCGCGACCCCTGCTCCGCGACCTCGACAGGTTCCCGTACCCGGATCGCGAGTCGCTGCCCATCGACTACATCGAGTCGCTTCCGCTCGACGTGCCGGCCGTCCTCTCGCTCGACAAGTTCTGCACGATACAGACGTCGAGGGGCTGCCCCTACACCTGCATCTACTGCGACATTCCCTCGCTGGCCGAGGGGAAGTGGCGGAGCCGGTCGGCCGAGCACGTGCTCGGGGAGATGCAGCAGCTCTCCGACCAGGGCTATCGCTCCATCTATCTGACCGACGACCACTTCTTGCTGAAGAAGAAGCGGATCGGCGACATCTGCAACGGCATCATCGAGCGCAAGCTCCAGTTCCACTGGGGGTGCGAAGGACGCGTCGACTCGGTGGGGGTCGACCAGCTCCCGCTCATGGGCAAGGCCAACTGCGACATGCTGGCCTACGGCGTCGAGGCGGGGACGCAGAAGATGCTCGACCGCCTGCGCAAGGACCAGACCCTGGAGCAGGTCGAGCACGCCGTCAGCGAGGCCAAGCGGCACGGCATCGCGCGGGTTCACGGATTCTTCGTCATCGGGTGTCCCGGAGAGACCGCCGAGGACATCCGCGAGACCTTTCGCTTCGCGGCCCGGCTCCAGCTCGACACCTTCGGCTTCAACCGCCTGGCCGTCTACCGGGGGACCCCCCTCTGGAACGAGTACGCCAGCCGCGGGCTCGTCGACGACGACCGGGACTGGGACAAGACCTTCAAGTGCTGCGACATCGACCCCGACACCGTCCCGAACGACGAGGTGAACGGGTTGCGGATGAAGGGCTACGCCTCGCTGCTCCTGACCCGCATCGTCCGGCGCCCGGTGAAGACCTGGGGGCTCCTCCGGACGTTCAGCCGGCACATGCCGCTCGGGGACCTCCTCCGGCTCATCAGCGGGCCGTTCCGGAAGAAGGTCGCGCCGGCTCCGGACCTGCCGGCCCCGATGATCGACGCCGGGATCACGGTGCCGATCCGCCTCGCCAGCTGAATCGCAGGCCGTCCGCGCGCTGCTCGACAGGCCCGCCGTTCCGTGAAATCGTCTCCCCCCAACGTCCCGCCGCGAGGTCGCCGCGGACCCTCCTGGAAAGGAACAACCCATGAAGCACGCTCTCCTCGCCCTCCTCCTCGTCTCCGCCGCCGGCGTCGCGTCCGCCGACCCCGCCGCCACCTTCAAGGCCAAGTGCGCGATGTGCCACGGCCCGGATGGCGCGGGCGGCGCCATGCACAAGGTCTCCATCAAGGGCGCGAAGGAAGCCGACGTCCAGAAGGCCATCACCGACGGCAAGGGCAAGATGAAGCCCGTCAAGATCGACGACGCCGCCGCCGTGGCGAAATGGGTCTCCGGCCTCAAGTAGACCTGCCGGTCCCCCCGAGGCTACCCGCAGAATCGCGCTAGCCCGGCCGGGCTCCCGCCTCCGAGAAGCGCTCGCCCACCCGCGGCGCCTCGACGAGAGCGATGCGCGCGCAGGCCGGACAGGGGGTGAGGATGTCACCCGTTCGGACGTCCTGGTGGACAGCGAGATCGAAGGGGCGCTCGCCCGTCGGGTCGCAATCGAGGCAGTGGGTCCGCCAGCGGCGCCGCTGATGCAGGTAGATGACGTTGCTGTGCTCGCGAGGGCCCATGGCGGCGATCCCAATAGCTGACATCGCGATATCACCGACCTGACCTGAATCGCAGCAGCTACCCCCAAGAGGGCCGCCCGAATGGGGGGTAGACGGAAACTGTTCCAGGCACGATCGTCGGTCTGCCCCTCTCCTGTGGTTCACCGGCCCACGTGACAGCCGCGCAGGTGGGCAAGTGGTATCCGAGGGGGTGGGGGAGGGCGAGCCGCTGCGCGGGGGGCGCAGCGGCCACCGCACGATGACGGGGTCGAGGGACCGCCAGAGACGGGGACTCGTGCTGGCGGTGCTCGCCGCGGCTGGATGCGGTGGTTCACTCCCCGTTTCACCTCCTTGCGCGGGCGTCGAGGCGAACGGCATCTGCTGGGTGGGCAAGGACGGCATCTCGGTGAGCCGCGAGCGGGCCGAGCGGGTCTTCGACGAGGCGAAGGCCCTGTGGGGCGCCCGTCAACGTGAGTTGCCCGGATGGCGGATCGAGTTCCGTCACTCCCCGCCGGTGGTCGATGGACAGCGGTTCGACGGGTACTGCTGGGGCGACGCGCGCCTCATCGTCGTCGCGCCCTTCGTCGCCGACTGCTTCGAGAGGTCGGCCATCTTCCACGAACTCGGTCACGCGTGGGGATTCCACGACGACGACCCGCGGATGTCCGGCCAGTGGAACTCCATCCACGAGGCCATGAAGGAGTCGCACTGGCCGGGCTGTGAGTTCGAAGGCGACGAGGATTAGAACGCCACGCTCATGCCGATGGTCACGACCTTGGTCCCCCGGCTCACCCAGGGAAGCCACTGCGTCCCGGTCAGGAATCCGCGACCTCACTCGCCTCTGCCACGAAAAGTTGCATTAGACTGTTCATCCATGACCGCCATCGAGAAGCGAAATCTCGTCGCGCAGTGGGCGTTCGACACGCGCCCGGTGCTCCTCCGGTTCCACATCTGGCTCGACGACGTGCAGGTGGAACGCTCGCAGGTCGATCCGGTCTCGGCCCACACATTCACTCCGCGCGGAATCGCCAGGAACCTGGCGGTGACCGCGGCCGCCACCGCGCTCGGTACCAGGCTCTACGGCGGGTTCGGCGATGGCGCCGGCAAGGACAAGTACGCCTACAACCAGGCCAAGAAGGGCGCCGACGCCATCAGCGCCTACGTCATGAGCGAGGGGCTCTGGCACCTCACCCGGACCCTGCCCGAGAACCACGCCATCATGGTGAGCCTGGGCGAGGGGCTCATGCCCAAGGCCGGCGAGACCCCGGAGATGGGGGCCAATCCCCTGCTCGGCTTCGGGCGCGTCTACGCCCGCCCCGAGGTCGCCAGCATGGTGGACCGGCGGGTCCGGCGGCTGCTCAACGAGCCGGGCCACACCTTCGAGCAGTTCCACGGGTGGTTGAAGAGCCGCGGGATCACCATCTGGGGCGCCGCGGTGGACACGCTCGAGAACACCTCGCGCTTCGCCGAAGGCAAGCCCACCGGTCCCATGGTGGTCTTCCATCTCTTCAACTCGCCGCTCACCGTCTCCCGCCCTTACGAGTCGTACACGGGTTGCATCACCGTGCCTCGCCAGGTGGCAAGGGTGGCCGCCGAGTCGGCGGTGCTGCTCGACTACCGGACGCCCCGGGGCAAGGTGATGGAGGTCATCCAGAAGGCCTACCCCGGCATCCGGCCAGGCAATGTCCACGTCTGGACGCTGGGCGGGAAGAGCCGGCAGAAGCGGCTCGGAAAGCTCTGGGAGGAGTGGAGGATCGCCGGCGCGCACCTCGTCGAGGACGGCTGGAAGGCCCCTTCAGGCCTCGAGATCTTCACCGACTCGGGCACCTACGCGCCCACCTTCCTGGTCGGGAGCTGGAAGGACGCCTCCGGCGCGCCCCACGTCTTCCTCTGCGACGGGTACGCCGCCAGCGCCGAGGCCATGCAGGCCTCCAGCCTCGACGAGGTGCTCGAGGTGGAGTCGAGCATGGCCGTCTTCTCGCCCACCTTCGACCTCCCCTGCGACCAGGAGGCGAGGATCATGCAGCTCGATCCGGCATCGGCCGACTTCGCCGACCGCATCCGGGCAATCGTCGGCGCTCGAGGCGTCAGGCCGGAGGAGATCGAGGCCTACGCCGAGGCCATCCGCGACGCCCGCGCCTGCAACGTGCCGGTGGGCAAGCCGGTGCTCCGAGCCGACGAGTTCCTGCCCGAGAAGAACTGGGGGGTCCTGGCCGCCATCGGCTACATCTGCGACGACCCGTACACCGGCACCGCGGGGGTCACCAAGGTGTCGGAGGGCGTCTACAAGGTGACCACGCGACTGGCCACCCGCAATGCCTCGTCCTACATCACCTTCACCTTCCGTCTCATGGAGACCGAGGAGGAGCAGCGCCACGTCTTCAGCCCGCTTCTGGTGCGCTTCCTCTCGGGCGTGGATCACACGAAGAGGGCGGTGAAGATCTCCGACTCCGGCCGCATCCGAAACGAGCTACAGACCATGTTCTCCCAGGCGCTGGACCACGACGGCGACAACATCAAGGTCCACTTCGATCGGGTGGACGAGAAGGTCTTGCCGCTGGACAAGCAGGCCGCCATCCGGCGCGTGCTCGAGTGGTACAAGGCCAACCACCCGGTGTGGTTCAAGTGGCTCGAGATCGCCTGAGGAAGCGGGTCCAGGGGCCGTAGTCGCCGCAAGCCGCCAGCGTTGCGGCGGCGGCGGACACGATCGAGTTGCGAAAGGCCGATCGCGTCCAGGACCGTCGGTGGACCCTTACCGGCCAGTCACGTAGCCCGGGTCGGGGGACTCGCCGCCAAACACGCCGCTGCCCAGCTGACCTCGGTCGTTGACCCCCCAGCACTGGATCCCACCCTCCGAGGTCAGGGCGCAGGTGTGGTCGCCTCCCGCCGTGACCGCGAGAGCCGTCCTGGGAGGCAGGAGGGTCACGTTCACCAGGCTGCCCGTGCCGCCCAGCTGGCCGTGGGGGTTGGCTCCGAAGCACTTCAAGTCGGCGGGGTCGAGGGCGGCGTCGACCGCGCAGGTGTGCGCGCGCCCACCCGCGACCGAGGAGGGAAAGAAGGGCCCGAGAGCCGGGGCGTGGGGCGAAAGGAAGGCCCCGGTCGTGGGGCTGCCCGCGTCGACCTGGCCGCTCGTGTCGAGCCCCCAGCAGAGGAGGGCGCCCCCGGTCACGGCGCAGGAGTGGTTCTCGCCCGAGGCCAGGGCGGTCGTTCCCGAGGAGACGGCGGGGACGGTGGGGACGCTCTGGGCGTTCGTACTGCCGATCCCGAGCTGTCCCGAGTCGTTGGCGCCCCAGCAGTGGACCGCCCCGCCGGCGAGCGCGCAGGTGTGTCGCCCGCCGCAGGTGACGAGATCGGGGAGGAGCCCGGCCGCGAGCGCGGTGACCCGGACCGGCCGGAGCCCGACGTTGGTGCCCCCGTCCCCGAGTTGCCCGGACCCGTTGGAGCCCCAGCAGTAGAGCGCCCCGCTCACCGCGATCGCGCAGGTGTGGGCCGCAGAGACGCTGGTGATCCCGGCACCCCCTGCTCCCACGGATGCGATCGGGGGGAGCCCGGCCACGAGGACCGGGAGTGTCCGGGTGGTGGTCGTTCCGTCCCCGATCTCCCCAAATGTGTTGTCTCCCCAGCAGTAGACCTGTCCGGCCAGGAGTGCGCAGGTGTGCGAGTAGCCCGAGGAGACCTGCGTCGCCGCCAGGGGCAAGGCCACCGGAACCGGGTCAGCCCGGTCGACGGTCGATCCATCCCCGAGCTGGCCGAGGTAGTTCGCTCCCCAGCACTTCACCGCCCCCGTCGTCGTGAGGGCGCAGGCGTGGCCATAGCCGGCGCTCACCGCCACGGCCCGGACGCACTGGCCTCCGTCGCGCAGGAAGCCCGGGGCACACTGGAAGTCACAGGCGTGGGCGGACGAGCAGACCGGGCTGGAATGGGCGGGCGCGGCGCCGGTGCAGTCGGTGCAGGTGGGTCCGCAGCTCGTACCGCTCTCCGCGGTGCAGGCATCGGGGGAGCAGCGGTTGAACCCGGCGTTGCAGCTGAATCCGCAGCCTCCGGCTTCGCAGGCGGAGGCGGCGTTCGAGGGGGGGGTGCAGGCGAGGCACCGGCCGTCGCAGGCCACCTGCGCGGGTGCGCAGACGAGCGCGATGAGCTCGGGGCGAGCCCCGTGGTCGACGAGGGTAGATCCGCACCCCGCCGCGAAGAGCAGGGCGGTTGCGAGCCAGGCCGCGCTTCCTGGCCGGCGGATCGGATTCAAGGCCTCACCTCACCGCCCCTACTAACCAGGAAGCGCCCGGCTTGCGAGCAATAGCCGATTGTTGGCCCGTTGGCCGGGGTCGCGGTGTTTCGACTGGTAGGTGGAGCCGACGACGTTGCCCGCGCCCCGGGGTGCCAGTAATTGTTCCCCTCGGGCTGGCAACGAAGGACGAGGTCGGCAGGGGTGGACCACCGCGAAGCAGCTGCCCGGCTCTACCGGGAATATGGTCCCGCCGTGTACCGGCGGTGCCTGCGGCTGCTGCGCGACCGCGACGCGGCGCAGGACGCCACGCAGGAGGTCTTCATGAAGCTGGTCCAGAACATGGCGCGGCTCGAGGGCCGGGGCGACGCCCTGCCCTGGATCTACCGCGTCGCCACCAACCACTGCCTGAACGTGAGTCGCAACACGGGGCGCCACGCCGAGGCCGAGCTGACCCCCGATCTGGAATCCGGGTCTCGACCGGATGCAGAGGCCATCCACGACCGGCGCCTGGCGCAGGAACTCCTCTCCCGCTTCGACGAGGGGACGCAGGCGGTCGCCGTGGGCGTCCTCATCGACGGGATGGAGCGGGACGAGGTGGCGGCGGCACTGGGGATCTCCCGGAGAACCGTCTCCCGCAGGCTCGGGCGCTTTCTGGCCCACACTCGCAAGTTTCTCGGGAGGGACGAGACGTGACCAGAGGATGCCCATCGGACCTCCGCCTGGAGCTTCATCTCCTCGACGCGCGCGGGGCCGGGCTCACCCCGCACCTCGAAGGATGCGCCGACTGCCAGGCCCGGTTGCACCGCATGGAGGCCGAAGGGGACCACTTCCAGCGCTTCGTCTTCCCGGCCACCGTGGACGCCGTGGTCGAGGCCGCGCGCCCCGCGAGGAGGGCGAACTGGTTTGCCGCCTTCGTGCCAGCCGCCGCGGCGGCCGCCGCCGGCCTCCTCATCTTCCTGAGTCCGGCGCCCCCCGAGGACTACGTGGGGCTGAAGGGCGACGCGCTGGGGCTCACGGTGTTCGTGGGTGCTCCAGACGGCGCCCGCGCCGTGGCGGACGGCGCCAGCATCCCGGCGGCGTCGGCCCTGCGATTCCAGGTTCGCTCGGCGATGCCTTGCCGGCTCTGGATCGTCTCGGTGGACGCCGGGGGGCAGGTCTCGCGTCTCTATCCACCCTGGGGCGACGAGGGAGCCGAGGCCGGAAGCGCCGGCCCCCTTCCCGGCGGAGCCGTCCTCGACGGTCGGCCGGGTCCGGAGCGGGTCTTCGCCGTCTGCACGCCGCAGCCGCTGCGTCTCCACGAACTGGAGTCGGCTGGACGGGCGGTTGCCTCGGGCGGGGGCGATGGCGTGCGCCGGGCGCGGCAGCTGGATGGGCTGCCGGCCGGGGCGCTCCAGGCGAGCCTGTTGCTCGAGAAGGGCGATTGAAACTCGCGCTGCTCATGGTCGCGCTCGCCGTGCCCGCCCTGGCGCAAGGGGCGGCGCGCTTCGCCGTGGTGGTGGGAAACGATGCCGGAGCGACCGGTCGCCCCCGGCTCTGGTTCGCCGAGAAGGACGCCGATCGGTTCAGCGGCACGCTCCGGGAACTCGGCGACTTTTCGGAGGACCGGACGGTGCTCCTCCGGGGCGCGACGCCGCGGCGGGTCCGTGAGGCGCTGGCCACGATCGAGGCCCGGATCGAGTCGGCGCGCTCCGCGGGGGAGCGCACGCTCCTCGTCTTCTACTACTCGGGGCACGCCGGATCGGCCGGACTGGAGCTCGGGTCCGAGGTCCTGAGCTACGCCGACCTCCGGGCACTGGTCGGTGGCTCGAAGGCCGACGCCAAGGTGGCCATCGTCGACGCCTGCGAGTCGGGGCTCCTCACGCAGGTGAAGGGGGCGATGGCGGCGCCGGCCCTCGACTTCGCGGTGCCGCTCGACGACAGCGTGCGGGGCACCGCCTTCATCGCCTCGACCGCAGTGGGCGAGTCCGCGCAGGAGTCGGCGGTCATCGGCGGCAGCTTCTTCACCCACCACCTCGAGGTCGGGCTGCGCGGCGCGGCCGACATCGACGGCGACGGCCTGGTCACGCTGGGCGAGGCCTTTCGCTACACGTCGGCCCAGACCGTTTCCGGCACGGCCGGCACGATGGCAGGACCGCAACACCCGACCTACGAGTTCAAGATGTCGGGGCGCGGGGACGTGGTCCTCGCCGACCTTCGCAAGGCCGAGGCGAAGCTCGTCCTGCCGGCCGACCCGGGGGCGACCTACATCCTGCGCGGACCGAAGGGGCTCCTCGCCGAGGTGTCGCAGGGCGCGGCGGCCACCACGCTCGCGCTTCCCTCGGGGCGCTACGTGGTCGAGCGGCGCGGGCCCGACGGGCGAGCCACCGCCGATCTGCTGCTCGAATCCGGTGCGACGAAGAACCTGCCCCCCCTCACGCCGACCCGCTACGAGGTGGCCCGGTCGAAGGGAGGCCCGCTTCCGGGCCTGCTCTACGCGGGTGCGGGGATCGAGTGGGTCGGGCTTCCCAACTTCGGCGTCGCGCCGGTGGTTCGGCTGGGGCTCCGGAAGGAACTCGGGCCGGTCGGGCTCCGTTTCCGCTTCGACTATTCGTGGACGTCGGTCGTCGACCAGGGAATTCGGTACGACTGGAGCTACCTCGCCGGCGGGGTGGCCGCGCTCTTCCCGCTCAACACCGGCGCCATCCTCGTCGAGGCGGGGCCGGAACTGGGCTACGGGTACGCCCGCCAGACCCTCGGGGATCAGAGAAACTTCTCCTCGGGTGTGCTCTGGGCCGGCGTGGTCGCGATGGTGACGGCCCCGGTTGGCCCGGTGAGAATCGGGATCGACGCATCCTTCGGCGCGCAGGCCTTCCGGCTCAACGAGAGCAACACCGTGAAGCCGGGAGCGTCGGCCCTGCTCCTCGTCCTCTGGGGATTCTAGGGAGACGCCCCATAAGGGGGAGTCGGATTCGCCAGTGCGTCGTGGAGGTATGGCCTGTCGCTACCCTGGTCCACGGGGGATGGTCAGTACCGGTGGCGACACGCACCCACTCCAGCCGTCGACGAACGGCTCCCGTGCCGGCCCCCGCCGGGCCGGTTCTCGCGGCGTCCTGGACATGGGACGGGAGCGCAGGGGCGGAGATGAAGGCCATCCGGGCGGCGCTCGACGCCCTCCCCATCGGCCTGGTCTTCGCCGAGTGCCTCCGCGGCGCCCCCGCCACCGTCGTCGGGTACAACGCCGCCTATGCCCGCATCGTCGCGGCGAGGCCCGACGCGAGCACCCCGTACGACGACCTTCCGTACAAGATCTACCGGCCCGATCGCATGACCCGCGTCCCGCCGCAGGAGTGGCCATCCTCGCACGCGGCCCGGACCGGCGAGTCCGTTCACGAGCAGGAGCTTCACCTGCTTCGCTCCGATGGGGAGTGGCGAGTGCTCGCCGTCAGTTCGGCGCCGCTCCCTCGCGCCCCGGGGGAGGAGGCCAGCCGGGCGGTGGGCGTCGTGCTCGACGTCACCGACCGCCGGCGGGCCGAGGAGGACCTCAGCCGACGCGGGCAACTTCTCCGGCAGGTCATCGACACGTCGCCCGACCGGGTCTTCGCGAAGGACCGGGAGGGGCGCATCCTCTTCGCGAACCCGGCCACGCTCGCGGCGGTCGGCAAGGTCGCCGAGCAGGTCATGGGCCGGCGCGGCCGGGAGTTCTACGGCGACCCGTCGCTGGGCGAGGCCATCGAATCGAACGACCGCCGGATCATGGAGTCCGGGGTCGAGGAATTGATGGAGGAGGTCGTGCCCGGCCCCGACGGCAACCGGGTGTTCCTCTCAACCAAGTCGCCGTGGCGCGATTCCACCGGGCGGGTCATCGGCCTGGTCGGCATCTCCCGCGACATCACCCAGCGGAAGCGGGCGGAGGAGGCGCTGCGCCGCAGCGAGCGCCGGTTCCGCACCCTCATCGAGAAGTCGAGCGACATGCTGCTGCTCGTCGACGGCGAGGGGAGGTACCGCCACTGGAGCCCGGCGGCCGTCGAGGCGCTGGGGTGGTCCGCGGAGGAGGTGGATGGGACGGAGGCAATCGAGCTCATCCATCCCGAAGATCGGTCGGCCGTGAGCCGGGCCTTTGCGGGAATCGCGCGGCGCCCCGGAGCCCCGGCCCGGCACCGCGCACGCATGCGCCACAAGGACGGAACGTGGCGACTCGTCGAGGGCGTGGGACGGGACCTGCTCGACGATCCGGACGTCGGCGCCGTGGTGCTGAACGTCCGCGACGTCACCGAGCAGCAGCGCACCGAG
>Ga0315276_10004812_pt1 | contig 12421 bp, 15 predicted proteins | sample YL17G05_0_MG_FD_204542 | JGI IMG/M metagenome (GOLD analysis project Ga0315276, IMG submission 204542) | Sediment microbial communities from Yellowstone Lake, YNP, Wyoming, USA - YL17G05_0 | ecosystem: Environmental > Aquatic > Freshwater > Lake > Sediment | place: USA: Wyoming | collected... | reverse complement strand
TGTGCCATACCGGGTGCTCAGCGCCATCCTATCCGAGTCGCCCGACAAGTGGGAGGCTTTGGTGGACGCGGCCATCGCGGGTGGCCTGCGAGGCGAGGACATCGCAGAGGCGGCCGCGGCCCCCTCCTTGCCGCTCTCACCGGAAGGCAACCCGCCTCCGGTGAGCCGCCGGCTCCAGCCGGCGGACGCTGCGTTTCGCGGTATTCGGGGCTTTTCACGTGCCCTGGCGCGGGTCCCTGCCCGGGGCCGTGCGCAGGTGATGGACGATTTGGCCGATGAGATCGCGGTCAGGGGCGACGCCGAGGCGATGCTTGGCCTGTTCGACGAACTGGCGCAGCTGCTCCGCGCCCGCGTCAAGCGCAAGAGGTGAGCCGCCAGAGTGCAAACGCGTTTGCACTTCCCAAGCAGGAGGCCTGGTGTACCGCCTCCTGCGTTACTTTTGTCCATGAGCTGGGGGTTTATTGGAGCCGGGGGCCGTCCCGCCCTGTGCGCCTAGACGCCGGGCAGGAAGGGCAGCTCCTTCCAGGCGAATTCCTTGTAGAGCTTGGACTCGACCGCCCCTGAGAAGCGCCCATGCGACGAGGCGCAGTAGACCTGGTCCGCCCATGGCCCCGCTTCAGGCACCAGGATCTTGGCCATCTCGGCCTTGGAGGCCGCCTCAGCAAAGACGGTGCTGTACAGCTGCCGATTGTAGAAGGCCGAGGAGTCGTGAGACTCCCTCTTCCCAGTACCGAACGACGACGTCGTGGTTCTCTTCATCCGGCTTCCTCTATCTGAGGCGGTCTGGGGCAGGGCGATCATGGTGCAGGCACCCTCTACCCAGGCCTCAATCCCCGCCACGCAAATGCCGCCCAGTGCCCGACACCCATGCCTGGGCTGTAGAGTGTAAACGCGTTTACACTTTCCCCGCTCCCCTTCGGGCTGATCTCAGCTGCCCAGCCCCACTAACCTGGGGTCGGAATTGAAGGCCTGCGGCTCCTCCACCCGCACCCGCTTGAAATCCGCATGGGCAGGATTGAAGAGGTAGTTGCGCTCGATCGGGAGCACCGCACTTGGCACCTCCAACACTACGGAGCGCTGCGCCTCGATCCATTGGTCCCCAAGCTCGCGCAGCTCAAAAAGCGGCGGCGAGGAACGCCAGGCCCCCGGCAGCTGCTCCGCCCGCACCCGCTCGACCATCTCCGACTCGAATTCGCACCGGATCAGCACATACGCCGAGAGGACGGCGCTTGACCCCAGGTGGACCAGCAGCTCAAGCACCGCCAGCGAGGCATGTTCAGCGGTGTACACCAGGGGGTAGCCGGGACTGTTCCAGCGTCCCCCGTACAGCCTGGCTCCCTCACCGCTCAAGGCCTCGCTGGCGACCTTGCCCTTCACCAGTCGCCAGGCATCGAGCTTCACGCGAAGACACCATGCTCCAGGCGGCCGATCAGGTCCTCAACCTCCCGGGCGCCGACTTCCGTGCGGGCGAACTCGATCGGCTTTCGGCCCTCTAGGGCGGCCGCCGGCGTGCGCATCCATGTCAGCGCCGCCGCTTCGTCGCCCTCGAACAGGCCGACCGCGCTGTCGTAGATCCTCGAGACGCGCAGCAGGCGCTCCGACTCATCTGGGTGCAACCGCCCCTCGCTCTTGCGCCGGGCCAGCGTGCGCGGCGAGATTCCCACCAGGCCCGCCAGCTCCCGGCTGGTCACGCCGATGTCCGCCTGCAATCGCTCGAACGCGCTGTAAGGGAGGCCCCGCCGGATGGACTCCACCAGCTGGATCGTGTTCTCGGCCTTGAGCCCGATCCGCGAGGCGTACGGCAACGCCTTCACTTGGTCCATGGGCACCTCCTCAAGTCCATCCCCGGCAGATACCTAGCCTGCCATCTGGCATCATTGTACACGCCATGTGGCAAGAGCGCAAGCCCCACCGTGGGGCCAATCCGGGGCGACGCCTCGCCTCTCTAGCGTTGGCCCTAGCGGACCGGTTTCAGGAGGCGCGCAGGCGAAAGCCGCTCGCCGCTAGGCAGGGTGTGGGCCTGGAGGAGCCCGGCCATGGCGAACACCATCCAGACGGCGATGCCGGCGAGGAGAACGGCGCTCGGCGTCACCTGCCATGCCGGCAGGGAGGCTGACATGTGCATCGGCATGGGGGCGGACAGGGGGAACAGGCTCATCCCGACTGGCAGCGCCCGTTTGGGCCGCTGACCGTGGCGGGGCAGAAATACGGCGGGGCCATGAGGGGCAGGGTGATCAGTAGCACCCACGCTCGCGTGCCTTAGTTCTGGGGTGCGAGGGCTCCGACACCTGCCATCAACCCGGGGTGCAGCAGGTAGCCGCCGAGGGCGAATGGGATGAACAGGAGCAGCTCGTGCCTCGACAGGCTGATCGGGGACACCAGCCGCTTGTGGTCTCCTCCGACCAGGAGGGACAGGGCGATCACGAGGCAGATCCCTTAGTGCGCGATCGTCACGATGGTCTTCGGCAATATTGACAGCCGCTGCGCCATCTCCCAGGCCTCGGCCGATCTGCTGGTCGAATCGGTCGTGGGCAAGACGCTGGACGAGATGAAGGCCCTGAGCAAGGACGACATCCTCGGAATGCTGGGGATCGAACTTGGACCGGTGCGCCTCAAGTGCGCGCTGCTGTCCCTGAAGGTCCTCAAGGCCGGCGTGTACGGGCTGGAAGAGATCGAGGAGGAGCTCCGCTAGGCGGCGCCTGGGGGTGCCCGGCCGTGTTCAACTACCGGCTTCCCGATCGCGCGGGTGAGCTCGAGTACGTGGGGGTCGCCCAGGTCTCCGAGTTGGGCAACGGCCAGCGCCTGCTGGTCGAGATCGACGGCCGGCCGATCGTCGCGTTCAACATGGGCGGCGGGTACTTCGCCGTCGCCGACGTGTGCTCCCATGACGATGGCCTGGTGGGCGAGGGCGAAGTGGAAGGCTTCGAGTTCGAGTGCCCGCGGCACGGGGCGCGCTTCGACCTGCGCACGGGCAAGGTGCTGTACATGCCGGCCATGGTCGACATCCCCGCCTACCCGGTGCGCGTCGTCGGAGAGGAGATCCAGGTCGGCGTCCCCCTTCAGTCCGCCCCCGTGAGCCGCCCCTCTTCGCGCTGGTACTACGGTCATACCCCTCCCATCGTAACAACCCACGCGCCGTGACGTTTGCCCATTCAGAAGTCATATCCTGCCATCAGGGTCTGTCTGAGGCTTTGGAGAGCTGGGACAAGGAGGATTGGGCGATGCGTACCAGGGCAACTGCTGCGGGCGTTCTCATTCTGGCACTTCTGGCGACTCCGGTCGCGGCCACGGCGCAGGAACCGATCGGCCTGGAGGTCACGGTTCAGGCCGCCTGCGATGCCGTCACGTACGGCATCACGATTCAAGGCGGAGCTCCGCCCTACGTCGTCAGCCTGGATTACGGCGATGGGATCGTGGAAGTGGGTGGGGGAGACGATGTGTTCAGCCATGTCTACACGGCGGCCGGCGAATACGCCTGGAGCCTGATCGTGACCGACTCGGCCGAAGCGGAGATGACCGCGGAAGGCACGTTCGAGCTGGCGTTCCCGTCTGTCAGCCTCTCCAGCGAGCCCTACCCGCCGCTTCTGACCCACATGGAAGGTGAGGCCAGCGCCGCGTTCACCGCCTCGGTCGAGGGCGGCGTCGAGCCGTTCACCTTCGCGTGGGACCTGGACGGCGACGGCGCGCCGGATGCGGACGTGACCGGACCCACCGCCGCCCGCACCTACACCGAGGCAGGCGAGTACCAGGCCGGGGTGAGCGTGACGGACGCGCTCGGCTGTGGGGACACGGAAACGCTGGCCGTGATCGTCATCGACCCGGAAGAGGATCCAGACGCCGCCTGCCATCCGACGGCGCTGCGCATCGCCGAGGCCGTCAGCAGCCTGTTCCCGACCCAGGCGGAGCGGACCTACACGTGCGAGGACATCCTGGCCATCTTCAACGGCGAGATCTTCGGGTTCCAGGTCGGCTTCGGGCGCATGTGGCACGCCTACCAGCTCACGCAGGCGATCGATGACCTGACGTGGGAACAGATCCGGGACTGGCATCTGGACGGCGGAGGCTGGGGAGCCCTGCTCCAGCTCGATCGCTTCGCTGATCTACTCGAGGAGCACAGCATCCTCGATCTGATGGAGCTCGTCGCCAGCGAGGAGTACACCCTGGGCGACATCCGCACGGCGGTTCGGTCGGTGACACGGTACGATGCCGACTTTGAGGAGGTCCTGGCCCGGCTGGATTCGGGCGCCTCGGCGGGCGAGATCGGCCAGTTCTACCGCCTGGCGCAGGATCTGGGTGCGGACCCGGCGACCCTGGACGGCTACCTGGGAGAGGGCGCCTCGCTCTCCGACCTGCGGCACGCTGCCGGTTTGGCGGACCGGCTGGGCACGACGTGGACCGCGGTGATGGATGCGAGAGGTGACTCCAATGGGTGGGGCGATATCACCCAGGCATACCGGCTGGCGGGCGACGGGTATTCCCCCGAGGACATCCTGGTGATCGGCGTGCACGAGTTCCGGACGCAGGAGCGGGAGCAGGATCGGGCTGCACACGAAACCGAGTTGAACACGCGCGCGGCCGAACGTCTGGCGGAGCAATTCGGGGTGGAGATCGCCGAGGTCACGGCTCTGTTCAACGGGGACTGCGCCCAGAGCTGGGGGTGCGTGCGGGACACGCTGCGGAACCAGGCGCAGGGCAGCCCCGACCGGAGCCAGCGCAGCGCGGCCCAGATCGCCGCACAGTACGGTTACTCCGTCGAAGAGGTGCTGGGGGTGTTCAACGGTACCTGCGCGGGTGACTGGTCGTGCGTCCGTACGCACTTCCGCAACCTCTCGCGAAGCGGCGGTGGGCGGGGGAACAGCCACTAGGCTGCCCTCCATCAGAGACCCTGAGGGGCTGACCTTTCCGGTCAGCCCCTCTTCTTTGTGCGCCCAGCAGGGGCGTTGACATGTGATCGGCTGCCGGGCGCGCATGGGACCAGCAAGCCGTGCCGGCGCCTGTCTAGGTACCTCTATGGTGTGGCGTGCGGCTACCCCGTTACCTATCGAAGTGCGTGCTTCCAAGATGCCCGCTCCAACCAGACAACCCAATGGATCGACCCCCTCGATAGGCAGCACAGCTACGGCCCTGGAGTGGGCGTGCAGTAATGCGGGTGTCCGGGCGAAGCATTGCACGTCTGGGGTCTGACCGTCGGGTCCGAAGGAGGTGTGGCAGTCATGGCTTGAGTCGCAGTAGGCATGGTGGTTGGGGTCGAGGCCGGCCCGGGGCTCGGCGTTGGTGAGGGCTCGTCCGTAGGTCCAGCGGTTGGAGCGCCAGGCAAGGTCCCGGCAGGTTCTTGAGAAACCCGGGAGGTTGGGGTGCTCCAACTCACGCCTCCACCAGTCTCGGTCTCACCTCCGCCTTCGGCGGGAGCCGCATCGGCACCATCGGAAACGGCCACTTGGACCGTGCCAACCAACGTTCCGGCCTCGGTCGGCAAAGCAGGAGCCTGGCGGTCTGGTGCCGGGGCTGTACAGCTCGGTTCTGCCGCACCAGTCCCAGTGAGCTTTGACCACCCGGCGGATAGAGCTGGATAGGTGAACACCACGCACAAAGCGCCTGCCAAGAGGCCGGCCACGGCGAGCATGGGCTGGGTACGCCGACGACGAGTGGGCCTCGGTCTGGTTGGAGGGGCCGGATGCTCCTCGGGTGTCGTCTCCAGCCCCATGGCCACTCGAAGCGCTCGATTCATGTCAGCAACGGAGGCGAAGCGTTGAGCTGGATCCTCGGCTAGAGCCCTCTGGAGGACTCGAACGACCGGCGTCGGCAGGTTGGGACGGATCTTCTGAGGCTGAGTTGTGGGTCGGAGTCCGGCTCCAGAAGTTGACTGGAGGACCTTGAGCGCCTCGGTCCCTGGGCAGCCTGACAGCATCTCGAGCACGATAAGCGCCAGAGAATACTGGTCGGACGCCGGGAGGATCTCCGCTCCTGCCGCGACTTCCGGCGCCAGATAGGTGCACCTTGGTTCGTGTGGCTCACTCTCTTCCGACGGTGGAAGCTCGCGCAGGACCGATGCCAGACCAAGGCCCGCCACCAGGACGCGGCCTTCCTCGTCGAAGAGAATGTCCGTGGGTTTGAGGTGCCCGTGGACAACCCCCTGGGCGTGGGCGTGATCCAGGGCGGCAGTGATCATCTCGACCGCACCCGCGAGGTCCAACGCTGCGAGCGCGCCGGCCTTCAGCCTGTCTTGCAGGCTGCCCGCTTCAGCATAGGGGGTGACGATGTATGGTCGTCCTTCCACTATGCCCGAGCCGATGAGCGGGAGGATGTTGGGATGCTGAATGCGCGCGACAGCCCGCTGGCAGTCGACCAGCCGCTGGAGAAGCTGCGGGTGACGTGCGACGGCAACCGGGAGGACTCTAATGACGACGCAAGACTCGTGATCGGGCCCAAGAGCCTTGAGGGTTCGCGATCCCGCTCGGCCCCCGATTTCCCCTAGGATCCGATAACGTGCAAGTCCCGATCCTGCCATTTCGGCTCCCGCCTGCAAACCCCAGACAACGCTATAGTCGATCCATGCGCAGCCGCGAACCCTCTCCTGCGCGACGAGAGATCTGAGCCTAATGGGTTAACCGATTATTCCGCGCAGACGTTACCTGCGAGGCATGCCCGTTTGTACTACCCTGCAGGCGCCCCCAAGGCGGAGCGGTAGGGTCCTACAGAAGCGAGGGCGAAAGCTCAAGCACTTCTACACCGATCTTCACATTCGTTCGACCACCAGTGGCCCCCTCTTGCCGTTGAAGCCCCTGTCAGCTATGGTACTCTGGCCCTGGGTGCACTGTAACAACCGTTAATGGAAGCCGTTGTCATCGAGGAGACGCCGTTGCCCGAACCGAGCGACGCGACGCTGGTGGCCCGAGCAAAGGCTGGAGACGTCGACGCCTTCGGCCGGCTCTATCGGCGCTACGTCGAGTCTATCTACCGCTACCTGTTCGTCCGGGTGCGCAATGAACAGGATGCGGAGGACCTTACTGAGGTTGTATTCCTTCATTCATTCCAAGCCCTTGGCCGCTACCGCGAGCGTGGATGGCCGTTTTCGGCCTTCCTCTACCAAGTGGCGATGAATGTGCTGGTCGACCATTACCGCCAACGAAAGGGGGAGGAGCAGCTTTCAGCCGCGGAGCACAGGGAGATCCCATCCCACCAACTGGACGATGGGGTCATCCGAAGCGCGGAGGCGGCCGCAGCTCGGCAAGCGATGGCAGATCTGCCGGTTGATTACCAGGAGGTGATTCGCCTCCGGGTGTTGTTGGGGATGCCGACGCCGAGCGTGGCAGCCTGGATGGGGCGCAGCCAGGGAGCCGTCCGGGTCCTGCTCTTTCGGGCGTTGAGGTTCCATCGCCATAGGCTGGATGATGAGCGGGAAGGGTAGTCTGCTCATGAACAACGAGCCGGCACGGTCGAAGGTCCTGGACAACTGTCTGTGGCAGATCCAGAGCGGCCGGGCGACCGTCGAGGACTGCCTGCGGCTGCATCCTGACCACGGCGACGAGCTGCGCCAGGCGCTGCAGCTCGCGACGCTGGTTCGCGGCTGTTTGGCCCCGGCGGCGCAGGCCGAAGAAGTCCGGGACCGCCTCGAAGCACGTATCCTCAACCGTCTGCGGGGAAGCGGCGGAACGGAACGGGCAGTGCGGCGCCAAGCAGCCCGTCCCCAGGCGCGGGTTCGACGCCCAGCCTTCGCCATGGTGGTCTTCGCTGTCATCCTGGCCGTTCTCGGTCTGACCACGGGTGTGGCCTATGCCTCGACGGAGGCCCTTCCGGGGGATCTCCTGTACCCCGTCAAGCACGGGCTCGAACAGGTGCGGCTGGGGTTCTCCACGTCCCCGCAAGGCGAGGCCGCCTTGCGGGCGGACTTTGCCGATGAGCGCCTGGCTGAGGCGGAGGCGCTGGTCGCGGCAGGCCGGCTCGCGGATCTCGAGTCAGCGCTTCAGGGCTACGAGAGTGAGATCACGGCTCTCGTGGCCCTGGCCGAGGAGATCCCTGCCGGGGCCAGCGCCGGGCCGCTGGAGGATCTGGAGAGCCGGCTGTCTCACAACCTGGAAGTCCTCGCCAGGGTCAGGGCTCATGTCCCTGCCTCAGCTCAGGAGGCCATCGGCAATGCCATCGAGCGCGCCGGGCAAGGTCGGGCGGTCATTGAGCGCGTGCGGGGAGGCGGGAATCCAAGCGAACTCGCCCCGGGCCAGGAGGGAAGGCCGGACGACCAGTCGCCGGGGAGCCCGCAGGGTTGGAGAGACAGGGATGGCAAGCCGGGAGGGGGATCACTGGCTCCGATCGCGCCAGACAGCTTCGCGCTCAGAACGGGGATGTAGTTAGGCCAAGGACGCGACGTGTGCGACCGCTCGAGAGGCTGTCTTCCAGGCGTCCTCGAAGGTCACTCGATTGGGTGATGGGACGAGGTGGCTTAGATTCTGAGACCAGTCGCGCTGGAATTCCCCCTTCCTCGCGTTGAGTGCTGCAGGGTCGATGGAGCCGATACTTAGCCTCTTCGCGGCGAACTTCGGACCCAGCACCGAGTCGACGGCGCTCAGGGAAAGCCCGCCTTGCGTCAGAAGGTAGTGGAGGTCGAATAGGTCGCGGGAGACAGCATGCTTTCTCTGGCCTGAGATAGCCCGCAACTTCTCGGCCAATACTTCGCGGAGGTCATAGCAAAGGACACGGGCCGGCTGGACGAGATGGCTGTCGTCGTAGGGGTGGTGAAGCGGGCGGACGGCCGCCGGAAACACAAGGTGTTCCTGCGCGCTAATATGGAGCCGGATTGCGCGAGGGGCCCCAGTTCTCCTGAGAGGACCACGGTAGTACAGCCTGGCCTCGAGGGAGGCTTCCTCATCCTCCTCGGTCATCCTCCTGAGTAGTGGCGGTACCGCGGCCAGGTCGATACCGAAAGTATCGCCGACCCTTTGGATGAGTCTCTGCACAAGGCGATCGGCCCTCTGGATGTCGAGCTCTTCTTCGGCGGTGAAATCAAGATCCTCAGAGAACCTGTACTCGGCGAAGTAGCACTTCCGCAGACAAGTCCCCCCCTTGAAGCGCATCCTTGATACAGTCGGTTCGAGGCTCCACTGACTCAAGAAGCAGCCTAGAACGTAATCCAGATCGACGATCATGGGGTCGATGCGCCACACTGCTGCCGCATGGCGCAGTTGGTCTTCCGAGATCACCGCGTCCTCCGCAGGGCTCGGACGTTGACCCGGATGCGCCAATGGGTGTCGACGGGACCCTCGTGCGATCCGCCAGGATCCAGCATGGCAACCCCTTCTGTAAGGGACAGACGCCACTGTCGCAGCCTCTCATCTCGCTCCCGGATTGGCAGGTCAAGCCTTTCAATCAGAAAGCCGAGCCGCTTGTAGACCGCCCCTGATTTGAACCTCGACAGGTAGTCGTCAACCTTCTCCCAATCCAGTTGTGGACTCGAACGAAGAGCGGCCACAAGCTGCTGGACGCCACCGCAGAGGTCCGGGCGATCGCAGGCGTCGATGATCGTCTTCTCGCGGTCCGTGACCCTGAAGGGAAGCCCTTCGCTCGTCTGGGTGACGACCCCGAAGATCTTCCGAGGCGTCACAACCACAAACCGGTAGTGCACGCCCAGGATTTCTACACGCGGGCTGAAGCGGCGGCGCGCAGTCTGGACGAAGGTTGTCCTCGGCAGTTGTTCCGTCATGCCCCAGAAGCGAAGAGCGCTCCAATAGGCGACCGCCGCCCCCGGATCAAGCTGGATAGCGATCACGAAGGGGTCTTCTGTCCATGTGCGTTCTTGACCGGCCTCAAGGGGGACGATCAGGTAGATGGCTCTTTCGAGCCGCAGGAGCCAGCCCTTGCTCTCTAGCCTGCTTAGGGCCTTCCGAGTCTGGTGCCGGCTGGGCCAGTAGGGGAGGGCATCCTGAAGCTTGAATACGCGTTTCCCAGCCCCGGCCAGCCCAGTGAGGAAACGGCGTTCCTGTGGACCAAGCCGGTCAGTCTGCTCAAGCATCACATTATCCGTCATGAAGATACCCTTTCAACGGGTATGTTCATTACAAAGAATATCACAGACTGACGACCCGTCAAGGTCTCCTGCCCGACATCCATGGAACCTCGGGACCGCACCCCGCTCAGGCCACGGATGGCAAGTGAAGCGCGCCCTTGAGCCGGAGGAGAGCCCATGCACGAACGGCACTACGTCATTGGTGACTGCGGGTCAATGGACCTGCACACCGTTGTCGAAGGCCTGTGCGAAGACACAGGCCAGAAGGAGGTGAGACTCACGCCTAAGGTCGTCAAAGCCACACACCTGCTGGCCATCGGCAAGCTAGAGGATCACGCCGAGACGCTAGCCCGCTTCGCGGACACTCCGGACGTACCCCTGTTGGTGCTTGCCGATCGGTACAGTGAAGTCCTTCGTACCACAATCAAGGAGGCCTTGGTCTCAATCGAAGCATTTGAGACCGGCTCCGACGCGGGCAATCCAAACGGAGGTGAGACGTGAACGTCACGATGATCACAGGCCGTCTAGGCCGCGATCCCGAGCTGCGTCATAGCGGCGACGGGACACCCTGGGTGACCTTTTCGGTCGCCGAGGGACGGAGAAAGGAGGAGCCGATCTGGTTCGAGTGCAAGGCCTTCGGCCGGATGGCCGAGGTCATCGGCCAGTACGGCGCGAAGGGCCGCCTCGTCCTGGTCCTGGGCCAGATGGTCCAGGAGAACTTCGAGACGAAGGAGGGCGAGAACCGTCAGGCGTGGCGGCTCGTCGCCTCGTCTCTGGAGTTCCTGGACCCGCGCCGCGAGTCCGCTGAGGACTCGGTGGCTCTTGAGGGGGGAGCACTCCAGGAAGCCCCCTTCTAGCCCAGCGTCCCTAGCACCTTCTTTCCCGTTGCTCGCCTCACCATGAGGCGAGCATTCGAGCCCCAGTCTGATGAAGGCAATTCAAACGGAGGCATGTCATGCGCACGCTAGTGGAGGCGATGCCGCTCCGCGACCGGCTGGCCTGGCGGGCCGAGTTCCGTCCGGAGCACTGCAACACAGAAGAGTTGCTGGCCGCGATCGTCGGAGGCAAGAGCCAAATGGAGATCGCCCTTGGCATGGTAACCCGGTTCGGGACTCTCAAGGCTCTCGTCGTTGCCACGACGGAAGAGATCATGTCGGTCCAAGGCGCAGGCCCTGCGACGGCTGCCCGGCTCCGAGCTGCTCTCGAGTTAGGGCGCCGTCTGGGAACGGAGGTGGACCAGGACGCGCCAGTGGTCGGTTCGCCCGACGACGCGGCAGCGCTCCTGATCCCCCGAATGCAACACCTGGAGCAGGAGCACCTCGTCGTCCTGATCCTAGACACCCGCAACCGGCTGATCAGCGAGCCTGCGGAAATCTATCGGGGATCGCTCAATCAGACGATGGTCAGGGTGGGGGAACTGCTTCGCCCGGCCATACGGGCGAACGGGGCCTCGATCATTGTGGCTCACAACCACCCAAGCGGCGATCCGACGCCGAGCCCCCGTCGAACAGCAGGTTCCTCCCGTTGTTCGACCATGTCTAGCTCACTCCGCCCACGCCTGTCAGCCGGTTGCCCCTCCGCTTCGCTGCAGGGCGCTTCGCGGCGCTACGGTGTGCTGCGCGGAACCCCCGGTCCGTCTGGCTGATCCCCGGCGCCAGGCGGGCTTGACCGAACGGGCGATGCCGTTGCTCGCTCACTACAGTCCCGGTTCCGTCGAGCACCGCCACCACCGACCCCAGGGATCAGTTGACGGCCTGAGCAACGAGGATGCAGTCTATCCGGACCATCGGCGAGATGGCGCTTGCGCCACCGGTAGAACTGGCTGCGACAGGTCCCGGATTTGCGGCACGCCTGGTTCATGCACTTCGAAGCCCGGGCACGGGGTATCAGTCGCAGACGAAACGCGTGACCACAGCTTGCGAGGGTCACGGGCGCGCCTCCACGTCCCCCCGGAAGGAAACGTCGTTCAGCCACGACCTATCTCAATGGATCAGATAACGGTTTGACCGTGCTTAACCGAATCGGGGTAGCTTCACGCAAGAACGAACCCGCACCACCCACGATCAGCGCAAGCCCAACCACACTCATCGACAAGTGCCAGGCATCAGCGTAGTTCACGCCGGCGATTGTGTGCGTCGGCGCCATCAGGAACTGGATGGTCAGCGCCAGCACCCCGCAAGCACCCAGGGCGATGGCCGCGGCCTGTTCTCCGGTCTTCTTCTCGCCTTCGGGTTTCTCGAAGTTCACGCCCTGCCAGAGGAAGGGCAGGCGGAAGAGCAGGAAGATAACCAGCGTGATGACGGTGGTGTAAACGACCATGTCCACCGGCATCGACCCACCGCGCAGGATGCGCGAGGCCGCGATGTGAATGATCCCGACCGCGGTGCCTGCAACCAGGGCGATGAGTGAATAGCGATACGCGTT
>Ga0315276_10004811_pt1 | contig 12423 bp, 9 predicted proteins | sample YL17G05_0_MG_FD_204542 | JGI IMG/M metagenome (GOLD analysis project Ga0315276, IMG submission 204542) | Sediment microbial communities from Yellowstone Lake, YNP, Wyoming, USA - YL17G05_0 | ecosystem: Environmental > Aquatic > Freshwater > Lake > Sediment | place: USA: Wyoming | collected... | reverse complement strand
CCTGTTGAAACTGACAATTCACTTGCTTACTTAAGGCCGGAAACAGCGCAGATGATTTTTACTAACTTTAAGCTTGTGCAGGAGCACGCAAGATTAAAACTGCCGTTTGGCATAGCCCAGATGGGCAGGGCTTTCAGGAACGAGATATCACCAAGGGATTTTCTTTTCAGATGCAGAGAATTTGAGCAGATGGAGATAGAATATTTTATAGATCCAGACAAGACAAATGAATGCAAATACATTGATGAGTTCATTGATTATGAATTGAATATTTATAGTGCAGATATGGAGGCTGAAAAAAAGCCAATGAAAAAAATGAGCATAAGGGAAGCCCTTGACAAAAAGATAATCAGGTCGCAATGGCACGGCTATTGGCTTGCTTTTGAGCATAATTGGTTTGCTTCTTTGGGTGTTAATCCTGATCACCTGAGATTGAGACAGCACATGCCAGATGAGAAAAGCCATTATGCGATTGACACATGGGACTTGGAGTTCGAGTTTCCATTCGGCTGGAAAGAATTGGAGGGCATAGCCAACAGGGGGGATTTTGACCTAAAACAGCACATAGAGACTTCAGGCAAGGACCTGACTTATTTTGACGAGGAAAAAAAGAAAAGATTTATTCCGCATGTGGTGGCAGAGCCTTCCCTTGGTGTAGAGAGAACCTTCCTCGCTTTCATGTTTGACGCATATCATGATGATAAAAATCGAGGAAATGTTGTTCTGAAGCTTCATCCGAAATTAGCGCCATACAAGGCTGCAATTTTCCCATTGCTGTCAAACAAGGAAGAGCTGACAAATAAGGCAAAGGGGATATATGATAAGCTAAAAAAGGATTTTAACGTGTTCTATGACCAGTCAGGGAGCATTGGCCGCAGATATGCCCGCCAGGATGAGACTGGAACGCCTTACTGCATTACCGTTGATTTCGAATCCTTGAACAATGATGATGTTACAATTCGAGACAGAGATACTACCAAGCAAATAAGGGTTAAAATAGATAATCTTCAAAATATTCTGAATAAATTAACAAATAAAGAAATTAAGTTTTCAGATATAAAATAACTATTCCTTTTTCTTCTTTTTGGGACTGCATCCACAGCTGCTGCACATAATTGACACCTCACAAATAAACAATCTACTCTTGGTTTTAAAGGTTGCGGTTGAATTTCTTAACAGCGCATCTATTTTCTCTTTAAGTTGGGTCTAGTGATAGTTTCCGGGTCAAGTAGCTCATCAACCAGTTTCTTGGCCATGTAACCTCTTTCAAGGATTATTTCCCTGATGGTTTTTTTCTGCTTTACCGCCTCTTTTACAATTTCGGCAACTTTATCATAACCCAGATAGGGATTCAATGCAGTTGCTATGCCCATGCTTGATTCAAAATATTCCCGGCAGATTTCTTCATTGGCTGTTATTCCGGAAACGCATTTCTCATCGAAAGTTCTTATGGCATTTTTTAGAATTTCCAGTGACTCAATGATGGAATAAGCTATGAGCGGCATGTTTGTATTCAGCTCAAATTGCGCTGCCTGGCATGCTGTGCTAATTGCCAGATCATTCCCCTGCACCTTATAGCAGACCATGTTAAGAGCCTCTGCAACAGAAGGGTTAATCTTCCCTGGCATTATTGAAGAACCTGGCTCAACAGCAGGAAGATTTATCTCTTTGAGACCTGTATTAGGACCTGAGCTTAACAGTCTTAAATCATTGGAAATCTTATTCAGGTCTAAACTCAATATTTTAAGAGAAGAGGAAAGGGCTGCTATATCAGTCAAAAACTGTACCCCTTCTATTTTGTCTTCAGAAACTTCAAATACCAAAGCAGTAACTTCATTAATATATTTTACAGCAATTTCCTGAAACTCCGGATAAGTATTAAGCCCTGTTCCGACTGCATTCCCTCCAATACTGAGCTTTCTTACAAATTTTTGATTATCCCGTAATCTTTGGATGTCTTTGCCGATTGCGTCTGCATAAGCTCTGAACTCCTGTCCGAGGGTTATTGGAACTGCGTCTTGGAGATGCGTTCTTCCAGATTTAATTATTCTTTTGAATTCCTCTGCTTTTTTCACCAATGTTTTGTGCAGATTTTCTGCGACTGGAATCAATTCCAGAAGCAAGGCATAAGAAGAAATCCTCATTGCTGTCGGGATTATATCATTTGTTGATTGCCCCATGTTGACATCATCATTTGGATGAATGATGTTTTTGCTGCCCTTCTTTTCGCCAAGAATCTCCAATGCCCTATTGGCTATGACCTCATTAAAATTCATGTTTGTGGAGGTTCCCGAGCCTGCCTGAAATATATCCAGAGAAAGATTCTCTAGCAGTTTCCCGTTCATAATTTCAGTGCACGCAGCAGCAATTGCCTCTGCTTTTTTATTTTCCAGAAGATTAAGCTCAAGATTTGCTTTTGCGCAGGACAATTTTATGGCTGCCAATGCCCAGCAGAATTTTTTTTGGAATCTGAGGCTGCTAACCTGAAAATTCTCCAGCGAGCGGGCAGTGTGGATTCCACAATAGGCATCTTCAGGTATTTGTTTTTCCCCCAATGAATCCTTTTCTATGCGGAATTTGATAAAAGCTCACCCCAATGATGAGAAATACGATGTATTTTAAAATATTATTATAACGCTCAATTATTAAAATTTATAAACCACAGTGACAATGGCAAATTTATGACGAATGTATGGCTGTATACTCTGGTAAGTGTTGTAATAGTGAGCATGATATCTTTTATAGGCATACTAACTCTTTTACTCAAGGAATCAATTTTAAGAAAAATACTACTATTTTTTGTCAGCTTTGCAGCAGGGGCATTGTTGGGAGATGCGTTCATTCACCTTCTGCCTGAGGCTGTTAAGAATGGGTTTACTATATATGTTTCAATGTATCTTCTTTTGGGAATTCTTGCATTTTTTATTTTGGAGAAATTCATCTTCTGGAGGCACTGCCACATAGAAACATCCGAGCAGCATCCCCATCCTGTAGGAATGATGAATTTAGTAGGGGATGGAATGCATAATTTAACTGATGGCATGATAATTGCGGGAAGTTATTACGTGAGCATTCCTGTGGGACTTGCAACAACACTTGCAGTAATTTTTCATGAGATACCTCAGGAAATAGGTGATTTCAGTGTTCTTTTGCATGCAGGCTATACAAAGCTGAAGGCATTATTCTACAATTTCCTCTCTGCGCTCACGGCTGTCATTGGTGCCATAATAACCCTTATTGCAGGAGCAAATTCCCATAATTTTTCAGTTTTTATAATCCCATTTACAGCAGGAGGGTTTATTTATATAGCAAGCTCAGACTTGATACCAGAACTGCACAAAGAAACTGCAATTTGGAAATCGTTTTTCCAACTGGTTGGGATTATTTTGGGAATATTGGTAATGTTTGTCCTCTTATTTTTAGAGTAGGCGTTAAATTTCTATAAAATTCTTTTTCTTTCTGAAGAGTGGGAGCTTTTTGATTTTAGAGCGCAAATATTTTTTATATATCCTCTTGTAAAGTATATTTCTTTCCTTGCATAGTCTTATGTTTTCTTTTATGCTCATAAATTTCCCGAGGGGGAGAGTCTGCTTATATTTTATTGCAGCAAACAAATCAGTCATTGTATTGCCCTGAAAAAGTGTAAATGCAGTGCCTATTGATGAAAGATTGTGCGCATCTGAATTTCCCAACTCGGCTGTTTTTAATATTGTGCGATTGTATTTTGTTGCATTTCTCTGTCCCATCCTACCAACTAGCGTAGAATTAAAAAGTTCTATTCCATCAACGTATAAATGCCCTCCTTGATTTTTTGCCACATAATTCAGGCAGCCCCTTCTTATGCCGAGAGCAAGCCAGCTCAATGGATGGGGAACTATGCAAATTCCGCGCTGCCTGTGCACTTCTATAATGGTTTTTTTAAGAGACTGCCATTTTCTAATCGGTTTTTTTATGTTCAAAGCCAGAAGATGCCCGCTTAATGTTGTTACTTCCATGCCAGGCATGAATTCAAAATTATATTTTTTCTGCTCCATCCATTTTTTAGCTACTTCAGCGCTTTCGAAATTGTCGTGGTCTGTTATGGAAATTACCTTCAAATCAGTGTAATTCTGAACATAATCAAGAATTTCCTTAACTGTTGCAGTGCCGTCCCCCAATTTGCTGTGAATATGCAAATCCGCCTTGCTGTAAGGAATGTTGTTGCTTTGATAAAGTATCATATTTAGCTTATTCTGGTGATTTATTTTATTTATAAAATTATTGAAAATAGAAAATAGTCTCACTGGCGACTGAGGCGTAATAATTAAAATAAGTTTAAATATTAGACACAATAGCTCTCCCTCACAGAGTTCGGGGTTATAGTGTATCCTCACTAAAGTTCGGGAACACTAAACCCCTCGCTACGCTCGGGGTTATAGTGTAACTTGGTTAGCACATAAGGTTCGGGGCCTTATAATCCCGGTTCAAATCCGGGTAACCCCATAAAATGAAAAAAATTGTGCTGAAGGGAAAGAGAATTTATCTCAGACCTTTGAGAATGTCGGATGCGAGAGAGATTACTGAGCAGGCAAAGGACAGGTCTGTATCCCGTTTTACCAGAATTCCACATCCTTACACCATCAAAGATGCCCGCAAATGGCTAAAAAGGGCCGAGAGCGGATGGAAAGAGGGAACTCACTATAATTTTGGCATTTTCCTTAAAGACAACAGATACATAGGAAGCATAGGAATCCACGAAGTATCCCCCCTGAACCAAAAATGCGAGATTGGCTATTATCTGGGGAAGAGTTTTAGGGGAAAGGGATATATGACAGAAGCTTCAATGCTAATTCTAAAATTCATTTTCAATGAAATGAAATTGCACAGGATAGAGGTAACGATTCATCCTGAAAATATCAGGTCCCAAAAATTAATAGGCCGTCTTGGAGGAAAATATGAAGGGTATTTGCGGGAAGGCGTGAACCTGAAGGGCAAATTTGTTGATGCAAAATTATACGGCATACTAAAAAAAGATATTAAAAATTAACAAAAGATATTTATAATGTGTCTTTTTCTATCCGTTTATGAACATCAGCGAACTAAAGGCAAAGCAGGGAAATATTGACGTGCAGGGAACAATTGCAGAAATTGGCGAAACCAGGAGCTTCAATAAATTTGGAAAAGCAGGAAGGGTAGCTACTGCGATTATCAAGGATGATTCTGGAAGTGTGAAGCTCACTTTGTGGAATGAGCAAATAGAACTTGTCAAGCCAGGGGATGTTGTCCAGCTGAAAAACGGATGGGCTGATGAGTTCAGGGGAGAGCTTCAGATTAGCACCGGGAGAAACGGCACAATGGAGGTTATTGGAAAGAAGGAAGAAACCGCTCAAGAAGCTCCAGAAACAGCTGAATTCCCTGAGGAAGACGTTGATGTTGATGAAGAGGAAGTAGAAGAGTAGTATTCTAAAATCAAAAATATTTTAAAGCATTTGAATTACACTTTCTTTCAAGGGGGCGTAGCTCAGCCTGGGAGAGCACCACGCTGAAGCCGTGGGTGTCAGGGATTCAAATTCCCTCGCCCCCAGTTTATTAGAATTTATGCATTTTTTTGAATTATTAATTAATTCCTCTCAATCGGCGAGGCCTATTGCTGCAATACCGAGCCCCGCCGGCGATTGAGGCGTATTTATTAAAATTACAGAAATTATCAAAGTTCATTAATCCAAAAACACAAGCTTAATTAATACTGGAATTTCTAAAATACCTATGAACAAAAAAATAATGATATTTTGCGCTCACTCGGACGACCAGGTGTTCGGGGCAGGCGGCACTATGGCCAAATATGCAAAGGAGGGTAAGGAGATTTCTGTTATTGTGTTCTCTTTCGGAGAATCTACTCATCCCTGGCTTCAGCGTAAGTATTCTGCAACCATGCGTGTCAAGGAGTCCCAGCAGGCTGGGCGTTTGCTTGGTGTCAAGGAAACAATTTTTCTGGGGATAAAGGAAGAGAATTTTCAGGAGGAATTTGAAAGAAAAAAATTAAGGGGAAAAATAAGGAATATGATAATGGAAAAACTGCCTTATAGGATATTCATTCATTCGGAAGATGATCCTCATCCCAACCACAAGGCAGTTTACAAGATAATCACAAAAATTATTGAAGAAATGCATTATCCTTGCGAAGTTTATTCCTTTGACGTATGGAATATCGTTGATTTGGGAAAGCATGACAAGGCAAAGCTCTATGTTGATGTAAGCGACACATTTAAGCTGAAAATTGAAGCATTGAATCTGTTCAGAAGCCAGAGGCTCTCACTGTGGACTCTGATATTCGGGGTATATCTTCAGGCCTTTTTGAACGGGCTTCACAACGACTCCAGGTTTGCAGAGAGGTTTTACAAGGTAAGATGAAAAAAAAATTGTTGATAGCAACAGACAGCTTTCTGCCAAGATGGGACGGCATAGCAAGATTCCTGCACGAAATACTTCCCCCCTTATCCCATGATTACAGCATTACAGTTATTGCCCCTGCTTACAAGGGAAATTTTACAGAATATCCCAATGTAAAGGTAATTAGATTTACTGTTAGCAAAATCTGGCTTGGCGATTACAAGCCTTCCTGGCCAAAATATGGAATGATAAAAAATGAAATTAAAAATGCGGATATTGTGTGGACGCAGACAATAGGCCCGATAGGAGGGGCCACAATAATAGAGGCAAAAAGGCAGAAAAAACCATTGCTGGCTTTCATTCATTCCATAGAATGGGAGCTGTTCGCAAAAAGCATGAACATGAAGGAGCCCCTCAACACAGTGATATATTCTTTCACCAAATTCGTAGCAAGATTTCTATACAACAAATGCACATTTTTATTGGTCCCTTCAAAAGAAGTTGGGGAGCTTTTCAGGCTGGAAAAAATAAAAACGCAGAAAAAGGTTATTCCCCTGGGAGTAAATTTGGATTTTTTCAGGCCTCCTGAATCAAAGGAAAAGGCAAAGCAGGCAATCGGCCTATCCCCATCCCAGTTTGTGATTGGATTTTCCGGAAGAATAGGCAGGGAAAAGGATTTGATGACTCTGTACAGGGCTTTTCTCCGCGTCAGAATGAAGCATCATAATGCTGCACTGCTTTTAGTTGGCACAGGCGTTGAGGACATTGAGAAAAGGCTTGACAGGAAAAAAGGCGTCGTATTAATTGGCTCAACAGACAATGTCTTGTCTTATCTCCAGGCAATGGATGTTTATGTGCTGCCTTCGCTGACAGAGACCTCTTCCTTGTCAACAATGGAGGCAATGGCATGCGGAGTTCCTGTGATTTGCACGCCTGTTGGTTCTATAAAAGATTATGTTAAACCTAATGTTAATGGATACTTATTCCCCAAAAGGCACACTTATGCATTAACAAAATTGCTGGAATCAATGATAACGGATGAAAAAAAGCTTGAGGAAATGGGCAGGCGCGCTAGAAAAACAGCAATAGCAAACTTCTCATGGGACAGGACTGTTAAAGAGTTAAAGGAAGTTTTTGATTTGTTCTAAAATAAAAGTGTAAAATAATATTTTTGTAATTTATCTTAACCACTCAATTGTCAGAGATCGAAGGTCTCTGAGCATGCTCAGAAATTTGGAAAATTTCTGACACGGCGTGGTGCCTATAGCTGTAAATCCTTGTTGCATTTAAGCCCCGCGGCGATTGAGCGGGATTTTTGATTTATTTTATTTTCAGAAAACCTTACTCAAAAATTAAACTATAAAGTAAAACGCCGCCGCTATTATCAGATAAACAGAAATCAATTGTGCTCCTTCGAGCCAGTTGCATGTCCCATCAGTTGAGAGATAATTGACAATCATTACTGCAATGAACACGGCAATTATCTGGAATATTGAAAATACCAGGGAAAATGGCTTTCCAATTAGCATGCTTATAAAAACCAGGATAGGAACAACGAACAATGCTACCTGGGTTGTGGAGCCTATTGAAATCTCTATTGCAAGGTCCATATTGTTTTTCAGTGCAGCTATTATCGCCGAGCTGTGCTCTGCGGCATTTCCTATGATTGCGACAATTACCGCTCCCACGAATATTTGTGTCAATCCCAAGGCATTTATCCCTGCTTCCATGCTCCCAACCAAAATCTCTGCTTCAATGGCTACAAACAATACAGAAAAAAACAATATGAAATATGTTCTTTGTTTCGACCACTCAGGCTTTGTCCTTCTCAAAGCATAGGTATCGCTGGTGTCAAAAAGATGCTTGTGGGTAAACAAAGTGAATATTAATCCCAAAATGTAAATTAAAGCCAAAACACACGCAACTATCGGGCTTAGAAGCTGCGTTCCGCCATTGCTGGTTGTAAACGAATAAACTGTGGGGATAGCTAATCCTGCAACAGAAATAATGAGCATGGTGGATGCTATTCCTACAGCCTCTGTATTGAATTTCTGCTCCTTATATATTAAACCTCCAAAGAACATGCTCATTCCCAAAATTAGCAAAATGTTTCCAATAATTGAACCTACAATTGAAGCCTTCACTATTTCAAATAATCCTGCCTGAATTGCAAAAAATGCAATGATAAGCTCTACAGAATTCCCAAAGCTTGCATTCAATATTGCTGCGATGACTGTTGATGAGTGCTTTGCAATTTCTTCGGTTGCATCGCCAATGAATTTTGCCAGTGGAATTATTGACAGGACAGCGATGAGAAACACCAAGCCGCGGGATGCTCCCGAGATATTCAAATACATGCTCAAGGGTATAAATATCAGAAACGGCAAAAAAAATCTGTTATATTTTGATGTCTTAAACAAAAAGTCGATGGTTTTCTGCATAATTAAATGAAATGGAGAAATGTATATTTAAAGATTTGCAAGAAAATTAACCTACTGCAGCAACTCTTTGGTTGAAATAACCGCAGTCATATTTTGCATAATTTTGAATATTCCACGATTGCGGATCCCCAGCATTGCCCTCGTCTCCGGGCCCGAACAAAAGCCTGTTAACATAAGGAGAAAGTGCTGTCAGCTTTGATGGTGTAAGCCACGTTTCCACAAGATTTGAGCGCTTGCCGTTCAGGCATTGGGAATTGCCCATCGGAATCTGCCATACGCTCATCTTTCTGCCTGTATCAGCATTAAGTGCTTTAAACCAATCTTCATACAGTGTAATCTTTGATGAAGCCCAAGGATATGTTCCGTAAGTTTCCTGGTCGCGGTCTGAAACATCAACATAAATATCCTCCATCTGGTTTCCGCCTGCAGCAGTCCAGCAGTTATACCAATCATTCGCATCATAAGTTGCTCCATTATAAGGCAGATTCCAGGGACTAATGAAAAAACCTAAGTGTGCGTTTGATGGCTTTGTGGAGAGGAATCTGGTTACATGCTGCTTTCCTACACTGCCGCAAGTTCCGTCATTCCTTATATAGCCCCACATATCTGGCTCAACCACAACCCATACCTGTCTGCCATCCGTTTTAATTGCATTCATAACCTGGTCCCATGCAACAAAATCCGGATTTCCGGTGTCAAAATTTGTATAAAACACTATTACTGGCTTGAAGTTGTATTTGTAGGCCTCAGCTATATAAGAAGTTACGTAGCTCTGCCAGCCCTGCCCAACAACATATTTGTAAACATAAGTTAGCTTGCTGGGCTCTGTTGCTATGTGCTCGGTGTAGGCATCTACACCAATCTCTATTTTGCTGGCATTGGAAGGGGCTGAATTACAGGCATTGTTAGCGCAGCCGTAAGTGCAAACACTGCTTTGATTTGTGCAGATGCCGCCGGTGCATTTTGGAGTTATTAAGGAGTTGCCGCTACAGGTTACAGATCCGCACTGCGCATCAATGGTGCAAGAGGGCGTACTAGGCACAAACTCATATGCACCCATGTCTGGTGCATTTCCCTGAGGCACTGCAACACCATCAAGGTCGCTCGTATAGCCCACATTAGTTCCTGCATTGATTGCAGGGCTAGTTGATTGCAAATGGAAGTCATTTGCTGCAGGATTTACAAATTTAGGATCAGTTTTCTTCGAAGTCGGAGATAAAGTCCAATTACCTTGTGTCTGGAACCATGTGTGAGTCGTATTCCAGATAATGTTGTATCCTTCATCAAACGGAGCATCAGCGTATATTCCCTTCCAATTAGACACTATGATATTATTCTTTAGATTCAATATAGAACTATCGCAACCTGCACTGCAAATAACACCTTGGCTACCGGTTGTGCTGGTTATATAAGCTACATTGTTGTAAACTTTTGTTCGCAAGGTGGGGCCCCACGCCTGACCAGATCCTCTGACATTCACAAAATTGCCGCCTTCAGCCATTGTATTCACATAGAGATTATAAGCAATCGTAGTATCCTCTGTCTTACGGCTAGCATCACCACCGTGTTCAGCAAAGGACAGGTCGTTGAATGCTCTATTGTGATGGATTATGTTGTTATGTGCTTTAAAGACCTCAATTGAGATGCCATCAGGTCCGTAATCATACGTGCATGCATTGTTGTCTGCAAAATAATTGTATGCAATTTCATTATCGTCACCGTTTAGAATAATCCCTGCTGCTCCACCATCATCATCTCCACCCACTGTTAGAACTGACATGTACGTATTCTTTACTAATTCATTATTAAGGATTTTATTATGATTGGAGCCTGAGGCAATGTGGATACCGGCTGTATGGTTGTACGATTTGGAATTACGAATCGTATTATAAGAAGAGCTGCTTTTTAGTGCAAAGCCTACTCTCCAACCTACAGGCGTAGGTTTTCCATTGAAAATGCACCCAGAGTCTGCAGGCGGAGGGTTATTGCTGACTTCTAGATTTTCAATAATTTGATAACTGCCAGTAATCTGAACTACTTCGCCAGTTGAATCCGTATTGTGAATATGAGGTAAATTGCCTGTTCCATATGCGCTGATCAGAATTGGATTAGAAGCTGTACCATTCCATTTTGCTTTTAGAGGGCCTGTCCATACACTTCCTCTCTTAAGTAATAGCGAGTCTCCTGGCAACAGGTTGACAGTGTTTGCTTTAGCAAGGGTTTTCCATGCCAGCGATTCACTAGTTCCTGCATTTGCATCATTGCCTGCAACGCTATCAAGATAATAAGTAATGCATTGAGATGTACCATTATCGGCAAGCTTGACAAATTTTATGTTGTCAAATAGAACATTGCCATTTCCGCTGGAACCACTGTCGTCCCTGAATTTCAAGCCGGCGACTCTCGTGCCGAGAGCAACATTAAAGTCTTTGAGTGGTATTTTTGCGTGCTTCCATGTTTGCGATACTGCAACATAGCTGCCTATTAGGATTTGGGCGCTTGTTGATGAGTAAGCAGCTGTAGCGAGCTCTATTCCGAATGCTGTCTGTGAAGGGGCGATACCATAAACATCAAATTCAACATCAGAATAATCGTCTACGTTAAAAATAGTGTCAGTGTATAAGAAAAGCGTGCAAAAATTGTTCAGGTTAGATGCTAGCGAATATTGCCCGGAAGCTTTTTGCGACGAGTAGGAAGAACTGATAAAACATGGTGTTCCTGCAGGATTCTGCCAGTCGTTATATGCAAAGCCGTTCTGAAAGGTATCATCGTACACAAGAAGCGTTTTTGTAGAGAGCGATGGAGCAGCATTGCATTTGTTGTTTGTAGTAGTATTACATCCGTAGGTACAGGAACTGGTTTGTGTTGTACATGCACCGCTTGAGCATTTGGGGGTTGTTAGGGTACTGCCAGAGCACGTCACAGACCCGCATTGGGAATCAATTGTGCATTGGGGCGCCGGAGGAAGGTTGCATTTGTTGTTTGCTGTTGTGTTGCAGCCGTAAGTGCATGAGCTAGTTGTGTATTGGCAAGCTCCTGCGACGCAATTCCCGTTTGTCTTTAGATTGTTTGCATCCTGACAAACATCCAAGCAGCTTACACCTATGCATGGGTCAGGTTTGCATGCATTGTTTGCGCAACCAAAGGGGCAGTTTTGTGTAAGATTAGTGCAATTTGTTAACTGATGGATTAATATAGTACCACTGCAGGAGAATATTTCTTTGCATGTTGCACTGGGAACGCATGCGTTATTCAAGCAGCCGTTTGGGCATGCTCTAAGATTGCTCCACTTGCACTTGCGGTTTTGATAGCCCAGAACTGTTGCACTGTAGCACTTGTAGCCCGTTGTGCATGAAGGCGCTCCGCGAAAAACGCTCTTAATGGCGTCTATAACATTAAACCCTGTGCTTGGAGTTTGCAAATTTGCCAAGCCCATTATGTAAACAACGCCAAGAATTGCCAATACAATAACAAGCAGAGCAATAGTTTGTTTCTGCATGAATATTCTTCTGCCATATTGCTATATATATTTTGCTGTAAAATTAAACTCTCAAACTCACAACATTGCTCATTCCGTTCTCGTCCATGCTGATGCCATAAAGCGTGGATGCAG
>Ga0315276_10004810_pt1 | contig 12425 bp, 12 predicted proteins | sample YL17G05_0_MG_FD_204542 | JGI IMG/M metagenome (GOLD analysis project Ga0315276, IMG submission 204542) | Sediment microbial communities from Yellowstone Lake, YNP, Wyoming, USA - YL17G05_0 | ecosystem: Environmental > Aquatic > Freshwater > Lake > Sediment | place: USA: Wyoming | collected... | reverse complement strand
TACAATCCGCGCTGATTAGCATTTGACTATATAAGTGCAAAACCGGTGGAAATTCGCCATCGTTTTTGTTTGCAAGATCACTTTCTGATCCCAAACAACTATGAAGTATTGAACCAATCGGCCAAATTGCCAGCCCAATTGCGGATAAAAACGGTAAAATTGGCCCCATGACAGTTGAGCGCTTGCCACGCCAGTTCTTCGACCGCCCTACCTTGCAAGTGGCGCGTGAGCTGTTGGGGATGCGCCTGGTGCGCCTGGAAGAGGGGCAGCGCCTCAGCGGCCGCATTATCGAGGCCGAAGCCTACCGCGGGGAGGAAGACCAGGGTTGCCACGCGTCCCACGGAAGAACCCCGCGCACGCAGATCATGTATGGCCCACCCGGGCACGCCTACGTTTACTTCACCTATGGAATGCACTGGATGCTTAATTTCGTGGTCGAGGCGGAGGGCTACCCAGCCGCTATCCTGATCCGTGCCATCCATCCCACGGAGGGGATTGACATCATGAGCGCTCGGCGGGCTGGTCAGCCTCCTCAACATTGGACGGATGGACCAGCCAAGCTCTGCCAGGCGCTGAATATCGACCGTAAACTGAACGGCAGTGACCTGTGCGCCTCGGCATCAGAGCTGTTCGTGGAATTCGACGAACCAATTCCCGGCACAAGCGCGACGATCGGCCCCCGGGTGGGGTTATATAGTGTGCCAGAACCCTGGAAAAGCATCCCCTGGCGCTTTGTGGTAGAACCAAAACCTGTTCCCACCACAGAGCCATCAGAGATCACTGAGAAATGAGTGATGTAAAAGAATAAATTGGAATGCAGAGACCTTTGATAGTGTTTTTGGTAAAAATCTCTGTGCTCTCTGTGAACTCTGTGGTAAATATTACTAGTTGGAGGAAATGAGATGAGCTTATTGCAAGGAAAGACTGCACTTGTCTTCGGCGTCGCCAATGAACGGTCGATTGCCTGGGGAATCACCAAAGCTTTTCACCAGCAAGGCGCCACCCTCGGCCTGAGCTACGCGGGCGAGGTCCTGGAGCGGCGCGTCCGCCCGCTGGCCGGTTCGTTGGGGATTTCGTTTGTAGAGTCGTGCGATGTGTCCTCAGACGAGCAAATCCAGCAGGTGGCCGATAAGGCCGCCAAGGCTTTCGGCCAGGTTGACATCCTGGTGCATTCTATCGGTTTCGCCAACCGAGAAGAGCTGACTGGCCCGTATTACGACACCAGCCGGGCGGGTTTCCACCTGGCAATGGACATCAGCGTCTATTCCTTTACCGCCCTGGCAAAGGTTTTCCAGCCGTTGTTGCGCCCGGGCGGCGCGCTCCTCACCTTGACCTACTATGGCGCTGAGAAAGTCTCTCCCAACTACAACGTGATGGGCGTGGCCAAAGCCGCCCTGGAAGCCTCCGTGCGTTACCTGGCTTACGATTTCGGCAAGCAAGGCGTGCGCGTCAATGCCATCTCGGCCGGCCCGATCCGCACGCTGGCGGCGGCGGGCGTCTCCGGCTTCAAGACCATGTACCGCCATTTCGTTGAAATTGCACCCCTGCACCAAAACATCACCATCGATGACGTGGGCGGCGCGGCCGTTTTCCTGTGCTCAGACCTGTCGGCCAAGACCACCGGCGAGGTGCTTTACGTCGATTCGGGGTACAATATCCTGGGTTTCCCTGAGCTACCGGAGTAACCCTGGAGAGTTTATGTTTCGTAGACGCGATACATCCGCACCCCCTGCAACCCAACCCACCCCTACGACGGAAAGGGTTACCTCCGTGCTGGGCGGCGGCGTTATCTGGAAAGGCAACCTGAGTGGAAGCGGAGGCGTGCGCATCGAGGGCGCGTTCGAGGGGAATATCAACCTGCGCGGGCTGCTGGTGGTGGGGGAGACCGGTCGCGTCACCTGCGAGAACCTGCGCGCCAATCTGGTGATTGTAGCAGGTGCGGTGCGCGGCGACATCACTGCCGAGAAGATTGAAATCCGCTCTACCGGGAGAGTATGGGGAAACGTGGTGACCGCGGCTTTCGCTACCGAAGAAGGCGCTTTCTTACGCGGCCAGATCCGCATGGAAGAGCATGTAGAGATCGGGGGAATGGCAGAGCCGGTGGATGAACCCTTGCCTGCCGAAAGTGAAGATTCTTCTCTGCGCTCAGAATGACAGGTAAAAAAGCTAATAACGTTGAATAGCGCCCCTTGCCAGGCGGTCTACGCGCTGGTTATCCCGATCTCCAGCATGGCCACGCACCCAATGCCATTCGATGACATGCGGCTGCATGGTCGCATCCAGCGCCTGCCATAGGTCCACGTTGGCGAGTGCCCCGTCCTTACGACGCCAGTTGCGCGCCCTCCAGCCCGGCAGCCATTCAGTGATTCCCCGGCGCAGGTATTCCGAATCGGTATAAAAATCCACCCGGCAGGGACGATTGAGCGTCTGCAGCGCCCGGGCAGCGGCGGTTAGCTCCATACGGTTATTGGTCGTGTCTGGTTCTCCACCCGTAAGCTCTTTGGTATGACCAGCGGAGCGCAGCAAGGCGGCCCAGCCGCCCGGCCCAGGATTGGGGTCGCACGCTCCGTCCGTATAAATCGTGACTAGAGGCAGGTCGTTCATCGCGGTTCTCTAGTTGGCGAGATTTTACCGTCATTTAGCTCGGCAGCCGTCTGGTTCAACAGCCTTGCCAGGCTAGGGACCTGATCGACCGTAAAATAATACCGGAAGAGTTGGGTTGCCGCATCCAGCACCGCCCAGCGCACCGTGTCCCACGACTTGAGGGACGGCTCAGCCCTGGCATCCGGAAGCAGAGCCAGAGCGGCCGTCCACTGTGGGTGGCTGTTTTTGTAATTGCGCAATTTATCCACTGTAGATGCGCCCAAGGGGAATGAGCCGCTCGTCTCGACCAGCCTGGCCTGGGTCTGCGGCGAAACCAGCCACTTTATGAACAACCAGGCTGCGAGTTGTTTTTGCTGGTCGGAGGGAAATATGCTGTAGGATGGCCCATAAACATCGATGGCAGGTTTTCTCGCGGCCGATGGGAATGGGAGAACCGTCCATTCATCTTCATTCGTGGTCTGGTCGAAGGCTTTCATCTGAAAAGGGATGTCCATCACGCTGCCTGTGCGGAACAGTCCACTGCGGCTGGCGAACGCCTGCTCTGGGGCCTGGGTGGTGGGGAGCCAGGCGCAGCCTGCATCGTACAGTTTCCTCAAGAAAGTGAAGGGTTCCTTCACCTGGGAGGTATTGAACTGGTAACCATCCCCATCGGCATTTATCACCTCGCCGCCAGAGGCATAAATCCAACCAAGGATAGCCGGGTAATCGGTAGAGATGATATATCCGCCGGTTGTATCGTTTTGCTTATCCTTGTCCTGTTTGTTGGCGCGTGCGGCTGCGCAAGCCTGCTGCTTAAACTGATCGAGGGTGGCCGGGGCTTGGTCAAAGCCCAACCCTTTGGCCCAGGTCTTGTTATAGAACAGAAACTGGCCCGAACGCTGGGCAGGCATGCCCCACCTGCTTCCATTAGAGATATCCTGCTGCCAGAATGGAGCGTAGAAATCAGACTGTTCCTGGTTGGAGAGGCCCCATTTTGGGTCGTCCACGTATGGTCCCAGGTCCACCAGCCCTTTAGCCGCCTTCCAGGCCAAGGCTTGATGCAGATACCCGACCACTACGTCGGGGGCGCTGCCCGATTTCAATGCGGCCTGGACATTTTCTGAAAGATCATCCAGGTTGCTGAATTCTTTTGGTAGAACCACAATTCCCCATTCGTTGTTGACGTTAAAGTCCTGCACCAGCTTCTGCATAGTGTCTGACCCATCCCCGGCCCCGATATGCCAGAATTGGAGGATGGCGCCGTGCAAACGGCTGGGGTCTACCGCCAGGACAGTTCTGGCAATTGCTGTCGCAGTGGGCGTGCGCTTCGGTTGAGACGTCACAGTGGCGGACGGCATTGCGGACGGCAAAGGCGTGCCCGCCGGCTGTGTCTCAGTAGCTTGTATAGCAGGTACACTCGTCTGGCAGGCAGATAGAGAGAGCGCCAACCCCAGCAGGAAAACCGAGATAACCGAACCTATTCTTATTTTCGTGCCAATCGACATGCTTAAAGTCTCTTTGTGGCCTTCTCGTTATGTTTCTTACTATTGTCCTGGAATCCAGGCTTCAGCCGGTGGGCAAATCTAGGAAAACAAATCGTTAAAGCATCGATTCCAGCCAGCCGTAGGGCCTGACATCAATCCCAGAAGGTTCGCAAGAAGGTCGATTAGTCGTAGTGTCAACGTATAGTTTATCATCACTTCGGACGCTTAGAGTAGAGACGTCCCGCCGGGACATCTCTACCTTTACCATCCTGCCGGGGGTTTCTACCTTTGCCACATCCTTGCTACAAATTCTAAAGAGCGCTATTATTGTGATTGGCCGAACGCCATTTTACCACCCAGGCTCGATTCTCCCCTTAAATCAGCTAACCTGCCATGCCAGACCTGACTCCGGATATCCTTCCCGCACTGCAAAACAACCGCCTGCCCCAGCTCAGCCTGGGGAATGAATTCATTTACCCGGCCTATGCAGGCGGGTCTATTCTGAACCTGCCCTCCAGCGTTTGCAGCCTGTTGGCAGCGCCGGACATGGGCGCTGGAGCGCTGGCCGAGGAGCTTTTGTCTCCCCTGGCAGGCGAAACGCGCTGCGTAATCCTGGTGGTGATGGACGCGCTTTCTCTGCAGCGCCTGCAGCGCTGGATCTCCGATGGTTCTGTTCCAGCCTGGGGGCGGCTGGCGCAAGATGGCCTGCTGGCTCCATTGACCTCTATCGTCCCCAGCACTACCTCCTCGGCCCTGACCAGCCTGTGGAGCGGGCGCAGCACCACCGAGCATGGTATTGTCGGCTACGAAATGTGGATGAAGGAGTACGGTATCGTCGCCAACACCATCTTGCACTCGGCCATGTATTTCCAGGGCGATTTCGGAGGCCTTGAACGGACCGGCTTTAACCCAAAGACATATCTGCCTTTCCAGACCCTGGGCTCCCACCTGGCAGCCAGTGGAGTGAGAAGCTACGCCTTCCAGAATTTCAGCCTGCTGCATTCCGGCCTTTCCAAGATGTTTTTCAAAGATGTTCAGCCATACGGCTTCCACACTGCGGCAGACCTGTGGGTGAACCTGCGCCAGTTCATGGAGAGGACTCTTTACGAACGCCAATACATCTTCGTTTACTGGGGCGAGGTAGACACCCTGTCACACCATTATGGACCCGACGATGAGCGGCCGGCGGCGGAGTTTGCCAGTTTCAGCCAGGCCTTTGAGCGTCTGTTCCTGGAACGCCTCAGCCCGGCTGCTCGAAGGGGCGTGGTCCTGATTCTGACTGCCGACCATGGGCAGATCACTACCCGGCTGGAGCCAGCCTACGAGTTAAAGCGCCATCCCAGCCTGACGCGCCGCCTGCACTTGCTGCCCACTGGCGAGAACCGGCTGGCTTATTTGCACATCCGCCCAGGCCAGGTCGAGGCGGTGCGCGAGTACGTGGAGTGCACCTGGCCGGGCCAGTTCAGCATGCTGGATGTCGGTTACGCAGCGGAAAGCGGCTTGTTCGGAGCGGGGGAGCCCCACCCCAGGCTGTTGGAACGCATGGGGGAACTGGTCGTCATCGCCCGGGGGGACGCTTACTGGTGGTGGGCTGATAAAGAGAACCATATGGTGGGCCGTCACGGAGGACTGCACCCCCAAGAGATGCTGGTGCCTTTCCTGGCAAGCCGGTTATAGGGAGACCGGTTTTTCTACGGCAGATAGTCGTGCGGGTTGACTTTTGTGCCGTTGTACATCATTTCGAAGTGCAGATGGGGGCCGGTGGAATTGCCGGTGCTGCCGATAGCGCCAATCACCGAGCCCTGGGCTACGCTTGCCCCGCATCCGGCGTTCAAGGCGCTCAGGTGGGCAAAAAGCGTCTGCCAGCCGTTGCCATGGTTGATTACAATTACATTCCCATAACCCCAGTTGTTCCAGCCCGCATACACGACCACACCGCTGTCGGCGGCGTAGACCGGGTTGCCCAGGTCGCCGTCAATATCGATGGCTGGATGGTTGGCTTCAGGGTTGTAGTCAAAACCGGACAGGTAGTGGTGGCCAGCCGGCCAGATGAAGGCCCCGGACCCGGTTGCGCCTGCCGAGACTGAACCGCACGCGCCTGGTCCCAGCACTTTTGCCACGCCAGGGTTGTTGAGTGGGATCACCGGGGCGCTCCAGCTAATAAAGGCGCGCTTGCCGCCCGGGATTATCAGCCAGGCGCCAGGCTGGATATTGGGATGGGTTACGTCACCAATTGTGGCAGGATCGAGGTGGTTACCGGGGAAATTGATAATATCATCAGGCGTGACGCCGAAGAACTTGGCCACGCCGTTTAAACCGTCCCCTTCCGACCAGCGGTGGTATGTGCCGTTCACCGGCAGGATGTTCAAGACCTGTTTGGGCCGCAAGCTGTGTGGATTATCCCCCAACACATACTGGTTAGCCCACAAAATCGTCTCTGGTTTCAAGCCAAATTTTCCAGCAATCCCGAATAGCGTGTCGCCGGTCTCGACAGTATAGGTGATCACATCTGTGCGCGGTCGGCTGGGGACATCCGTATGCAGCAGAGCCAGGCGCAGAACGCCAGAGTCCCCGCCTGCCTGGGTTTGAAGAGGCGGCAGGTCAGGGGCAGGCTCGGTTGGGGTAGGCGTTGGCAGGCTGGCTGCAAAGGCAGCCTCGCGCGGCAGGCTCGGCGCTTGAGCGCGGCCGTAGAGTTCGCGCATGCCCCAGGCGACGATTAAGATCACTGCAACCAGCAAAGCCTGTGTGCCGAGGCGGATAGCCACTTCCGCCAGCCCAAGGCGCGAGATTCCTTCCCAGATATCCAAGAAACGGCTTTTCTTTTGTGTTTCCCCCTCACCCTCCGCCTCCAGACTATCGACTTCCAATCCTTCCGGATAGTCAGGGGAATTCTTTCTAAGAGAAGGCATACTCTCTCCGGCAGGGAATTCGTCGAGAAAGTGGTCTTCAGGCATTTTGAATTTCTCCAACAGGCATAATAACACCGCCCGCAGAAATAGTCAACTCACGCCAGGCTCTTTAGGATTATAGAAAGGCCCAAATCCTCCGAAGCCGATCGTCACGGTCCGGCCAGGCTTTTGACAGCAGCCTGGGCGGCAGCCTGTGGGTCGCTCTGTCCTTTGAGCACTTGCAGAGTAGCTTGCTGCAGGACCGGACCCAGGCTGGCCACGACGTCCGCCAAAGGGAATGGCCTGGCAGAGAGCAGCATCTGGGTTTGTAGCAATTTCGAGGCGTCTGAGCTGGTTTGCAAGGCGCTGGGCCGTGTAGGCAGCACCTCGGCTGCTTCTGTCCACCTGGAAAGGAACGCTCTATCGGTCAAAAACTCGGCCAGCTGGGCGCTTAACCCCTGGCGCTCAGGCTGAGAGGCAACCAGCGCCCACACCCACCCGGTGGCCAGGGTGAAGGGGGTTCCATTTTGGGTGGGGAGCGGCGCCAGGGCTGTGTCGGTTATCGATTCAGTCAGGTAGCGAGAAGCCCACGTAGCAGCCAGGTCGGAGCGCTTTTGCTTCAAGCTCTCCCAGACTTGATCTTCGTTCTGGACTTGCGCCACCCACTCTGGCAACACGCCGCTCTTGGCTGCGTCTTGATAGAAAGTGAGCACTTCAGCCAGGATCCTGGCATCCAGGGTGGGGCGTCCCTGGTCATCCAGGATCGGCCCGCCGGCGGCCTGGTAAAGCGCCAAAGTGAGCAATGCCTGTGGGTCAGCAGCCGCGAATACCATTGGAACAGCAGACTTTAAAGCGGCATTCCAATCCGCCGGCGGAGTGCCGACTGCACTGGGACGGTAAACCAGCGTCAGGGCATCTCCGGCAAATGGCAGCCCGAAAGTGCTGCTCTGCAAATGGGCTAGCTGGCGTGCATATTCGAACCAATCCAGGTCTTCCATGGCAGCCGTAAGGCCGTCGAAGGGGTGCAGCAACCCCTTGAGGGCGGCGGTCTCCAGCATTGGCCGGGGTAAAGCGATCAAGTCTGGTAAGGCGCGCGGGGCAACGGCGCTGGTGGTTGTCAGCGAATCAAGCAAGCCGCCGACACCGCTGGCGGCTTTGACGCGCACGTCCACTTGCACCCCTGGCCGGCGGGCGGCAAACTCTTCCAGGCGGGCTTTCAAAAGGTTGCCTGCGCGCGTGCCAGAGGCCGGGTCAAACTCAGGCGGCACCCACACTTGCAAGGTAACCGGCCTGGCAGGAGTGACCGCTCCCTGTGGCAGCTGGGTGAAAGCCGGCGCTGGCACGAGGGTGGGTGAAGCGCTGGGGGTCTGAAGGGCATCCTGAGTACCCCTTGGTGGAAAGACGCCTGAACAGCCCATCAGAGCCAACAAAAGCAGACCCAAGGCCAGGCTTTTAAGATTCATCTACAATGCACCCAGCTCCACCGGCTGCCGCAGCAGCTCAACCAACAACCGCACAGCCTGCAGGACATCGTCATAATCCACCATCTCAGAAGGGGAATGGATGTAGCGGCAAGGGATGGATAGACAGCCGGCCGGGACCCCGGCGTGAGTGAGCTGGATGGCGTGGGCATCGGTGCCGCCGCGCTCCAAAATCTCGAGCTGGTAGGGCAGCCTGGCTCTTTCGGCGGTTTCGACCATCCAGTTGACGACGCGCGGGTCGGACAGGATGTAGGAATCGCGCACTTTGATGGCCGGGCCTTTTCCCAGACTCACCTCCATGCGGATGCCTTTGGGGGTATCACCGCTATCGGTGACATCTACGGCCAGACCCAGGTCAGGGTCTACTCCATAAGCTGCCGCGGTAGCGCCGCGCAAGCCAACTTCCTCCTGCACGCTGAAGACCATATAAACCTGGTGTGGGCTCTGGATATCCTGGGTAGCCAGCAGTCGCAGGGTTTCAACCAGCACCGCCACGCCAATGCGATCGTCCATGGCCTTCGAGACCAGGCGTTTACCCAGGTCGGTGAAAGGGCGGTCGAAAGCAGCCACGTCGCCCACCCGCACCGGGCAATCTTTGCGGCTGGTCGCCCCCACATCGATGAACATTTGATCCAGGGTTGGCAGCTTGCTGGGATCGTCCTGGCGCTCCACACCGATCACGCCAGTCGTGCCATCCAGGAAACGCACCCGGCCGCCGATGCAGTTCTGGCGGAATACACCGCCCACCGGCTGGAAGCGCACATAACCGCGGTCATCGATGTGGCTGGCCATGACCCCGATTTCGTCCATATGGGCAGCCAGCATGATCTTCATGCCTCCTGGACCACCCTGACCGCGACGGACAATCAGGTTGCCCATATTGTCCACACGCAGCTCGTCCGCCAAAGGCTCGACCTGTGTGCGGACGATCGCGCGCACCTGGGTTTCGTATCCAGATGGACCGGTGGTTTCAACGAGTTTTTGGATGAGTGATTTCATGAAGTTCTCCTGCAATCAGTAGAGACGTCCCAACGGGACGTCTTTGGCAGCGATTATCGGTCGTTTTCCAGGACCTGCGGAGTCAGCCGAGCCAGGGCCGTGTATACCAGGGCCAGGGTGTTTTTCCAATCTTCCAGGCGGGCGATGCTCATGGGGGTATGGGGATAGCGGCCCGGAACAGAGACGGAGAGGCTGGGGATGCCAGCCCTCTGCATGTGAATGGCGCCCGCATCGGTGCCTCCCCCACCCGGCTGGCGTAACTGATATGGGATGTGGGCGGCTTCGGCAGTCTCGACAAAGTGCCGCACCAGGCGCGGGTCAGCGATCGTGGCTGCGTCGGACACGTAGATGGCCGGCCCTGCCCCCAGGTGCGTGTTGTAGCGGATATTCTCCGAGTCTTCGTCTCCGTCCAGTGGCGGCAGGTCGTTTGCCGGGGTGCTATCCAGCGCCACCGCCATCTGGGGGTCGAAGGCGTAAGCAGCTACCCGGGCCCCACGCAGACCCACTTCTTCCTGGACGGTGAAAGCCGCCTGTAAATCGATATTTGGCGGAGCATGTTTTATCAGCTCAATCAAGGTTACAACCCCCAGGCGGTCGTCAAGGGCTTTGGCGCGCAGGCTGGGCCCCAGGCGGGTAAAGGAGCTGGCAAAAGCGGCCCGGTCGCCCACTTTGACTTTGCTGCCGTTGCCAGGGGCGACGTCGATCCGCAGCGCATCCAGGCTGAAAGAATGTTTGCGCTCATCAGCCGTGGTATGGTGGATCGGCTTGGCGCCAATCACGCCGGGCACATGCTCGCGGCCCACCCACAGCGGTTTGCCAGCCAACTGGCGGACGTCAATAGTTCCCACGGTTTCGAAGCGAAAAATTCCCTCGCCTTCATCGTTGGTCAGCATAAAGCCAACCTCATCCATATGAGCGGCGAGCATCACCCGCACGCGATCCTGGTCCTGGCCTGGACGGGTGAACAGGACATTCCCCAAGGCGTCGATTTTCACTTCGCCATAAGGCCGCACCTGTTCGAGCACAATGGCGCGCACTTCGCCTTCGTCCCCTGAAACGCTACAAGCGTTGCACAGGCGCTCCAGGAGCCGGATTTGGGCCACACCCAGGCGGGGCGGGCCAGAGTTGCGCAGCAATCTCCGGTCACTTTGTGTGGGTTGTTTCATAAGACAGCTTTTCCATAAACCGATCGTCCAATTGCGCCGCGAACTCGGCCAGCAAACGGCCAACGCGGGTGATGTCTTTCAACGAGACCATTTCAACCGGGGTGTGCATGTAGCGCAGAGGGATGCCTACCACCATGGTCGGGATGCCCTCCGCGACGACCTGCATGGCGAAGGCGTCGGTCCCTGACTGGCGGGGGATGGGCTCTAGCTTGTAAGGGATTTCCAGCCGGTCCGCCAGCTCTTTGAATGCCTGGTGAAGAGCCGGATGAATATTGGGCCCCCATCCCAGGGTCAGCCCCTTGCCCAGCGGAAAGGTGTTGTGGGATGGGCTGCCAGGGCTGGCGGCGAAGGTCACGTCAATGGCAATTGCCAGGGTGGGCCGGAGCTGGAAGGCCGAGGTGGTGGCGCCCCCGAAGGTCTCTTCTTCCTGGACGGTGGCAACCGCCCACACGTCCCAGCTCAGCAGGCGCCCTTGCAGCTCTTGCAAGCAATGGGTAATGGCCGCCACCGAGGCGCGGTCATCCAGGGTGTGGCCAACCAACACCTCACCGCCCAGCTCGATGGGGGGCTGGGCGAAAGAGACCAGGTCGCCGGGGCGCACCAGGCGTTCCACTTCGTCCGGCAGCAGGCCGGTATCCACCAGCAGATATTCCAGAGGCACTGGGGCCTCACGGTATTCAGCGGGCAGCAAATGCGCCGGCGGTTGGACGATCACGCCCGGCAGGTCCCGGCGGGCATGTACGGTTACCGGCTGGCCGGGCAGCACGCGCGCGTCCAGCCCGCCGATGCTGGCGATGCGCAGGAAGCCTTCCACCACGCCCGTCGCCAGCATGCCGATGGCGTCCATGTGGGCGGCCAGCATCAGGCTGGGGCGCGGTTGCGAACCAGCGCCGCGCCGCAAACCGTGCAGGCTGCCCAGCCGGCTGACGCTGAGCTCGTCGGTCAGGGGCCGCCAGGCGTCTTCGATCAGCTTGCGGACGGGCGCTTCGTTGCCCGACAGGCCGGGTGCAGACAGCAGATTCTTCAAGAACGGCAGGATTTCAGTCATGTTCCTTCGCTTATCCAGGCTATGAATTCTTTATGGCAGAATACCTGCGCCCGATAACCCGGGCGCACCCCTGAATTATATTCCAAAGTCTAGAAAATATTGCAGAGCTTTAGGCTGCGGGAGGGGGAGGGGGGCTGCCAGATGGCGTGTCGGTAGCCGTGGGCGGCGTCGTAGGTGGGGCTGGCGTGGTGGGCGTGGGAGTTTGGGTGGGCGGGACGGACGTATTGGTGACGGTGGGAGGCAGAGTGGCGGTAGCCGAGGGGAGGAGCGTCGGGGTGACGGTGGGAGTCTCAGTGGCGGTGGGGGTGAGCGTGTCGGTGGGTGAGAGCGTGGCGGTGGCGGTTTGAGTAGGCGTAAATGTCGGCGTCTCGGGGGTTGGTGATCCGGTGGTGGTGGCGGAAGGGGTGACGGTGAAGGTGGGGGTCAGGATGGGTGTAATCGTCGGCGTCAAGCTGGGGGTTGGGGTGGGCAGGTTGGCCTGCCGGCGCACCTGGCTGACGATGAACAACCCGGCGCAGTAGCAGGGTAGGGTAGCCAGGATGATGGCGATCAAGACGTAGCGCAGGCGGAAACGCGTTTCGGGCGGCATGCTGGCTAGATGATAACACCGGCCCGCAAGCGTGGCAAGTGGGGGTTCGCCCGCCGGGTAACAGGTAGCCTATCAAGCCTTTACTTCCTGTCGTTTTAGTACCTCATCCGTCCAATGGCGTGCCATATCTGAAGCCGTTTTGGGCTGGAATTTGTGTTTGATTTCGTCATAAGCCAGGCGCGCGCTG
>Ga0315276_10004809_pt1 | contig 12428 bp, 19 predicted proteins | sample YL17G05_0_MG_FD_204542 | JGI IMG/M metagenome (GOLD analysis project Ga0315276, IMG submission 204542) | Sediment microbial communities from Yellowstone Lake, YNP, Wyoming, USA - YL17G05_0 | ecosystem: Environmental > Aquatic > Freshwater > Lake > Sediment | place: USA: Wyoming | collected... | reverse complement strand
TCGACTAAAATCATCGAGAATAAATGAAGAAACATTAAGATGGATAAATTATAACATTAATGTTCTAAATAGAGCAAGGCATGAGTGGAATATTAATCCTTTAGAGAATTAAATTACACATAGCTCTTGAAAACAATAGATTTTTATAGTATTGTTGGTATTAAATAATATTAAATGCAATAAAATACCTATAATAGATTTCCAAAGTTATTTTAATGCAAAATTTAGGAAAAATGGAAAACAAAGGGCATAAAGAAATATCAAGGAAAGAATTAGAAAAAAAGATAAGATTAGTAAAACAAGCCATAACAGAATTAAGAGAAAATCCAAATTATATGAAAAAAGTAGAAAAATTATTAGTTTGTTAAGTATCTATTCTTTAAATCTAAATAAGAGTAAAAAGTTGGTGTTCTGTGATTAAACCTTAAGTTTATGGTTTTATAAGAATTAAGTGCATTTTTACATTTCATAGTAGAGCTATCATCAGAAAAAACTAAATCACAATTTTTTATACTTGCACAAGCCACAATTTTAAAATCTTTTATAATGCTTGTTTTACCCTTTCCTCCGCCATTCTTCCTATATTCTTTATAATATTCTTCTGCTAATCCTGAAATCTCTTTTGAATCTTGAATGATATTACTAGAAACTATCTGGTCATAGATAGTCAATACTTGTTTTGGGGCATTTCTTAGTTCATCTCTAATAACTTTAAAATTGCAAACTATAAATTGTTCATCTTTAATTATTCCTTCTGCAACTTTTTCACCATCTTTCTTATCTTTTATTATATTCCCATAAGCGCAAGAATCTATTATTACATTAACCATCTTTTTTTCTTTAACCTCTTCTTTGTTTCTATCTTTTTAATCCTTTATGCCTCAAACTCAGTCTCTTTCTTGATTATCTTGCCATCAATATCTAAATACCTGATAATTTTACCTTTTCTTTTTGCTAATTCCCTTATTTTAGCAAAATCTATCTCTTCTTTAGAACTTCTCATCCCTTCTTTAGAACCTGCTTCTACTCCTCCAGGCATTACAATATCATTAATAATAAAATCATGTTTTATTTCAATTTTCTTAAAATCCTTTGCTTCATTATCAAAAATTAAACTATTTACTAAATCTTTGTCTGTTGTTTTAATCTTAATAAAATCAATTTTTGCTTTTTCATCTTGTTTTTTTGCACTACTTGCTCCTTTTGCAGATTTTGGTGATTTAGGCGATATTATTAATTCTGTTTCACCTGCATTAAAAGATAATCCAAAAAAAGCTTTATCCAGATTATTACATAATTCTAAGATTTGTTTTCCAGTCATTTCCCTGTCTAAAACATATTTTCTAACACCCATAGCCATTTTTCTTTCATCATAATCAAAATCTAAATCAAGAGTAGACATTAAAGCACCTGTTACACGCGTTTTATTATCTCCTAGTTTTTCAGCAAGACTTATAATTAGCTCTTTTGCATATTCATAAGTAGTTGCTATGTTGAATTTTCCAGAAACATTTTTAGCTCTTATCATGGCTCTATTCTCAAAATTACCTTTACTAAACTTTATGAACTGAAAATGAACTAAGTTATCTAGTTTTTTCTCAAAAATCTTTTTTATAAATGAATCCATAGTTAATTTTGTAGATTTTGATTTATAAATGTTTTTAAGAGGTTAATTAATCTTATAATTAATAATTTATTTTTAAAGCAGATTATTCTTTATCTAATTCTTTTAAATATAATTATTGATTCATAGATTAATATCCCTGTATAAGAGTTTCTTGGGGGTTAATCTTCTTGGTTTTCTCACTAAAGAAAACCAACATTTATAAAGAATTCCCTCTATATAATTTTATGTTTGACAAAAATAATTTCAAAGATATTATAACTGTTGTTTTAATTTTAGGGTTATTCATTTTAGCATGGATTATAATAAAACCAATAGTTTTTGCAATAATCTCAGGAATTTTATTAGCTTATATTCTTTATCCTTTTTATAATTGGATTTTAAAAAAATTAAAAAGAGAATTTCTTTCTGCACTTTTAGTTTGTTTATTATTATTAATAGCTATAGTGGGCTCAGTAACTCTTATTCTAAGTTCTTTAATAAATCAAGCAATCAATCTTTATTTCATTTTACAAAATATTAATTTATCAGAGACATTAATTAAAATATTGCCTAATTTTTTATCAACTGAACTCTCATCAACAATTGCAGGGTCATTAAATACTTTTATTTCAAAAGCTCTTGCATATGGTCTCAGTCAATCAGGAGAGTTTATTTTAAATCTTCCTGTGATACTTTTACAATTATTTGTTGCAATTTTTATTTTCTTTTTTGCATTAAAAGATGGAAAAAAAGCAATAGAATATCTTAAATCACTAGACTTTTTAGAAAAAGAAATCCAGGAAAAATTTTTTGAACAGTTTAAAAATATTACTTATTCAGTTTTAATGGGGCAGATTGTTGTTGGGTTTATTCAGGGATTAATTGCAGGAATTGGTTTTTTTATTTTTAAAGTCCCTAATGCCTTGCTTTTAACATTGCTTACTATGTTTGTTGCTATAATACCTTTTATTGGGGCCTGGTTAGGCTGGGCTCCGGTAGTCATTTACTTATTTTCAGTTGGAAGAACAGGAGCTGCGATTGGATTATTAATATATGGGCTTTTAATAGTTTCTTTGATTGATAATATTCTTCGTACAATTATCGTCTCAAGAAAAACAAAAATAAATTCTGCAATCGTTATTATGGGTATGATTGGAGGGCTTTTTGCATTCGGAGTATTAGGACTTATCATTGGGCCTTTAGTTTTAGCTTATGTTCTCTTAGTTATTGAGATTTATAAGAAAAAAAATATTAAAACTGAGAGCATTATTTTTAAAGAAAGTGCTTAAAAAAAGAGGCCATAAATGAAACTTAAAATTAAGATCCTAAAATTTTTAGCAGGAAAACCTGTTTGTATGGTTCACGAGAAAACTGCAGAAGACATGAGTTTACATGTTGATAATAGAGTTTCTATCAAAACAAATAAAAAGAGGATAATTTCTATTGTTGATTTTTCAAAAGCATTAAATAGAAATGAAATTGCAGTTTCCGATGAGATTGTTAAAAATTTAAAAGTAAAAACAGGAGATATAGTAGATGTAGACGTAACTGAGAGGCCGCATAGCATTGATTTAATTAAAAAGAAATTAAAAGGACAGGAATTAACAAAAGAAGAAATAAAAGAGATTATTAAAGATATTGCAGAAAACGAGCTTACAGAAGCAGAAATAGCTTTTTTTATTTCAGCAGTTTATGAAAAAGACATGTCTCTGAGAGAAACTAAAGATTTAATTTCTGCTATGATAGAATCAGGAAGTAAACTAAGATTAAGAGGAAAAGTAGCAGATAAACATTCGACTGGCGGGGTAGCAGGAAACAGAACAACTCCTATTGTAATCTCAATCTGCACCACAACCGGTTTAGTTATGCCTAAAACTTCTTCAAGAGCAATAACCTCTGCAGCAGGAACAGCAGATACAATAGAAACCTTGGCAAAAGTAGACTTTTCAGTACAAGAGATTAAAGAGATTATTAAAAAAACAAAAGCATGTTTTGTTTGGGGAGGAAATCTTGGTCTTGCTCCTGCTGATGATAAAATAATAAAAGTAGGCAGAATAATGAAAATAGACCCGACTGCTCAGCTTTTAGCAAGTATTTTGTCTAAGAAAATTTCTGTTGATAGCAAATATGTTTTAATTGATATACCTTTTGGAAAATCTGCAAAAGTTAGTAAAAGGCAAGCAGAAAAACTAAAAATAAAATTTTTATCTTTAGGAAAAAAATTTGATATTAAATTAGAGGTTGTTCTTACTGATGGAAGTCATCCAATAGGAAGAGGGGTTGGGCCAGTATTAGAAATGAGAGATGTTATAAAAGTTTTAAGGAGAGATAAAGATGCCCCAAAAGATCTTGAAGAAAAATCAATTATGCTGTCTGGAAGAATTTTAGAAATGACAGAAAAAGCAAGTCCAGGTAAGGGACATGAACTTGCAAGACAAATTTTAGATTCAGGAAATGCTTGGATTAAATTTCAAGAAATTATAAGAGCCCAACAAGGAAGAATAAAGAAATTAATTCCTGGAAAATATAAATATACTATAAGGGCGCAAAAATCTGGAAAAATTAAGCATATAAGCAATGATTTAATAAACAGCTTAGCAAGAGCAGCAGGCTGTCCTGAAGATAAAGCTGCTGGGGTTTATTTTTATAAAAAATTAGAAAAAGTAGAAAAAGGAGACAAAATCTTTATTATTTACGCAACTTCAGAAGAAAAATTAGAGCATGCAAAAAAATTCTATCAAAAAAATAAAAAAGAGATGATTGAGATTAGATAATTTTTGTTATAAAAACCATAAAACATATCAAATCATCTCAAATATCTTTTTAAACATCCAGCTGCTTTTATTTATATGTATAAGCCAGAAAATTATATTCAGCAATTAGCAGACCATATTAAAATAAATATTAAAAAAGGATATACTATAGAAGCCATGAGATTTTCTTTAATAAATCAAGGATACTCAAGAATATCAGTTGAAAAATCAATTGAGCTTGCAAATCAACAATTAGCAGCTTCTGCACCTGAAATGAAAGAAAAACCCCAAATATTTTATAAAATTGAACCTGAAATTCCTGTAAAAAAGTCTTTCTGGAATTGGTTAAAGGGACTTTTTGAATAAATATTTTCACGACTATATAGAATCAATTATTCTAAATAATTCTGAAAAAACAGGTGGAGAAATATAGTATCCTTGTTCAACTAATTTTTGAATTAGTTCCTTTGCTTCATCTTTTTTTATAATCCTGTTTTTTAATGCAAGTAAAATTACAGAGGTTGTTCGTATATACCCTATATTTAATGATTTAACTGCCTTTATTGCAAAGGAATCATCAATTATAATCCTATCTTGTTTTTCTTTTGCTAAGATTATTGCAGCATTTTCTCCTTTCCCAAGACTTAATTCTATATTTTGTTTTGGATTTTCTATTTTAATCCATCCTTCTTCAATTGCTTTATTAATAACAGAATATCCTGGCTTTCCAGAAATAACTACCTCTTCTTTAACAGCTTCTGGAATTATTATCTTTTTAAATAATTTTTTTAGAAGTTTTAGCTGGTCTAATTTTGCTAAGCAGATTAGAGGGGTTGAATTAGATATCATTTTCCAATGATTTTTAGATCATGTTCTAATTCTTCTTTATCAAATCTGGTCCAATCTATATCATTTTCTTTTGTTATTTCTATAATCTCCCACATAGAGATGTTTAATATCTCTGCTGCCTTTCCTATTGAAATTTTATGCTGAGATAATCTTTCTAATGTTGCTTTGAATTTTTCTTCTTCTAAAGCTCTTGCTAATAATCTTCTGATTACTGCAGAAACATCTAAATTTTCTTTTTCTGCAAGTTCTTTTATTCTTGCTAAAAAATCTTCAGGAAGCCGAGTTGTTATTGGTCTATCCATAGTATACAATATATTACATTGTAATATTTAAATGTTTCTATTAATCAGAATTAGGGAACTCAAAAATAAGAGAATACTCTTCTGCCTAACATTTATTGCTATCCTGATTAACATTTTTAACAATAAGCAGCTAATTCAAAAGTTTTGCAAAAAGAAATAGTTTCTGTCTTAGTTTTGCAGCAGACTTCAATTAAATGTTTTTTTGCTAATTCTTCAGTAAACCCAATAAAACCAGATTTTGAGTTATTTGTCCCTAAGTTTAATTGATAGTTGTCAACATATTTGCCTGTTTCATTTACAATTATTGCAATTTTGCAAGTAGAAGATAAGTTAGTTCCTGAATTTTGAATTTCAATATTAGCCCAAATTTTTCCAAGATTTGTCCCATCAGCACATTTGTCATAGAATCTTCCTCCATAAGGAGTTATTATTTTAGGTTCTCTCCATTCAAAACTAGCTTTTATATTTTTTTCAATTTTATCCTGATTAGAATTATTTTTCTCAAAAAGATTTGTTTTAATAAAAACAAAATAAATAACTATTGCAATGATTATTAAACCCAGAATTATAAAAATTAAATTTTGGTTTATGAGAATCTTTTTCTTTCTCTTATTCCTCTTTTTTTTCATAATATGTAATAGCTAATATATTTTATAAATGTATTGAAGAATATTTTTCAGATAACTAACATTCAATCCTGGTTTGTTCCACCTTTTCCATATACCCATCCCCTCTTACCTGCTTAATCTCTCCTCTGCATACAGGGCAAACAGGTTTTGGTCTAGGACAAGGTTCTAATCTTATTTGTTCTACTTCTGGGTATGTAAAAGATTCTGAGCTTGTTTGTTTAATTTCTGAATATATAAAACAAGGATAAGTTTTTCTCCCGCAAGAATCTTCATGAAGATTATTATCATAATTATTACTTAATTGGTTTGCATGCCCTGTTTTATAATTATTATCTCTAGAAATCAAGTTTGGGTTTAAATAAACTAAAATTAATCCAACTATACAACATCCTAAAATTATCAAAATAATTAAAATAAAAACTGATTTATTATTCATCTTAAAAATAGTTTTTTAGTCTTTTTAAGATTTATTGCATTAGGATATGCAATATCCCATATTGTTTAATAGATAATGTGAGTTAAGAGATTTCAGAAATATTCTAGAATATAAAGCACCTCTTCCAAACAAACATTAAAAGTTTTACAATTAGAGTTATTGTTCATCTTTATGATACAAATCCAAAAGATAAATTATTTCTTTTTCTTTTAAATATGCGTAAGATAGTCTGTAAGGAGAGATATAAACCTCTCTTGTTCCTTTTCTGTTGTATCTCATAGGTTTTCCAATTTCAGGATTTTCTATGAGCTTTTCAATTTGTTTATTGAGTTTAATTAAAATACTTTTGTCTAATTTGCTCCTAATCCTTTTGAAGTTATCACTCTCTTTTATTTCATTCACTGCCATTTTTAAGTTCTTTTAAAAATTCTTCTTTAGAATAAGAGGTACATCTTCCACTTTCAATTTCTTTCCATGCTTCTTCAGTTCTTCTTGCAAACTCTAAATCTTCTCTCATTTTATCAGTTATCTTTTCTGCTTTTTTAAGTATAAATCTGTCCTCATCCTTTACTATGATAAATTCTTCTCCTTCTTTTAAATCATTTCTCATTTCAGAAGGAATAACAATCTGCCCCTTTGAGCTAATTTTTGTTATATTTATACTTACCATATGTAAGATATATCTTACATCTATTTAAATCTTTTGGTTTTAAGAATAATTTAAAATACGCCTCCAGTCGGAATCGAACCGACAAGCCGGTAAAGGCACCGCTCTCAAGGCGGTTGGAGTACCATTGTCCCATGGAGGCTTAAAATTATTAGAATTAACCAGTTTTTAAAAGTTGTTATGTTAAATCAGATGATTCTGGTAATTTCAAAATTTATTCACTTTGAAGACGAGTCTTTCTTGCTAGAGGTTAGTTATCATAACTTGAGATAGTTGAGATTAATAAAAAACCAACAAATTTATGACCGAAAGTATATTCTTTTGTAAATGCTATTTATTGAACTCAACATTCTCCAAATCCTCAAATTCTTTATCGCCTGTTAAAAATTTAATTTTTAAACGAAGAGAAACTGCATAACCAATGCAATCTGTCATAGACCTTTTAGGATTTTCTTTTTTTATTTCAGAAGCAATAATAATATCATTGTTATTAAAGTCAACAACACTTTCAGAAAATTTCTCTAATAGTTCTTTAGCTTTTTCTTTGCCCTTTTCCTTTAAAATTCCATAATAAATCTCAAAAAGATTTAGTTTTGTTAATACTGTTAAAGCTGTTTTATATATCTCATAATTCTGATTTCCTTCAAGCATTTCAAAGACAGCATAACTATCAAAAAAATAAGTTTCATCTGCCATTTTAATTCTAAATATCACACTCTTTTTTTAATTCTTTAACAATATCTTTAACAGGCCTTTTAAATTTTAAACTTCCAAATAAGTTTTCAAAAGGAGATTTTTTAACAATTTTTAAAGTAACTTCTGTATTTTCTTTTAAATTTTCTTTTAAGATTATATCTAAAGGAATAACAACTCCTAGAGAATTTCCCCATTTTCTTGCTGTTGTCTTAAATATCTGTTCCATATAATTATACAAATAATTATATTATTTAAATCTTTCTATAAGGCTTATAAAAATTTTCTTAAATCAATTTATCCTGCCAATAATCCCTAATTTAGAAGCTAATCTTGCCCCTGCTATCTTTGCTGCATGATTTAAAGTTCTTAAATATGCATTAGTCTGTTTATCTTGTATACCCAAGGGACATATGTCCTACCCTTTTTACACATAAATTTGGGAAGTTTCACTAACTCAAATTGTTTTACTAATTATTATCTCACAAACATTTTTAGCTATGAAGATGAGTAGATTATATAAAAAATTATCAGATATTGAGGAGAAAAAGAAATTCAGGTTAAACTTGTTTTCCTGAATTTAGTGCTAAACTAATTTTCGGTAGCCCTAGGACATATGTCTGGTGGGCGCACAATTAGTCTGTTTATCTTGAGAAAAATCTTTATGTTTTCTTATTGACTTTCTTAAAGAAGAAACTAATTTTTCTGGGCTTGAAAAATCTGGTTTTTCTAATTCAGTATAACTCATCCCTATTTCTCTTACAGAATGCCCGTCTGAAGTTGAGATTGCTCCTATATCATAGTCATTTTTTATTTGATTATAAAATTCTTGGGCCTTTTTATTTGCATATTTAAAACCAGGAATAGGAAGCCATACTTCTCCATTATGAACTTCTATTCCATCTAAAAAATTAAGATATTTATCAGGACTTTGTTTTGTAAAAATTCCATCTAAGAAGAAAGGATGATCTGCAATTATAATCCCATTATTATCTTTTGCTTCTTTTAAAGAATCTTCCAAGGTCCTATAGTCTTGAAGTCTTATTCCATGATTTAAACCTAAAACCAAAATATGCCCTCCTTGTGTAAAAACCTCTTGCCCTTTTACAACATAAATTTTTTTACTAGGAACATAAAATGCATTTCCTAAATCTTCTGTTTTTCCTTTTCCTTGCCTTAAGAGAGTTTCATATCTTCCAAGTCCCTGATCTTGAGCATTTATTACTCCAAAAATTCCATCTGCACCAAGGTTTTTTTGAGCAGTATCAATTGCTTGATTAAAAACAATCCCAATATTCTCAAATGTAGAAAAATGATTATGTAGGTCTGCTTTGATTTTCATTTTAATTTATCAGAACTCTTTTTCCCTAAAGACAATATCTCTTTGAGATTTAAAAATGTTTATGTTCAAATTAGATTTTATTTCTTCTCAAATCTATTTGCATCTCTTTGCATTTTCTCTGCAACCATTCTTTGCCAAGCATTCTCTAAATTGATTCTCTGATCATTTGCAATACAAATTATTGTAAACAAAATATCAATTAATTCATTTGCCAATTCTTTTTTGTCTTCAGAAGCTTTTTTCTTTTTAGTTCCATATAAATGATTTATCTCTCTAGCAACTTCTCCTGTTTCTTCTGATAATCTAGCCATCATTTCCAAAGGTGGCCAGTAGGGAGGGCTGAATTGTGATACCCATTTATGCACTTCTTTTTGATAATCTACTAAAGACATAAAACAAATTAATAGTCTGATGTTATAAATATTATTATAATTTAAAATATTTGATAATTTTATACCTAAAAAATTACGAGGATGGAAGTTTCTTCTATTAATATAGCAGGAAAACCTAGTAAGACTAGATTTACTCTTTGGATTTTAAACTAAAATAATTTATCCGAAGAGTGAACTTAAACCTGCTGCTGATGCTTCTTGTTTTTCTTCTTTAGGTGCTTCTTCTTCTTTCTTTGCACTAGCTTCTCCAGCTCCTGAAGCTGCTGCACTAGCAACAACTGCATTAGCAAGTTCTGCTTCAATATCTACACCTTTTAAGCTTGCAACAAGGCTCTTTACTTTGCTTTCATCTACATTTGCACCACTAGCTTGAAGAACTTTTGTAATATTTTCTTCATTAATTCCTTTTCCTAATTTGTGCAACAATAGAGCTGCATATACATATTCCATTATTATTTTACCTCCTCGGATTTAATCTGAATAAGAAAATCTCTACCTTCAATTAATTCGTTTAATCTATGTTCATTCATTTTTCTCTTCCTCCTTACTTTTTTCTTTAGGTTGTAGTTTACTAAGAGCTTGGTTATTCGCATTTGCCTTAGCAAGCAAATATCCAATTGTTTCCCTGCAATAATAAACAATTTTTTGAGCAAATCCTAATGATTTTCCAGCTGCATTTCTTAAATTTATTGCTGCTTCTTTAGGATTAATATTAATATCAGTATAAATTTTTTCATTTTCAATATCAAAAATTGCAACAGGCTCTAATCCTACACTAAATGGCTGGATGCTTAATTTTTGCAAAATTGAAGCAATTTCTGCACTAATTTTCTGATCTTTTTTTGCAATTACTTTTGAATTTTTAATTGAAAGTTTGCCATTTTCAACAGAAACTTGCAGTCCAACAGAACTTAATTCACTAATTGCAGGTCCTGGAACTAAATCAGTAGGCCCTGCTTTAACTTCAATATCTTCTAAAGCAGTTTGCCCTGCCTTGGCATTAACAGGATTTTTTTTCTGAGTTAAAATACCTGCTAATTCATAACCTTCCATGTCTGAAATAACAAATGCAGAGTTTTCTTGAACATATTTTTTTAAATCCAAAATAGAATCTTTTCCAACAGCATCAATAGCTCTTTTCATTATATTTTTTTTAGCAACCTGAACTGATGCATGTTCTCTAACTGATTTTTTAATCATTTGAAATTGTTTTGAAGGCAATCCTTTTATTGAAACAATAATAAGAGTTTTTGCATTTCTTATTTTTTCAGCTAAAGTTTTCACTGCTTTTTCTTTTACTGGATTATCTCTTGAATGAGGTTTTTCCTTTTTAGTTTCTTTATTTGAATTACTAATATCTGACTTAGATTTTTCTTGAGCTGACTTAGGAGATTCTTTATTCTCCTGTTTAACTCTCTTTTTTTGATAATTATTAATATTATTAGTCATTTGTTCATTCTTAGTTTTGTTAATTTGTTTTTCTTCCATCTCTATAATTCTACCTTAACAGGCTTGCTCATTGTAAGTTTAATTTTAATATTCTTAATATTGTCAATTTTTCTTGGAAGAGTTTCAAGTACTTTTTTATAAACAAAAAGAGCATTTTGCATTATTTTTTCATTATCCATAGACTGTTTTCCAATACTAACTTTTATACTAGGTTCTTTAACCTTAATTTTGACAGTAGAATTAATTTTTTTTATAACCTCTTCAATTGTTTTATCTTCCTCATTAGCTAGGACTCCTAATTGAGGATTTGGCATTTTACCAGCAGGCCCTAATGCTCTACCAAAAGTAGTTGCAACAGCAGGCATTAATTTAGCATTTGCAATAAAATAATCATAAGTTTTTATTAATTTTCTAATATCCTTTTTTTCTTTATATCCTGGAAAAGTTTCTTTTTTAATACTGTCAACTATCTTAGAGTCTTTTTCAAAAAATCCAACAATTTTTTTATCTTTTATTTTATTCGGAACTTGAATAAACAAGCTAAAAGCCTGTCTTCTTACATCAAATTCTTTTAAATTTATAATTAGATCTACTGTTTGGTCAAAATTTACTTTCTTTGAATCCTCAGCTTTAAGTGTTTCTATTGCTTTGATAAAGTTTTCTTCAGTTGCCATGTTTGTCTTTTATTGTTGATATCTATTTTATTTTTAGTAATTTATTAAATGATTTTAAGCTTAGTTTGAGTTGATTAAGCTCTTCTTTAATAGCTTAACTCGTATTATCTATTAATAATCTATTATTATTAGACTCTAATATTTACTACCTATGCGCATGTGCTTAGAAAATTAAGCTTTAGCGATGTAGTTATCAGTAATATTATCATAAGATTAGGGTTTTTAAACTTTCCTAAGATTTTTTTGGCAATTTATTAGAAGATTTAAGCTTGTTTTTAGTAGATTAAGCATGTCTTGCATAGCTTATTTTGTTTTAGTCTATTACTATTTAAGTTAAGATTATTCTTTATCTAATTCTTTCAAATATTCTTTAATTCTCTCAATTGTCTGAGGGATTACAAATTTCTCAATACTATTTTCAAAAATTTCCTTTAAATTAGAGTGTTCTGCTAAATAATATTCATTTCCTGTTTTTTCTATGAACATAGCATCTCTTAATCTTTTTAATTGCCTTCTTACATTAGATTCAGCCAATCCCTTTGTTTCTAATGAATATTTTTTTCTTAATTCTTCTGTTCTTTTCCCAATTTCCTCACTACTCAAATTTTCTTTTTTCTTATTTGCATCAATTAAAAC
>Ga0315276_10004808_pt1 | contig 12428 bp, 8 predicted proteins | sample YL17G05_0_MG_FD_204542 | JGI IMG/M metagenome (GOLD analysis project Ga0315276, IMG submission 204542) | Sediment microbial communities from Yellowstone Lake, YNP, Wyoming, USA - YL17G05_0 | ecosystem: Environmental > Aquatic > Freshwater > Lake > Sediment | place: USA: Wyoming | collected... | reverse complement strand
ATGATCAATACTACATGGATGGGGGATTCGGAGCGTTCAGGTTCAAAAGCCTAAAACCAGAGATCGCGCTGGTTGTCGCAGAATAGCAGATCAGCTGGCGGTAGCCCCAGAGCGCAAGACAGCCGCCACGGCGGAGAACCGCAATCACGGTACCCGCGCCGCGGCGGCTTAGCCGCGCTGCCGCCGGCCAGACGGTGCGGTCGTGCATCCCTAGACGGTGATGTCGACCACCCCGCCCACGCCGTCGGGGCTCACGCTGGGCAGCGAAGCCAGCAGCTGGGCCACGATGCTGGCCTGCAGGTCCTGCACGTCCTTCAGCTTGTGATAGCCGAACTCCAGCCGGGCCTGCTCCAGCCGCTGCGCCTGCAACGCCCCGGCCATGGAAAGTACGCTTCCCACGTCCATGACGCGCCTCCACGGCGCCCCGCCTTAACGGCCGCGGGCGCCTGACAGCTCACGGCGAGCGCAGCTGCGCTCCAGCCTATTCATCGGCAGCGGCCGGCCGGGATACAGCAGCGTGGTACGCGTTGACGGTTGGCGCGCCGGCGGTTATAACCACAGCAGCACTATGACAGGTGGCGCCCACAGAGCGGCCGCCGGCGCAGGCGGAACCGATGGCAAAAGCGTTAGCCGCCGCCAGTCACGCCGCAAGGCCTTCGAGCTGCTGTTCGAGCTGGAGCAGCACCCCGGCCTGAGCGTTGACGGCATCCTTTTCCGCACCTTCAACGACCCCGACGTGCTGGCGGCCTGCGCCAGCGATGACGACGGCGAGGGCTACGTCTGCGGCCCGCTGGACGACAGCGCGAAGTTATTCATCACCGAGCTGCTGCACGCCGTGCATGACCACAGCGCCGCGCTCGACGCCGAGCTGGCCAAGTATCCGCACGACTGGAGCTACGAGCGCATCGGCGTGCCCGAGCGCGTGCTGCTGCAACTTGCGCTCGCGGAGATGGTCTATCTTGGTACGTCGTACAAGGTCGTGATCAACGAGGCGCTGGATCTGGCCAAGCTGTATGCCCAGGAGGAAGCGCGGCGCTTCATCAACGGCATCCTGGGCGCGGTCGTCAAGCAGCTGGGTGAGCTGCGCGCGGCGCACAAGCCCGATTCCAGCGCCGGCGCCGATCCGCCGGCCAACGAGGAGCTAAGCAGGTGAAAGGCAAACTGGTCCTGGCCGCCGTGGCTGTAGTGGTACTGCTCGTCGCGATCACCGCGGTGGCCTGGGTCGCGCTCAGCGCGCCGGGCGGCGCGCGGCGCGGCTTCGGCCGCGGGACGCTGACGGGCACCAACCTGGCCCTCGACGTGCGCTTTAGCTATGACTCCGGCCTGCTCACGCCCGCGCCGTACGTGGCGGACGACGAGTTCCCGCTGCGCCTCGACGCGGCGAGCTTCAGCTTCTACGGCAAGCGCCTGCAGGGCATCGGCGCGATGCTGGCCAAGCAGCCGGGGCCGCTGCTCTACGACTTCGTCGGCAGCCAGGAGGCGGATGAGTTCGAGCGCTGGTACAAGCTGCGGCTGGCCAGCAAGCCGGTGTACGAGGATGCGACGATCGGCGGCCGGCTGGCGCTGCACCAGCAGATGACCTACGAGCTGGCCGGGGCGCAGTCGTTCTGGCCGCCGTACTTCCCGGCAACGGTGCGCCAGGGCAACCAGGCCTGCATCGAGGGCTGGGCGCTGTTTACCGATCAGGACCTGTTCTTCTTCTACGCCATCGGCGCGCAGCCGCTGACCAGCGAGCAGCGCGCGGCCTGCGTCAAGCTGCTCAACAGCCTTAAGTTCGGCGCCGTGGCCCCCGGCGAAGCTGAGACTCCGGCGCCACCGGCACAGAGCGAAGCGCCGTCGCAGGCTCAACCGCCGGTGTCAGCACCGCCGGAAGATCAGACGTCGCCGCCTGCAGCATCTGTACCGCAATAGCTGTACTCACGTCGCTGTTGTTGCGGGAAACGGTGAATTCCACACGCCGTTAGTGCAGATTCAACTCATCGTCGATGAGCCTGGCCGTCTCGCGCATCGAGTCGGCAGCGCTGGCGCGGCCCAGCAGCACGCGCTCGATACCCTCCTGAAGCAGGCTTTCAACGGTACTCCACTCGGAGATGCGCGTGCCCCAGGGCGCGTAGCCGTAGGGCACCTCGGCAAGGAAGGCGCGTTCGCGCGGATCGTCCGCCGCGAACTTCTCGGCGACGCTGCGGTCGGCGCTGATGGCCAGCCCCATGCCGGCGCGCCGCGCCTGCGCCTCGGGGCCGGCCAGGTACTTTGCCAGCTCGACGGCCAGCTCGGGCTGCCGGCTCTCTTTGGCCACCGCCCAGCCGCTCTCGTAGATCACGCTGGCGCGCACCTTGTCGCGCGGCAGGCCGGCCACGCCGACGTCGCTTAAGCTCAGCGCGCCGCTGCTTTCGTCCACGGCGGCGCTAAAGCCGGGCATCGCCCAGTGGCCGGAGATGGTCATCGCGATGCGGCCGGTCATGAACGCCTGCCCGCCCAGCGCCTCCTGCGTCGTCGGATCGGGAGAGAGCCCGTCGGCCACCAGGCCGGTGAAGAACTCGACCGCGCGGATGCTGTCCGCGCCGTCGAGGTGGCCGCTGGCACGCTTGCCGTCTGGGCTCAGCACGTCGCCGCCAGCCTGCCAGAACCAGACGATGTCGCTGCCCACCCAGCTGGAGATCGACGTGCCGTAGCGCGCGGCGACCTTGCCGGCGGTGCTGCCTGGGCTGGTCAACGCCGCGGCCGTAGCGCGGAAGTCCTGCCACGTCCAGCCGTCCCTGGGATATGGCACGCCCGCCGCGTCGAACACGCGCTTGTTGTAGTACACCACCAGCGGCGTGAAGTCCTTGGGCAGCGCGTAGACGCGCGGTGGGGCCAGCCCCTGTGCTTGCGAGCCTTGTCCGCCGGCTAAGACGCCAGCGCCACCATCGCCAGCCGGGACGCTGGCGCCACCCGGACGTACGGCAATCTGCCATACTTTGGGGAAGAACTGATTCGGGTTGAAGCTGGCGTCCCTGGCGATGTAGGGCTGCAGGTCGAGCAGCACGTCGCCGTCGAGGAAGCGCGGGATCAGCACGCTGTCCAGCAGCAGCACGTCCGGCGGGCGGTGCGCGGCAAAGGCGGTGACCAGTTTCTCGAGGTAGTTGTCGGGGATGCTTTCCAGGCTGACGGTGATGCCGGGATGCGTCGCCATGAATGCATCCACGTTGGCCTGCTCGATCTTCTGCTCCTCCACGCCGGCCCAGAACACGACGCGCAGCCTGGCCGGCGACGAACCCGCATCGTGCCTGCATCCCGGCAGCAGGAGAAGGAGGCAAGCCAGCATAAATCCTGGAACACACAGCAGGGGCGAAGCTATGCTTCGCCCTCTTCGATCCACGCATGTCCGGAACGGGCGAAGCATGGCTTCGCCCCTACGCAGAACGCTCGTGATTGCCGAGAGCACTACAGCTCGACCTCCCAGGGCGTGGGGGCAGCGTCGCGGTACGCCAGCCGGCCGTCGAAGTACACGCGGTAGCCGCTCTGCTCGCCCCCGCGGCGGTCGCGGTTGAAGCACACCTCCAGGCGGTGGCCGTGGACGTGGCAGTTGGTCAGCAGCAGGTGCTTCAGGCCGAAGGGGAAGGGATCGACGACGAGGCGCGCGCGTGCGCCCTCGGTCGGCACCAGGCGCACGCCGGCGACGTACTTGAGGAGCGGGTCCACCACCTCGCTGTGCATGTAGTCGTCGATGCCGCGGTACTCGCAGGCCGTGCCGTCGTAGGGATGGTAGTGCTCGAAGCAGTTGGGGCGGGCGAGGTCCTTCGTCGGAGTAGACTCGCCACTAGTCACGGGGTAGGGGTCGCGCCCATGCGCGACCCGCGGGCGGCCTATGGGGGCCGCCCCTACCCGGACCGCATCCTGCTTCTCGAAATGCATCATCTCGATGAAGCGCCGCAGGTAGCGCGCCAGCTGGGGGCGGAAGCGCAGCGGGTCGAGCTCGGCGAGGTTGCCCAGCACGCCCACGATGTGGCTGTTGACCATCGGCCACACGCGGCCGTTCCACGGGCAGTTGGCGCGCTCAGTGCGCCAGCGCGGATCGGCGCTGAAGTACGGGTCGTCGACGGCCACGGTCGGTGTGGGCCAGGGCGCGTCGAACCTGCCGCCGGGCATAAGGTGCGCCGCCGCCGCCAGCGCCTGGTCGGGCGCCGCCAGGTCGGACAGCAGCGGGTAGAAACCCACCGCCGTCCAGTACTTCGAGCGCCTGCCCTTTTCGGCTGAGTAGTCAAAGAAGTACCTGCGCCGCCGGTCCCACATCAGCTCGCAGACCGCGCTGCGGATGCGCTCGCACAGGCGACAGAGCCGCCGCGCCTCGGCCGCCGCGCCGCGGATGTGCGCCTGGCGTTCCAGGTAGCGTGCCAGGCGGTAGACGTAGTACGTCACGTCCACGCCCTTGAGCCTGAGTGCGTGCTCCCAGCCGTAGAGGTCGGCGTGCCTGTCGGCGTGGAAGTAGCGGCTGGTGAACTCCTGGCCGGTCTCGAACTGGTCACGCACGTCAAACAGCGCCAGCTGCTCCTCATCGCGCTCGCACGTGTAGTAGCGCAGCAGGCGCTGAAGCGGCCGGCGCGTCTCCTCGGCGAAGGCGGCGTCAGGATGGTGCAGCAGCAGGGCCTCCAGCGCGCCGCCGACGTCGGTGTGGTAGAAGCCCGCATCGTTGACGTGGTTGACGTAGATGTGCCCGGGGAAGTGCCCGGCGCGTGTCTGGTGCGCGATGTGGTTGCGCAGGCAGCCCTGCGCCAGCTGCGGATCGGCCAGCCACTTGCACTCCTGCATGTGGCACATCAGGCTGTAGGTGATCACGCCGCGGAAGTAGGCGATGCCCTCGGCGACAGCGGGAGCGACGTAGTTGCCGCCGGTCGCTACGGCGTTGAGCCGCAGGCCGTACCAGCGGTACCAGTAGTAGCGCGTGAGCATGCTGTCGCTGCACTCGAAGTGCGGCACCAGCGCGAGAAACTCGCGCCACGCGCGGGCGGGATTGGCATGTGTAGGGGCGAGACTTGTCTCACCCTTCTTCATCGCATTGCCTGTGTGAACCGAGGGCGAGGCAAGCCTCGCCCCTACAGGATCTGACCGCGCGTCGGCCACCTGCACATACACGCTCAGCCGCTGCGGCCGCTGCGCGCTGAGCGGCAGGCGCCAGTGCAGGCCGGCGTAGACGACGCTGCCCAGCACGTTGTTACCCACCACCTCGCCGCTCAGCTTGCCGTGCTTCAGTTCGTCCCACAACGGTGTGAAGGTCAGGCGCGGTAGCATGTTGGCGCCATGGCTCGGCGTGACCTGCACGGAATCGGGCTGGCGGCTGCCCTGCATCGTGATACGCAGCGGCAGCGCGCCGACGCCGCGGGCGTGGGCGCGGCTGGCCACGGCCTGCGTGTATGTCAGCGCCGCGCCATCCCAGGCGAAGTGGCTGTGCGTATCCGCGCGCTCGCCCGAGCCCCGCTGGCGAGCCGTCCAGGCTACGACATGCAGCGTGCCGGATGGCGCTTTAGTCGCAGGCGCGACTAGCAGCTCGCAGGACAGCGTGCCGTCCGGCAAAATGCGACGCGTCTCATTAAGCGTGAGCCCCTGGCTGCGCTGCTGCTTGCTGCCCAGCCCGTCGCAGCGCACCAGGCTGTAGCGTGCCTCGATGCGGTCGGGGTACCAGTGCCAGTCGTCGAGCTGCGGGTGAAGCTCAGTCAGCCCAGTAGGGGCCGGCCACTGTGTCGGCCCGTCTACAGTAGGGGCGAAGCCATGCTTCGCCCTCTTAGGTGCATCTCCCTTACGGTCAGGGCGAAGCGCGGCTTCGCCCCTACTCGGAGATGCTCCACCAGTGGGCACTTCCAGCGCGAAGCTGAGGCACAGCAGGCGCGGCACGGCGAGGTCGCCATAGTGGCACTCATCCCAGAAGCCGGGCGTAGCCAGCCACTGCGGGAAGGGCGGCGCATAGATCAGCATCCCGCCGTTGCCGAGATACCACTTGTCCTGGCGATGAAGCAGCTCAATTGGATCGATCAGCGGCATGTGACGATTATCTCCCACTTATCGCTCGGCGCGCTGATCTTCGGCAGGGCCCAGTTGTCCTCGGGCAGCGCTTGCATAGCTCTGCCGTTTGCAGTGACCTTGCTCACGTCACCCAAGCCCCTGGTCTGGATCGGCAGCAGTTCAGGCCTGACCAGTTGCGCATTGATCGTGACGCGACCAGCGGCGCGCTGCAGCTCGATGCTACGCACGAGCGCGGGCAGCCCGTCCAGCCGCAGGTAGTCCAGGCCCGGCGGCAGCGCGGGGCGGAGGTCGTGGAAGCCGACGCCGGCGAAGTAGCGGATGACCAGGTGGTTGATCATCGCCTGCCAGGAGTAGTCGGGGCAGCCCATGCCGGTGCCGCTCTCGGGATCGTAGAGCTCGTAGCTATGGGGCTTGCCGTCGCGGATGATCAGGCTGCGCGTCTTCTCCCATAGCTCGAACGCGGCGGGATACTGAGCGGCCTGCAGCAGCCCGATGATCGTGAAGTAGTTCACCTGCAGCCAGGCCGGGCCGTTCCAGCCCCAGCCGTGCGGGCGATAGTCGGGGTCGCAGACCGCCAGCGTGGGGATGGGAAACGGCGTGTTGAAGATGCGATCGTGTCGCAGTGCATTCAAACAGGCATCCACAGTGCGCGGGCTGGGATCGACGAGCAGCGCGAACAGGCCGCTCGGCGCGATCTGCTTGCGGCGGACGTTGCGCCGCTTGCCGTTGCCCTGCTCCGCGAGGTCGTAATACCAGCGGTCGTTGTCATCCCAGTATGAGGCGAGGGCGCCGCGCGTCAGCTTCAAACGCTCAGTCAGCGTCTTAAGTGTGACGGCGAATTGCCGTGCTTCTGCGCTGCGCGGCGCTTGCTCAATTACTTGTACTGCCAGGGCGGCCAAACCTTGCCGGTGCATCAGCGCGTGCACCTGCACGTCGAAAGGCTTGGCGGGCACCGGGTAATGCCGCGTGGCGTCGTCCCAGCCGCTCTCGTCGCCGTGCCAGAGGATGAAGCGGCCCTGCCTGTCCGTGCGCCGGCGCCACAGCCACTCCTCGTAGGCCCAGAGCTTTGGAAAAATCTGGCGCGCGAACTCAACATCCTTGTGCAGGCCGCAGTACATTGCCGCCGCGACGCCGATCAGCGGCGTCTGCGTCTTCTCGTTGTGGAGCATCTCAGCGGTGACACGGACATTCTGTCCGTGTTCTTTGGTGACGGACAGAATGTCCGTCCCACCAGTCATATAGCGGAACCGCGCTTCGTAGGGATGCTTGGCCTCGGAGTAATTACGCAGCTCACTTTCCACGTAGCTGGCGTAGGTGCCGGCGGAGCCGTCGCTGGGTGAGTAGCCGTCGCATTTGTCGTGGAAGCACATGCGGTAGTTGCTGCCGCTGCACACCGGGAGGTAGCCGTTGGGGAACTGCATGTCCAGCACGCTACGGATCGTGTCCTTGGCCACCTCGGGGTCCTTGAGCCACATCTCGCCCAGCACGTGGAAGTAGCCGTCCCAGATCCACGGCCCCCAGTAGAGGTACTTGCTCGGCGCGGTGTAGGGATGCTTCACGTGCGCGCCGCTCGCCGTGCGGTTGGCGCGCAGCACGTACCAGACGTAGTACCAGTAGCGCTCCAGCCCCTTGTCGCTGCACTGCAGCTGCGGCACTTCCTCGCTCAGGTAGTGCCGCCACTCCTCCGGCGATGTACCCTCCTGCGCGCCCTCGATCGCGCCGTGCGCGTCGTCGGTGCGGAAGTAGCTGCCGACACTGACGAGCTGCGGCTTGCCCGGTTCGACGCGGATGCGCGTGGCGAAGTAGTACACGGGATGGCGATGAGTGAAGGATGGATTGGCTGGTAGCACGGACAGCTTGTCCGTGTCTTCATTGGCTGACGGACTGGCTGTCCGTCCTACCGGGGCCTGCAGCACCAGCCTTCCCCCCACCTGGCCGAGGCGCAGGCGCAGGCTGGCCAGCGCGCCGTGGTCATGCCACAGCGTGGCCAGCTCGCCCTCGCTCTGCGCAAAGCCGCAGGCGTCGAGCCGGCGTGCCAGCGTCACTGTTTGGATCGAGTTCAGCGGCGGCAGGCCGTCGTGCGGGTGCGGCTGCGTCAGCGTCAGCATGTGTTTCGGCACGTCGAACTCGCAGCGGATCTGTGGTTCGGGACCGCTGGCCTGGTAGTCGAAGAACGGCCACTGCTCGACGGTGCCGTGGAAGAACAGCACCCACTCGCGCGCCGCCTTGCCCGTGTTGGACAGCTTCAGCATGCAGCGCAGGCCGCCGCGCAGGGAGGTGCGCGTCTCTTTGATGCGCAGGCCCGGCGCGCTGTACAGCGCAGTGCACAGGTTCGGCTCCCAGCTCGTGTGCACAGTCTTGAGCGCTACAGGATGGTGCAGGTCGCGCGCGTCGAACAGCGTCAGCACGGCGACGGCCGGACGGTGGCAGCTGAACAGGCTGCCCACGCGGTTCCAGAAGATGGCGTGGCGCAGCCCCGGGCCGGGCCCGTACCCCAGCACGACGCCGCCGGGGCAGGTGAGCGTGGTCTTGTCGGGATCGATCAGCAGGTCGTAGGGCGCGCGCGGCATACAGGTATTGTAAGCCGCCGCTGCGGAACCAATGTGGACTAGCTGAGGTAGTTTGGAGCACACAGCGTAAGTAGCCACAACGTGATCCCACCCGCAATGAAGTACCATGCCAGGGCATACCAAGTCTCCTTCCAGTTACATCGATACTCCCGACGGATGGAGATCAGCACTGCCGCCAGCGGGACAATGAGAAAGTTCAGAGGAACAATGAAGAACTCGAACACCTGACGGATCACGAAGGGCAATCGAAGATACATTGATTCTGCATCGATCAGAACCAGGTTAGCAATGCCGAACCAGAGCCAGAAGCCTCCCCAGCCATAAACAGCTACACATACCGATGCCCACTCGCTGCGGGGCTTGGAGCGCAGTACTACGTGCACCGCCGCCGCGCCGCAAGCGGCGACAAGAAGTGGGCCGAACACGGCGAACAGCCCCTGCGCGGACAGCAGCGCCTCATGGAGATAGCCGAAGTACTGCTCCCAGTCCATGCGCACCTCCACTATAAGAGACGACGCACGGCCCGTACGGTAACACGCTCACGCCGAATAGGCGGTAGCCGAGGATGCTCGTTTATCCGTGGGCACGCCCGAAGCGATTTACTAGCTGTACGCGTCCATCGGAATATTACCGCTGCCCAGGAGGTGTGCAGTGCGGCAGCTGCTAGCGCTGGCCTGCGCCTGCTTCATCGTTGCTCTGCCGTGGACATTCCCGGCTGCCCAGGAAGCGGCCGCGGAATCAGCCGCGCCACGTCAGGTACAGCCACTGCTGCCCGACACTGCGGACTGGGGATCGCCCGTCCCGCAGCAGGTGCCGGTGGTGCTGCCGGACTTCCCGCCGCTCGCCGGCTGGTGGCGCTACTTGGGGCAGGAGCACGCCGCGCTGCTGGCTGCGGGCTACGGCCGGCTGCTGACCGCCGTAGGCCAGGAACTGCGGGCCTACGATTCGCATACGGGCGCGCTGCTGTGGGCGCGGCCTGGCAGCGACTGGACGGGCTTCGCCGACCGCGTGCTGGACGCTCAGCATGTCTACGTGGCATCCGCCGGCGCCGTGCTTGAGGCGCTGGACGCGGCGAGCGGCGCGGCGCTGTGGCAGATCGATGGCTGCGTTCCGCTGGCCGCCGGCCCCGGACGCCTGTGGATGTCGTACGGCCGGTTCAGCAGCAGCGGCGCGGGCGCGCGGCAGGTGTGGCTGGCGGACAGCGCCGACGGCAACGTGCTGGCGCGCTTCTACATTGGAGCCTGCCGCGCTGTGGCGCACGACGCCAGCGCCAACCTGCCGCTGCTGGCGGCGGTGGACGGCGGCGAGGTGGTGGTCATGCACGCCGACGGCAGCATGCAGCGCGCGCCGGCGTACACGAATAGCGGCGATGCTCAGGTCGCGGTGAACAGCATTTGCGTCTTCGTCGCCGAGAAGGTGAGCGACGCGCAGACAGGCGCCACGACGATTGCGCTGTCGTGCTACGACGCCGACACGGCGGCGCTGCGCTGGCGGGTCACGCTGGCGCAGCCCGAGTATGCCATGTTCGACGCCCTGACGGCCAGCGAGCGCTTCTGCACGCTCGACGCGGCGTACCAGCTGCTGCTGTACGACGCCGCGACGGGGCAGCTGCTCAACACTGCCTACGCCGCGAAGCTGGGCTACGGCTACTCCCAGCAACTGCTCAGCGGCGACCGCGCGTACGTTTACGGCGGCAATGAGAAAAACAAGGGCTACTGGGAACTGGTCATGCTGCAGCCGCCGAGCAAGCAGCGCCAGCGCGTGTTCCAGCCCAAGCTGCAGCTAAACTTCATGCCGCTGATCGCCGACGGCTACATGTATCAGCTGGTCAACAGCCGGCCCCCTGCCAGTAATTCCGGCGACAACTACAGCCTGTTCGCCTACCGGCTTGGTGACGACGGGCTGGCGAAGCCGGGCGAGCTGGCGCTGCTCAACCGTCCGCAGCCTGATACCACAACAGAGCGGGCCTTTGCCGCCAGTCCGGCACCGCTGGCGGACAGCGAGCTGATGCGCCAGCTGGTCGCTGGCAGCCGCGATGCGCTGGTGCGCCTGACGCGGCAGACCACGGCGGCGGACGGCGCGCACCTCGACGCGCTGGCGGCGCTGGCGGTATACCTGGACCGCCGCGATCCGCTTCAGCCCTGGCAGGGGGACACCGCGGGCGAGCTGTTCATCGGCGAGCTGCGCAAGCTGGCCGCCCCGGAGCTGGCGCCCACGCTGGTGCGCTGGCTGGACGATGACAGCCTGGCGCCCCGGCACCTCGACTTCCTGCTGACGCTGGCGCTATGCGGCCTTGGCGCCGAGCCGGAGCTGAAACGGCGCTACGCCGAGCTTCAGCCGCAGCGCTACGCAGCGCCCGCGCCGCCATACCGCGGCGAGTTCCGCCAGGCGGTGATCGACGCCTATCTGGCGAAGTACCACAATGCGAGCCGTGATCAGGCCGAGGACCATGCCACACCGTTGGCGGAGGGCTGGTGCGACGGCGCGGACGGCGCGCGCTACGTGGTCTACACCAGCCCCGGCCTGCTGAGCCTGGCGGACCTGTACGTCTGCGTGGATGAGAATGGCGACGGCGAACTGGAGGAGGTGCTGCCGACGGGGCTGCGGCATCTGGCGGTGGGAGTACGCGACGACAGGTATGCTTCGCAGTCCCTGCCGCCAGAAGACCTGGCGCTGAGCTTCGCCGACGGCGCCCTGCTGATCCACCATCAGGAGCCCATCATCGAAAAGCGCACATTGTATTCATCAGGGCTGCGTTCTCACAGCGCTGACACGCGTCTGACGTTCGACGAGCTGCGGCGCGACAGCGACGGCGACGGGCTGACGGATATCACCGAGGGCATGCTGTTCACTGACCCCGCCTTGGCGGACACTGACGGCGACGGGCTCAGCGATGGCGAGGATCCGGCCCCGCGCGTCGACGCGGCGAAGATGAACCGGCTGGAGCGGGCGGCGGCACGCGGCATGACGGCGTTCTTCGCCAGGTACCCGGTGCTGAAAGGCACAGGCCTGCTGAGGCATCCCCGCGAGGCTTATTATTTCCGCCTGTCCGGCGTGGGGCCGGTGGCAGCCGCGCCGTCAGCCGGCATGCAGGGCATCCACGTCGACGAAGCGCTCAGCGAGGCCTACTATGCCCGCGCCGGATACGGCTGGGCCAAGGACATGTTCTATGGGCAGCTGATCCCGCCCAGCCGGGTCGTGCAGGCCGAGATGGATGCGCTGACGGATGGTGTGCAGTTCGACAGCCGCGGGTTTCCCGTGGGGCTGTCGCGCGCGGCGCAGCAGGAGTACGACCGGTTGTGGCGCTACGGCTTCGGCGCGCGTGACGAGTACTGCATCGAGATTTGGTACGGCGATACGATGTTCTTTATCAACTTCCAGCGGGTCGGCTCAGAGCTCTACCCCTCGGCGGTCGGCTACGGGGGCGGCGGGACGATGCACATCCCCTTCATGTAGCGCCGCCCCGTGCCGGTGCCACTGAGCCGAGCTATTGCTAGCGCATCGTCGGCGTGAGCATGTACAGCGCGGACTCAGTCCCGCTTAGAGACGTGGCGGCCCTGGTCGTGCAGTAGAAGGTGCCGTCGCTGCCCAGCGCCACGCTGTTGGGCCAGCCCGGCAGCCGGTCGCGGTAAAGCTCGTTGCCGCCTGGATCAAGCACCAGCATATCGAGGTTCTTGCAGGCGCAGTAGATGTTGCCCGCGGAGTCGACGGCCAGCTCGGTGGCGGTCCAGACGTCGGTCTTGCGGCTCCAGGTGCGGCGTCCGGCTGTGTCCAGCTTGTAGAGCCAGCCGGTATGGTCGGCGACGTACAGCGAGCCATCGGGCGCCAGCGCCATGTGCAGCGTGAAGTCCCGCCGCGGCC
>Ga0315276_10004807_pt1 | contig 12430 bp, 11 predicted proteins | sample YL17G05_0_MG_FD_204542 | JGI IMG/M metagenome (GOLD analysis project Ga0315276, IMG submission 204542) | Sediment microbial communities from Yellowstone Lake, YNP, Wyoming, USA - YL17G05_0 | ecosystem: Environmental > Aquatic > Freshwater > Lake > Sediment | place: USA: Wyoming | collected... | reverse complement strand
CAAAGAAAAACACGGGCGGCTGTCCCCATGTCGTCCACTTGAGATATAATGTTTTCACCAGCGTCGCTTCGCTCCGATCACTGGACGGCATGACCGGACAGGGTGGACGAATTCACCGGACTACGCAGAAGAGATACAATCGCTAGGAATTTGGCTGAAAAAAAGGGTTGCGGGAGAATCTGTGGGAGGATCCAGCTACTTTGTACGTGGTTTTTTGAGTGCATCCATCCTTTTTTGTACGGGTCCAATGGCAGTGCTTGGGGCGATTAGTGATGGACTGCGTGGCGATTTTCTCACCCTTTCGATTAAATCGGTACTTAATGGTTTTAAATCGATAGCTTTTGCTTCGACCTTGGGAATGGGAGTAACATTTTCAGCACTGCCAGTGCTCGCCTACCAGGGAGGTATTAGCTTGGTAGCTGCCAATTTAAATACCATCATAACTGACACAATGATGAGTGAGCTGACTGCCACAGGAGGAATATTACTAATGGGCGTTGGCATAAGCAGCATATTAGAAAATAAAGAAAATTCGAGTGGGGAACTTCCTCCCAGCTATAGCCATTGCCCCTTTATTGGTGTACATTCTGAGCCTGGTTGTCAGATAATTTGTAATAAGCATCTCTACCGATCATCCTTATACCTGTCGATCTGAGAACAGATCGACAGGTTATATTTTATGAATGTCACAAAAATTCATCTTGTTGAAATGCACTACATGTTCTGTATTGATTGCAAGCACTTTATTTAATAGCATTTATCTTTATCAACTTACCTAACTTTAACTAAATGCAGTCTTTTGGCTTGCAAGTCCACCTGCGGTCTCTCCGCCATCAGCGATGATTGTACACCCTGTTATGTAACTTGCATCATCTGAGGCAAGGAAGGCAAATACCGCAGCTATTTCTTCAGGTCTTGCTTGTCTTCCAAGAGGAATCTTATTATCAACTTCGCGCATCATTTCGGGCGTGTATTCTGCCTCCTGCATCGGGGTGAGGACATAACCTGGGCAAAGGGCGATAACTCGCACATAGGGGGCAAGTTCCAACGCCATCGAACGCGATAATTCTATTACTCCTGCCTTTGAAGCATTGTAATCAGCGTAATAATGGTAACCCATTAAACCATTTGTTGAACCCATGTTTATAATCACACCTTTTTCAGCTGCTAGCATACGTTTTGCAGCTTCCTTTGCCATATAAAACAAACCTGTCAGGTTTGTCTTCATGACTGTCTGCCAATCTTCTGGTGTAATATCCAAGAATCTGTGGCGGATGCTGATTCCTGCGTTGTTGATTAATACGTCCAATCCATTCCAAATTTGATCTAAACGTTTATAAGCACGACTTACATCGTTTACATTAGAAACATCTGCCAAGATGGCGTCTTCCAATTGCGGAAGGTCCCTTTTGATTTCTTCAAGAGCTGGTTGATAAAAATCTATTACAACTACTCTGGATCCTTCTTCCAAAAACCGTTTCGCCGTAGCCGCACCAATACCCCTTGCACCACCGGTTACTACTACGCGTTTACCAGATAAATTTCGCATCTCCTTCTCCTTCTCGTAAATAATTGATAACTGTGATTAGAACGAAGCTGGTATTAGAATGCAAACATTCTTATAATATATTATATTCATATTACTGCTTTATAAGCAACTAATTTCTATTGCACATGTTTTTTAACTTTGAGAACGAGCCCACTTTAACATCGAAAATGCACCCACCTTTAGTAATTGTACCCGAGAATTAATATTGAAATTGAGCCCTTTTTAATATTGAAAACGCACCCACCTCCTAAGCCTCCTTTTCCTGCATACGCTGTCGGAAGCGGAAAGACTCACCCGTCAATTCAACAATATGAGCATGATGGGTCAAACGATCCAGCAGAGCCGCAGTGAGACGTTCATCGCCAAAGAGTTGGATCCAGTTGGCAAACTGCAAATTGCTGGTCAGGATCATCGCCGTTCTTTCATAAAGCTCATCGCAAAAAGTAAACAGGGCATGAGCGCCATTGGACGTAAATGGGATAAAGCCAAGTTCATCCAGCACAATGAGATCCTGTTTGTGAGCCATCGAAATGAAGCGATGAAGACGAGTTTCTTCTTGAGCTACCAATAATTCATTCACCAATCCAGCAGCTGTCCAGAAACGGACACGGCGTCCCTGGCGGCAAGCTGCCAAAGCCAACGAAATGGCAAGATGCGTTTTCCCAAGGCCCGGGTTCCCAATAAAAATCAATGTCTCATGTTTGGTAATATATTCCCCTCTCGTTAAATCTAGTATCCGAGCTTTATTCAGGCTGGGGAGTGCCGAAAAGTCAAAATCTGCCAATTCTTTATACGTTGGGAAATGTGCCGTTTTAACGCGGCGCTGGATGCGGTTTTGTTCACGGGTTTGAATCTCATATTCCACCAAAGCCAATAAATAACGCGGATAATCCAGGTTATTCTGGGCCGCATCTTTGGCAAAGGATTGGTAATATTTAATAAACGCTGGCAGGTGAAGCTGGCGCAGGTAGGTTTCCAATAAGGGATTGGCTTCCATTATCGCACCTCCTCCAGAAGTTGGTTATAAAGGCGCAAATCCACAGATTGGCAGCCAATGTTGGCCAGCTGAGGAAGATTACGCAAATCCAAAGGATCAATTTGAGGCGTGGACGTTACCAGCCTTTGCAATTGGTAAATAACGCCATCCAGCCCCATCATTCCGCTGGAAACAGCAGCATCCACCGCTTTTTCAATCATGCCTGAAGCATAAGATTGATGCAGTTTGAGAATTGAAATAAACTCTCGGATGCCTTGTCCTTCTGGTTTGTTCTCCTGCAAACTGCGCAATAATCGTTCGTAACTTGCAGGCCATTTTTTGCGCCATTGGCGTACCGGCATGGCATGCTCAAAGGCTCCAGGTCGTTGTTCAAGCAGAACGAGATAGTGCATGGGATCAAAAACATCCTCTTCCCGGCCAAAACAACGTGGATGCGTGGCAATGATAGTTTCAAGGGACAATATTTCCATTTTGAATGGGTAAGCTCTCAAAACCAATTGCCTGCCCGCATAGGTGTGTGGAACAGAATAACGATTGGTTTCAAAGACCACCTGGCTGTATGGGTTGGCTTTCACTGGCCGGGTGACACAAGTTGGGTAATCCTGCCTCGGCAAAGGCAGTAAATGCAGTTTGTCCAACTTCCACAGCTCAGCAACTGGCGCTGTTTGCCCGCGGATATGCCGGTCCACATCGTTCAGACAGCATTCCAACAAGAGTTGATTAAGTTCTTCATAGCTGTTTACACGGGGAAGGGGAGAGAAAAAGTTGCGTTGGGCATAGCCCACGTCACTTTCCACACCTCCTTTTTCATGGCCTTGTGCGGGTGTACAGTAACGACTATCGAAGAGGTAATAGCTGCGAAACGCTTTGAACGTTTCTTGTTCCTGCCGGTTATGCCCTTCAAGAATCTTGAATACAGCTGTTTTGAGGTTGTCATAAGTTATCCGGTGTGGGACCCCTCCGTTAAAGTGGAACCCCGACTCGTGTGCTTCCAAAAAGGCCTCTTGTTTTTGAAATGGATATGCTTTCACAAATCGCACACGAGAATAATTCAATCGCATGACAAAAACTGTACTTTGACCTGTACTCCGGTCAGAATAACAACCGCTTCGCCCCAATCCACCTGAGCATCCTGCCCAGAATCAAATTCGAGCGGCAGATAGGCTTTGCCTGCTTGGAGCTCTTTCTTGGTTCGGCAAATAAAGTTATGTACCGAACCTTCGCAACCGATATAACCTTCTTGGACCAGTATCTTATACACCTTATGCCCGGTGTACCGCTGTTTTCGGGGAAGCTGTTCGCTTTCTTTTAGTAACTCCAGTATCCGTGCCTGATATGATCCCAGTATTCCGCCATTCCGGGGCTGGTTGATTTGATAAGGGCCAGGAGCGGCGCGTTCCAGCGCTTTGCGGATCAATTTCCTTCCGTGTCGGTACCGGCGGCTGATTTCCCGAATGCTGAGCCCTTCTATGTGATATGCCTTGCGTATGCGTTCGTAGTCTTCCACCTTTTTCATCTCCTTGCCTCCGGTCTTATTGTGCCGGAGTTTTTGTGATTTAGGTGGGCTCATTTTCAATGTTAATTTTTCCCCCTGCTGGGCTCGTTCTCAAAGTTAAAAAACAATCTAACGACCATACGCCAGCCAGCGATCGAAATGGGACGCGAAGCGGTAAAGCTCTTGTTCCGTTTACTTGATGAAGAAAACGTGCCCAGTCGCATTGTTACCCCTGTGATACTTGTAGAGCGACAGACAACTCGAAAAATTCCATAAAATTCTTTGCGCATCTAAATAAATTTAGACGCAATATATTATCCTTATAATGTTTGGACCATGTCATCTCCAATGTTCACACACATCCATCGAGAATTCAATCCATTAAAACATGTATGAAAACTGGTCTCACACCATCATACAATACGCCCCTAACAGGTAAGAGGTATAGATACTGCATAAACTGCCCTGCCACACTATTATCACACTTGTAATCTTTGAGGTGGTATAGGAAGGAAATGCAAAAGGCACGTTCTGGCAACTAATAGATAACAAAATGACCTACGTAATCACAGGTCGTTTCAAGTGAGCGTGGAGCGGCTCGAACGCTCAACCAATAGCTTAAAAGGATGCTACTAAAAAAAGTGCTTCTCCCATCCAATGTCCTGCTATTTTTGACATAGTCCGTTGGACAAGGACTATGATAGTACATCAGATGTGGTTATTAAAGTCCAGTCAACACTTTAGCGTCCGATGGATTTTCTTTACAAAATAATAGGGAAACATTGGATCGAAGCTGATCTGTCAATTCTGTGCAGCGCTGGGAAATTCGTTCTCGGTCTGAATCAATGATCGCGCCAGCTTTTCTCTCCTTCTGGATGAGATTAACATGACGGAGAAGCTCCAGGCGCGCCTCGGTTGAATTCGCCTGCTGGCTAATGGCATCGATCACATCCAGCATGTGCAGCAGAACACTGGCATTGTCGCAGCTAGCATGGCGCAGCATATCGAAAGCGTCACTCAGCAACTCGGTGAATGTGACCGGCTCCAGAATCAGACGCAAGCGGTTATCCCCATCGTAGTAATATGGGCTTTTCTCTCCCTGCTGGATAAACAGTGTCAGACCTTCCCCAATATGATCCAGGCAGGTCATGGCTGTGAATGGGTCATTGATCGCCGGAGACATAGCTCGTACTGCCATTTCGACAAGCTGGTTGACCGCATAGGCGACATCCTGCGTGGGTGTGCGTCCGTTTCCAACCCGGAAGGCGTCCCGGATTTGATGATCCAGTTCCTCATCAACACGATGGGCTGGCCACACCAGGGCAACCCGAGCTTCACGCCCTACATTGTGACCCGGTTTATGGAGCAAACGGATGACCAGGTCATGTTCCTGAGCCAGGGTCAGGATGATGTGAGGATCGATGTATTGAATGTAACCTGCCTGCCTCACACGGATCGGATAGCCATCTTTCTCTACCAGAGATTCAGGTAGGAATTTAGATTCATCCTTAGAATCAACTCCGCTCTTAACCTGTTCCGGGATCTCGGCGAGAACCACATCCCGAAGCTCAGCGCCCGCCGCAGCGGCAATATTTGGGGCTTGCAGCATGGTACTGATATGCTGGACAAGCAAGATCAGCGAGGCAAAGGATGCCAGCATCAGGAGCAATCCAACCGTTGTAGTAACTTGAGGCCCATCTGGCTCTACCTGGACAGGAGGAATGGAAAGCGCAGCCGCCAAACAATAGACAAATGTAGCCACAAACGTGCCCAGAACGAGCTGTGTGGTACGATCGCCCAAGAAGACGCGCAGCAAGCGAGAGCCATACTGGGCGGCTACTGTTGATAGCGGCAGAGTGAGCAATGTGAAAACCACCCCAGCGGTTGCCAGGATGGTGGTGGCCATGCCTATCAGCGCAACGCGCATTTCACCGGGAGTGCCGGAGAAGATGAAGTGGCTGTTCTGCAAGGTTTCATTGGGGATCTGACCATCTACCCAATACATTAACCAGGCCAGCAGGATCGCTGCTACGGACATGACCACCGGTGCAAACCAAAAGCTTACCTTCAGTTGATCCCATTGGTACCGGGCTGTGACTCTTCTCACTTTACGGGTTTTCATATGACTCTCCTTCAATATCAAATACTCAGCGGTACTGTATCAAGCCAATGCAGAGCCAGGATGAAGATATTGGCAGATCTATTTGGCTATGTCCTCCGGTTCACCTTCGGTGCTGGTAGTTTTTTCCACTTTTCCCCATAGACCCCTCACATGTTTTACCGCCTCCTGCCTCTCTTCCTTTTTATCCTCACCCGTGTAACGCATCAGGATCGCGACGGGGCGTGTACCTTCGAAATTCTCCATGATGATAATCACCAGCATTGTCATGGGTACTGCCAGGATGGCCCCAATACCGCCTAGCAGATATCCCCACACAAACAGTCCGATAAAAACGATCAATGGTGAGACCTTCAACTTTTGCCCCATGATCTTGGGCTGGATAAAGTTCTGGATACCCCCATTGATCAAGATATATCCGATGGCGACTATCACCGCCGTTTGTAGGCCGTACATAGCATATGCCAAAAGCACGGGTGGGATCAAGGCGATCATGAAGCCAATCGAGGGGATATAACCCATGAACCACGCCAGCAGCCCCCACAGCGGAGCGTACGGAATTCCCATGATTATGAGAAATACGACATCACCCAGGCCCACCAGGAAATTGATCCCAGTCAGGACGGTCATATACTTGCGCACATCTTCGGTGAGCTCGCTTATTCGCATGATGATCGATGAACGCGGATCCAGGCCCATGCGGGAAGGTGTGGGTAAGGCAAGGGCAGCGCTGATCATAAAAAAGAAGATCACCAGTGCTAGTCCGAATACAACCAACACGTTAAAGATAGCCGCTAAAAAACCTTGTGCGATTGGGCCTAAGGATTTGGTCACCTGCTCGATCTGAATATTAAGTGTCGTGCCCGCAGTTGTGGAAAGGTCCTCGGTAGCTTGCGCTGACCCTTCCTCCAGGTAAATCGGTAGTTCGGTGGATAGCTTGGTTACTGAAAAGAAGATCGTCCCAATGACCAGCATCAAGATTGCAACAACCAGCAAAATACTCAGCACCAGCGACAACCAGCCCGGCAAGCCGCGCTTCGTCAAGCGGCCGGGGATTGGCAGGATCGTGATGGTAATAACGGCGGCCAGCAGGATTGGATTTAATATGGAAGCCGAGCCACGGATCCCAAACAAAACCACGAAGACAGCGGCGAATGCTACAAGATAAGTAACCAATTGCCCAGGTTTATTATTCATGCTGTTTTCTCCTCAGGCTTGATATGAATGGGTCCTTATCACCCATCTGGATTTACTTTGATAGATTGATCTGACATTTCGATGAAGTGCACGGCAGCATCAACGGTCGGAAAGACGTGATCTTCACCAATCATCTCAAGCAGCCCCATCCGCTGTGCGAATTCTCGCACCGGTGCATGCATCTCAGCCACATAGATAACGATCCCTTTACCCTTCAGTTCAACCAGCAGGCTTTTTAGCACATCTGTGCTGGTTATATCCAACTCATCCTGCCCGGCAGAATCCAACACAACTCCACGGATAGGCGGTTGAGATTGAGCAATTAGAGCTTTCGCTCGTTCTCGTACAGTCAGGGCGTTGGCGTAATAAATTGGAGCATCCAGGCGTAGGATCACGATACCTGGAATAGCCGTATTCTCAGGATGCCGGTTCAGGTCCGAGTAGGCACTAGGTGTGCCTGGGATTTGTCCTAGTGAGGAAAGATGTGGCCGGCTTGATTTGTAAACCACGAATACCAGCGAAGCCATCAGGCCTATAACCATGCCTTCCAGCACATCGATTAAAAGCACACCAAGCAGCGCCATCACGCCAAACCAAAATTCGACCTGTGATTCGTGACGGATTCTTTGCAGCTTGCGCGAGGCAATGATGTGCCAGACGGCGTGGATGATCAAGGCAGCCAGCACAGCCTCAGGTAAAGGGGCGAACAAGGGAGTCAGAAAAAGCAGGGTCACAATTGTCACAATCCAGGCTACCAAATTAGTGACCTGCGTGCGGGCACCTGCACCCTCTTTAACAGCCGAAGCCGACATACCACCAGCCGCGAGCATGCCGCCAAACAGAGCGCTTCCCAGATTGACCAATGCATGGGCGTTCAATTCCTGATCGGCATTGACCTCATAACCGTGTTTTTCAGAAAACTCATGCGCCACGCCCAATGCTTCGCTGAACGAGACCAACAAGACCCCAATCGCAGGTAACACCATCGTCAGGTAAGCCGTGAGTGGCAGCTTTGGTACGGTCAGTGAGGGCAGTCCCTTCGGCAACGTTCCAACCACCGAAACACCATATGTATCGCTTAGTTTAAGAATGCTGCTCAAGATGATGTATCCAAAAAGTACCACCAGGCCAGCAGGAATCTTCTTGCTTAAGCGCGGCAGCAGGAAGAGCAGCGCCAGTGCGCTTGCGCCTACCACAAAAGTGACCCAATTGGCTTGAGGCAGTTCTTTGATAATCCCCACAAACTTCTCCACTGTGTTGCCTTCTGGTTTCGGCACACCAAACAGCTTGTTGAGCTGTCCAACTGCCACGAAGATGGCCAGACCCATGACGAAGCCATCCATGACTGGCTTGGACAGGAATTGCGTGATGAATCCCAGCCGCGCCAGGCCTGCTGCCAGAAAGATAACGCCGGTGACCAATACGAATGCCGTAGCGTAAACCTGGTAGGTCGCAGGATCAGATGCAGTGGCTGCTGCCGTGGCAACGAGCGCCGCTGCTACTGATGACGCAAGCAACACCGCTGTTGCCGATGTGGGACCGACACTCAAGTGGCGCGCAGTTCCAAGCAGGGCGTAAATTAACAGGGATGCCACCAACGTGTAAAGACCAGCTTGCGGCGGCAATCCTGCGATCCCTGCATACGCCATGGCTTCCGGCACTACCAAGCCCCACAATGTGAGCCCAGCGATGATGTCAAAACTCAGCCACGAACGGTCATAACGCGGCAGCCATGACAGGATGGGTATAAAATTGGATAATTTGCTTGAGGATTTTGAGCCTTCCAAGGATTTTGTCGACATATTTTCCCCTCAAGTATTATTCTTCAGGATTTTTCAGTTCAGCCTGTGCCGCAGCTGCTGCCTGCCGGGTTTCACGCAACGCCAGGAGTGCAACCAGTAATGCACTGACTAAAACCGCCACCGCGACTACAGGCGCCGTTTCTGCCTGCACCAATGAAAGGGTGAAGAGTGCTGCAAACAATGGCGCCCTCAGGGCCGCCACGAGCGCTCCTGCCAGCGTCGCAGCCACTGTTACAGCAACGGGAGTGGAAGGAAACAGAAGATTGCCTGCCATGCCCAGGGCAACCCCGGCGAACATGATTGGAAAAATATAACCACCTTTCCAACCGGTTGCCAGCAATAAGGAGGTGGCTGCCAGTTTGCTTAGCGCCAAAACGATCAGCATCAAAAAGCCAATCTCAGCTGCCCGCTGGATCAACTCACCCGTCTGTTCTTCGCCGGAGAACAGGGTCAGTGGCAACAGTGCTCCAATGATTCCCATTCCGAGACCGCCTATTATCCCGCGCCATACCACGTGACCCTTCATCGGCTGCATCAGCTTTCGCAGCCATTTGAAAACAAGTACGAAAAGCACTCCTGCCACACCTCCCACCAGACTGAATGGCACAGCCCGCACGAGATCCAAAAGACGGGGCGTATAATCTGGAAAATGGTATAGCGGTTGCATGAAACTCCCTGCTAATCCAACAAATACTACCGTAGCTACAGATGAGGCCATTAGGCTGGGAAAAAGCGTCCAAAAATAGAGGTTCACGCCTGTTACTCCCCCTTGGGCTGACTCCAAACTCAGCAGCGCCCCGCCAAACGGGTTGGTGATAAAGGCTCCCAGCATAGCGCTCAAGCCACCGTACCCCACCGTGCGCCTCTCCTGATCATCGAGCTTGAGCTTATCTGCAGTCAATGTCCCCAGCCCACCGCAAGCATCTGCCAGCGGTGCCTCAGGTCCCAGGCTGCCGCCCGCGATAAGGGAAATAAAGGCAGTAATCACGATCCCGGGTGCATGGCGATAGTCAAAACGCCCGGTCTTGCCAAATTCTTGAATCAGCTCAGAGAAGATGGCGTTATGATCCCCAAAGATCTTCACCAGCAGACCGACCAGCAGGCCGCCGATGATACAAACAACAAATGTGAACAGGCGGGTATCCACCCCGAAAGCGAGCGGGGCTTGATCCCAAATCATGTCGGTCAGCAGGTTTACCAGGGCCATAAACACAAAGGTAATGACTGCACTGACCGCCCCCAAAATGGCTACCAGTCCCATCAGTCGTAAATAGGATTTTAGTTTTGCGTGCGGATCAATCATGCTTCCTCCGTTCAAGCAAAAGCGTCAGATAAAGGCAGCAACAAAACTACCATCACTAGTAGAGAAAGGATGGTAAGGACCAGGATAAATATATTATAAGAATTGCTGTGAATGTGAGGAAAAGTAGTTTCTTGTGCCATGGTATTCCTTATTAAAATTTATTTCTTCTGCCATCCCTTTATGGATATTATTCTTGAACGAATTGTTTGTGTTTGGAAGGTGTGTCCATCAGATCACCTACCCAATCTCATCAACTAAGGCTTGCTGTAGATGGTTCATTTCTCGGTCTTCGGAGATTCACCAACAAGATGTGCACGCTGATAAGCAGCACCCACACAGGGAATAAAAGTGGCGCCCAAGGAATCATGCTGATCGTAAGCAGCAATATCAACGCCAGAGCTATGCCAAGAACAGCCATCCAGCGTGGGAAAATCCCTGTGCGCAGCGAGAGTGTACAGGTTGAGATCATGAACACCCCCGCCATTTTCATCGTATAAACTGTCATGATCTCGTAGATCACTGTGCGGCCGAAAGTATAGATACCGGATGATATCAGGATTTTTTGGGAGGAGCCGTAGATGCTTATCAAGCTGCCAGATATCGCCCCGGATGCGAACAGCATGGCTAGAAATAGGAGCCCACTGCCCAGGAACACGGTGGCAAAAAAGCGATCTTCATTACTCCCAAGCCGATCACGCACCACGCCGATGAACCATAAAAAGGCTATCCCTGCGAACGGCAACAGGTTCAGGGCAAGGCTAACCGTATCGGAAGAGCGAGCAAGCCAATCTCCTGCCTCCTGCGGGTTGGCAGGCACAGAAATCCGGACGAGCACCAAGCTGGTGATGAGTAACACTGAAAACAAGATCCCGGCGATTGCTGCAGCACGCGGTGTTGTCAATCTTGACCTTGCAATGGTAGGGTCTCGTTTCATTATTTATCCTCCGATCAACACAGGTAGATCTCATGAATCTGACCTGAGGAGGTGTGTATCAACCGATGCACACCTCCCTTAATATTCAATCTACTACCGCATCATGGCGATTTTCATGTCAGTTTCACTTTACGGGATCAGCTCGCCGGATAGATCCAGCGTGACACGCTTGATAGTCCCAGTGAAGCGGAACGGTTCTCAATATTCCTCCGGCCGGTTCGGCGCCGTCGTAGCCGCAGTCGTTTGTGTGTCCTTGGGTTGGTCCAATTTGATGAGCGGTGGTGTGCCCGCCGCGTGCAAGCCGCGATGCATTCCCAAATATATTGCTGCCGCCACCAAAAACATTAGCCCCGCAAGCATCAGGAACATCTGCCCCATCCCCGTGGCAAACGCCTGATCATAATTTGCCGACGCAAGGTCCAACACAGCTTGCGGCACGTTTGGATATTCACCAGATGCGGTCCGGCTGAAAATGCTCGGAAGCGCTTCTTTGATCTTATTTAGGGTTGTTACCGAAATGCCCGTTTGCGCGAGAGGCTTCAGAAACGCGAAGTCTGCCAACTGAGTGACCAAAATGCTCGAAAGTATCACACCCAGTGCGTAGCCCGATTGGCCTGAGGCTGTATTAATCGCCGCGGCAGAGCCGGTAAGTTCAGGCGGCGGCGCGGCAAGCACCACTTGCGTCCGTGCAGGTACGGCAAGCCCAAACCCAAAGCCGATCAGCGTGATGGGCACAAGCAGGAACCAATATGGCGTCTCCACCTGAACGAATGACAGCCACACCAGACTGATACCCATGACAACAAAACCGCCGGCGATGATGCGCCGCGCACCAAAACGTAAGGCGAGCCGCGCGACTAGAAACGAACCAATCAACAGCCCGACCACAAAGGGGGTGAACGCCAGTCCAGCCATGACCGGCGACATGTTCTGGACGTTCTGAAAGAACGCGGTAAATTGATAAAGGAATGCGCCCTGCCCCATGAACAAGACCACCCCAGCCAAAATCGCAAATCCGATGTCGCGTCCTGTGA
>Ga0315276_10004803_pt1 | contig 12434 bp, 11 predicted proteins | sample YL17G05_0_MG_FD_204542 | JGI IMG/M metagenome (GOLD analysis project Ga0315276, IMG submission 204542) | Sediment microbial communities from Yellowstone Lake, YNP, Wyoming, USA - YL17G05_0 | ecosystem: Environmental > Aquatic > Freshwater > Lake > Sediment | place: USA: Wyoming | collected... | reverse complement strand
GCGCCAGCACCGGCTCCTGCGCCAGCACCGGCTCCTGCGCCAGCACCGGCTCCTGCGCCAGCACCGGCTCCTGCGCCAGCACCGGCTCCTGCGCCAGCACCGGCTCCTGCGCCAGCACCGGCTCCTGGAACGGGTACGTGCCAAGATGACCATGATGATGATGATGATCAGCCACACAAGGCAGGCGCCCATGCGACTCACCGTCACAGCCAAGACTGATTGTTGCGCCTTCCATGGGCGCCTATGAACTGCTTTTGAACCAGGCCCGCGGTCAACTTGCGAAAGCAACTTGACCGCGGGCCACAGGCTATAAACAGTTTCAGGGGCGCGCTCACCGCAAGAGCGTCGGAGCCCGACCTGCTCTAAAGCCACTGGAATCAAGAGCGTGGTACATTAATTAAGAAACATCGGTGGATATCGGCTAGCGACCTGTACGTTGCATTGCATTTCTGAGTTGAAATAGTTAAAGAAAAGCATCAAATACTCCGATAAGCGGATGGAGGTAGACATGATTTCAAGCACCCAAAGACAAAAACTCCTCCATTCCATCATCTACTTCGTTGAAAATACGGAGAGATGTCAGAAACTGAAGCTTTTCAAGCTTCTTGCTCACCTTGATTTCGAGCATTTCAAGGAAACTGGTAGGACCGTAACTGGTCTGGATTACTATGCTTTAGAAAAGGGTCCGGTGCCTCGTGACCTCAACAGTGAACTGAGGGGCACTGTGCAGGATCTGGACGGTGTGGTCGGCGTTTCAACAGTTGCCAATGGCAATGATTGGCATGTCGTCAAATTCAAGGCGCTCCAAGAGTTTAATACTGATTTGTTTTCGCGACGTGAACTCAAGATCTTAAAGCGGCTAGCGGAAGAGTACCGCGACGCTCTCGGCGCGAAAATGATCGACAGCACGCATCTACCTAATGATCCCTGGGATATAGCTTACAGAAGTGAACCAGGTAGCCTTATAGATCCATTGACTGCCCTCGGCGAAGGCAGCATTTCAGAGGACCTAGCTAGTGAGCGAGCTGCTACCGACAAAGCTGTCCAGTCAGTCTTCGGCTAAATTTCAGTTAGGTACCTTCTTCATATTCAAAAAACTGCTCTTTGAGGATAGTTCCTTCAAAGACAAACTGTTTATTGTCCTAGGACAAGACGGCAACAACTTCTTAGCAGCAATTACGACCTCCAAGGAAAAACCGCCGTTTCGCACGCGCAACCCAGGGTTCAATGATGCAGGATCGAGCTTTTTCGTCGCCCAGGCGAGGAAGGTTCTTGAATCGGGGCGAGGCTTTGACCTCGATACCTGGGTAGACTTTAGTAGATTGTATCCAGCCAATAGTGGAAGGCTTGAGGCGCACATGGATGCCAAGGTCATCCATATCCTTGGCAAAGTTGACCGCGCATTTCTTGTGGAACTTATGGACGCAGCACTTCAGTCGGACGATTTGAGCGGTACTGAGATCGCGGTCATCAAGCAAAGCAAGCAGGGTCTCAGCGACGAAACATGAGTCAAAGGACTCATGTCCAAATTGTAGAAACCAGCACGATGGCGGTCGCGAGTGGAATCGAACCACTATCTGAGCTTTAGGAAAGCCCTGTTCTATCCGTTGAACTACGCAACCAAGGGGCCTCACAGTACATCTCCAACGCTCCGTGCGGCAACAGGTTTTTCTGCTTCCTGAGGTGCTGTTCCTGGAACAATTCAACGCCAATGCCCCCCCTGAAACGCAGGGGCTAAATGTCTGCGATGACACCGACCATATCTATTAACCAACTGTTATTGCTTAGCTTTCATAAGACCATAAAACTAAATCCAGCCCCCCCCCTTATCTTTTATGCCGCAACAGCCGAATTACACAGGAGGCGGAGCCGGCACGATGAGGCTTTGCTCTGGCAAGGTGCCAAAGTCATGGTAGGCGATGGGGTAAGCTCGGTGGGCGATATTGATCTGCGCAAACGATTATTGAGGATTAGCTGGGGCTTCATTGTCGCCGTGGCCATCATCCTCATCAACTTCGCGCTGCCGTCGCCACCGACCACGCCGTATCAAATCGAGGCCCTGTCCGAAGGCTTTGAGCATTTGACCTTGGCCGAGGCGCAATCTAAGCCCAAGACCGCGTGGCAGAGCGTCGATCCACGTCAACTATCCTTTCCTGCCGATGCCGGCCGCGAGGTCTGGCTGCATGCGAAGGTGCCAGCAAGCCAAAGCGGGGAGAAATGGGTGGCGGAGGTGTCGACGCCGTATATCCGCCAGCTCGACTTTTATCTGACAGAAAACGATCAGACCATTCAGTCCGCATTCCTTGGCATGGACCGACCGCTCGCGAACCGCCAGTATCATGTCGTGTACCACGCGTTTGGCTTTACACCGTCAAGCAGCCAAGAGCAGCATCTCTATATCCGTGCCTACTCCGAAGTGAACGTCTACCTGCCACTAAAAATTATCACCGAAACAGCATTCCATACCGATTCGATCGAGCGAAATACGATACTCGGGATGCTGATCGGCGTGTTTTTTGGCCTAGTCTTATACAATCTGTTTATCTGTGTGTCGCTGCGCGACCGCGTCTATGCCTACTACTGCCTGTACGAAATCGGCATCCTATTTCTCAGCACAACGGCTAATGGCCAGATCCAAATGATCTTTCCTCAGGCGGCGTCGGCGTTCGCCATGGATCTTCGTTTCATGGCCTTAAGTCTCGCCGGAGTCGGCATCGCCTTCGCCTTGTTCATCCAAGAATTCGCCGCGCTTAAGCACAACGATGCGCAAGCCAACCGGCTCGTGCTACCGTTTATCGGCCTACTGTTGATCATGACGATTCCCATCATGATCATGCCGCTGCATATCATGGTCAACGCTGTGATCATTTCAATCAGCCTAGGGGTCGCCCTGCTGCTGCTGGGAACATCGCTGCGCGCCAAGACTCGCCGTGAATTCTACTTGTTCCTGTCCTTCGTTGGACTCGCGACCTGCTGTGGCTTGACCTTAGCGACTGATAACCACTTGATCCACGCCTCGTTGCTCTCCCAAGATATGCTGAGCATCGGTTGCATCTGGCAGGCCCTGTTCCTGTCGATCGCCTTGGCCGAACGTATCTCGGTCATGGAAGACGAGCGCAAAGTGATTATCCGCACCCTCAAAGGTGATGGTCCCGCCAGCGAGTTAAACAATATCCTCGGCAAGACCTTCAGTCGAACGCATTCGCTAACGGAGATGAACGTCTCCATTATGTTTATCGACATCGTCGGCTTTTCTCAGCTGTCGGACATCCTCGGCTCGCGCAAAACCTTTGACCATTTAGCCCGCCTCATGCAAGACGTCACGTCCATCGTCAAGGCATGCCATGGTAACGTCGACCGCTCCTTGGGCGACGGCGTCCTGTGCATCTTTGGCTACGAGTCCAGCGGCCTAAGATTGCAGCACCACGCCCAAGACGCCTTCAAGGCCGCTCGGCGGATCCAGGAAGACATCGTCAGCCGCTACCAAAACGGCGCGTTAAGCGGTGAGTACGTGCTACCCGTGCGCATCGGCATCCACGTTTCGAATGTGTTGATTGGCGATCTCGGCGGCAAGAGTCGCATCGATTTCACCATGGTCGGCAGCGGCGTCAACTTCGCCAGCCGCTTAGAGACTGCGTGTAGTCCGTTTAAGATCATGCTCAGCGAGGAATGCTTAAACCGCCTCCCACGCAATGCCGTGAAAGAGCCCGGGTTCGCCGAGATCTTGGTCGCAGTCAAACACGAGAAGACCCTGATGAAAGCCTATGAATTCGACCCCTTTTATAGCGACCCTGAGCGTCTGCAAGTGGTCGAAAAATTGCACCTGGATCAACTTGCGCGCAAGACCGAGGATTCACGCCACGTCATCATCAGCGGTCAACCGGTGCACCTCTGCAGCGACCTTGCCGTGTTCAATCTCCTCGACTTTTCCAACCACGGCTTTCGCGTCATGAGCGAGGTTTATATCGGCCGGCATGCCACCATGGAACTGACCCTGCTCACCTTCGACGCCGCCACCAACTTAGCCTTGGAAGATCTGCTGCTGAACAAGTTCTTCGTTGAGGTGCGCTGGAGTCGCAAGGCCAAAACCGGCGGCTACGAGCACGGCCTGCGCATCTCAGGGCTCAACGATGTGCAGCGGGAAAAGCTGTTTAACCTCGTCGCCAAGCTCTACGCTCCGACGGACACGGCGTTTGACGGCACGACCGACGTTCCCCTAGCCGGCTAAACCGCAGCCGGCACGGCGAACTCCGATTAGTCCTTGGCGCGGCAGTGAGTTCAAGTTAAAGACTGAGCCCTATGCTGCAGCCTCCGTCAAAACAAGCTCCCTTTATCGCCCTAGCCCCTATGGAAGGTGTCTCTAACCTGCCGATGCGCCTGTGGTGGCACCTCGCATCGGCGCCGAGCGCTCTGGCCACGCCGTTTCTGCGCGTCACGGCCACCTTTCCCGGCAGCACCTTACCGCGCAGCTTCTGCCCCGAGCTCACCGAGCTGCGCAGCTACCTGCCGTACCCGCTGGTGCCCCAGCTGATGGCCGCAGACAGCGCTGATTTCGTCAGGGCCGCCCCCTTGCTCCTGAGCGTCTCGCCTTTTGTCGAACTCAATGCCGGCTGCCCATCACCCACCTGCGTCGGCAAGGGCGCTGGCAGTAGCTTGCTGCGCCAAGGCGATGAATTCCACCGTTTTGTCGGTGAGCTGCAGCAAGGCCTCGGAGCAAAGTCGGTCGCCGTGAAGATGCGTACCGGATTTCAGAGCCCCGAGGAGTTCACCCACCTGATCAGCGGCTTAACCGACTATGCGCTAGCCCGCCTGACCGTGCACGGACGGACCAGGCCGCAACGTTACTCGGGGCAAGCCCGCTGGGATTTGATTGCCGCAGCGAGCACGTCCCTGGCCACCGCAGTGGTGGCGTCGGGCGATGTCGTGGGTCAAGCGAGCTTGGATCAACGCTTAACCACTGCACCGCAGGTCGCGGGCGTGCTGGTCGGGCGCGGCGCCCTGCGCAATCCCTGGATCTTCCAAGAGCTGCGCACGGGTGCGCCGGTGCGTTTGAGTTTCACCGCACTGCGCTATGCTCTGATCAGCCACGCCCTGCTGCATGAACTCTACCAAGACGACACGGACCGCCTGTTTGAGCTGTGCAAGTCTGGGCTCTTTAGCCGCAGCTGCGGCAGCGACGAGGAGGCCTGGCGACAGCTGCAAGCGACCTTGGCCAAGGCTGTCTACGGTGCAGAACACCCGGGCTTTGCCGAGGGAGCCCAGCAGGACCACCGTTGGCCCCTGGCGCGCCAAACCATGGGCCGCCTGAAAATGCTTTGGAACTATCTGCGCTCGAGCCTCCCACCGGTCTTCTTTGCGCCCACGTTGCTGCGCTCCAACAGCCTGGAGGCGTTTTTAGATCACCTCGGGCGCTTGTACGCCGAGCACCGCAACCAGGGTGGATTTGCCGAGCTAGAGTTAGCCCATGAAGCGACGTGGGACTGGCTCTACAGTGGCGAAAAGCGACAGCAGGCCGCCGTGTGCCTGTAAGAGACCCACAGAAAAACAGTGGCATAGTCACGCCGCCTCCCTGTATACAAGACAGTATCTAGGAGATTGGAGCCATGCCCACTAGCGTCATCCTACGCCACGGCCGCAGCGAAGCGACCCTCCTGCCATCACGAGGCGGCCTGCTGTCCCAGCTGACCCTGCATGCCTCGACGGGGGGCGACGAGCCCGTTCCGCTGCTTTGGATGCCGGACACCTTTAGTCCCACTGAGAGCGGCTGGCCAGGTGGCGGAATGCCCCTGTTGTTCCCCCTGGCCGGAAGGCAGTTTCATGGCGATCGCTCGCTGCATTATGCCCTGGGGGAACGCACCTATCATATGCCGCTGCATGGCTTTGCCTACGCGCTGCCGTGGGCTCTTACCGGGCAACAAGAGCACCTGGCAGAACTGACCTTGCGCAGTGGCCCGGCGACGTACGAATTGTTCCCCTTCGACTTTACCGTGGTCGCCCGTTACACCCTGGCCGGCGCGACGCTGACCTTGGACCTTTGGATCACCAACGACGGTGGCCGCGACGAAGCTGCGGCGCCGATGCCGCTGGCGATGGGCGCCCATCCTTACTTTCATGCGCCGCTCGGAGCCAACAGCAGCCTAGAGCAATGCCACTTGGAAACCAGTGCCACCAGCAAAACCAGGGTCACACCCGTAGGTACAGCCGGCAAATCGGCACCCTATCCCGAGTCCGCCGAGGAGGCCAAAGGGACCCTGACGTCCCCGCTGCTGCGCAACCTGATTTTGGGCGAGCACGCTGCAGGTAAGGCGAGCCTGGTCGATGATGGCAGCGGCCGCAAGGTGCAGCTCAGTTGGTCCGATGGATTTCGCTACCTGGTGCTGTGGAGCTTGGAGGGTAAGGGCTTCCACTGTATCGAGCCGTGGATGGGCCTACCGGACGCGCTGCATCATGGCGACGGTCTGCGTTGGCTGCGTCGTGGTGAGTGCTACTCTCTTAGTATGCAACTTGCGCTAGAGCATCGGACGACATGACGACGATCGTTTGGTTGCGCCGCGACCTGCGCTTGAGTGATCATCCGGCGCTACAGGCTGCGGTGCAACGCGGTGAGCCAATCGTCCCGGTGTTTATCGACGGCTCTGCGGAAGAAGGCAGCGCAGCGCGCGGCGGTGCCAGCCGCTGGTGGCTCCATAGTTCGCTTGAGTCGCTGAACTTGCAGCTACGCCAGCTGGGCTCGCGTCTCATCCTGCGCCAAGGCCCGGCCCTCGCCACCCTGCTCCAGCTGATCACCGAGGTGAACGCTAGCGCCGTAGTTTGGAACCGCTGCTACGAACCGACGCTGATCAAACGCGACCAAAGCGTAAAGGCAGCGGTCAAGGCCGCCGGGTGCGAGGCCAGCAGCTACAATGGGGCCCTGCTGCGGGAACCCTGGGAGGTGCGCAATGGCTCGGGCAACCCATACCGCGTGTTTACCCCGTACTGGCGCGCCTGCCTTGCCCAAGGCGAGGTGGCCAAGCCGCTCGACGCGCCCACCAAGCTCAACGCACCTGCGTCTTGGCCCAAGTCGCTCGCTCTGGAGCAGCTCGGGCTAAAGCCGCTGATCCCATGGGACCAGGGCTTAGCCGCACGTTGGTCGCCCGGTGAGCCAGGGGCGCAAAAGCTACTGACAAGATTCACCGCCCAGCGCGTCGCCGGGTACGTCCAGGAGCGCGACTTTCCAGCGCTGGACGCGACCTCGTCGCTGAGCCCGCACCTGGCATTTGGCGAAGTCAGTCCGCGCCAGATTTGGCACGCCTTTACCGCACCGAAAGCGGCGCTGAAGCCGGGCGCCAGCGGCGGTGGGGCGGCCGCTTTTTTGCGCCAAATCGGTTGGCGCGAGTTTGCCTATCATCTGCTGTTTCACTACCCGCAGACGGTGCAGGAATCACTGCGCCCAGAGTTTAGCGCCTTTCCCTGGGAGCCTCAGCCCGGTGCACTGCGGCGCTGGCAGCGCGGCCAAACCGGCTATCCGATCATCGACGCCGGGATGCGCGAACTATGGACCACGGGTACGATGCACAACCGGGTGCGCATGTTAGTCGGTTCATTCCTCGTCAAGGACCTCTTAATTCCCTGGCAAGAAGGTGCGGCATGGTTTTGGGATACCTTGGTCGACGCCGATCTCGCCAACAACACGCTGGGCTGGCAATGGGTCGCAGGCTGCGGCGCCGATGCGGCGCCCTATTTTCGCATCTTTAATCCGGTCACTCAGGGCGAGAAGTTCGATGCCACCGGGGCCTATGTCCGCAGGTGGGTGCCAGAACTCGCCCGCCTGCCGAACAAGTGGATCCAGCAACCCTTTGCGGCACCGGATGCGGTGCTACAACAGGCTGGTGTCGCACTGGGAAGCACCTATCCGCGCGCCATCGTCGATCACGCCTTTGCCAGGGACAAGGCCCTGCTGGCCTATCACCGCATGCCGAAGGGTAAAGACAAGGATCGCGACACGGGCCTAGCGACCTAAACTCACTATTAGTCTTCGAGGCCTTTCCAGTTCAACTCGTCCTTGTCGATACCTTGTAGCTCACGCGCCTTCTTGTCGGCATCGCTCTCGATGGCCTTATTGCGATGAGCGGCTTTTTTCTCTTCTTCGCGGGCATTCAGCCGAGCCTCTTCGCGGGCCTTAGCCTCCTGCTGCGCCTTCTCGCTTTCGGCTTTCGCCTCGCTTTCTTTATAGGCTTTGAGCTCACGCTCGATGCGCGCATCTTCGGATTCGATCGCACCTTCTTTGGCGTACTGCGTGGCACGCTTATCGATGTCCTGAAAATCATCAAAGCCGTCGCCTAAGGCCGGAATCGGATCGATCGGGGCGTTCGAGCTAAAGTCGAGTTCGTCGGCGCCTTTGCCCTTTTCCTGACCGGCCGTCTCGGTGACTTCTGCGTCGGGCGCAGCCTTAGACTTGGCCTGGTTGGCGACGTCCGCTGGCTTGGCTGAGTCTTTGCCCTCAGTGCTCTCTTTGACCTCTGACTTCTCTTTGCTGTCCTTGCCCTCGGTCTTAGCAGGCGTGCTGATCACCGGTTTTGCGTCGACAGCAAAGCCATCATGAGCGGCACAGGACGTGCTGACAACGAGCGTGAGGCCAAACAACCAACGACGATAAAGACCGCGATCATAGGGCGCTAGAGGTACCAGCATGGAAGAGTCTCCTAGAGAGAGGGAAGTGCAGCAAGCAGCGCTATGGATGGCCCTCGCCCAAACATGAGGCCGAAGATCCAAACTTAGGCTCTGCAAATTGACGACCAGTGGTGTCTAGCTAAGATGATAGCCGAAACCGTCTAGGAAGATCTACCTTACCGTGTTTAGTCTTTTGACAGATGTCGAAGACTTGGCCCCAATCGAGTGATTCAGCTCACACCGCAGTCGCTGCCAAAGCCTCAACGCGAGGCGAGAAAATCCGCCAAAAGCTGGACGCATTGGCCATTGCCACCGGCTTCGACGCAGCCCCCGGTGTTGCCCTCGCTCCATGCCATCATGTCGACATGCGCCCACGGCACGTCGCGCACGAACTTCTGTAGAAACAGCGCGGCCGTGATGGCGCCACCGCGGCCACCGGGAGCCGAATTGGCAAAGTCGGCAAAGCTCGACTTCATGCCTATGAAATAATCCGCATACAGCGGCATCCGCCAGGTTGGTTCGGCGCTGCGCTGGCCAGAAAGCAGTAGCGCTTGTGCCAGGTCATCGTCGTTGGCAAACATCCCAGCGATGCGTAGGCCCAAGGCGACGCGCATCGCTCCAGTCAACGTCGCCAGGTTGATCACTGCGGCCGGAGCATCGGCACCGGACTTGCCAACCGCCACGTCCAGCGCATCGGCGAGAACCAACCGACCTTCGGCATCGGTGTTGTCGATCTCGACGGTTAAACCGTTGCGCGCTGTCAACACATCGCCGGGGCGGAAAGCGTGCTGATCCACGGCATTTTCGGCCAAGGCCAAATAGATATCGCAGGGGTGGGCCGCATCGCTAGCCGCCAGCCAATAGGCCAGGCCAACTAACGATGCCGATCCGCCCATGTCCTTTTTCATCAGCCGCATGCCACCGGCATCTTTAAGGTCGAGGCCACCGCTATCAAAGGTGATGCCCTTACCGACAAAGGCCAGCGGCTTGACGCCCTTGACCAGCTTTTTAGGGCGGTATTTTAGATGCACCAGGGCCGGTCCTGCGGCGGCGGCTTGACCGACTCCTAGAAGCAGACCCATCCGCTCTTGGACCAATTTGCGCCCCCGCCACACGTCCACCGACATCGCCGGGAAGGCGGCGAAAAGCTCCTGCAAACCGTCGGCGTAAGTGGTCGGATTCAGTTCATTGGGCGGCAGATTGACGAGATGCCGCGCCACATTGGTCGCGACTCCAAGCACATGCGCCGCGTCGAGCACGCCGCTCGGCACGCCGTGCAGGACCAAGCGCGGCAGCTCCAAGACCGGTTTGGCCGAGCGCAACTGCTTGAAGCGGTAAGCGCCTAGCTCTAGCCCAACCAAGGCACCACGCTGCTCGGCGTCGCTGGCACCATGAAAATGCCAATTCACCTCGGCGAGGCCAGAGTCCGCCAGAGCCGCCACGACCTGCGCCGCAAGGTCGCGAGCGACCCCATAAGGGCTGACACGAAACAATCCATCATGCGCCGCAGCCGAGGATTTGGCCTGTGCCGTCAGCAACCACAGCGGCCCCGCCTCGGTGGCTGCATACAGGATCTCGCCGCGCTTGGCAGCAGCCCGCTCGATCAGCCAGGGTGGCAAGCTCAGGTCCAGTGCGGCAAGTGCTGCCTCCACCGTTTGCCCCTGACCGAGAAAGACGACATGCGCCTTGGTCTTGCTGGTGGCCTTGGCTCGCGGCAGGCCGCTGAGCAGCCAGCCGCGCAAGCTGAGGCCAAAAGCGCTAGCAGCAGTGGGGGGGTGAGACTTCGCACGAGATTGTTTAGCGGCCAAGGCGCTGGCTCCTCATCATGACAGGAAAAAAACCACTCATAACCCACTGACTGGTCCGTCTTAAGGATCCATCGTCCTGATCGAACTTAAACGTCCATCCGATGCTTGAGCGTAGCCGTAGCTGTAGTGAAAAAACAAGGTCCTTTCACATCCCTGCCGCTTGACGTGTCCAGTCGCTCAAGGTACGACCATAGGGCAAAAATCATCGTCATGGCATCTGACCATGATGCGCCTTCAAGGACTGCTCGAATGCCTAAAGTCACGATCACCACTGACAACAAAACCATCGAAGTTCCAGCTGGTTACGCCATGATCGACATGTGCGAAGACCACGACACCTCGATTCTTTTTGGCTGCCGAGATGGTGCGTGCGGTGCATGCATGGTCCGCGTCCTCGAAGGTGCCAACAATCTGAGCCCGATGAAGGACGATGAGCGCGACTTTCTCGAAACGATGGCCGCCGAAGCAAATGAACGCCTGGCCTGCCAATGCAAGGTCCTAGGCGATGTTAAGCTCGAAGTCTCGGAGTAAGGCCCCGGCAAAAAAGCCGTCCAAGCCCGCCCAGCAGCAGATGATCGACGAGATCATGCGGCGCTTTGCCGCCGCGTGCCCCGACCCCAGGTGCGAACTTTACTACCGCACCCCCTTCCAGTTGTTACTCTCAGTCGCCCTGTCGGCGCAAACCACCGATAAGGCGGTCAACGCCGCCATGACCGCGAGCTACGATGCTGGCCTGACCCCGGAGTCGGTCGTTGCCATGGGGGAAAAAAACTTCCTCCACCTCATCCGGCGGATCGGTCTGGCGCCGACTAAAGCCAAGCGCGCCGTGGCCCTGGCCCGCATCCTCATCGCCCAGCATGACAGCCAGGTGCCGCAGGACCGGGCCAGCCTTGAGGCCCTACCGGGAGTCGGCCGCAAGACCGCCAGCGTCGTCCTTGGCGAGATCTTTCGCGAGCCGACTCTGGCGGTGGATACCCATGTCTTTCGCGTCACGGAACGCCTTGGACTGCATCACACCAAGACTGCGGATGCCTGCAGCGATGTCCTTACCGCCATCATCGGGCCCCAATACCTACCGACTGCCCACCACTGGCTGGTTCTACACGGCCGCTATGTGTGCAAGGCGCGAGCGCCGATGTGTGCTGACTGTGCCTTGAACGACCTGTGTCCGAGCGCGACTCTGACTCCCCAGGCGGCCGCACGCAAGACTAGCCAACGCGCCGCCCTCAAGACCGTTCTCAAGACCCTCAAGCGTGGAGATGCCACGGTGGCGCTGCCTGCAGCAAAGGCGCCACGCCGAGCTCGCGTAACTGCCGCAGCAACTCCTGCAGCGGTAAACCGATGATCGACGAATGCTCGGAGGCGACCCGTTCAAAGAGCTGGACGCCGCGGTTTTCGAACTGATAGCAGCCGACGCTGCCCTGCCACTCCCCGGTCGCTAGGTAGCCGTCAATCTCCGCTGGGCTGAGCCGCCGCATGGCCATAGCGACATCGACGGTGAAGCGACGCAGCACGCGCGCCGGTTGCGAGGCGTCGCCGTAAGCCAGGACGATGGCCGAATGCAGCATGTGGGTTTTACCGTTTAAGGACTCGAGATGTCGCTTGGCGGTGGCCAAGTCGGGCGCCTTGTCGTAGGAGTGTCCGTCCAGGCTCAGGACCTGATCGGCACCGATGACCAAGCATTCGGGCGACTGCGCTGCCACGGCCAAACCCTTCGCCGCAGCACGCGCCTCGGCCAACTGGCGGGGCTCAGGCGCTTTGATCGCGGCTTCGTCGATGGGCGCGACCACGACCTCAAAGGCCAAGCCGGTCGAGGCCAAAAGCTGACGCCGAAACGGCGACTGAGATGCGAGCACGATCTTTTTAATACTTGCCATGACCCTACCTTCCTGACAGTTACGGGGGGCGGTCCACGCCACGGAGACTTACACCCTTGTTGCATACAGATACCCTAGCTGAAGCGCCTCGTCAGCCGAA